>Ga0068857_100003987_pt1 | contig 12435 bp, 8 predicted proteins | sample KBSCornC72_FD_66591 | JGI IMG/M metagenome (GOLD analysis project Ga0068857, IMG submission 66591) | Corn rhizosphere microbial communities from Kellogg Biological Station, Michigan, USA - KBS Corn C7-2 | ecosystem: Host-associated > Plants > Roots > Rhizosphere > Soil ...
TGTCTTACTCTGGATTAAACTGCGTAAAACAACCTTCGCGTGCTACCAAACAAAAGTAGCTACTTCTCCGCTGCGTAAGGAAGCGGCAGCTGCTTTGTTTTTTACTTTAATCTGGAAATCCTGCGCAGCCGCATCTGTGTTTACTACAATCAGAACGGTTTTACCTCCTGGCGTTAAAAAGGCGACGTTATCAAGCGGCCCTGCAATATTTGAAGCAATCCTTACAGAACCAGCCGGCACAAACTTAGCAGCATGGCCTATTACATAATAGGAGGAGTTGCGGGAAATGGACTGGCCATCAATGGTAATACCACCCAGGCACTGGGAGCATCCGCCCTGATCAGTATGAGGATTCCAATGCGCATCGGCAGCGAGGTTCCATTGCAATACGTTGCGGCTCCAGTTGCGGGTGGCGCCTACTATCAGTTTGCTGACATTGTTTTTCAGCTCATGAGAGAAACTGCCTTTACCATCGGACCACTGCTCTGTAAAGTAGAGATGCTTTGCCGGGAACTCGTCGTGTACTTTACTCAGCGCATCAATAGTACCGCCATACAGGTGAAATGCAGAACCATCTATGTAAGGATAAGCGGCCTTATCTCTCAAAATAGTGAGCGGGTATTCCGGCTTATCGCAGTTGTGATCATACAGGATGATCTTTGTTTTCACACCGGCTTTTTTAAAAGCAGGGCCCAGGTGATCTTTGATAAAAATGGCCTGGTCTTCCGCCAGCATCAGCATGCTGGGATTATTTTTAGGATGCAGCGGTTCATTCTGGATGGTGATGGCATCGATAGTGATACCAGCGGCTTTCATCGTCTTTACATACTTTACAAAATACTGCGCATAAGCGCCGTAGTATTCCGGTTTCAGGCTGCCACCAATAAACGAGTTATTTGTTTTCATCCAGGCAGGTGGTGTCCAGGGAGATCCTAATATTTTAATAGCCGGGTTTAGTGCTACAATTTTTTTCAGTACGGGGATCAGGTCTTTTTTTTCTTCGTTGATATTGAAATGCTTCAGCTCCGGATCTGTTTGTCCGCCGGGCATATCATCATAGGTAAATACGGATGCGCTCAGATCGGAAGCGCCGATGCTGAGGCGCAGGTAGCTAATGCCGATGCCATTACCTTTTGTGAGAAACAATTCCTTCAGCAAGGCATCCTGTTGTGCGGCGGGCAGCTGGTTGATCAGCGTAGCGCTGCCACCGGTGAGGGTAAAGCCAAAGCCATCTATCGGCTGAAACTTTGTTGTGGCATCCACTTCAATGGTAGCCATATTTTTATCCTGTGTGGTAAACGGCAGTGTAGTTGCCTGCTGTTGCAGGGCAATGGATTTGTCGGGAGATGTTAACCAGTAACGGATCTCTTTATTTTTTTTCTGCTGACTTATTGCGGGCTGAATACTTCCTGTCAGCAAGGCGAGGCAACATAGCAGTTGTCCGGTTCTCTTCATCATAGCAAAGGATTATTAATCGGTAAAAGTATTCAGGAATTCCCGTATTTTCTTCTTTTTTGAAGAAATACAGGAACTCCTGAATGAAGGGATCGTTACTCCCACTCTTTGCTCTGCTTCAGACTTGTGTTTTGCAGTTCCAGCGCAGGAATCGGCAATATTTCATTCTTAGGTTTAAAGCTTCTTTTATCGATAGCGTTCAGTACAGCGGATGCCTGCCCGGTTCTTACCAGGTCGAGGAAACGGTGTCCTTCTCCGGCCAGTTCAAGACGTCTTTCTTTAAAGATATTGTCGAAAGTGGCATCTATGGGTGTTAGTCCAACGCGGGCGCGTACGGCATTGAGCAACTGATAAGCGCGACTGCCGCTGCCACTGCCTTCTCCTGCTTTCACGCGGGCTTCTGCTTCCATCAGGTAAGTATCTGCCAGGCGTATTTCATACAGGTTTTGCGGAAAGTTCAGTTCCATGTTGCCACCACCTTGGGAGATGTTGGCGGTACGGCCCACAAATTTATTCAGGAAGAAGCCGGTGTTATCAAAACTTTCCGAGTAGGTTGCTTTACCTGCGGTCACGAGGCTTTTCATATCCAGGATGGTGGCGTTATAGCGCGGATCACCCCGCATAACGCTTTCCAGTTCTTTGGATACAAGCAGGAAACCCCATCCGGCCACATACTGGGAAGCCTCACTGGTAGCGGGTGTTGCCACCAGGCTGCGGGGACCGCAAAGGATATTCAGGATATTTCCATCGGTATTGGCTACGCCCGAAGTCCAGTTACCACCGGAAGTAGAAGTATAGGATATCTCAAAGATAGACTCGCTGGGGAATTTGTAGGCATCTTCTGATCTCCATAAATCGGCAAAATTCGGTACCAGTGTATAGTTGTATTTAGCGCTCGGCTGACCGGGAGTTTCGCCATTCACTTCTTTAAGTTCTGCAGCGGCTTCGGTCCATTTTTTTTCATACAGGTATACTTTCCCCAGCAAAGCATGTGCAACGCCTTTACCTACGCGGCCTCCTTCGGTAAGGCGTGGCGGCACGTCCGGCAGACTGGCTTCAGCAATGGCATCTTTCAAATCCTGCTCAATCTGTTTGTATACTTCTTCCGGTGTGGCCTGGGTTACCTTTTTTACATCGTCAATAGGAAGTGGCGCTGTCATCAGCGGTACATTCCTGAATAAGCGCACCAGGTCGAAATAAAAATAGGCACGCAGTAATTTTGCTTCTGCAGCATATCTCTTTTTCAGATTTTCATCCATTGGTACTCCCGGCAGCTTGGATAACAGGATATTGGCGCGGCTGATGCCTGAAAAGCCTCTTTTCCAGAGTTCATCCTGCGGACCGGTAAGCGGCGTAAGCAGGTCTAACCGGGTCATTACCTGGAACACATTGATATCACTGGGACTGGCGCCACCGGTCCAGTGGTCGTCTGATGCAGCATCCATAGCGCCTATCTTCGTAGTATAGTTGCCGGCCTGGTAGCCCACCATGTCATATACCGCTACCAACCCGTTAAATGCTTCCTGTTGATTGGAGTAGTAAGTACTTTCCAGGAAACTTCCTTTGGGAGGAACGGTAATGAATTTATCACTGCAGCTGCTCATTAACTGCATGCCTGCCGCTATGGCTACTATATATTTTAAGTTTCGTTTTTTCATTTTTGATCAGCTTTAAAATTATCAGAAAGTAACATTCAAACCACCCATAAAGGAGCGTGCCTGCGGATATACGCCACGGTCGATGCTCAACGCATTGGTACCGCCTATTTCAGGATCGTACCCGGTATATTTGGTAATGGTGAGCAGGTTTTCGCTCATCACGTATACACGTATTTTCTGCAACCCGGTTCTCTTCACCAGCGTTGACGGCAGTGAATAACCTATCTGTAATGTTTTAATCCTGAAGTAGCTGCCATCTTCCAGGTAAAAAGAAGAAGGTCTGCTGTAGTTTTTATTTGGATCAGCAGCGGTAAGCCGTGGATAAGTAGTAGAAGGATTTTCCGGTGTCCAGCGTTCCAGGGCTTTGGTTTGCCAGTTTGCTTTTGGAATATCCAGGCGGCGTAATCCCTGGAAAATTTTGTTGCCGTTAACGCCCTGGCCAAATGCGATGATATCAAATCCTTTGTATGCGGCGCTGATGGTTAAACCATAAGTCCAGCTCGGAGTGGGATTACCGATGAAAGTCCGGTCTTTATCTGAAATGCTGCCATCACCATCGAGGTCTGCAAACTGGAAATCGCCTGGTTTTGCAGATGGCTGGATCTTGCCGCCTGTTTTGTTGGTGTAGGCATCTATCTGTTGCTGGTTCTGGAAAATGCCCATTAATTCATAACCATAAAAAGAGTTGAAAGCATGGCCTATTTCTGTTCTTACAATTTCGGGCATGTTCTGGAACCTTTCTTCCTTATCGTTTAAGCGGGTTACACCATCACCGAGATAGGTTACTTTGTTTCTCATGTAGGAAGCATTCCCATTGGCAGAAAATTCCACTTCACCGATCTTCCCGTGGTAGCCCAGTTCCAGCTCCACGCCACTGTTTTCCATGCTGCCCACGTTGGCCGCGGAGTTGTCGATAGCGCCTACAAATAAAGGCAGGCGGGGCTTCATCAGGATATCTTTTGTTTTTTTGTTGTACCAGTCGAAGCTCAGTGTAATATTGCGTAACAGCGTAGCTTCAAAACCGATATTGGTTTGACTGGTAGATTCCCATTTCAGATTTGGATTGGCCGGTGCATTGGGGCTGTAACCAACGGTATAGCCGAGCGGACCAAAATTATAATTCCTGCCGCTGCCGATAGTAGAAGCAAATGCCTGGTCGTCTATTTCATCGCTACCTACCGTACCGTAACCGCCGCGGAATTTGAGGAAGTCCACCACTTTATTTTCCGGCCAGAAACTTTCTTTGGAGGCCACCCATCCCAATGAATAAGAAGGGAAGATACCATACTGGTGGTTGGGGCCGAAGCGGGAGGAACCGTCGCGGCGCAGGATACCTTCTACCAGGTATTTTTCTGCATAGTTGTAGTTGATACGTCCGAAGAGGGAAGATACGCGGTGATCAATATTTTCCTTACCATCGGAGATACGGTTGGCCGCTGACGATTTAAAGTTAAGCGATGCCTCTTCAAAATTTGTGGCCGGGATGTCGTAGAACATTACATTGAGTTCCTTCAACCGGTTATCCATATAAGCGCCCTGCCCTGCGAGCAAAGTGATGTTGTGCTTATTGAAACTGCGGGTATAGGAAACGATATTTTCAATGTTCCATGCATAGCTCTGATGCTGGCCGCGGTTAAAAGAGGTACGGGTATTTTTGGAAGAACTGTTCAGGTAATAAATAGGCGTAAATGTTTCATCTCCCCAGAAGGAAATTTTTGCACCTACAGTAGAACGGAATTTTAATCCTTTAACCGGCTCCATTTCCAGGAAGGTATTACCTACCACGTTGTGCGACCAGTTGTAATTTCCAAGACGGGTACTGATATAAGCCAGTGGATTGGTAATTTCCTGCGCCACCTGGTCGGAGATGCCATAAAACTGTCCGGCCGCATTTTTCCGGGCGCCTGTTTGCGTATATGCGCCTCCGGCAGATTCTGCCGGATCGGTGATCACGGCTTTGGTAATCGGATCCAGGTTGATGGCGGAACTCAGCGGTCCACCAAATTCATTATTGGTATTACCTATGCCGGTTGATTTCTCATAAGAATAACCAACGTTTTCGCCCCAGGTAAGCCAGGGAGTAATTTTATGCGTGGAATTCAGACGGAAGTTAACCCGTTCGTATTTGGAGATATCGGAAGCCACGATACCTTCCTGCTTCAGGTAACCAAAGGAGGAATAGAACGTAGATTTTTCGCTGCCGCCGCTGATGCTCAGTTCATGATTCTGGCGGATAGCGCTGTTGTTAAATATTTCAGCCTGCCAGTCGGTACCCTTGCCATAAGAAGAAGGATTGGCAAAAGGGGCGGTACCGCCATCATTTGTAACCGCCTCATTTCTTAAAGTGGCGTATTGCGAGGCATCCAGCAGTTTCAGTTTATGTGCCGGTGCGGAAGTGCCTAAGTAACCATTATAGCTCACGGATATTTTACCGCTCTTGCCTTTTTTGGTAGTTACGAGGATAACCCCCGCAGCGGCGCGTGCACCGTAAATAGCCTGGGAAGCCGCATCTTTCAGCACCTCCACGGATTCAATATCGTATTGGTTCAGGTAGCCAATGCCGCCATTATCTACCACTACGCCATCTATTACCCACAGCGGGTTATTGTTGTTGAAAGAAGTGATGCCTCTCACGCGGACAGACGACGCCGAACCCGGCTGACCGGAACTGGCTGCCACTGTTAAGCCGGATGTGCGGCCCTGAAGCACCTGCTCCACGCGGGTTACGGGCTGGGATTCAATATCAGCGGCACGCACGCTGGAAATAGCGCCGGTCACCACACTTTTCTTCTGAATACCATAACCCACTACTACTGTTTCTGTGAGCGCAGTATTGGAGGGTTTCAGGCAAATACTCAAAGGACTGTTGGATACCGCTACTACTTTACTGTCGTATCCGATGAATGATACCAGCAATAGGCTTTTATTGTTGGGTACTCTGGTACTGAATTTACCTTCAGCATCTGCCGCAGTTCCGGTACCGGCATTCTGTACACGGATAGTAGCTCCCGGAATGGGTTCGCCTGTTTCAGATAACACACTACCGGTAACGGTTATACTGGAATCGGCGCTTTTTCCCGGAAGTATATTTACCAGGGTGATGCGCTTTCCTTCCATGACATAAGCCAGGGGTTGATTTTTCAGGCAGATGTCCAGGGCTTCCTTTACCGATACATTGCTGACATTTACGCTAACGCGCGCAAATGAAGACAATAAGGCTTCGTCATACACCACAGATATACCCGCTTGTCGGGCCACTTCTTTCAGCACTTTTTTCAGGGGTGCATTTTTTTCCGAGAGTGTGATCTGCTGCGACAATCCTTTTGCGCTGATATGCAGGCAAGCTGTAAGAAGCAAAAAGGCGGTCATTTTCATAACGCAGAACATTTTGGTTGATAGTAATTTCCGGGTACAGGAAATTATACCACTAAAGTTTAATTGCATACTTTTGTAGTGTTTGGGAATTCTTGTAATGAAGTTCTTTGATTAAGGGACTGAAACTCAAGGGAATGCCCAGGCCATACCGGGAGTGTTGCGAGCACTTCCGGTTTTTTTCGGACATACCTTTCCCGGTTAACTTGTTTCGGTTGTTGTCATCTATTTGAAATTTATCAGTTTTTACGTGGATTGCCGCAACGTGGAAGCTGCAATAATTAGCAAATATTAAAAGTGTTGTCTTGTTATTTTATTACGGTTAATTTTCTTCCTTCCAGGTTAAATTTCGCACCACTCGCTTCCAGCAGTTTCAACATTTCCGATAGCGGCAGGTTCCTGTTGATCCTCCCACCGAATAGCCTGTTGTCTGCATTTCTTGTATCTGTCTCAATATCATACCAGCGGGCTAACTGTCTCATAATTACATTTATATTAGCATTGTCAAATTCAAAGAATCCGGTCTTCCAGGCGGTTACACCCGCTACATCTGCAGCGTATACCGACATCATGCCGGTGCTGTTACTGATAGCTGCCTGATCGCCGGGACGCAGGTACTTTTCTGCCTTACCAAGCTTCACTTTTACTGCACCACTGAGCAAAGTGGTTTTCACGGCGTCTTCATCGGCATAGGCCATAATATCGAACACAGTGCCCAGTACCTGTACTTCTATGGCATTTACCTTTACAATAAACGGATGCTTCGCATCCTGCTTTACTTCAAAATAGCCCTGCCCTTCCATTTCCACGGTGCGGTTATTACCGGTAAAAGCAGTTGGATAACGCAGGCTGGAGGCTGAATTGAGCCATGCCTGTGTGCCATCCGGCAATTCCACGGTGAACTGCCCGCCGCGTGGTACTTTCAGCGTGTTATATCCAACTGATGCATGACCGCCGGACACAGCGTACTCGAGTTTTCCGTTTTGTTGCTTCACTACCGTTGCACCCTGCCGGATCTCCTGTTTGCCTGCACTGTCGAGCGTAACCACCGAGCCATCGGCCAGTGTAAGTATGGCTTTGTTGGTACCCGGCATTACGTCTGTGATGAGCGGAGCAGCCGGTAAAGGTACTGCAGGCTTACGCAGGGTGTAAAACAAAGTAATGCCGGATGTTACCAACAAGGCTACTGTAGCTGCTATCGTCCAGTTACGGCGGAAGGATACCCGCATCGGTACAGCTTCTTCCTTACTGGTACTGATAGATTGCAACAACCGGGTTTCTATCCGGTTGCTCAGTTCTTCCGGAACTGCCGGCCGCTCCTGCATGATACGCTCAAAATCCTGTTGCATCACTGACAACAAAGGCTTATGCGCATCAGAGGTCAGCAGCCAGCTATATAAGGTGGCTATTTCCTCCGGGCTGCATTGCCCATCGAGGTATTTTTGCAATAGTGCTTCCTGGTAGTCTTCCGGTAAATTCATTATTATGCCAGAACCTTTTGAATACAGGCCCTGCATATAATATCCGGAAATGAAGAAAGAGGGTACCCCTCCGGGAAAATATTTTTTAAATAATAGTGGTAAGAAGATAGGTAGCCACCAGGATATCGCCATGACGGAAGATATAATCCTGTATAAACCGCATACTGAGAACCATATGCTTCTTTACGGTATCGCGGGAAATACCTAATATGGCGGCGGCTTCATCATATGTTTTGCCTTCCTGCCGGCACAGGCGGAATACGCTTTGCCGCTGGCTGGTCATCCGGCTTAATGCTTCCTGGAAAAGGCGGTCGTACTCCCGCGACCTTACCGTCAGATCAGTTAACCCGGTATCGTGGTGGGAGAGCTGCAAAAACAATTGCTCGCGCATTTGCTCATCGGTAGCCAGTTTGGCGATGGTTTTAAAAACGTGGTTACGGGCAATCCTGTAAAGATAACCGCTGAAAGAAAGCTTTGGGTTAATCCGTTCCCTGATTTCCCATATCTTCAGGAATACATCATGAACAAGGTCCTCCGCCAGGGAAGGCACTTTGCAAAAGCGTAACAGGTAGATATAGAGAGAAGAATGGTAGTGCCGGTAGATACTGGAAAAAGCCAATTCGTCGCCCCCTATCATCCTCAACAACACTTCTTCTTCAGATGGCATTCGCTCCATATGAGTTTAACAGGTTTTAATGATGCACACCGTTCCGGTGTAAATTATAAAAAACCACGGGAAATACAAATAACACGAATTTCACAACACTGGTGTATAGTTTACGCTTCCTGTATAAATGCCAGCGCCCTTTTTTCCGACCAGTAAAAATCGTCCCCGAATTTTACAAATCCCACATGGCCGCCCTGGTGTGGGGTTTCCAGGAAAAGGTATGGACTGTCGGCCGCTATCTCATAAGGATAACACTCCTTCCCCAGGAACGGATCATCTTTCGCATTGATTACCAATACCGGTATCCGGATGTAAGGCAGCAACGGCCGGGAACTGCATTGTTCCCAATAGGTAAGGGCATCTTTAAACCCATGCATGGGCGCTGTATAGCGATCATCGAATTGCCGGAACGACCGGATATCCGCATACCGGTCGAGGCTGATGCTCCCCGGAAACTGCAACTCCTTCAACCGCAGCTTCTCTCCCAGGTCGCGGATGAAGCGCTGCATATATATAATATTGTGTCTTTTCTCCAGCTCCGCAGAACCGCTTTTCAGGTCACACGGCACAGAAATGGCTACAGCCGATTTTATCGCACTATCCAACGACGCGCCCCTTTCTCCCAAATATTTTAATGTTACATTCCCTCCCAGTGAAAAGCCCACCAGGTGAATGGCCTTGTACTTTTTCAGCGATACCAGGTATTGAATCACGGTATGCAGATCTTCCGTTTCGCCACTGTGGTAAAAACGGAGGTTTTTGTTCGGCTCACCACTGCAGCCCCTGAAATTCATGGACACCGTATCAAAACCGGCGCTATTGAAGATATGCACCATTCCCAGCACATACTTGCGACTGGCATTGCCTTCCAGTCCATGCAGGATCACTACAATACGCTCATGCCCCTTCTCACTGAAATCCAGATCCAGGAAATCGGCATCGGGCGTAGCAATCCGCTCCCTCCTGTACACCGCCGGCCGGATGCTGCGGAATAAAGAGGGATAGATGGTGAGCATATGGCGATTCTGTAATAAAAAAGGCGCCTGGTAATCTGAGTTATGTAATACGGGCATCCCGCAAAATTACGAATTCAAACTCCTTAATCCGTATTTTCGCTACATGTCGCTACCCGTTTTTGGTATAGAGAAAATATTTAATCTTCCTTACAAAAAAGAAGATTTCAAAATAGTATATCATGCGCCGATCAATATGACGGTGATACCGGAAGCGCATAAACATGATTTTTTCATGCTGCTGGTAATTGGACAAGGAAGCGGTGTTCATACCATCGACTTTAACGATTATAAAGTAAGCCCCCGCACTGTTTTTTTCCTGGCGCCCGGCCAGGCGCACCACTGGCAGCTGTCGAAGAACACCACCGGCTACCAGGTGATGTTTTCTGCAGAGTTCATGCTACAGAAAGGGCCCCTCTGGCCTTTTTTTACGCCGGCATCCAAACCGCTGCTGAAGCTGGACCAGGCGCAATATGAACAGCTATTCCAGGAACTGCAGCTGATGGAGAAAGAAACCACCGCTGCTATTACGCAACACCGGCTGCAGATTGTATTGCTGTTGCTGCAACGCTGGTATGCTGCCATCCACCCGGAGGAGGTAGCCGCCGCGGGGAATCACCTCATCAACCGTTTCCTGTTGCTGCTGGAAAAACATTATGCACAATATCATGAAGTGGCTTACTATGCTGCAAAACTGCATGTTACGGCCAGTTACCTGAACCAGGTATGCAAGAAAGAAACCGGTAAAACCGCCGGCACTTACATCCGGGAACGGCTGCTGCTGGAGTCCAAACGTATGCTCACGCTCACCGACATGGATATAAAGGAAATTGCCTTTACGCTGGGCTTTAACGATACCTCCTACTTCTCCCGGTTCTTCAGAAAATATACCTCCCTTACCCCGATGGATTTCCGCCGCCAGTTATAAAATGTACCCGTGATATTATAACCAGTACCATTTTCCACCTGTATACCGGGATATCTTTGCAGGATAGCATAACATGAGTATGAAAAAAATACTGTTCTCTTCGCTGGTGCTGCTTTGCGGGATATCCGTATTCAGTCAGCAAAAAAAGGCCGATCTGCTGATCAGGTCTGTACGTATCATTGATGTAAAAACCGGTAAGATCACTGCCAACCAGGCCATTGCGGTGCGCAACGACAGTATCATTGCCGTGATGAATAACAAACAGGCCATGCAATACCAGGCCACGCAAACGGTAGACGGTCAGGGCAAATACGCCATGCCCGGTTTATGGGATATGCATATGCACTTTGGTGGCGGCGATACGCTGGCCGAAGAAAATAAAAACTTCCTGCCGCTGTATCTCGCCCACGGTATTACTACCATCCGCGATTGTGCAGCAGACATCAGCATGGACGTTTTAAAATGGCGCGATGCCATCAACAACGGGCAGTTACAGGGACCCACCATTTTTACCTCCGGTCCAAAACTGGAAGGCTATAAATCCGTGTGGCTGGGCGACCTGGAAATAGGCACCTCCGCGGAACTGCAACAGGCACTGGATTCTCTCCAGAAACTGAAAGTAGATTTTGTAAAAATTACAGAGAATACCATTAAGCCGGATATATACCTGGAAGCACTGAAAGAAGCCAGGAAAAGAGGGATGTTTATTTCCGGGCACGTACCTTATGTACTTACCATGCAACAGGTAACAGACGCGGGCCTCAGCTCTGTAGAACATTTAACCTATGCGTGGAAAGCCGGTGTGAAAGATGATGCCGCTTTTGCACGCGCCATCGCCAACGGCGAAATAAAAGGAAAAGATATCAATAAATATATCCTCAACAACTTTGATACCGCCGCTGCGATGAGCACCTACCGCCACATGGCAGAGAAAGGTACCTTCATAACGCCAACGCTTACACTGGGAAATGTAATGGCGTATTTTGACCAGGATAACCACGCACACGATCCCTACCTGCAATACATTGGCAAAGGGCTTCAGCGTACTTATGAAATGCGTGTAAAGCGCGTAATAGCAGACGACAGCGCCGCCATTGCCTGGCGAAAAATGATCTATGAAAAATCATCTTCCATACTGCCGCTGCTGCAGAAAGCCGGTGTTACCATTATGGCCGGCACCGATGCGGGTTACCTGAACTCATTTGATTACCCGGGTATAGGTCTTCACCAGGAACTGGCCCTGATGGTAAAATTCGGGCTTACGCCGCTGGAAGCATTACAGGCGTCTGTGATTAACTCACCGGCCTATCTGCATAAAACAAATTATGGCGCTATCGCTCCCGGTAAAAAAGCAGACATCCTGTTACTGGATGCCAACCCGGTAGCAGATATCCACAATACGCAGAAAATTTATGCGCTCGTAGTAAAAGGTAAACTGCTTAACAGGGCTGCACTGGACGGGCTGTTACAGGATGTAAAAGCTAAAACTGCGCGAACAAAGTAGCGGATTTTGTCTTTTTCAGGATTAGACTGATTTTACTGATTTAGGGATTTGATCACTTTTGATTTTAAAGGATTTTGGGAGATTTAAGCGGATATATTCGCTTAAATCTCCCAAATTTTTTTTTAATCCTTTATAAAATCCTAAAGTAAAATCAAAGTAATCAGTAAAATCAGTCTAATCCTGAAAAAGACAAATTCCGCTATTTTATCGCTGAGAACAGCCGCCCCCAACGGATGCGGTTATGATGAATACTCATCCAGATGATCCACGCTTTTCCCACAATATGATCTTCGGGAACATAGCCCCAGAAGCGGGAATCCATCGATTCGCGGCGGTTATCCCCCATCATCCAGTAAT
>Ga0068857_100003991_pt1 | contig 12429 bp, 12 predicted proteins | sample KBSCornC72_FD_66591 | JGI IMG/M metagenome (GOLD analysis project Ga0068857, IMG submission 66591) | Corn rhizosphere microbial communities from Kellogg Biological Station, Michigan, USA - KBS Corn C7-2 | ecosystem: Host-associated > Plants > Roots > Rhizosphere > Soil ...
GTTCTTCACGAGGCGCTTTGCGTAGGCGTCGAAGTCCCAGATGTCCTCGGTGAAGGGATCGTGTTCCGTCACCACGCCGCCGTGCTTCTCGAACTCCTCCGTGAACGCCACGACGAAATCCTTTCCGGACGGCTCGTTCCGATAGAGAATGCCGGCCCGCTTGAATCCCATCGAGTCGGCGTAGCGCGCCAGCACACGTCCCTGTTCGCCGATCGTCACGTTCACGCGATAGATCCAGGGCGAGACGCGGGTGACGGCGTTCGCCCCGGCCAGCGTGACGACGGGCACGGGGTCCTTGCCGCCATGCGCGCGGTCCTCGTACACCGGCGCGGCCGCCATCGTCGCGTCGCTCTCGGTGTGGCCGATCACGGCCACGATGGCGGGATCGTCGCGGAACGCCGTGGCGATCTTCACGGGAGAATCCGCCGTCGCCGGCGCACGGCGCAACGCGAGCGGAGGGGCGCCCCTCGGGCGGATCCGGTTCAACGAGTCGAACGCCAGCGCGACCCCCTCGAACAGGTGCGCGTACCGCTCCGGGTTCGTCAGTCCCACCGCCACGCCGACGTAGGCCGTATCCGCTCCGGCTCGCCCGAGCGCTGGCGACACGCTCCCGCACGCGGCCAGACCGAGCGGAAGTGCGAGTGTGCCGAGGCACCGCGCGATGAGCTTCGAGGTGCCGTGTCCGACACCGGTTGTCACACATCCCCAGCGATTGATCCGAGTCACGTACGCGAGGCGAAAGCGGTATTGTCGAACGCGTGCGGCGTCGCCGGCTCGAGGGACAGCTACCGTTCGGACGATCCGCCGTGGGCGGCGTTTCTGCCGCCGTCGCCGAGGCTGCCTAGAACGGGCTCGTCACGTGCGCTAGCTTTTCGCGACTATGACGATGCGTGAGCGGGTGGCGCTCCTGGAGCGTCGTGCGGCGGAGGCGGAGCTTGGCGGCGGGCCCGAGCGGCTCGAGGCGCAGCATCGCAAGGGAAAGCTCTCGGCGCGCGAGCGGCTCGACCTGCTGCTCGACGAGGGCAGCTTCGTCGAGACGGACCGCTTCGTCGTGCACCGCTCGCACGACTTCGGGCTCGAGGAGCAGCGCATCTACGGCGACGGCGTGGTCACCGGCCACGGCCGCATCGACGGGCGGCTCGTCTACGTCTTCTCGCAGGACTTCACCGTGTTCGGCGGCTCCCTCAGCGAGGCCTTCGCCGAGAAGATCGTCAAGGTGATGGACCTCGCGATGCGGAACGGCGCGCCGATCATCGGCCTCAACGACTCGGGCGGCGCGCGCATCCAGGAGGGAGTCGTCTCCCTCGGCGGCTATGCGGAGATCTTCCTCCGGAACACACTGGCCTCGGGAGTCATCCCACAGATCAGCGCGATCCTCGGCCCGTGCGCCGGCGGCGCCGTGTATTCGCCCGCGATCACGGATTTCACGTTCATGGTGCGGAAGACGAGCTACATGTTCGTCACCGGCCCGAACGTCGTGAAGACGGTCACGCACGAGGACGTGACCATGGAGGAATTGGGCGGCGCCGACACGCACCATCAGACCTCCGGGGTCGCGCACCTCGCGTGTGATTCCGAGCCCGCCTGCCTGCAGAACATTCGCGAGCTCCTGCGCTACATCCCGTCGAACAACGTGGACGAGCCGCCGCGCGGACGGGCGACGGATCCTCGCGACCGCCGCGACGAAGCGCTGCTCGACATCGTGCCCGACAACCCGAACAAGCCGTACGACATGCACGACGTCATCCGGCGCATCGTGGACGACGGCGGCTTCTTCGAGATCCAGCCGGACTTCGCGGCGAACATCGTCTGCGGCTTCGCGCACTTGGGAGGCTTCAGCGTCGGCATCGTGGCCAATCAGCCAGCGGTGCTCGCCGGCGTGCTCGACATCAATGCGTCGACCAAGGCGGCGCGGTTCATCCGCTTCTGCGATGCGTTCAACATCCCGATCGTGACGCTGGAGGACGTGCCGGGCTTCCTGCCGGGCGTGGCACAGGAGCACAACGGGATCATCCGGCACGGCGCCAAGCTGCTCTACGCCTACTGCGAGGCGACGGTCCCGAAGCTCACGGTCATCACGCGCAAGGCGTACGGCGGCGCGTACGACGTGATGAGCTCCAAGCACATCCGGGGCGACTTCAACGTCGCGTGGCCGACGGCGGAGATCGCCGTGATGGGTCCCAAAGGCGCGGTCGAGATCCTCTTCCGGAAGGAGATCGCGGAAAGCGAGGAGCCGCAGGCGATGACCGACGCGAAGATCAACGAGTACCGCGAGAAGTTCGCGCATCCGTACGTCGCGGCCGGTCGCGGCTATCTCGACGACATCATCGATCCGCGCGATACCCGCCCACGTCTCATCGAGGCGCTCGATACGCTCCGGACGAAACGTGATCGGAATCCCCCCAAGAAGCACGGGAACATTCCGCTGTGATGTTCGAGAAGGTCCTCGTCGCCAACCGCGGAGAGATCGCGCTCCGTGTGATCCGCGCCTGTCGCGAGCTCGGCGTCGCATCCGTCGCGGTGTATTCCGAAGCCGACGCGCGCGCGCCGCACGTCCGCGAGGCGGATGAAGCAGTACTGCTCGGCCCCGCGCCGTCGAGCGAGTCCTATCTGAAGGGCGATCGAATCATCGAGGCGGCACTCCGCGTGGGAGCCAACGCGATCCATCCCGGCTATGGATTCCTCTCGGAGCGCGAGTGGTTCGCCCGCGCGGTGCGCGACGCCGGACTGACGTTCATCGGTCCTCCGGCCGAGGCGATCGCCGCGATGGGGAGCAAGACCGCGGCGCGCGAGCTCGCGATCGCCGCGGGAACGCCGGTCGTGCCCGGCACGACGACCGCGCTCCGCGATGCGGACGAAGCCGCGGAGGTCGCCGAGCGGTTCGGGTATCCCGTGTTGCTGAAGGCGGCCGCCGGCGGGGGCGGGAAGGGGATGCGCGTGGTGCAGCGTCGCGAGGAGCTGGCCGGTGCGCTGGCGTCCGCACAGCGCGAGGCGCGCAACGCCTTCGGCGACGACGCCGTCTACGTCGAGAAGTACATCGTCGGTCCGCGGCACGTCGAGATCCAGGTGCTCGGCGATCAGCACGGGACGATGCTCCATCTCGGCGAGCGCGAATGCTCGATCCAGCGGCGGCACCAGAAGATGATCGAGGAGGCGCCGAGCGTCGCCGTGACGCCGGAGCTCCGGGCGCGCATGGGGCAGGCTGCGGTCGCGGCGGCGCGCGCCGCGGGCTACACCAACGCCGGAACGTGCGAGTTCCTCCTCGACGCGACCGGACAGTTCTACTTCCTCGAGATGAACACGCGCATCCAGGTCGAGCATCCGGTCACCGAACTCGTGATGGGCGTGGATCTCGTGCAGTGGCAGCTGCGCATCGCGGCGGGAGAGCGGCTTCCCTTCACACAGGAGGCGCTCGTGCCGCGCGGTTGGGCGATCGAGTGCCGCATCACGAGCGAGGATCCGGCGAACGGCTTCCTGCCGTCCACCGGCCGCGTGCAGTACCTGCACGTGCCGACCGGGCCCGGCGTACGGTGGGACGGCGGCATCGAGACGGGCAGCGAGGTGACGCTGTACTACGATCCGATGCTCGCGAAGCTGATCGTATGGGCGCCCGATCGCACGCAAGCCATCGCGCGGATGCATCGCGCGTTGCTCGAGCTCACGATCGAAGGCATCGACACGTCGCGCGATTTCCATCTCCGCGTCATGGAGAACGCCGACTTCCGAGCTGGTGCGATCGAGATCCAGTGGCTCGAGCGGCATCTCGCGGAGCTCACCGCAGCGCGCGCGCCGCACGAGAGCGTGATCCGGGCAGCGATCGCCTCGGTGCTCCTGTCGGAGTCGGATCGTGGAACCCGACGGCCGGCCGCGGCGCCCGCGAGCGATTCGTCGACCGCGGCGCCTGCGGCGAGTCAGTGGCTGGAGGCGGCACGCCGCGAGGCACTGCGGTGATCGACGCCAGCGCGACGCTGACGATCGCATCGATCGCGGCGGGAGGAGACGGCGTCGGGCGCACCGAAGGCGTGGTCGTCTTCGTCCCGCGGACGGCGCCGGGCGACGTGGCACGCGTGCGGCTCGCTCGGTCGAAGCGGTTCGCGCGAGGAGAGTTGCTCGCGCTCGAGGCCGCGTCGCCGGTGCGTGTGGATCCACCCTGTCCCCACTACATCGAAGATCGGTGTGGCGGATGCCAGATCCAGCATCTCTCGTACGACGCGCAGCTCGAGGCCAAGCGAACGATCATCGGCGACTCGCTGCGCCGGATCGGACGCCGCGACGTCGCCGACCCCGAAGTCGAGGCGAGCGACCTGCCGTGGCGGTATCGACGAAAGCTCACGCTGCACCTCCGACGCACGCGCGATGGCTGGATCGCGGGGCTGCATCCCTATGACGACCCGGCCGCGGTCTTCGATCTCGTGGATTGCCCGATCACCGACGAGCGCGTGCTCGACGTCTGGCGTGAGCTGCGCGGCGCCTTCGATGCGCTGCCGCCCGAGCGCTCGCTACGCGTCGCCGTCCGACTGCTCGACGACGGTGCGGCAGCGACGGTCGAAGGCGGGCAGGTCTGGCGCACCGCAGACCACTTCTTCGCGGCCGCACCCTCGCTGAGTGAGCTGTGGTGGCGTCCGGAGGGCAGCACGACTCGGCGCGTCGCCGCTCGGATCGTCGAATCGCGCGCCGGCGCCGCGTTCGTGCAGGTCAACGCGGGCGTCGCAAGGCGCCTCCGGGGCGAGCTCCTGCGTCGTGTGCGCGCCCGCGCGCCGCAACGCATCGTCGACGCGTATGCCGGCAGTGGGGCGACCGCCATCCCGCTCGCGGCGGAGGGACGCACCGTCGTCGCGATCGAGCTGGACCAGCCGGCGGTCGATCGGATGCGAGCGCAGCTCGCCGAACCATCGGTGGCGATCGCGGGACGCGTCGAGGACCACCTCGAGCGCCAGCTTCCCGCCGATGTGGTGATCGTGAACCCGCCGCGCGCCGGTGTCGACGAACGTGTGACCGCCGCGCTCGAGCGCAATCGTGAGACGGTCCGAGCCCTGTTCTACGTGAGCTGCGATCCGGCGACGCTCGCGCGCGATCTCTCACGGCTTCCCGGCTATCGGCTCGTCGCGGTGCATGGCTACGACATGTTCCCGCAGACGGCGCACGTCGAGACCCTCTGCGAGCTGGAGCCTGTCACGCCATGAAGTATTACGTCCGCGTCGGCGACGAGGAGATCGAGGTCGTGCACGACGGTGGGGAAGTGCGCGTCGACGGCGCGACCCTCGAGGCACATCTCGCCGAGGTCGAAGGCACGCCGGTTCGCATGCTCACCGTCGGCGACGAGGTGCATCGCATCATCGTGCGGCGCGGCGCCACGCGGGGCCGCTACACGATCTGGGTCGACGGCTTCCGGCACGAGGTCGAGGCGCTCGATGAGCGGATGCGCGCCATCCGGGAGCTCGCGGGAGCGACGGCCGGCCCGACGGGCCCCGCACCACTGCTCGCGCCCATGCCGGGAATGGTCGTGCGCGTCCAGGTCCAGGCCGGCGACGTCGTGCAGCCGGGTCAGGGACTCGTGGTGATGGAAGCGATGAAGATGGAGAACGAGCTGCGCGCCACCGCTGCCGCGACCGTCAAGGCGGTCGTCGTTCAGCCGGGCACCGCGGTGGAGAAGGGCGCCCTGCTCATCGAGCTCGAGTAGCTACTGGCGCCTCGGCTTTCGACCCGGCGCGATCGCGTCACGACCGAATCGCGCACGCACCGCATCGACGGCACGGGAGAGCTCGCGATCGCGCGCCGTCTCGAGTGGCGCAGCCGCCCTGTCGAACAGTGCGAGCTGCACCGCGGGCGGGTCGGTGAAGTTCGAGAGCGCGACGCCGAGCAGGCGCGCCGGCACGCGCCGCGCGCGGCGCAGCTTCGCGAGAAGCTGTCGCGCGATGGTGAAGAGCGCGCGGTCCGAGGATAGCGCCTGCTCCACGGTGCGGCTCGCCTGCCGCGTCGTGAAGTCGGCGTCTCTGATGCGCACGGTCACGGTGCGCGCGGACAGCTCGTCGCTGCGCAGATCGGCCGCTGCCCGCCCCACGAGCTCGGCGAGCTCGCCCTCGAGGAGGACGTCGTCGTGCAGGTCGGTGTCGAAGGTCTCGTCCCGGCTGATGCTCTTCGCGACTTCCCGATCGGCGACCGCTCCTTCGTCGATCCCTCGCACGCGTTGGGCGAGCCAGGTCGCATCACGATCGCCGACGAGGCGGGCGAGCGCGGCGGCGTCGAGCGCGAGCACGTCCTCCACACCGCGGAGGCCGGCGTCCGCGAGCCGCGCCGTCGTCTTCGGACCGATCCCCGGAATGTCGGCGAGCGCGAGCTGACGCATGAACTCCAGCTCCGCGCCTGGCGCGACGATGTGCACGCCGTTCGCCCCGGTGCCGGGCTTCGGCTTGGCTCGCTCGACCGCGAGCTTCGCGACGAGCTTGGACGTCCCGCCTCCGATGGAGACCGTCATCCCCGTCGCGTCGGCGACGCCCTGCCGAATCCGGTGCGCGAGCGTGTCGAGTGACGCGTCGCCATAGAGCCGCTCCGTCCCGGCCAGGTCGAGATACCACTCGTCGATGCTCGCCCCCTGGACGTGCGGGGTGAAGCGCTCGAGGACGTCGCGAATCTCCCGATGCTTGGCCGAGCAGGCGCGGCGCGGCACGGGGACGCACATCGCGTCCGGACAGAGGCGCAGGGCGCGAGAGATCGGCATCGCCGAGCGAACACCGAACTTCCGCGTCTCGTATGACGCCGAGCAGACGACCCCTCGGCTCCCCGCGGCGCCGCCCACGATCAGGAGCGGCGCCTTGCCCGCGCCCTCGGGATCCACGAGGCGCGCCACGGCGACGAAGAACGCGTCGGCGTCGACCAAAAGGATCCGTCGTGGGGCGGCAGACTGGGCCGGCATGGTGAGAAAGATAGATACGACAGCCAGGCGCCGTCGCCCGCTCACCCAACCCCAAGCGTTGACTAGGCTTAAGGGTCTATCTAGCTTTCGAGTCTGTCTAAAAACGCCTTCGGTGGCGGCCGAGACCCGGGTTGCATTACGCACCGGTGAGGCGAAGGACCCATCTCGAGTTGGTCAGGTCATGGTAAAAACGTTCAGCGCGACGCCGAGCGACATCCAGCAGGACTGGTATGTCATCGACGCCGAGGGCATGGTCCTCGGGCGGCTCGCGACCGAGATCGCCCGCATCATCCGCGGCAAGCACAAGCCGATCTTCACCCCGCACATGGACACGGGCGACGGCGTCATCGTCATCAATGCGTCCAAGGTTCGCGTCACCGGTCGGAAGGCGGAGCAGAAGAAGTACTTCCACCACACCGGCTACATGGGCCACGAGCGGTTCACGCCGTTCGCGAGCATGATCGCCAAGCATCCGGAGCGCGTCATCGAGAAGGCCGTGTACGGCATGCTCCCCAAGACGGCCCTCGGCCGCGGGCCGCTTCGCGGCAAGCTTCGCGTCTACGCGGGCGCCGAGCACCCGCACACCGCGCAGCAGCCCAAGACGTTGAATCTCTCGAAGAGCGAGGCGAAGTAAGACATGCCCGATACGCAGATCACGCACACGATCGGCCGTCGCAAGGAGGCGGTCTGCCGCGTGTACCTCAAGCCTGGCAGTGGCAAGTGGGACATCAATGGGCGGACGCTCGGTGACTACTTCCCGCGTCCCGCGCTCGTGACGGCGATCCAGCAGCCCTTCACGGCAACCGACCGGCTCGGCCAGTACGACGTCAAGGCGAACGTCTCCGGCGGCGGCCAGACCGGCCAGGCCGGTGCGCTGCGCCTCGCCGTGGCCCGCGCGCTCGTGAAGATCGACGAAGGCCATCGTCGCAAGCTGCGCGACCTCGGCCTGCTGACGCGCGACGCTCGCGCGGTCGAGCGCAAGAAGCCGGGCCGTCCGAAGGCTCGTAAGCGGTTCCAGTTCTCCAAGCGTTGATCCCGCAGTTTCATCCTACAGGCGAACCGAGTCACTTCCTGGTGCCGAACACCATCGGTGGGACCGTGACGATGACGTTCGCCGACGATACCAACCACACGACACACCATGTCTGATTCGCAACCGACCATCGAAGCACTCCTCGCGGCTGGTGTCCATTTCGGCCACCAGACGCGCCGTTGGAATCCCAAGATGCGCCGCTTCATCTTCGCCGAGCGCAACGGGATCCACATCATCGATCTCCAGAAGACCCTGCGGCAGCTCGAGATCGCGCAGAAGCTCGTGCGCGACGTCGTCCTGCGCGGCGACAGCGTCCTCTTCGTCTGCACCAAGGCGCAGGTGGCCGGCATCGTGAAGCAGGAAGCCGAGCGCTGCGGCGCGATGTACATCACCGAGCGCTGGCTCGGTGGGCTCCTCACCAACTTCCAGACGGTCAAGAAGCAGCTCCGCCGCATGAAGGAGCTCGAGGCCGGATCGGCCGAGGGTGGTGAGTGGGAGAACTACACGAAGAAAGAGCGTCTGATGATGACGCGTGAGAAGGACAAGCTCTCGAAGTACCTCAGCGGTATCCGGAGCCTCACGCGCACGCCGGGCCTCATGTTCGTCGTCGACGCGAAGAAGGAGAAGATCGCCGTCGCCGAAGCCAACAAGCTCGGCATCCCGATCATCTCGATCGTCGACACGAACGCCGATCCGGACCTCATCACGGTGCCGATCGCCGGCAACGACGACGCGATCCGTTCGGTGGAGCTGATCACCAAGGCGATCGCCGACACCATCGCCGAGGCGCGCCGCGAGGCGCCCGTGCGCGAGGAGTCCGAGGAGGGCGCCGAGGGTGCGATGACCTACAGCTCCGAGCGGGGCACCGAGGCCGCGGGCGATCGCGACGAGCGTCGCCGCCGCCGTCCGCGGCGTCGCCGCGCGAAGCCGGAAGCGATCGCCGCGCACCTCAAGGGACCCGATGCGGAGCCCGGTGCCGACGAGGCCGGCGAGTAAGCACGATGCTCCGGGGGACGGTGGCACAGCGGACCGTCCCCGACCGCATTAGCATTCATACGCCGCCGGTACCTCCGGCGGCGTTTCCACGACACGCTAGGAAGTGACGAGCAATGGCTGCATACACCGCCAAGGATGTGTCGGAGCTGCGGCAGCGCACGCAGGCCGGCATGATGGATTGCAAGAAGGCGCTCGAGGAGTGCCAGGGCGACATGGACCAGGCAGTCGAGTGGCTGCGCAAGAAGGGCATCTCGCGCGGTGAGTCGCGCGCGGGCCGCGCCGCCTCCGAAGGAAAGATCGTCGCGAAGGTCGCGCCCGATGGCGCGACGGGTGCGCTCGTCGAGTTGAACAGCGAGACGGACTTCGTCGCCCGCAACGAGGCGTTCGGCCAGACGGTCGACCGCATCGCCGAGACGCTGCTCGCGTCGGGCTCGATCGACGGGGTGGTCACGAGCGCCGAGAATTCGCCCCTGCTCGCCACGAAGTTCGGCGATGCGGGCACGCTGGCCGATGCGCTCAAGCAGCTCACCGGCACGATCGGCGAGAACATCGTGCTGCGCCGGTATGCCCGCTTCGGCGGCAGCGGCGCGGTGGGCGCGTACGTGCACCACAACGCCAAGGTCGGCACGTTGGTCGAAGTGGCCGGTCTGTCCGGCGAGGCCGGGCAGCAGCTCGCGCGCACCGTGGCGGAGCACATCACCGCCGGCGTGCCGACCATCCCGGTCGCCGTCACGCGGGACGACGTCCCGGCCGCGCTGGTCGATCGCGAGCGTCGCATCTTCTCCGAGCAGGCGGCCGCGAGCGGCAAGCCGGCCAACATCGTCGAGAAGATGGTGCAGGGGCGGGTCGACAAGTTCTACAAGGAGGTCACGCTGCTCGACCAGCCGTGGATCCGCGACGACTCCAAGGCCATTCGCGATCTCGTGAAGGCTGCCGGTCCCGGAGTCTCGATCCGTCGCTTCGCTCGCTTCCAGATCGGCCAAGAGTGAGCGCGACGGCGACGGAGCTCCGCTACCCGCGCGTCCTGCTGAAGATCTCCGGCGAGGCGCTCGCCGGAGAGCGCGGGCTGGGATTCGACTTCGATACGATGGACCGGATCGCCGACGAGATCGCCAACGTCGTGCGCCTCGGGACATCGCTCGGACTCGTGATCGGCGGCGGGAACATCGTTCGCGGCTCGCAGCTGTCCCGGCTCGGCATGGACCGGGTGGGCGCGGACTACATGGGCATGCTCGGCACGGTGATCAACGCGCTCGCCGTACAGGACATCCTCGAACGGAAGGGGCTCGAGACGCGCGTCATGACGGCGATCCGCATGGAGGAGCTGGCGGAGCCGTACATCCGACGCCGCGCCCTCGCGCACCTGGAGAACGGCCGCATCGTGATCTTTGCCGCGGGTACGGGCAATCCGTACTTTAGCACCGACACGGCAGCCGTGCTGCGCGCGATCCAGATCAAGGCCGACGTCATCATCAAGGCGACCAGCGTCGACGGCGTGTACTCCGCCGACCCGAAGCTGCATCCCACGGCGACGCGCTACGACGAGATCAGCTACCGCGACGTGATGCTGGAGGAGCTGAAGGTGATGGATCAGACCGCCGTGACGCTCTGCAAGGAGAACTCGCTGCCGCTGATCGTCCTGAACATTCACCGCGCGAATGCCATCGCCTCTGCCGTGCAGGGCGAGCGCATCGGCACACTCGTTCGATGAGCACAATCCAACAGATCCTGAAGGACTGCCGCACGTCGATGGACAAGGGGATCGACGCGGCGAAGCGCGAGTTCGCGTCGGTCCGCTCCGGCAAGGCGACGCCGAACATGCTCGATACGGTGCGTGTCGAGATGTACGGCCAGCAGATGCAGCTCAATCAGGTCGCGAGCATCGCCGCGCCCGAGCCGCGGACGTTGCTCGTGACGCCGTTCGACAAGGGGCAGGTGAAGGTCGTCGAGAAGGCGATCCGCGAGTCCGACCTCGGTCTCGAACCGTCGGCGCAGGGGGGCGCGATCCGCGTTCCGCTGCCGCAGATGAACGAGCAGCGCCGCAAGGAGCTGGTGAAGATCGTGCACAAGCTCGCGGAAGACGGAAAGATCGCGATCCGCCACGCGCGGACGCACGCACGCGATGCGCTCAAGAAGCTCTCCGGCGTGAGCGAGGACGACGTGAAGCACGCGGAGAAGGATCTGCAGAAGGTGCATGACGACTACATCGGCAAGATCGACCAGATGATCAAGGCCAAAGAGGCCGAGATCATGGAAGTCTGACGCGGGCGATCGCTCCCGCGCCGATGTCCGAGCTCACGCTCCGCATCCTCTTCGCTGTCGTTGCTGCCCCCCTCGCGCTGCTGATCGTGCTCGTGGGGGGCGCTCCACTCGCGGCCCTGCTGGCGGTGGTGAGCGCGCTCGGAGCCTGGGAATTCTTCCGGATCGCACGCGCATCGGGGCATCGCCCGCTCGACGACGTGGGCATCGCGCTCGCCGGCCTCGTCCCGCTCGTCGTGCACGCGCAGTACCTCGGGCTGTTCGAGCTGCGGCCGGCGATCCTCGCCATCGTCGCGCTCGCGGTGCTCGCCGCAACGATCTGGCTTCGCGGCGTGGACGGACAGCCACTGGGGGCCGCCGCGACCTCGCTGCTCGGCGTCCTGTACACCGCCGGGATGCTCACCTTCGGTTACGGCATCCGGTATCACGACATCGTGCGCGGCTACGACGTCGTGGGCGCGCGTCATCTCGCGATCGGGGCCTTCTCATTCCCCGTCCCGCCCGGGGGCGTGCTGCTCATCTTCCCGCTCGTCGTCACGTGGGCGTCCGACATCGGCGCCTACTTCGTCGGCCGCGCCCTGGGGAAGCGCAAGCTCATCCCCTCCGTGAGCCCCGGCAAGACGGTCGCGGGCGCGGTGGGTGGACTGCTCGCGAGCATGCTGGTGGCCTGGGCGTACGCCCGCTGGGTGCTGGTGCCCGCGGCGAACCTCGGCTTCACACCGTGGGGGGCGCTCGCGTTCGGGGGGCTGGTGAGCGTTGCGGCGCAGGTGGGCGATCTCTTCGAATCGCTCCTCAAGCGCGAGGCGCGTGTGAAGGACAGCTCGCACATCATCCCCGGCCACGGCGGCATCCTCGATCGGTTCGACAGCCTGATCTTCGTGCTGCCGCTCGCGTATCTCCTCCTCGGGTGGCTTCCGATCCCCATCCTGCGGTGACCTCGCGCGGCGTCGCCATCCTCGGGTCGACCGGCTCGATCGGGACGACCGCGCTGCGCGTGCTCGCGCGGCAGTCCGAGCGCTTCCACGTCGCGGCGCTCACGGCGTTCAGCAACGCCGCGCTCCTCGCCGAGCAGGCGGCGCTCTTCGCGCCGAGCTACGTGGGGCTGGTGCACAACGGCCAGGAGGAGCACGCGAGCTGGGGATCGGGCGTGGGATGCCTGATCGATGCGGCCACGCGCCCCGACGCCGACATCGTGCTCAATGCCGTCGTCGGGGCGGCGGGGCTCGAC
>Ga0068857_100003992_pt1 | contig 12429 bp, 21 predicted proteins | sample KBSCornC72_FD_66591 | JGI IMG/M metagenome (GOLD analysis project Ga0068857, IMG submission 66591) | Corn rhizosphere microbial communities from Kellogg Biological Station, Michigan, USA - KBS Corn C7-2 | ecosystem: Host-associated > Plants > Roots > Rhizosphere > Soil ...
GCGTAGGTAGCCGATGGCGAAAAGGTGAATTGCGGATTCGTTTCGGCGTTGGACGCGGCCAGCACGCTTTGCTGATAACAGCCGAGGAAAATGCCGCCGCTATTGCCCCCCTTGATCAAAGCCCAGCCCGCCGGTGGCGTTACGGTGGTAACGGTTTTCACCGCCAGCCAGACAAGCAGGTAGTCGCCCGCCTGATGTGGCGCGAGCGTGATAGTTGGCGAGGCAACCGCCGTCGAAGATGACGTAACGGTCGGCGTGCTGCTCCGTGGCGTAGGCGCGGTCATATCGCCATCCTCCGGAACACGGCCATCGCGGCGGCATCGGACAGGTTGTCGAGCCAGACATTGAGGTCGAGCTGCGCGTCCTCGTCGAGCTTCATCATGGCGCGCAGCAAGCGCGCACGAAGCGTTCCCAGCCGATCGATGGCCTCGCTGCCCCACTCCTGCACCAGGGCCGAGCCCCAGGGCGTGGATGCGAAAGTCTCCAGATCCTTGTTGACGATCGGCGCACGCGGAGGTGCCTTGGAGGCCAGCTCGAAGACGGCAGCTTGCGCGACATCCTCAGGAAGTCCCTCGAACGACCTTTCAAGCGATGCCATCTCATGCGCCGGCAAGCGCGTCAGCACGTCGGCCGCAGTGCGCATGGCCGCCATGTACGAGTCATAGCCTTGGGTCGTGCCGTTCTCCGCCTGATATTGAGAACGAGAGGCGATCGGCATTGGCGCGGCATGCGAGAAGTTCTGGCGCGGCCCCGATTGCGGCAGGATGCTGCTATGCGCGTCCCGCTTGCGGACCAGCGCCCGATACCGCTCCTGCTTGCCGTTGTCGCGGATATAGGCGGACGTGCCCATCTGCTTTTCGATGACGGCGATCTCAGCCGCGACGGCGCCCGGATCCTCGGGGATGGCGACGATATCGTTCATACGACCGGCCTCGGCTGCTTGGCGCGCCACTGGGCAATCGCGGTGGCCTCAAGGCCGTGCCCGCGCTCAAGGATGACCTGATCCTTCTGGCGGACGATGCACCAGCCAAGCTCGGGCTTCCATTCGCTGTGAATGCCCGGCGCAACCTCGGTCATGGTGGGAACGATGCCATGGCGGCCGTGCACCTTGCGCACCGTGACGACGGTGCCCGCATCGCCCAACGTCTTCTCGACGCAGCACTCCATCTCCCAGGACTCATCCGGCGCCAGGAGCGTGATCATGTCATGGCGTGCCAGCCGGCGGCCGACAGCAGCCCAGAACTCCGGATAGAGCGGGCTCTCCCTGTCGGAACCCTCAGGCGCACGGAAGAACCACCAGCGGCGGAATTGCTCGATCAGCCCGCCGGCATTGGCAGCGAGGCGACAGTTGCGGGATAGTGGTGCTTCAGTCTGTTTCTCGGCAACGGCAACAGCCATGTCATTTCCCTTCGATGAGAGGTTTGAGGATGCTTTCGACCTGAGCGGCGTGGGCCGACCAGTCGGGCTTGAGTGGTCGAGTGGGCCATTCGATCTCACCGAACGTCCGCCCGAGCGGGGCGAGGATCGCGGCCATCTGCCTGGAAACGGCGACCGCACATTCGCGCTTGTCGAGCAGCCACGCGGATGACACCCCGCCCAGGCTAACGGCCAGCGGTGACAGCTTCTCGCCATGGGCCTTCAGTTCGCCCAGATCAGCAGCCAGCGTCTCAGTGGTGGCCTTCACGCTATCGAGTGCGGCAAGGTAGGCCGTCAGGGTCTCGCGGGCTTCCCTGCGCGCCTGCCCGATCTCCTCGATGGAGCGGGCGGCTTCAGCCTCACGGTAACGGCGGGATTGCTCCGCCTCGGCAGCATCGAGCGCGTCCAGTGCCTCGCGGGCTGCGATCAGGGGCTTGGCGTCGAAAGCCTTGCCGTCCAGCACGGCGGCCCCCTGCTCGCGCTCCAACGCGACGATTTCGGCTGCCAACGCCGCGCGACGATCCTGCAATGTGCTCATCTGTGCCTTCCCATGATGACGCGGGGCGTATGCGTCCGCTCAAATGCTCGATCTTCCTGCCGCTGGGCGCGAAGCAGCTCCTGCTCCTCGGCCGTGGGCCATTGGCGGGTGGGCTGCGGCTCAGGGGGTTGCTGCCATTGCGGATCGCCGCTGTGCCAAGGCTGAGGCTTATTGATCGGGACGATCATCTCCGGCGTGAGGTCGAGCGGTTTCTCGGCAGGCGGGGCTTGCAGCTCCTCCAGCTTGGCGCCCACAGCGGTAGTGAAGGCGATGGCCTTGGCCGTCTCCCTGTCGTCGGCTATTTCCGCCGCGCTCTTGGCCGTCTCCGCCTGCTTGGCGTTGTCCATGAGGTAACGGATGCGGCGTACGGCCTCCAGGTCGGACATCATGGAGCTAGGCCCGTCTAACGGCGCACCATCTTTACCGGTGAGTTCAGTCGCCTGGACGGGGCGCCCATAAGCGCGGTCCAGATAAGCGGTGATCGCAGCCAGCCGCGTGCGCTCGTCGGTCGCTTCCAGCGCAAGCTTCTTGAGACCTGCCAGCATCTTCGGCCCATCCTTCAAGGCCAACTCCTTCACGTCGCGGCTGATCTTGTTTGGCGTGCCAGGCTGGCGACCAGAGCCGGGCGGCTTAGGGAGCCCCTTGGGACGGCCAGGACGACGCGCAATGCTGGCCATTTCGCCCTGGAAGTTAGCCCCATGTTTGCCGTCTTCATCCATGACAAATAAATATCACGGTTTTCCAAGCATTTCCATAAATATTCCTGCGATTACCAATCAGATGAACAGGCAGGAGATGCGCTGAAAGGCAGGGAATTGCGGTATCTAAACAACGCTGTCTCAGAAAATAATTCGGCACAGGGCTCACCTCTTGCCTCTCAGATAGACACCAGCAGCCGGATCGCTGTCGTCGTCAGGCGATGGTTTGAATGCAGGATTGCCATGCGGATAGGTGGTGGCTGTTTGCGCCACTGGAACACCTTCACCACCAGCAGCTGCTACACCACCCTCCCCTATAAGGGGGGAGGGAGTGGTGCGGCGCTTTGGCTGCTCCACTGCGACACTGTGCACCGCTACACTGGATTTGAGTGGTGCGGCACCATCAACGGCCCACTTTCCGACGATTAGATAGGGTCTATTCTGGCGGCTTTTCTCTTCCCGGCGTTCCTCGACAATCAGTGCGCCGTTGTCCGTCCATGTGGTGATCAACCTGATGATGCGGGCGCGGGCCGCTTTGTCCTTGTGGTCGATACCTAATACCTGCCCGACAGCCTCCCCTGCCCAAGGACTCGCCTGCCAGTTGGCGCGCCACTCACCTTCATCGATCAATTGTTGAATGCGATAAAGGTGAGCCGCCGTTACCCCATCGAATGCGTCGGGTGGCGACCACGGAACCACAACGCCGATGCTGTCGCCTCCGTCTATGGGGCCGCCGTTGCCAAGATCGACCGACGCCATGTGATACCAATCAGATTGATCGCTGGGCGGTTTCCGATTGTTCTTGTCGTCATAGGTGCGGAAATACCGCCGACGTCGTTCGCCTTCGATCCCCCAAGCCTTCGCTTCTTCATCCGACATGCGGTTGATCGTAAGCACGGACCGACAGGCATTTATCAGCGCCACTGCGCCGCGTGCCGACAGGGCTGTGACTTCAGCCGCTCCTACCTTCGACGTATGATGTGCAAGGCCGATCGCGGAGCCAGAGACCTTCGCGACACGCGCCCATTCCTTGGCGATAGCGTCGATCTCCATGTTGCTGCTCTCATCAGCGCCGTGGGAGGAGACGAATGGATCAACGTGGAGGTAATCGATTTTGTAATGGGACAACTCCGCTATCAGGTCATCAACCAGGGGGCGATTAATCACCAGCCCGTCCGATGTTCCCGACGTGGCAAGCTTCAGGATTTTACCGTCAAGCGCACTATCCACGAGGAGGCGGTCCCCGAAGTCATCCGGGCCGATCCTCCAATGCTTGCAAGCCGCCTGGATAATGCGGCCTAGCTCGTCGATGTCGTCCTCAAGATTCCAGAGCCAAACCCGCTTTGGACCGCCGGGAACGGATTTGCCTAGCAGATCGCGGCCGGTCGCCATCGCTAATGCCTCACCAACGCTCAGGATGGTCTTTCCTGCCCCGCCGGCAGCGATCAGCCCGCGAACATGGCCCCGAAGTATCTCCCGGCCGTAGATCCAGTCGCGAGGCGGTATCGACGCAGGGTCGCGCCAAGCGTAAGGGGTGGCCAAGCGTCGGCATGGCTTCCCCCCTTCGCCCCAGCCACTCTGCCACTCCAAGCGTCCCTCGCCATTCAGGACGCGCTCCATCTCCTCCATGTGCTCAGTCGCCATGGAGCGCCTCCACCTTGACAGTCAGGCGCATCAGATCGAGCATCACGGCGCGGGCCTCGGCGAGCTGATCGAGCCCGACATGGGCAAAGGCGAACGATCGACCGATGCCGGTCATCATCTGGAGCAGCGGCGCACTGGATTTGTCCCAGTCGCGGGCGAGCGCCGCTTGCGCGGTATCGCACCCCATAAGCAGACGTTCACGGATTTCGATTTCGGCAGGATCTCTGCATTCGGGCATCAACGCAGCAAGCCGATCGGCGCGGATGATGACAGGCGCGGTCATTCACGCCTCCACGCAGGCAATGTTGGTACCGAGGTGCTCGGATAGATCCCGTAGGAATGCATCTCGCGCTTCGCGATACGCAGGGAGGACCCGGCGGCCCTTTCGGCCGTGAGGCATCCTAGGCAACCACTCGACATGCATACCGCCGCCAGTGAATAGGAACCGGACGCTGAAGCCATCGCCGACCGGCGTGACTAGGCCGCGATAACTACCCATGCCTCGCCTCCCCCAGCCGCAGCTTAAGGATGGGGCGACCCGGTTGATGCTCCCCTGACTTTGCGGTATAAAAAGGCTGATCGCCGCCAAGCAGATCAGCGCCCGGACAATGTGCCGGGCGTTTTCGCGCGGAGGGTGATGTCATGCTGTACCCTCGAACTTCCGGACAGCCTCTAAATAATCGGCTTCGTCGCGCAGTGCTGCGATGAGAAAGCCCTCGGTCCAGAGAACCCCAAGGCCGTCCACAATATTTCGCAGCACGCTTCGCAAAAGCTTTGGGTCGGCGGTGCCGACAATGACATCCTCGGTCATGCCGCCACCCGCGCAGCTTTGCGGGCCTCAATATAGCCGTCCACCTCATCTTCATCCCACGCGACCGCGCGGCCGTTATTGGGATTGATAAGGATACGTTTCGGGAACAGGCCTTGCCGTTCCAGGTCACGAATTGCGCGTTCGCACATCCCAACCTTGGCTTCGACTTCGGGCTTGCGAATAAGTCTCATGGGAACCACCTCGTTGTTTCGGGTAGCTTCCAAATGTCACGCAACGCGGCTGTTAGAAAAAGGTGAAAACGAACGAACCCTGCTAAGACTTTTCCCCTGCCCGCAAACTGTGTTCGTCACCTAGAACAGATGCTATCTGCTGTAGACCGGAATCATCGGAATAGCCTTGCCATTCGTCTTTCTTTCCTCGCCTAGCTTCGTCGGCGATAGCCTCACCTATATTTTTAGGCGGCTTGGCGCCTTCGGGCAACTCGACCAATGCAATAATCGCCTCACAAAACCGCACAAATGGCCCATGTCGCCCTGCGTTCTCCCCATCAGAATAACTTGCTGATGGCGTGCCGCCACTGAGGTAATAAATCGTTGAAAGCCGCCGGATGAGCTTGGCAAATCCTGGCGCGCCTGGCCGTCCCATTCGTTTTGGAACGCGGGTCGCGAGATCGTCGCTCACCGTGCGACATACTGTTGAGAGTTGTTTAAGGCTGGCTGGTAGTTCACCGAAGGCCAAGGGGTCGTTTGCAAATGTTGTCAGGAGTGACCAAGTCGTATTGGGTTCTGCGACTACCGCCTTTGCAAGCAGCCCTTCTAAGATGGATGCCGCGGTGCTAATCTTGTCTATTTCACGCTTATGGACCCCCGGAAGCGGCCTACTTTTCTCAAAAAGTGCTTCTCGTTCGTATTCCCATAGCACCTGCCAAAGAAATTCCGCAGCTTTAACCGAGAGCTCAATCTTGCCTGCATCCGCGATTTTGCGGCACGCCCCAGTCCAATCATGGGGTGGCGTGTAATCCCGCAGTTGCCCGTGCAGATTTACGAGGTTAATTGGGTGGGCCACCTTAGTCGAAACCCGCCCCTTCATCTGGCCGTCCCCCGTCCTAGCTCGACCACATTATCTTGAGGGTCAATTATACGTTGAACCAGGCCAGCCAGCTTGTTCAACGCCTCGGCTTTCTCCTCATCGTAGGTGTGGCGATCGTAGACCCCCTCCACGCCTTGGATGGCATGCCCTAGCACGCGTTCGGAAATGTCGGGGCGCACACCCGCCCTAGCCATCAATGACTTGGCGGTACGCCTTAAATCGTGGATGACCCAAGGTTCGACAGGCACCCCGCCAACCTCCACCATCTTCGCATCGAAGCGCCGCTTCAACGGCGAGAAACCCATGAACGGCCCGCCTTTCCGACCAGGGAAAACATAGGGGTTCCCAGCAACCTCGGGCTGCGCGTGGACGATCGCCAGCGCCATATTCGATAGTCGCAGTTTGCCTGGATTGGTTTTCTCGCGAGGCTCCGTCGGGATTGTCCATGTTCCATCGTCGGCTATATCGCACCAGCGCATCGCCTCCACCTTGCCCTTGCGCTGTGCCGTGAGCAGGCAGAGTTGCAATAACGCACCGAACGGACCGCGCTGCTTGGCGACGCGCCAGAACAACCTGATTTCGTCATCGTTTAATATGCGCTTGCGCACCCGCTCGGAGGGCTTCGTCCGCCCCATGCCCCGGATGATGGGCGAGACATAACCCTCATCGCGGACCGCATACCAATTACAAAGCTTGGAGATGAGCGCCAGGACATGATGCGCCTGACCTGCGCCATTGTTGGCCTCGATCTTGTCGAGCAGCCGGGTCACGTCGCCGCGCCGGACATCAACGAACGGGGTATCTTGCCATTCAGGCCATAGGTGGACCTTGAAGATCCGCTCGATTTCATTGGCCGATCGCAACGGGCGCTCCTTGTTGCGCGCGTGCAGACGGATAAAATCCTCGGAGATTTCCTTAAACGTGCTCCTTTTTTTGGCGACCGCCGGCTTGGGGTAAGCATCTTCGCCCTTCCGTATGCGTCCGACGCCTTCCACTGCCAGGGCACGAACAACGCTCAGGGGTTTCTCGCCATAGTTGCAGACAACCGCCCACACCTGCTTACCATCCGGTCTGCGAGACACGATCGTCCATGACTTCGCGCCCTTTGGGGTAATGCGCAGGAAAAGTCCGCGGGTCTCCGGATCAGCGATCAGCCGCCGCTTCGTCGGATCAGGCTTTGCAGCGTCGGCCTCCTTTTCGAAGCCCTTTAACAGCGAAGTAGGAGCGGCCATGGCGTTGTCCTCTGGCTAACTTTGGGCTAACGATTGGCCTTCTCGTTAAGTTAGCCCGCCTCCCGTTAGTTCACATAGAATGGTCGCAACTCCGCCATTCGTCAACGGATATTATCTGATTTAACGGGAGCTATCCGACTATATGGTGCGACTGAAAATCGCAGTGTCGGTGGTTCGATTCCGCCCCTGGGCACCATTTTCCGTTATTTGTTAATAGCTTACTGACGCCTGACGTTGCGCCCAACTCCGTTCTTCGGCTGGGCTAACTTTTCGGCTAACTTAAAGAAAGCCCCGCCGGCGGAATCCAATGGCGCGAGGGTTGCCGCCGCGGCGCTCTCTTTGACGCGCATCAAATTCAGGCAAGCTCGGCGCTGCTAGGCTCGTTGCTCATAATATGGAGGATGACATGACCGCGAGCGCATCGCCGCGTGTTCTGGAGGCGCAGGAGCGTCTGACACATATTCGTCGGCTGATCGATTCCACGACCTGCGAGGCATTGCTCCCGGCGCTTGAACTGTACGCAATGGATCTGGAGCGCAGGTTGGGTGCAAAAACCCCGCCAGGGCGGGTCGGCGAGGTTCTGTCATAGCTCGTTACGCTGCCAGACCGTAGAACCACTGGTCTGTGGTTGCCGCCATGTTAACCCATCCTTGCCATATCGCGTCCATTCAGGGCGTTGGTCCAACGCCCAACCTCTCGCGCCGCCGATGCAAACCTCCTTCCCCCGAGATTGTATCGGCGGCGCAACCCGGCAGCTACGGCCGCCCGCTCACATACTGCCGGACAGCCGAGGCGTTCTCAGGCGGTCGGATCTCAGCGTTAAGTGATCGCACCTCGTCAAGGTGCTCAAGTGGCATCAGCACTCGCCATTGGCCGTCATGGCGCATCACGCAGCCGCCCAGCGCCTCCAAGCGGCGGACCCATGCGGAGGGATTGAAGGCGTTCATAGCTCCGGCTCCACGGTGCCGTTGGGCAAGGGCTTCGGCAGGGTGTAGCCGAGCAACTGCCGCTGACCGTTGAAGATGTTCGGTTTCAGCGTGAACACCGGGATGCACGGCACATCATGAGCCATCTGTTCGCGTTCAGAGCCATCATGCTCCGCGTCGGGATCGCTGATGGGACAGCCAGGGCCCCAGGCGCCCACAGTGTACGGGATCGCATCGAAGGCAGTGTTGATGCCGTCCTCGTCGCACTGGCCCGAGGGGTCATCCTCTTCGTCGTCCTCGTGAAGGCTGGCTTGTTCGAAGCCACCCCCTGTGAGCTTGCGACGCCTCCGCGTTTGCCATTCCGTCCACGCGATGTCCTTTTCATCCCCTCCAGGTTCGCAGTCCTCGCTATCCACGGGCGCCGTGAAGGGAGGATTGCCCATGCCGGGCCGCTCCGGCCATCCCACGTCCTGCTCGTCGCCGCTTAGTTCGATGTCCGGATCGCCATCTCGCTCATCAAGCACCGCAATGAGTTGTTCGACAATGACGGCCACCTCATCAGCAGGCAGCTCGGTCGCCTTGCGGAAGCTGCGCGGCCATTTGATGTCAGCCATGCGGGGCCTCCAGACTGACCCGGGACGTCAGCTCCTCTATCTCGCAAGCACGAGTCATCATTGCCTGAAGAAGGTCCGCAGCGACGGTGCTGAGCGACATCGCGCGGGCCAACGCATCCTCGTGTTCAGGATTTGCGGGCGAGACGTTGAGGCACTCGTCGATGGCCCAGTTGACCGCCTGGAGCTGGTATCCATGCATCTGAATGTCGATTGCAATCTTGTGGACGGAGGCAGCGTCTTCACGCGCGTCAGTATTGGCCGGGGCAGCGCCCGGCTGTAGGGGTTCAGTAGCCATGATCGTCTCCTAAGCAGACGGTTGAGGTCAGGGCCGGTTGGGAGGGTGGTAGCTCTCGTCCGGCCCGTCTGTTTGTAATACCAGTATTCTTGAGATGCAAGTCTGTTTGGTTTACAAGGCCATCATGGCAAGAAATCTAGACCAGCTTCTTCAGGTCCGCGCGGATCGTAAGTTCGTGGAGATCCTTGACGACTGGCGCCGCAAGCAGCCCGATCTCCCCTCGCGCGCTGAGGCCATCCGCCGGCTGGTGGAGCTGGGATTGAAGGTGAAGGACTAGCGCCGGCCCGTGTCGCCGTGCAAATCTTCCTGCGGGGGTGAGCCATGATAGGATGCGCTGCGACTGCCCGAATAGCGATCAGCTTGGCACCTTGATGAAGGCTGCTCCCATATGATTCTCCACGATCTTTGCAGCTCCAGACACGCTTAAGCTGTGCATATAGCAGTGGTGAACCGTGAGGGCGGCCTCCTGGAAATCTTGATCGTCTTCCAGGAGTTCTATCTTAAGTCCCATTTTTTTACAGTCATCGATATGAATATGGCGCGCATGAGACTTATTTTTATCGACATCGGATAGCTCGCGGACAATATGGTCGGCCCGGTTTTGGGCGTCTGGATCACCTAAAAGCATATTATCGAGCAGCCTGCTGTGAACAAACTTCTCGGCCATATCGACAGCTTGCTCACACTGACTGACGAACGTCGGCTGGTATTTGCCCAACACAAACTGCCAAAACTGCAACCGATGTGGATCGGCTTTAATTTCCGCCAACGCCCGTTCGATTTCCTTCTTAACGGCCGCCGCGGGAAGTCCGCCAAGCTGCGGATCGATCGGGCCGAGGTTTGATTGCTTCCCCATGACGATCGATTTGCACGCGCAGGCGATCATTGTTCCGGCCGACATAGCCAGGTGAGGAACAATGGCGCGCATATCATTGCCAAATACTCTTCGAAGGTAGTCTACTAGAGATTCAGCAGCCGCAAGGCCACCTCCTGGCGTATGAAGGATCAGGTCAAGACCTTTGGCTTTATCAAGCCCGTGGATCGCCATCATAAACGCGGCCTTGTCTTCGTCGTTGACATCGATGCCAACGGCGCCGGGATTGGTCAGCCATCCCGAATAGTACGCGATAATGTTGCGTCCGGTGTGCTTCTGTAGCCTCTTAAGATAGCGCCGCCGAACGGTGTCGACGGCGCTAACTGCTCCATTGCGTAGTTTGGCGTCCTGCGCTTGAATTTCAGATAGAACTTGCCCCCAGTTTGGCATTCTTTGCCTGCTCCCTACGGCTGATCGCTTCACCGACGCTATAGACGGTGCTAGTGCGCATCAACCCTCCGCCCGTCGACTGCGTTGTGTACGGCGTCGTCGGGGGCAGGCGCAAGTTCCCATCAGCAATCAGACGCGCGAACTCGTCGGCTACGGTCATAGCTGATCTCCTCGTATAAGACCCAGATCATCAACCAAGATGGGGTCCCATTGGTTCAGAATCTATTACCTCTGAATCGATTGGCGCCCTATTTGTCAAGGCTGGCGGTCTGGATCCCCCTTGAGTGCGGTTTAAAGCAGTGATGGGTTGCACGTACGAATCACTGACACGCTGCCCCAGCCCGGCGCCCGATTTCATCCGGATAGCTGTGGAAGGTGACCATCTCGATCCTCGCCCTCACCTGATCCCCTGCCGCTTCCTCATATCCGCAGCGAGATCCTTGGCTCGTTGTATGGCAGCTTCATATTCGACATCCGCCCCCACCTGCTGCCACGAGGGCAGAGGCGCCGATGGCAGCGACGGCATCGGCGCGCTCGACTTCATCGTGCCGTAGCGCCCCAGCATGGAGTCGGACGAGGCAGCGCCCAGAATCGAGCTGATGCCCTTGATCCAGCCGGCTCTCTTGACGTTCTTCGCCTCGGTCCTCCGTGCAGCCGCCTGAGCTTCATCGGAACGCGCCTGCTCCTCGCCATTGTAGAGCGCCGTCAATGCCCTGTACTCACCCTCGCCCGAGATGTTCGCCAAGAGATTGACCACGGTCGGGTCATCCGCCCCAGCCCCGGACGCAGCAGCCCTTGCAGCGCCCGTCGACACCAGCAACCCCGCCTGCCTGCGCTCCTCAATTGCCTGCCGCTGGGAGGTGGCGCGCTCATTCCCAGCCATCATGTCGAGCTGATCAGCTTGGGAGCGCAGATCCTTCGCCTGCGCATTGGCCCCCAGGATAGAGCCCCCAGCGGATAGCCCAGCCCCCGCAAGCATAATGAAAGGCGCGGCTTGTGCCATTAGCTTTCTCCCGCGGCGCGCGCGAACACCTCCGGCGCGATGTCCGGCCCCAGGGTGACCAGCATCGCCGCGGCATCTTCGCTACCGGACTCAGCCATGTCGTTCAGATTGACGATCGCCTCGACAGCGAAGTCATCGCATGTCGCCTCATTGCCCGCCGTGGCAGACCGCATGAGCAATGCAGCGGCGAGCTTCATACGGTCCTGCTTGAAACCGCGAACGGCAACGAGCCGCGCCCACCACTCGGCTTGCCGCGCGCGTTCCAGCGTAAGCGGGGCGATTTGGGGATCGACCAGGAAAACGTCCCGGATTTCCCTCTGCGAGTCGAGGTCGCCCGCGGCGGCAAGCAGCATCAATTCGTCGCTGACAGCGCCCAGAAGCAATTCATCACTCACGATGCCATCCTCCGGAAGACAGAGATCGCATATCAGACCCCCAAGAGCATGTTGGTAGGGGCGCGAGCGATCACCACAGGCGCCGGGTCCCACACCGCAAGAGTGTCGGCTACCCAATTGCCAGAGGTGTTCGTAAACGCGCCTGGATCTTCGGTTAGCGAGGCAAGCGCCTGCTTCCACGCCGTGCCGAGCGTGACATTGGTGCCAGTGCCGGTAGCAGTGAAGTTGCTATAGCCGCTCGGGCCTGCGCTGATACTGGCGCTCGTGTTGACTGCGGCGGCGGCAAACCAGAGATAGTCTTGCGTGCCTCCGAAGGAGGTGTTGGAGGGCGGATCGGCCGCGGCGCTTGTGCCGGCGGCGGCATTGACGCCAGCCCGGTTGATCGTCCCCGAATTCGGCATCGGGATGGAATAGGCGTGGGCTGCGTAGGTAGCCGATGGCGAAAAGGTGAATTGCGGATTCGTTTCGGCGTTGGACGCGGCCAGCACGCTTTGCTGATAACAGCCGAGGAAAATGCCGCCGCTATTGCCCCCCTTGATCAAA
>Ga0068857_100003999_pt1 | contig 12424 bp, 8 predicted proteins | sample KBSCornC72_FD_66591 | JGI IMG/M metagenome (GOLD analysis project Ga0068857, IMG submission 66591) | Corn rhizosphere microbial communities from Kellogg Biological Station, Michigan, USA - KBS Corn C7-2 | ecosystem: Host-associated > Plants > Roots > Rhizosphere > Soil ...
GGGACGCGAGCGGGCCTAGCAGGGAGCGCCGCCCACTCCCGCGCCACCGGGAGAGGCCACAGACAGCGCCGCCGCGCGAGCGGCGACCGCAGCACTTACGGGCGGCGAAGCCGCCGCCAGCAAGGGGATGGCCCCCGGCCGGCGCGGGCGGATGAGCGGTGCAAGGTCGGGCTTCGCGAGGCCAGGGCGGCACTTGTCGACCGGCCTCGCGAAACCGGGCGCACCGCCCGACCGAGAGGCCGGAGTGCCTGCGGGGCCGTCATCGGGCGCCGCACCCTGTCCGGCTGCGCAGCAGTCCGGCGGTGTGCGTCCTCAGCCCCGCTCCATCAGGTCAGCATCGCTGACCCGCGCCAGCTGATCGTTACCGTCAGGCCGAGACCCGGCCACGGGGCTCGGGGGCGAGAAGCCTGGCTTCGAGCCGTAGAGCGCGGTCGCGCCGCTTCACCGGCGCGAGGCGCCAGCTCTCCAACCAGCTGCGGACCTTCCGGCACCGTTTTTGCGATCCTGAAACCAGCCGCTTACCGGGCGGCCGTTCCGGCAAGAACGCGCCCAAGCTCAGCCGTTCGATATCGGTCCCCACCGAAACAAAAGCGGACGTCGAACAAATTGGCGCGATGTTTGGCGAAGAGCAAAGCTGTGTTATTCACAACCGATCAATTTATCCGGTCGAAAATTTCGCTGACATGAGGATTATGATGACGCGATCTACGCCCAAACCGCGCGGTTAAGTGGCGTAATAACCGCCATAAAATCGACTATCTCATTTCCGCTGATTTTTTAAATTCACAAAAGCGTTCGCAAAGTCACCCATGCAGGAGCGCTGCGAGCTGGCGCCAAGAGATGGCGTACTAGCTAGTCCCAGCCGCCAATTCGAGAAACCGACAGAATGCGTTTGCCAGCTGCATCTGACGTGGCGTGCGACATTCGGGCTCAAACAGGAGTGGAGAGCCAACGAGCATCGAGATGCAACGCGCTCGAGACGTCGCCACATTGAGACGATTTAGGCTGTACAGAAACTCCATGCCGCGCGGTGCTTCATTGTGCGACGACGATGTGAGGGAATAGATCGCGACCGGCGCCTCCTGGCCTTGGAATTTATCGACCGTCCCAACTCGCGCGCCCGGTATCCGACGTTGAATTTCGAATGTCTGCGCGTTGTAGGGCGCTATGATCAAGATATCCTCGAGCGTGATCGGACGCTCCACGCCGTGCCGATTGATCCACGTCGCGCCGCTCGCCAGAATCTCGGAAACCAAACCCGCGATTGCGACCGCTTCTTCCGGCGCGCAGTTACTGTTGCCCTCATGTGCGATCGGAACAAAACGAAGGCCGGCACCGCCGATCGGCGGAGCATAGCCGAGGGTCTGCGCCACAAGGTCGGGCCGTGCGCTGAGCTTGTCTTCATAGAAGAGTTCGGAGGTGAAGGCGCAGATATCGGGGTGAAGCCGCCAGGTTTCCTCAAGGAAAAGGCCCTGTTCGGCCGAGATTGTCTTCTGGCCGTTGAGCAGGTGATGAAGTGCCGAGCAGTCAGTTCCCTCAGGATGACTGCCCTGAACGGGCTGGTCCAGCTGCTGAGGATCACCCAGCAGAACGACGGCGGGGGCGGCCTGTGAGACCGCGAGAGCATTGGCCAGCGACATCTGCGCAGCCTCATCGACGAAGAGCACGTCTACACTTTCAAACGCCTCCGGCGTCGACCAGAGCCACGCGGTGCCGCCCGCGACTTGGCAATTGGTCTGTAGCGCCGTGAACAGGTCGGACGCCTTCGTCACTATCCGCAAACGATGAGCATCGGGTTCCTTTGTTTTCGGTTTCTGAACGCAGCACAGATCCGTGTTGGTTTCGTCCGCCGCCTCGATCACCGCGTCGAGCAGGTTGCGGATAACGGGATGGCTGTTCGCTACAATACCGACCTTTTTGTTAGCCCGCACCAAATCACAAATCATATGCGCCCCGGTGAAGGTCTTGCCCGTACCCGGTGGTCCCTGCAGCGGTAGCACACCTGACGTCATCAGCGCGGCGACCCGCTTGCCAGCGTCGAGCGTGGTCTCCTCAGCGAGCCGCAAGACGACACCCTCCTCAAGACGCGGTGGCGCGCGCAGGAGCATGTCCCGAGCCGCCGCATAAGGGCCTGCCCCCCCGAGGCCATGTGCGATGGCGTGTTGCGCGAACCGAACCAATGACAATTGCATCGGCTCGGGATCGACAAACTCATGCGCGAACACGGCCTCAACATGCAGCGCGGCAGTGTCCTTGCGCTTCTTGATGTCGATCGTGCGGTCCTCGACCGAGATGGCTTCGATCGTCCCGTAGCGTTCGCCGCCAACACTGCGCAGATCCTTGCCTGGTCGCAGGTCGGCTTCCTGGGTCGAGAAGCTGTATCGGTCGATTGGGCACGCCGCCGTACCGCCGACGGTTCCGACAAAAGCGAGGTCGGCAAGGCCTGCCTTGTCGTCACGCAAATCTTCGGCCGGCAGATCGGCGAGGCGGAAATAGTCCCACCACACCGCCTTGCTCTCGCGACGATGCCAATCGAGCATCTGGGCGAGCAACCAACGCCCATGCTGTTCCGCCGTGCGTTCGGTCGGATCCACCGGCACTTCCACGGTCAGCGCTTCGACCAGCGGCGTGATCAGCGCCAGCCAGGCGGCGACCGACTCTGCTGGCGTCCCGTCGCCGGGTTCCGGTCGCTGGACATCATTGCCCTGGGCGATCAGCGCCGCCCGTTGTTCTTCCAGCCAGTCACGCAGGCGGAGCGTTGAGACACAGTCGTCGCGGTTATAACTTTCGACGGTGTCGCGATCCTCCGTTGCGATGCCATCGGCATCATCGAGTTCGAGACACACCTGTAACCGCGTCAGCGCAAGGTTGGCATCGGGAAGGTCCGTGTCGCGGGCATAGCCGTAAAGCGGTTCGAGCTTCTTGATCGAATAGCTTTCGACCCCGGCGCGAATGCCTTGACGGACGATGGTCAGCAGATCGACAAGCAGCTTGCCTCGCAGCATCTGATCGAGTTCATCTTCGCGGGTCGCATACCGACCCATCAGGCGAGTCAGCGCGCCGCGCTCATATCCGCCATAATGGTAGATGTGGAGGTCCGGATATTGCAACCAGCGGTCCATGACGAAATCGATGAACGTCTCGAAAGCGGCTTTCTCTTCCGCCCGCGTTACCGCCCAATGGCCCCGATATACCCATTGGCCGCCATCATCGGCGAAATAGTAACCGAGGAGATATTCGAGCCCGCCCTCGCCGACAAATGGGTCGCCTTCGAAATCGAGGAAAATGTCGCCAGCGCTCGGCGCCGGCAATTGGGACAAGCCGAAGCCGGCTTCGTGCGGCAGGAGTTCCGATACGAGTTCGCCGGTTTCACGCCGATGCACCTGCAGGCGCGCCTGTTCGCGCAGCCGCTTGAAGGCGTGCGCCGAACCCCGCTCGGGCTGCCATTGCAACGGCACCGGCATCTCCGCGAGCGCCATCATTGTCGGGATGCCCTGGGCGACAAGCTCGGCGCTTTGTACCTTCGTCATGCCCGCCACGAGGCTCAGATGATCATCTGCCCGACGGCGCTCATCGCATCCGTAACGCCATGTGCAGATATCACAGTGGACGGTCGGCTCCGGATAGGTCGGCGGCGCATCGCTCGCCTCGGCGGCGGCTTCGAGCCCCGCTTTGGCGCGCCGGTAAAACGCACCGAAATCCGCCGTGCGGAAAATCTCCGGGGCGAACTCCGTCCAGGGTTGGACGACATACATATGCTCGGGCCAGATCTGTTGCGCTTCGGCGAGGAGCTCGGTGTAAAGGCTAAGCTGGAGCACGGTGCCACCCTTGGTGGTCCTCGACAGCTTAGTATCGACCACTTCGTAGGACCAGGCCCCCAATGCACTTGGGCGTTCAACGCGGCGCAGGACGTCGGCCCGTCCAGCCCAGCGACCTGATGCCAAGGCTGCCTGTACGATCACCGCGCACCCCTTTTGCATCGCGGCCAGGGTCTCGCTGATCGCGATGTCGTCAATATCGATACCCGGGATTGTGATCGTCTCGAGGCCTTGCGCTTTCAAATGCTCGACAAAATCCAGCTCATGCTGAGCGCCGCGCGCCCAAAGGACATCCAGCAGGGGATCCCAGCTTTTCGGCTTGGCCAGTGCGCCGTTCGCAACGGCGCGCTCCAACTGCGTCAGGTGCCGGCAGTTCAGGTGCCCGACCAGGTCGGTTGCGCTCAACCGCAACGTCTCGCCGATGATCTTCATCTTATCCCCTTGTCCCCGCCTCCGGCCCGAACGACGCTACTCCTTGTCGCACCATCTGTCAGATCGTTACGGACCTATTTCACATCTTCAAATCTCGGCGGTCCTGAGGGCGTGATCGCAAGGGGACGAAATGGGTTGCGTCTGCTCACCGTCATTCTGCGGCAATCTGCGCTGACAGCGCCTCTCCGCAGGCAGCGCATCCCTGATCTGGCCAGGCGCGCGATAGTTGCTGGCCGCCTGCGGCGGGTGTGACCAACGACAAGAGTCGGGCGGTCCAGCGACCATTTGCGGCCGCCAGCGTCACGCTTGACCCGAGCCAAAGGTCATGCCGGGAAGCATCGCTCGGGCTGAGCAGGGCGTGAAGGGCGGCCGTCGCGATCAGATCAACGATAAAACCAAGTTCGACAGCACCATAAGGGTGGAAATGGTTGCCACAGGCGGGTTCCTCGACGGTTGCCCCACCCTCGGGCCATTCGGTCGCGACAAAAGCGGGGATGCCGGTAGGGCCTACGCCACAGCGTAAGCATCCGCCTTGGCTACGGACGGTGACCGCGTGCCCGGCGGCGGCCAAGCTCTCGGTCCAGCCATAGACGATCGGTATCCGGCGATCATCCGCCATGTGCCAGCGATTGAGGGCGCCTTCGGCGTCCCAGCTGCCGGTCGCCGCGACGATCAGGTCACTGGCTGCGAGAAGGTCCGCATAGCCGTCGATCAACGTCTGCGCGCCAACGACATGACCGACAATATCGAGATGCGGGAAGTCGCTTTGCAGCCGATTGGCAAGCTCGGTGGCCTTGGGCAAGCCCACCGAGCTTGCTCCGAGTTCGTGGCGCCCGACGTTCGACCATTTGAGGTTGTTGGGATCGACGATGTGGATCGTGCCAACACCGGCGCGCGCAAGGCGAGCGGCGACCGATGAGTTGACCGACCCGCAGCCGATCAGGGTGATCGTCTTGCCGAGCAGCTCGGGTGTCCGCGGGTCTTTGCCGCGACCGTGGATCCACAAGCGATCGGCACGCACCACGTTCGATTTGACGACCGGTGCGACCGAATAGGTCCTGAGCGCGGCGACTTCTTTCGCCATCGCCCTGGGGTCGAAGCCCTTGGTCAAGGGCATCTCGACGCGCCCCTGTCGCGACGGGGAGCGGCGTGCAGCGGTCGTCGTGGCAGCGACCAGGCCGGGTCCACCCCGGCCCTCGGCCCCGATCAGCACGGTCACGTCCTTGGTGCCGGCGACTTCCCACAGCAGGTCGAGAGCGCCTTCACCTGCGCGATCGGCGAGCGCGATGAGATCTGCGCCATTGCCCGGATATTCGGCCGGAAGGGGCGGCTCGGGCAGCCAGAGCAGCACTGCGGGCTCGGTTTCGAAGCTCTTGCGCCCAGGCCGCTTGCCGAAGCGCTTGGTGAGCCAGCGCTCGAGCGAGGCCTTGTCCTCGCCGATGATCACCAGCCCTTTACTGTCGCGCCAGAGGCGCAGCTTGCGCGACGGGCCGGCCGGGTCGATCAGGCTCTGGATCGTCTCGCGACCATCGGCGGCATAGGCCCAATAGGTGAGAAACTCTTCGCGGAAATCGCGGTCGATCATACTGCCTTCGAGCAACTCCTCGATCAGGCGCGTCGAGCGGGCGATGAGATGGACCGCGACGGCACCAGGATCCTCGGCATCGACCTCCGCCATTACGGGCAGAAGGCATAGGACGCCGTCATATTCGACGTGCGGCCAGACCAGCTGCCCGGGACCGTCGACGAGCGCGGTACGGGGATAGCCGGCTGGAAAATAGCTGCTGACGAGCAGGTCGATGGCACGGGTGATGCCATCTTCGAAGAGAATGTCGATCCGCCATCCGCGTGCGAACTCGCGCCGAAAATAGGCGTGATCCAGTTCTGCACGGGTCAGGCGGCGCGGCGGGCTCGGCAGCGCCGCGCGGAGCGCGGCCTCGAGTTTGAGCGAGGCCTGCTCGAACCCGAGCTCGCCGAAACCGCCCGGGCTATGCATGGCGGCCGGCTCCCGATGACAGGACAGCGGCGGACGTCGCCCGTTCAAGGCCGATGATCGCGGCCGAGGTCGCGATCGGTGCGGCGTAGGAGGCGGCAGCGCGGGCTTCCTCCTCGCCACGCTCGGAAAAGAAGGTGGTGTTAAAAACCTTGTCCCAGCAGGCGAGCGCCTTATTCCGGGTGCAATCGCTGCGGAACAGCGGCTCGAGCCACACAAGGGCTTCGCTCAGCTTGTCACGGAGCAGCCTGGCCTTGGCATCGTCGGTGCCGCTGGTGATGGTGTCGCCCGGCGTCACGGGGTGCTTGACGGTGAGATTCCAGTTCAGGCGATCGCGGATCGCCTTCATCGTATAGTAGAGCGCCTTGTCCTCGCGATCAGCGTCGAGCGCCTGCTTCTCGACCGTAAGAACGGTAATGCCGAACCCACTCAGCAGGCAGCCGCACCAACTCGTCCGGCTGCGTGCGAACTTCTTGATCATGCGCGTCATCCGGCGGAGCTGCGGGCCATCGCTGCTGTCTTCGCGGGCATCGTCGAACCACCCGGTCACATCGCGCGCATCAGACCGCTTCCAGCCACTGGCGGCCGCGAGCTCATAATAGGTTTCGCCGTTCTCCTCGACCTTGCGGTAGACCGGCATGTCGACGTGATAGCCCTTCTTGTAGAAGATGCGCACGCAGTTGGCGCGAACTTCGGGGGCGCGCTCGAAGCTGCCGTCATCGACGGCGTCGCGCACCATCTCGCGCGTTTGGCGCGAAGTCTTCTCGGCGCCGCGCTCGCCGACCAGAGCGGTCTTCAGGAAGTAGACCCCGTCATCGATGTCATAATCGTTGGCCGCATCGCGCAGCATCGTCTTCATGGCATAGCTGCCCTGCTTGACGAACTCGTCGGGGGCGGGGTCACCGGCCTTGGCGAGCCCTTTGCGCAGCCGGTCGCGGTTGGCGTCGCGGCGGTCGCGCATCGCAGTCTGGTCCACCCGCGGGAGGGTGACTTCATCCTTGTGGTACGCGCAGATATCCTTGGAGCAGTCGAACATGATCGGGTCCTTCGGGCAGATCAGGCGGCGGCGGCCGCGTCGGGGGTGAGCGGGCGGACGAGGGTCCAGGCGGGGTCGAGTTCGGGCAGGCTGTCGAGCATCGCCCGGATCAGCTGGCCCTCGGGATTGGCGCGGTCATCGCACGCGCTGCGGGTCGCGTCGGCGTCGGTGTGGGCCTGCTGGACCAGGCGATCCATCGCGTCGGGGCGGCTGTCGTCGAGCGCCAGATAATCCATCATGCTCGCGGGCACATCCTTGTTCGGGAACCGCACCCGGCGGATCGAGCGACCGCAAGAGCTCATCGCGTTGGACAGGAGGCGAGCCATATTGTCATAGGCGAATTCCTGGGCCGCGATCCCGAGGGGCGCGACATCGGCGCCGAGGCGCCACCCGAGCATCGAGCGGTGAACCTCATCGCCGATCACATGCTCGCCTTCCGGGCGTGGACAGGTGCCGAGCGAGAAGATCTCGATCGGCTGATCGGGGGCGGCATTGGCCAGCGCATCGGTCAGCGCGACCATGATCGGATTGTTCGCCCACAACCCCCCATCGGCGAAAACCTGCTTGCCACCGCCACCGCCGCCGGGTTCGTCGATCGCGGCGAGCGAGCGGAAGATCGGCGCCGCGCTCGACGCGAGGCACACATCGGCGAGGCGGTAGCCGTCGTCCCGCACCCCGCTGGTCGGAGTCTTCTTGAAGACCCAGGCCTTGTGGGTGCTCATCCGCACCGCCGGGATCGAAAGCGAGATGCCGCGGGTCGCGAAGACATCGAGCATCGTGGTCTCGCCAAGCACGTCGGTGAGTGCGGTGCGCAGCGCGGCGTCGCCCTTGCGGACGAAGTAGCGACCCATGCAGGCCCGAAAGATCGCGCTGCGCATTCCCGTGATACGATGCGGGAAAATGGCGGCACCATGGACGCGGTAGAGGTTAACCACATCGGTCATCGGCACGCCGACCGCGGCCGCGCAGCCAACGATCGCGCCGGTGCTAGTGCCGGCGATCAGGTCGAAGCCGCGGCCCAGATCGAGAGTGCCCCGGCTCGCGCGACGCGCGTGCTGGCTCAACAGACGTTCGAGAAAGGCGGCGGTGTAAATGCCGCGCATCCCCCCGCCGTCGAGGCTGAGCACCCGATAGGGTTTGATGGCATTATTGGCGTCTCCCGCCCCCTGGGAATCGTGCATGTAATGGTTGACCCGAGTCGTGAATGACGCGATGAAGTATAGGGGAAATCGTTATATCCGACAAGTTTCTATGGGTATTTTCATACGACGGGTCTAGTTCATGTCAGAATCTGAGCAAAATCAGTCTGTTAGCACGACGCGTTGGAGCGTGCTTCGGCGCCTTGAGTTTATCGAGTTCCGACTATTCTGGTCCGGACGCCTCAACCGAAGCGACCTTTCGGACATGTTCGGTATCTCGGTTCAGCAGGGCTCGGCCGATATCGCTCAATATGAGAAGCTGGCGCCCGACAATCTGAGCTACGATAAAGGGCAAAAGGCATATCTGAGGACGGCTTCGTTTGAGCCGATCCTAATCGGCTCCTCGGTCGACCGTTTCCTTCTCCAAATCGTTGCCGTTGGTACCGGATGGCTGAAGAAGGAAGATACGTGGTTCGACACGATGCCGCCGATGGAGGTTGTGACCCTGCCGCGCCAGCCAACCGATGCGCAGGTCCTGCTGCGCGTGCTCGATGCCATCCGGAATCGCGAAGAGATCGAGATGGACTATTCGTCAATGACGGGATCACCTGCGGTACGTCGCCGTGTGGCGCCGCATGCGATGGCCTCTGCACTCGGGCGTTGGTATGTCCGCGCCTGGTCGCGCGACCACAATGACTTCCGCGATTACGCCCTCGCGCGGATTGCGTCGGTGGCCTCGGCTGTTCCGAGCAAGGTCAGCGCTGACGCCGACTTGGAATGGCTTCACCGGGTCGAGTTGGTCCTCGCTCCAAATCCCGAGCTTGAACCGGAGCGCCAGCGCGCTGTGGAGCTTGAATATAAGATGATCGACCGCCAGCTTGAGGTTTCTTGCCGGGCAAGCCTCGCCTTCTATTTGATGTCTGAGCATAATCTCGACGTCGAGCCCGGAAAGCTGAAACCGCAGGCGCAGCCGCTCGTGCTGGTGAACCGGACTGAGATCGACCAGGCCCGTAGCGTTATTCGCCAACTGTCGAAACAGGCGCTGAATCGCGAGCTGGCGCCATGAAGCGCGCCGATCGCATCCAGAAGACAGTTTTGTCCCAAGGGAATGGGTTGGGTATGCGATGACGATTTCGGCGGTGGCACTATTCGGTAGCCATGCGAGGGGGGACGCCGAACCGGGATCTGACGTGGATATTCTCGGTATCACGTTCGAACAGCGGACCCGCCATGTCGAAATGGGGAATGTTTCGCTTTATCTATACCCTTGGATTCATCTCTTAGATGCAGCTCGCCGCGGTGATCTCTTTCTCTGCCATATCGTAAGTGAAGCAAAGCCGCTCCATGATCCGGAGGCTCGACTTGAACACCTTGGAGGCGCCTTTGTATTCAAGGAGTCATATGCAGATGAAATTCGGAAGGCGTCCGATCTCGGTTGGTACCTGGCCACTTGTCGAGAAGCATTAACCGCCCCGTCAGTCGCGAAGCGGATTGCATGGTGCGTGCGAACGGTCGTGATCGCGCGTTCTGCCGAGCAGCACATGCCTTGCTTCGCTGCGTCGGCGCTCGCAAAGTTCAGCGGTTCGGGCGCGGTCCGGGAACTGATTTTGCGTAAGGACGATGAACGGGTTGAAATTGATTCACCGGAGCTCTTACGCGAGTTTCTCATCGAGTTCGGAACGCCCGAACCTTTTCGAAACGGATCCACGAGTGCGTACCGATCCTATTTCGAAAAATCTGAAAACGACGTCGCTTTACAGACAATGCGCGGCCAATCGAATTTTCGCTACGCATCTCTTCGCGAGTCATAGAGCCTCTTTGTTTTGAGTGGATCGACGACGCCAATTGTTCGCATTGTGTCCGAGCGTCCGAAAGACGACCGTCCAGATTATCGTGGTTGAGTGCATCAACAGGCCCAAAACATCAGATACACGGACACGCCCTCCGCGTGTCGAAGCTAGCCTGCTGATTTCCACGTTTCCGGGGACAGTTCGAATGTTCACTTATTGCTCATCGCACTTAAAAGCGGCCGGTCCGCAGTCGGCCCAGTCTTTGCCAGAAAGGGAAAGGCAGCGTCTCACGAACTCCAACCGAAAGCTGCCCGCGCAGAATCCAACAACGCTGGACCTTCGAGGGTAGGTCGGATCCGTCAGGGCCTGCGCCGCATCAACTGCCGATACCCGCCGCGCGCCATCGCCCCGGCCTCGCGCACAAGCCGTCGAACCCGCGAGCGAAGCGAGTCAGAGACGTCATTCCAGTCGCGCGCCACCCGTTCGTCGCCGAACAAGGCCGCGCCGATCTCGCGCTGGCTCGCGCCCTGGCCGATCGCGTCATGAACGCGCAGCATGTCGATCCCGCGGTCGATCCGGGCATCGCGGGGAAACAGTGATCGCGTAAATCGACGATGGCGGCACAGGTCGAGAAAGCGGCGCAATGGCAGCAATACCGCCTCTGCCGAAGCCAGCCCCTGCACCCGGTACTGCAGCAGGACGGCCCTTTCGCCCTCCAGCCGGCCCTCTTCGATGTCGAGCCGGATATGATGCCAGCCATCGGAGAGGACGGCATGCTCGCGGCCCATTTCATCGATCGCGATAGCGAGCCAGGGTGCGATCCAGTCGATGCGAATACTGTCGGGGTCGGACGGGTCCGCGGGCACGGCAACAACGCCGAGTGTCCCGGGATCGAAATCGGCATGCCAGATGAGCCGCGCCTCCGGGGCTGGGAGGTCGGGATGCTCCGCGAAAGTGCAGCCCCCAGGGCACCGCATTGCGGGCCTCGCGAGTCGCGGTGCTGGCGCGGGTGTACCAGCCGACATAGCCGGGATCGCGGCGCAGCCATTCCCACATCAGGCCCGCACGATCGATGCCGCGCAAGCCGATATAGGGCGCCGGATCGCGCCAGTCGGACCCCGGATTGCGGGATCCTTGCCTGTTCACGCGCGGTCCTGTCTCCGGCCCGGCGCGGCCCGCCCATCTTGGCGCGGAGGACACATAAAACGACTTGGCGCACAGTTGCCGCCGTTCGCCGCCAGGTAGGTTTTGTGTTGCAACGCACCATGATATGTCAGTTTTATGACATGGCTCGCCGGGTGACGGCTTGAGAAACCGCCGCGTGGCCCAAGGGACCGGGAAAGGGCGGCCCAGGGATTTTCGGTGGCTTGAGACACCGCCCGGGGTCGCGGCTTTGCCCTATGGGCATGGAAAATATGGCGACGCAGTTCATGGGCGTTGTCGAGGCCGTAGCCAGCGCAGACGATCTCGCCACCGCGATGGCGGCGGTGACGATTCAACTCGGCTTCCAGTATTTCGCGCTGACCCACCATGTCGATGTCACGGCGGCGAGTGGCAGTGCCATTCGGCTCCACAATTATCCGGCGCAATGGGCCGATTATTATGACCGCAATGCGCTCGGCGTCTCCGATCCGGTCCACCGCGCGAGCCATATGACCAGCGTGGGCTTTCCGTGGTCGCGGATGTCCGAGCTGATCCCGATGACCCGCGAAGACCACCGCGTGCTGGCGCTCGGCCGCGACCAGGGAATCGGCGACGGCTTCACGGTCCCGGCGCATGTGCCCGGCGAGGCGCGCGGCTCCTGCTCGTTCGCGAACGAGGCGGGTCGGCCGATGCCGCACGAGATGCTGCCGCTGGCGCAGCTCGCCGGGATGTTCGCGTTCGAGGGCGCGCGGCGGCTCTGGGCGATGCGCGGCGGCCTCCAGATGCCGCCGCGGCCGGTCCTCACCGACCGCCAGCGCGACTGCGTGCTCTGGGTCGCGCGGGGCAAGAGCGACTGGGAGATCAGCCACATCCTGAGCGTCGGCGAGGAGACGGTCGCCCGCCATATCAAGCAGGCCTGCGAGCGCTACGGCGTGAACAAGCGGACATATCTGGTGATCCTGACGCTCTTCGACGGAACGCTGACCTTCTCCGATATCTTCCGCCGCCGATATTACCCTTTTCCGGAATAGCGGCGTGACCCGCAGCAGGGCGACCCTTGGCCAATCACGGTC
>Ga0068857_100004002_pt1 | contig 12421 bp, 31 predicted proteins | sample KBSCornC72_FD_66591 | JGI IMG/M metagenome (GOLD analysis project Ga0068857, IMG submission 66591) | Corn rhizosphere microbial communities from Kellogg Biological Station, Michigan, USA - KBS Corn C7-2 | ecosystem: Host-associated > Plants > Roots > Rhizosphere > Soil ...
GGCTCGGATCAGCTAGCGGAACCCGTGCCCAGTCACCAGGTTGGTTGAGTTTTGAAGGTCTTTAGAAACCCCCTTGCTTCGCCCACGTGAGTGAGGCTAACCCCACGACGTTGAAAGGCGTTCTGTGGAAAGGGTAATCTAGGAGACTGGCCGGACGAGGAAACTAGCCTGGTGACGGTACTAACCCATTCTGGTCGTTGTGGAGCGAAAGGCCAATTCTGTGTGCCAAGAAGCCCGCTAAAGCCCAGTCAGGCAAGTAGTGGTGACCTGGCTTTGGTTTTGGGTTGCTATCGCTAGGAGGTCCGTTGTAGCGCCAAAACGCCAACTGGATCTCTTCAGCTTCTTCTGGCGTGAGCCCAGCGTCGTTTACGAGATTGAAGTCATCGTCGCGTAAGCCCACGTCCGCCTTCCTCAAAAGCAAGACACATAGGCGCTTTTCTACAGTTGTCATTTCTGGGTACGTCATAGTTTCCTCTACACCGGCCCTTCGCCTGAATTAGGCTCCGTCGAACGAACTGGTGCGTCCCCCTCGCTGCGCAACCCCATGGGCTTCGGTCTTCTGAAAGATCAGATCTCGAAGACCCTGCACTTGCACCTTGTATTCCATCGGGGTCAGCGAGACCATCCGATCGAAAAGAGGGTAGTACTTCTCTTTGGTTTCAGCGATTTGACGTTGCTGAAATTCCAAGCTAGTTTGAGCCAGACTGGATAGATTGTCGAGCCGGTCACAACCCTTGATCACGTAAGGTCTCCAGTCGGTCGACATGAAGAAGCGATTCAAGTAACCCTCCTTCGGAGTCTTGCTCAAGGTCTTGACGATTTTGACCACGTCCGTACCCCAGATGTGCTCGATCATCTCAGGCGTGAGATCCCTCGTATCCTCTAGACCGTCGTGAATCAAGCAGCTGATGACCATGGTTGGATCAACGATCTTAACCAAGTCGATCAAAATGAGAGCAACTCGTTTTGGATGTTCGAAGTACCGTACGGGTTTACCCGTATCATCGGACTCTTTTCGCACCTGAGCACGATGACCGTACTTGGACATCGTGTAGGCCAGCTCTATATCCAAGATGGTTGAGGGGGCGTGGAAGGGCTGGAGTCGTTGGAAGAATTCGGCTCGGGTCATTGAAGGTTGCTCCGTAGTTTCATCCAGATAGTGCCAAGAACATTTTGGCCCAACCATGAGCCATCCGGTTGCAGGACCGCTCCCCAAAACGGCCCCGAGCCATGAGGCCGCTTCGTACAATCCTCGATGATGATGGCGGACCCCGTCTCCACAAGGGCTGTTTTGAGGTCGGGATGCTGTGCCAATTTCAGCTCAAGGACCTTGGTCATCAGGCCCAAGTCCTCTTCGCTTTGAGGTGTGACCTGCATCAAAGCGTGATGCTTCTTGGCCAACATCTTGGCCGCCATGGGGGACTTTTCGTTCCTGATCAATTCCCGAATGGTAGCCTCATTGCCAAACCTCAAGGCTTGGAATAGAGCCTCACTCGTTCGCCACCTAGCGCCTTCATATTCAAGCGGGTAGGGAGCCATGTTGCCCAACCACCCATAAGGTAGACGAACGCTAGTGAAGGCGATCAGGTTTGGGGGAGTTGGTGCCATCAGTTTGTCTCGTTTCTAACAGTGCCAGAATTTCATCGAAGTTGTCAAACAATGTCCAGGTGAGACTTCGAGACGCCTTAGCTTTTGGCGACTGGTCGTTGACTAAAGGTATTTCCAGTGGAGGCGTCTCGCAGTTCCTTTTGCCAGACAAGTTTTACAGCTCTACTCAATCATACGGTCAACTTTTCTGTTTCTTAACCCTTAATTTTCAGAAACGGGCCGCGTACTATCAAGCATGACCAAACGAGACATCCCCTACATTCTCTTCATCATGGTGTGTGCAGTCGCCCTGTTCATGTCGGGCCGCTACTCAGCTGGAATATCCAAGGCACAACCCGTCGCCGCTCCAGCGTCTTCCACCATCATCGTAAATGTACCCACCCCGTCGCCTTCGCCAGAGGCCATGGCGTTCGTCGAACGTTGGGAAGCCAAGCATAGCCACGAGGCAACCGTAACGGCTCCGGCTCCCATTCCAGAAACCAGCTCGCATCCCGTGACGGCTCCGAAACACAACGCCACCCCGGTGCCTTCAGTCACTGCGGCGGCTCCCCAGGTCAAAGCGCCCCCGGCCCCTCTCAACATCGTTCTGGAAGAGGATCCGGCAGAAGTTCCGAACCCGTACAAGGATCACGTAGCGTCGAATCACCCAGGCTTCTGAGTTGTCCGGTTCAAGCCGCAAATCGTTAGTAACGGACACACGCTCGAACCGGACAGGCGGTCAGACTTTCCGCATCACGATGATGAACAAGGCGCCCTTGTCATCGATGTAGAACTCGTGACAGATGACGTTTTCGTAGAGATTCGCCACGGTTGAGAGAGCCTTTTCGATCGCTTCCGGAGCAATCTCCACCACGCCCATGTCGTGCTGGCTGAGGATGATAGGATAACCCGGCTCATCGTCTCGATAGCCCAGGCTCAGGACAACCTTTGAAGCCGCTTCGAGATACTCGACTCCGATGCTTTTCGGGGCCACGTCCGCAGTCCTAGCCCATTCTTCCGCCAACTCGGCGATGCCCATCTTGGCGGTTGTGTCATAGGGGTTGGCGATGAAGACTTTGAATTTGGAATGTGCTTGATCGGTCATTGGACTCCTTGAGCCCCTTTTACACCGACGTCCATCCTGGTGTAAAAGATGGGATGCCTGATGACAATGAGACCGACGATGAGCGCCTTCGGAGGGCGATTCGAGAATCCTGGGATCGTCATGGCGGTCTACCACCTGGTCATAGCTATCAAGTCAGCGAGCCAGAAGTTTTTGGAAACTTCCCAGTCCGTACGGAACTGACTGTACTGTCGGCAGATCTTCCTAGGCCCTATATTGGGTGGACGGTCGAGTGCCGAAGCGGCGCAGAGGTATTTCTTCTCGACCAAAACGACAACCCTATCGAGCAACCCCTCACGGACAAGAATAGCCTACGCCCCGGAATGCGGATTCTCGCCCCAACTTTGGTAGGGCACTATCGAGCCGTCGTAGCCCTAGATGGTGCGGGTGATTTGTACTGGGAAACAGAGGGAACCTTTGGAGATCTCAACTTTGCCGAAGATGATCGCCTATGCTGGATCACCACCTACGCCGTGAACAAGAAAGTTCTAGGGGCCATCATGAGGGACTTGTGAGCTGCTTTCACGGCGTTGAAGGCTTCTGTCTGGTATGTGCCAAGAAATTGGAGCAGACCACCGATTGCGCCCATGTTTTCCGGCGACTCCATTTGCAAGCGAAGGGAAGCCCCGGCGTACCCCTCTGCGGAAGCCCAGTGGGGCCCGAGGAGCGCTTCTCAACGCTGGCGAGCCACGACACCAGCCGCTTCTGTCAAGCGTGCCTAAAGGCCGTATACGCTCAGCGTGAGGCTGAGCGTAGGGCATGGCAGAGAGAACGGGCGGCACGCCCCTTCCTCGAGAAGGTTGAAGAGTTCAATGATAGGCTCCGAAACCCTGGGGATTATGATAAGCTACCTCTCGCCTTCTTCGCGATCTCTTTCATTCTTGTGCTGTTGGTGCTTTCCGGCACAGCCTTCATATTTGCCGATCTAGAGGCAGCCGGGGTAGTGTTCCTGGTCTCTGGCGTTGTCCTTTGGTACTTTGCCGTGAGGGCTTTCGGATGATTGAAGACGATAGTCTCGAAGAGTACTGGCTTGACCTTGGCCGGCCACCAATCGTACCGGACGAACCGATAGCTCCAAAAGTGGAAGCGCCTCCGACCCGCCTCCCAATTCAACCTTTGGTGATCGACCAAAATGGGGTCATCCGGTTCAAGGCCAATGCTATTGTGAGAACGCTACTCGATATGGGCCCGCTCGACCTGAACGCTCTAGCGTCCATGCCTTTTTCCGACGAGGACCGTGAGCAACTGGCTCAGTTGATAGGGTATAGCCTGTCCGGATTCGGTGATCTTAGCTACGTAAGGGACGCCACTTTCGAGCTAGCTTATAGGGAAGCGGAAATTCTGAGAGGTCAACGAGATGGTTGAGCCGATGACGGTACTCACGGCCGGGGCTGAGAAGGTCATCGATTACCCATGTGGGTGCAAAGAGACCTACCGGATGAACATTCATGGCAAATGGGTGTGGGCATCTGGAGTTGCTTGCGGCAAGACCGTGAAGAATGTCAGGGAACCATGAATCAATGGATTCCGTCTGAAGTAAAATTGAAGCGGGATACGGAGTGTAAGTACTGCTCAAAGGAACTCGATAGGGGCGAACAGGCTTTCGTAACCGCTCAATCTCCAGGGCATTTCTGTTCTGAACGATGCGTTGAGAACGAGTCCATGCGGGACCTGTAGCAGCACCTCCCCTTAAGTTTAGGCGATTGCTACCGTACTATGGGTGTGCAGAAATTAAAATCAGAGCAGGCCGAGAGCCCTTGTGAACCACGCCACATCATCCAAATGACCGATAGTAAGGGTGTTTGGAAGGACTATGCTCCAGGCGCTCCTCCGGTGGATCTTGAGACCACGATCCAAACCGCTACCGCTTTGAAGCCTGATGGGCGGCGGATGCGGGTCGTCACTTTCACTCAAACCGAAGTTTACGAGGTACCGTGATGTCCGCCTGGAAACCGACCCATGTAGTACTCGATTCCGAAAGCGGAGGCCGTGAGGGTGCCTTCGTTATGGAATACAAGGGCGAATACTACACCAAGAAAGGGTGGGAACGCACTTCCCCTCTCAGTAACGGTGTGGCAGATTATTTCCGGCCTATCCGTGCAAGTGATACCCGGGAGGATCTGCTGAAGCGCCTTCGTGAGATGACCCTCCTCATGGAAAAGGGTCCCGAATACTTCACCCTCCACGAGGCGATCAATTTCATCGAAGCTAGCTCGAAGCAAGAAGTGAAGGTTCAGGCGTTCCTAGACGCTTTGCACGACCTCACCTCTTAATTTCAACGCCCCTCATCCGTACTGATAACCATGAACCCTTCGATCGAACACCTGTTGGCTCGTGTGGAAGACGCTCGCAAGATGATGCAGAGCGAAAATGCCGAGGAACGCGAAATTGGCATTATCTTGGCCCAGCAGATCAATCTCGAGCTGCTGGTGGTCCTGGGCGAAGCTACGGATGAAGCCGAAGCGGACCTCGATGAGGCTATCGAAGAATTCACGCTCGTTGTGGCCAAAACCGAAGCGGCTAAATCGGGCAAGCCCTGGGCCTCCTGTTGAAGGACTGACATGAGCCAAAGAATCATCGTCCTCGAGCACTACGACGCCGTCAAGGACGTTTGGGACGCGGACCCTGAGTTCAGCTATCCGAACATGGAAACAGCCCGCCAGGACCTCTCAGACGAAATCCTGAACAGCCCCACCAGTCGGCTGGCGGTCTACGGTCGCCTCGAACAAGTAACCGTTATAGTCAAGGAACAGCCGGAACCCTACAGCCCTACCAAAACCATCTTTCGGGCCTACAAATCCACAGGGTTGCCTATGTATATGGGGGAAGTTCGTTTGGAGGACCTGAAGAATAACGTTCGGGAAGAACTGTCCCACAAGCACGTCGAATTCATCCTCGAGACTCCTTAATTTCTGGATCGCATCAGCGTACTATAGGCATGAACCTCCTAGAAGTACGCTGCACGACAAACTCTGGGCTACCTTTCACAGATGCCTCCGGCGCTCCTTGCGTCGTGACGGTAATCATGCAAGGTACCACGCTCCGCTACGCGCTGGATTTCATTCGAGTACCTGTCCTGAATCTCTTGAATCCCCGTGCGGGCATCACCAAAGCGGGCTATCGCAAGGCCGCCGAGTTCGCCCGCACGAGCTACCTCGAATGGCTCAAGGGTCATGTGGACACCCAATGGTTCGCTGCCAACGCAGCAATGTACAAGGAAGCCTCCTGATCATGGCAAACGGTAGACTCATCCAAGGTCCTCACCTGCTCTGGGTTGGTAGCAACGGCCGCAAGACCTACGGCATCACGGTCGAATCGACCCAAGAGCGATCCGAAGTCGAGCAGAAGGGTTACCAGCGTCGTTGGAATGAGAACGATCACTCCATTCTCACCAAGGACTTCGGCACCTTTTTGGGCATGACTGCCGAAGAAGTAGAGGCGATGCGGGCAGAAATTCGTCGCTTGGTTGCCGAACAGGCTTAACATTCGGCCTTGCCTTCCGTACTATCAACATGACCCCTACACAAATACGTGGCCTCCGTCAGTACCTGTACAACGTCTCGGCCCCATCATTGGCCGTTACGCAATACCTCCTTCGTCGAGGTTTTTTGGAGCAACGGGAGTTCTGCTGTACCCTGACGCCCGCAGGCGAAAAGGCTGCTATGCAGCTCAGCCATGAGGAAGAGCAGGAGCTGATGGGCCTCTTGACGCACGAATACGTGCTGTTCCAGTACGGCCACATGGGGACCCGCCTCTTCAAAATCCATCAAACACTGAGCTACCTGGGGATCAGCGTTCAGCAAATGAACCCCGAAGATAACACGATCAAATTCACCTTCCGCTGCCCTTAATTTTCGAGAGCGGGCCCCGTACTATAGGCATGGCTCACGAGAACGACATCCTGATCATCATCCGCCCCAAGGTTGCAGGGATCGACCTGTACTACGAAGCGTTTGAAGAAGACGGCACTCCTTTGGCGTGCGTCCGTAACACCCCCGAAGACGTACAAGAGGCCGTTCGTTTTCGTTTCAAGGCTCGTGCTTCCCGCCTCAATCCGGTATTTCGCCAAGAGGAACAGTGATGGAAAACCTGGCTCAATACAGCTCAAAACGCTCTTCCCTCAGCTTCGTTGGTCTGGACTGCATCTACTTCGTGTCGGCCATTGGCGTACTGCCAAACGGCGAGTTGGACCACGATCGTGAAATCTTCTCCAAAGAATACACGGACAAGGACACCGCTACACGAGTTTACAACAAGCTTCGAGCGGTGCTCTACGCCTGCGACGTTCACGCACATTATCCGATGCCAGCTGTTATCAAGCAATACGCTGAAGAAGCGGCGGCAGCTGTTCACTGAAATTCATGCCGACCCTCTACAAAAATCTGACGTTGAGGGACAAGCTGGCCTTCCTGTATCTTTTCAAGCTCGATGCGGCAAACGGGCCAGCCTCCGCCGCGTTTTGCCTGATCGAACTGGATATCGTGGTGTCGGAATCCGAATTGAAGATGATCTTCAGGAGCCTGAAATGGCCCGACGAACACATTGAGAAATTGGCCCTCTTGGCCCCACACCATCTCATGCTCTAATTTCAATGAAAAAGAGTCTTAATTTCCTCGAGTCCCTTCCGTAGTATAGCTATGGAAAAAGAACAACTCGAGGCGCAAATTATGGCTCAATACGGCGTTGCCGTGGACCAGATCTACGCCGACAACGATAAGCGTGAAGTGGGCCGAAAGATCCGTGTTCTGGGCGTCACTACGAAGCCCGGTAAAGCGAGCTGTGCCAGTTGTACCGCTGATGGCAGCCATTTGGGTCGCACGCTCTGGATCCGCTTCGATCGCCTCAATTCAAAAGCGTACACCCGGGTCCGTTGATCCTTAACTTTTGAAGCTGCCCTCCGTACTTACTACTATGGTACAGCAAAAAGCAGTGGATCTCCCCCTGGGCCAATTGGTCAAGCTCAGCAGCGGGGCGATGTATCCCGACCGTTGGGCCAAGGTGATTCGTCAGGAGCCGACGGCCTTCGGACCCAACACTTGGGTCGAAGTGGTGGATGGTCCGGAAGACGACTTGATCGGAGCTGAGACGACCATCTCAGGATCTGAGACCTTTCACGGTATCGGTTGGATGTGCGTTTCGCGTTTACCTTGATTGTCACCATGACAACTACCTACCGCGGTTGGGCAAAAGACAATCATCACCAGAATGCTGGGATGCTTCCACGAGCCATCAAGTATTCAGCTCCACGGGACTCTAAACGGATGGCGGCCGAAGCGACGGCGGCTTTCGTGACCCTACTGTCCAGCACCGTTCCGGAGGAAGGCGCTTCTGCCTATCTTGAGCGTGTGGACTCACGTTTCGGCCCCACCACCTTGGTGCGCTACAGCGGACGGGCCACGAAACGTGACGATCGCGGGCGGCCCATCAGCGGCAAATGGTTTCTTGAGGAAGATGTCCCCGGATACTCGTTCCCAGAGTTCGTAGAAGCTTAGGAGAGAGCTATGCGTCAAAATCACATTCCGCAAACCGAACGCCTCAAGCAGCGGATCAATTGTTTGCAGTTACGTCAAGACAAAGCTCGAAGGCCGGCTCGTGGGGGCAACCCTTACTGGAGCTGTCGTGAATGTGGGATCTACGATCCTCAGCTCTCGATCAACGGCGGTCGTCATCACAAGGGATGCCCCGTCCAAGGTCTAGACAAACAAATCGAGTATTACGAGAACCTCCTCAAATCAGTTCAGCAATCTCAAGTAAAGTGAAGGCACACATGCACGAAGTCGTTACGCTATCAAGCGCAGAAGCCGTCAAATCTCGTCTCGTCCGGGCGAAGGAACGGATGAGCCATGTAACCCATCCCGAAATCTGGGAGGTAGGTTTGCTGGCTCATGTGACCTACAATCTTACACAAGTCTTCCACCTGCACGGTGGGGTGGGCCGTTTGATGTACGGCTCCAGGTCGCTGGCCGTCTCTGACATCATGAAGAACTTGACCTTGCTCTCGGAGGCCAAGCTGCACGGTCAAGTGGTCACGTCAACCTTCGACCTGATTCAAGCGGCAAGAGAAATCGAAGCAGCCTGTACGCGCTTGAGTAAAAACTAAAGTGCCATGAGATCCGCGACGAATCTGCAAAAGGCTAAGTTGCTTCGACGGCCTCATGGTACGATTACATCATACGATCACACCATTTCGTTCAACGGGAAATTTCACGAGACGTGGTGGATGACAGAAGGGGAGATCCGCTCAACGCGCCTCACTTGGCGCGAAGTCCTAAAGTTGATCAAAAACGGCTTATTCTCGTAGGGTCCTTAATTTCTCCGAACCCATTCCGTACTATCAGCATGACCCGCCAACATCCCTTCGAGAAAGCCCTCCTGGGCCGTGCCCCCTTCCGTTGCGTCCGTGTCGAAGAAATAGTTCACATGGGTCCGAACGGGCACTCCCGAGCCGGTTCCAGCTGCGACTTCTGTGGCACCAGCATCCGCTGGGTTTTCTTCATTCATTCGTCAGACGGCAAGGAATTCAAGGTTGGCTGTGACTGCGTCGCCAAGACGCATGACGCCAATCTGAAGAACGAGGTGGCCAAAGCCCGTCGTGAACACAAGGCTGAGGTCAAGCGTTCTGAAATTCGCCAACGAGCCTCAGGGCGGCGTCAAGCCTTCCTAGATGAGTACCCTGGCCTCGAAGAAGCTCTGAAGCTCGAACATCCCATTACGGCTGATATCGCCAAGCGTTTCCAGCAGTACGGCTCGCTCAGCGCTCGCCAGATCGATTTGGTGTTCGTTCTCGCCGAACGGGCCAACCTCGCTTCCCTCGAAGCCTACGGCTGCGCCAACCCGCCCCTCCTTGACTTCCCACGGGTCGAAGGACGCATCTTGGTCGAGGCCAAGGTGCTGAGCACCAAACTCAAGGAAGGGCCGTACGGCAACGTCCTGAAGGCGTTGTATGAGGTACGTACGCCCATGGGCTACTGGAAAGCTTGGGGAACCCTTCCGGCTGGTACCGTGGGGGATGTCCGGGGTAAAATCCTCAAAATCAGAACTCGCCTCGAACCGTCCCAAGAAGACCCGCAATTCGGGTACTTCAACCGCCCTACTCTGGTAAAGGGCTGAGCTGTAGACCTAGGAGGCCCTTCCGGTTGGGTAGGGCCTCCTAGATTCCCTCATTGCCAAGTACCTAATGAAATGTCCCCATAAGATGGCTGCTACTGCCATATAGGTGAACGGATAGCTTGCTTGCGGGAAACCGCCCAACTTCAGTAAGTCCACGATCAAGAGCATAGCTAAAACATCGCTTGACCGTAGGATCCATCGACATAGCGTCCGTTGTAAGACGTCCATGTCACTCAGCAGTCAGTTGCCGCTCTTCCATCAGGATCTCGAACAAGTTGATGATGTCCTGGACCGAGGTGTTGAACTCTATGGGCTCGACACTAGAGATGCCAGCTGAGGATAAGGTGCGCACGCATACTGGTGCCGGTGCTATTGAGTGGGAACCGTACATGAACTGAATCTGGATCGAACGCCCATTCAAAAGACTCTTCAATACAGTCAAACCAACATTTCCGTGAGTGTCGACTGAGAACTTATTGCGATCTTCTCTGGCCCTGATGTAGGTCAATATGGTGGGCATGACCCGCTCACAGAAGAAGGCCACACGAGCCTGTCTGGCCGTCTCCGCTTCCATTTGAGCAGCCGATGCATCTTTGGGGGCGCCCTTTACGCGCTCAACGAGGGAAGCATGTTTGGCATTGTCCTGAATGGTATTCAGTTCTGCTTGTGTGAGCTGGTATGTATCAATCGTGTACATGTGTCTCTCTTACTGTCAATCTGATCAAGCGACATCCCTTGAAATGAGTCAATCCTCCAGGAGAATTGGCGACTCCGTATAGTCCCCAACTGACAACTCCGTCTTCTAGTTCCCAACTGGGAGGACAATCACAGACGGGGGTTGCCACCACTTCTAGGCGCGACACGCCTAGCTCCAATAACTCTGCGGCCACCGTCTCTGCAGTCTCACGGTCCGGGTATTCTTCGTTGAGAATATGCCCAGGCCTCACCACGGCGTTCCGAGCCATCTCTAGAGTGTAGTTGTGGTGATCTCTAAGATACTTCATCACCTTTACGAGGGATGGCATCGGCGTCGAGAATACGATCACGTAGGTCGGCATCCCTTGTCCTTCAGGCCAGCCCGGACAAGCGTGAGGGGCTGTAGACATGCTGCCGCAGCCGCCGCATGGAGTGTAAGTGCCCTTGTGGAGGAGGCTGATCACCAAAGTATCGGACTCGGCGTCGTAGTGCAGCCCTGCATCAGCATTCTTAAGAAGGTCCTTCAAGAAGGCTGGTAGAGCGGCGTCCGACATCTTTGGTTCGGCCCACCCCTCATCTGTCGAATATTGCTTGACGATCATGACCGTCCTTTGCGGCCTAAGCCATCTTCTTCGATACAGGCGAGACAGTACATCTTGTACCGGCTGCTATGGTTGACCGCACGAACCTGGCATCGAGGATTGGCACAGGGCCAGGAATTGTCGTTTTTCGGGAATGTATTCTCACTGTTGCAATTGGGGCAATTCTGCTGTCCCACCATTTCAGTATCACACTCAGCGCACACCCAGTGGTCGGTCTTGACCCAAGAGGTCGGGCCCGCACACACCTTAGACATTGGGGTAGCCCATTGACGTTTGAGCTGCTGGCTTGGACTCAATGAACTTGATCGCCGCTTCCAAGTGGTCCAGGATCTCCGCCACACTCAAGTCTTGCAACTGAATTTTGCCGCAATCTGCAATCATGCCAGAGGGGTGTGTGGAGTATACATGGAACGTGTTGTCACACGTACGATCCAATTGGAATGTGACGACGCCTGGCTGACCCATGGTGAGCACGGTCGCCGAAACATGAGTCTCGTACATCAGCAGCAACGCTTCATCTTTGAAGCGTAGACGAAGGTACGTCTCCAGCGTCGGGATGAGGAGCGTCTTGAACTTGTACGCTCGACGCAACCTTATGGCGTTGAGCAACGTGACTACGTTCAGGTCGGTGTTGTAGTGGGCTGCCCGATTGTTGATCAGCGCTTCATCTTCTGGGGAAAATTGAGTCATGGAGTGAAGTCTACACCGGTAGACTTCACTCTGCGGTTTGGACAGCCAAAGGGGCGAGGTAGATCTGGGATTCCTCAGCGGTGGCGGGCCGGAATTTATTGGCGAATGCTTTCCTGGTCGTCGACCACACTATCAGCTCAGGTAGCTCACAGTAGAGCACCGTTCTGGAAGTGGCCCGTTCGACTCGGCACACAATCTTGTCCCGCTTCCGAACGTAAAGAGCTTTGACTTGAGGTTGGGGATTGGGCGAGTCGGTCATTTTATAGCCTCAGCGTTCAACCGAAAGTAGTGAGCCAAGTGTTCATTCGTAAAACCCTTCTGGTCTTCCACCTTGACCATACTGGGCACGAAGGGGGTGAACGCCTTCTTGTGCTTCAAAACTTTGACTATTTGACCCTGGAACAGGTAGCTCTTGCCTAAAATGATGCGGTTGATCATATCCCTTAGTACGGGTCCTAGGTCACCAAATTAAGGGGTCAGATCATACTTTAAGTAATCGGGCCGAAGAGCCTTCGGGATCTCCAGCACTTTTTTGGAAAAGGCTGTCAGCTGTCCGTCGGCCGACACGATAGCGGTATCCTTCAGGGTTTGCAAGGCGGCATCGTAGATGATC
>Ga0068857_100004003_pt1 | contig 12419 bp, 14 predicted proteins | sample KBSCornC72_FD_66591 | JGI IMG/M metagenome (GOLD analysis project Ga0068857, IMG submission 66591) | Corn rhizosphere microbial communities from Kellogg Biological Station, Michigan, USA - KBS Corn C7-2 | ecosystem: Host-associated > Plants > Roots > Rhizosphere > Soil ...
CCGGCTCCAAACACGTCAGCTGTACGAGGCCACCGCCTCCCATTAGGGCAAGTAGAAGGTCGTGAAGGTCAGCTCCGACGCGAAGCTGAGCGCCGACTAGATCGTCGCCCGTCGCGAAGGAGAACCGGCGCAAGGACTACCAGACGTTCGACGGCCACTACACGGTGCTCCGCGAGCGCGGCCTCAGGCTCGCCGAGGCGCGCAAACAGGTCGCGTCCCGCTCCAGTCCTGCAGTCTGCGGCGAGGGCGGCATTTCCCTGGGGCCGCCCTCAATGAACGCTTGCGATGCTTATGCCGCCTCTTTCGTCACAACCTCGTAGCGCCCGTTCTCCTCGATCGCATCTTCACCGTCCATCGTGAGATGCCCCGGGAGAATGAAGTAGTGCTGCGAGGTCAAGTGCGCCTCCTCGAACTCGCCGAGCGTCGCGTGGAGCTTTGCCTGGCACCCCCCATCCGCGCACTCGCAGAAAAAGGGGACGTGGCGATGGTCGGTCGTGCCCGCGCCAACAAGAAGGTCTCGGAGCCGCTCGTTCGCATGACGAAACTGCTCCTGATTCTCGAGCATCCGCTCCCGCCGACTCACTCCGCCGCGCGCGAGCGGCGATCGGCGCGAATCACCTCATCCACCGCGACGATCTTCTCGACAAGCAGAAAACCGGGGCCTTGATCGACCACGCGGTCGACGTCCAAGAGCTCATGCCCGGGCACGACCAGAAAGAGATTGGGATGCGCACGGATACGGTCGTACTCCTTCATCTCGAGTCCGGCGGTCTCGATGCAGGCCTCGTTGCTGCATTCGCACAAGAACTCGACCGGCCCTTCGGTACCGTCGATCGTCTCGCGCACGCGCTCGTTGACTTCGCGGAAGAGAATCTGGTTCCGAACCAGTCGTTCGATTTCCTGGGACACGACGGCCCCTTCCCATAGAAGGCCGGGGACGGAGACCTCTGAAGCGCCGCTGGTCCCAAGCTGGTAAGCGGCGAAGAAGGAGAAGCGCCAAAAGGGCGCACCCGGAAGAACTCCAGTGTACCCCTTCATGGCGTGCGAAACACGCTGCTGGTCGTTTCCTCCCCCGGGCGCCGGCTGAAGCGCCCAAGCGCAAAGCCCGTGCACTTCTTCGGCGTCCTAGACGACTCCCTCGACGAGGCCGTCGAGCTCCTTCTCGGTCGCCCCGAAGGCGAGCGGACACGCGGGACAGGAGACACCTGAGACCTCCGCGGACGACGACCTCTGGTGGTGTGAAAGAGCAAGCCGAGCGTGCGGTGGCAGATCGGTAGCAAAGGCCGCGCGAAGCCGCGTGACTCGGGCAGGAGGCTAAAAGAGCTGGTTCTCGCCGGCGAAGATCGCCGAGACCGACTCGTCCGAGAACACGTTCTTGATCGTGTCCGCGAGGAGGATCGAGACGGTGAGCGGTTCCGGGAAGTTGGCAGGCCGAAGAAGCGGGTTCACCGGGACCGTATCCGTGACGACGATCTCCCGGAGCTCGCTCTGCGCGAGCTTCTCGAAGGCGCTCTCGGGGATGAGCGCATGCGTGGCGCACGCGTAGACCTCGGTGGCGCCCGCGTCCTTGAGCGCCTGCGCGCCGGCGATGAGCGTGCCACCGGTGACGATGATGTCGTCGGTCATGATCGCCACCTTGCCCTTGACGCGGCCGATCACCTCGGTGACGGCGGCCGAATCTCGTGCCGGGCGCGTCTTGTTCATGATCGCGAGGTCGGCCTCGAGCATCTCCCCGAACTTGCGCGCCATCTTCGCGCGGCCCGGATCCGGCGAGACCGCGACGACGCCGTCCCCGTGCAGACCCTTGTCGCGGTAGTACTGCGCGAAGAGCGGGAGCGCCGTCATGTGGTCGACCGGGATCGAGACGAAGCCCTGGATCTGGCCCGCGTGGAGATCCATTGTGAGGATGCGGTCGACGCCCGCCGCGACGAGCATGTCGGCGACGAGCTTCGCGGTGATGGGCTCGCGCGGGGCCGACTTCTTGTCCTGCCGCGAGTACGGATACCAGGGCATGACGGCGGTGATCCGGTTCGCCGAGGCAAGCTTGGCGGCCTGGATCATGATCATGAGCTCCATCAGGTGGTCGTTCGTGTGCCGCCCGTGGCACGACTGGACGAGGAACACGTCTGCGCCACGGATCGACTCGCAGTAGCGGCAGTAGGTCTCGCCGTTGGCGAACGTCTCGAGCTCGACCTCGCCGAGCGAGATGTCGAGCATCTCCGCGATGCGCTCGGAGAGCTCGGGGTTCGAGCGGCCGGAGAAGAGCATGAGCTTGCCGGAAGGGCCGCGCTCGATCCAGCGGCCGCGCTCGCTACTCGGATGGGGCACCGGCACCTCGGGCACTTCGAGGCCCGGCAGCCTGGTCAGCTCAGTCGTTCCGCTTTCCACCGTTGCCTTCCTGGTCGATCAACCCCGCGAGGCCACACAAAGCATCGCGGTCAATCTCCACTCGCGCAACTGAGACATTGTTCCTGCACCGCTGGACGTACCCCGCAGTCACGCATCGCCACCGTCCGGCCGGAGCAGCGTGAACGGGGCGACGAGCTCCCCTGAGCCCACCTCGGAATCCTCGACAACAGCATGCGGTCCGACCACGGCACCGGAGCGGACGATGGTCTTCCCCCGCAGCACGGTGAAGGGCTCGATCACCGCCTCGGCCTCGATGACGACATCGGGGTCGATCCAGGTCGTTTCAGGGTCTGTGACCGCTACTCCGGCGGCCATGTGCTCTTCGACAATTCGGCGGCGGAGCGCGGCGGCGGCCTCCGCCAACTCGGCCCGCGTGTTCACGCCGAGACCCATGTCGGCCACAGGAGCACAATAGACGGCTGCGCTCCGCCCGGCCTCGACGAGGTGGCGCACCGCATCGGTGAGGTAGAGCTCGCCCTGCGCGTTGGCGGGATCGAGTGCCTCGAGCGCGGGCCAGAGGTCGGCTGCTCGGAAGACATAGATGGAGGTGTTCAGCTCGCGGATCGCCTTCTCCTCCGCCGAGGCGTCCTTCTCCTCCACGATCGCGCGGAGAGATCCGTCCTCGTCGCGGAGGATGCGGCCGTAAGGAAGCGGTTCGTCGGGCTCGATCGAGAGCACCGTGACCGAGGCCTCCGCGCGGCGGTGCTCGTCGAGGAGGGTTGCCAGGAGCTCGGTGGTGAGAAGGGGCGCGGCTCCGTCGAGGACGAAGACGTCGCCCTCGAAGCCGTCGAACGCAGGGTGCGCTGCGGCGACCGCATCGCCGGTGCCGCGCGGCTCCTCCTGGAGGGCGAGGGTCGCGCCGGCTGGAAGGGTGCCGTCGAGCTCGTCCTTCGTCGCGGGCGAACACACGATCACGAGCGGGTCCGGCTGGAGGGCCAGGACGGGCTCGATCGACCAGTCGAGCAGCCGCCGGCCCACGAGCGGATGCAAGTGCTTCGGACGGTCGGAGTGCATCCGCGTTCCGAGCCCTGCCGCCATCACGACTGCTGCGAGCGACGAGCTCATCGTTTCATGGCTGGGGCGGGAGGATTCGAACCTCCGGTCACGGGACCAAAACCCGCTGCCTTACCACTTGGCTACGCCCCACCGGATCGCGACTCACTCTACTTTCCGGTCGAGGAGAAGCGCGGCCAGCATCAGTAATCCGAGGGCCACGAGAAGAATCGTTCCGAGCCACCAGAGAAGGCCCCAGATGAATGGAACAAGTGCGGCGACGAGCTGGGAGACGGCCGCAATCCAGGTGATCTCGTAGAGGACGCCGCCGCGTCGCCGGCCCAAGAACCAGTACAGAAGGAGAGCCACAATCGCGCCGATGACCACGTAGCGCCAGCCGTGATCGCTTGTTAGGACAAGCAGGCTTTCGACGAAGGCGATCAGAAGCGCGATGCGAAGGCGGCGATCCCGGAGCCAACGAGCGGAGCTGCTCTCCCGGTGCTCGATCGTGCGCGGTTCGTCCATGGCGGCGCGACGCTACCAGACGGGTGCAACCACCCAGGTGCGCGCGGAAACCCGGAGGCCGCGCGCGGCGCGCTTCGCGTCCGCGAGGTGGTGGAAGAGCCCGTAGACGGCCGGGCCGGCCCCGCTGACATCGGCGCGAAAGGCGCCGCTGTCGAGGAGGTCGTCGACCATCCGCGGCCTCCCCGCTGCCGCGGCGAGGTCGTTGGGCGGAAAGGCGGCGAAGTCGCGCGGGCGGCGCACCGAGCCGAGCGCGGCGGCGAGAGCGGAGCGCCGGTCCTCGAAGCCTGCCGCGCTCGCGGTCGCGTCGAAGCGTGCGTAGACGTCGGCGGTCGAGGTCTTGCCCGCGCGGCGCGGCAGCGCGAGAACGACCCAGAAGTCCTGCGGCAGCTCGAGCGCGGTGAGCGTCTCCCCCGCGCCCTCGGCGAGCTTCGGCCCGGGTTCCAGGAAGAACGGGACGTCGGCCCCGATCTCGGCGGCGAGTCGAGCGAGGCGATCGGCGGGAAGGGGTTCGTCGAGGAGCGGGTTTGCGAGCACGAGCGCGGCCGCCGCGTCTGCGCTTCCACCGCCGAGCCCGGCGGCGAGCGGGATCCGCTTGCGGATGTTCGCGCGCCAGCGCGGCTCGGCTCCGGCGGCTGCCGCGAGCCGCTCGAGCGCCATGCGCACGATGGTGTCCTTCCGGAAGCCGTCGACGGCCAGGCTCTCGGCCGGCGCGATCTCGACCGCGTCGCAGAGATCGATCCGCTGCATGACGGTCGCGATCTCGTGCAGGCCGTCTTCGCGGGTCGGCCCGACGAGGAGCGCGAGGTTGATCTTCGCGGCCGCTGGGAGACGGTTCACGGCAGGAGGTCCGCGAGCTCGAGGAACTGCCCGGGGGCGAGCGCCTCGGCGCGGACGTTTGCGGGCAGGCCGAGCTTCGCGACTGCGGTCTCGGCGTCCGACCTGCCGCCGCGCGCGAGCTCGAGGGAGTTCATCAGGGTCTTCCGCCGGTGCGCGAACGCACCCTGGACGACCTCCTTCACGTGTTCGAACTCGGGGCCCCAGGCGCGGGTCCGCCGGAAGGCGACAAGCGCCGAGTCCACGTTCGGCGGGGGGCGAAACACCGTGCGCGCAACGGGGTGGAACCCGGTGCGCTCGGCGGTCAGCTGGAGAAGGACGGAGACGGCGCCGTAGCTCTTCGTCCCCGGGACGGCGAAGAAACGGTCCGCGACCTCCCGCTGCACCATCACGCACCAGAGGTCGATGGCCGGCAGGCCGTCCAGGCTCTCCGCCACGAGCGGCGTCGCGATCTGGTACGGAAGGTTCGCCACGAGCTTGTTCGGAGGTGGGTCGAGCGTGGCGAGCGGAAGGATCAGGGCGTCGCCGAGGACGAGCTCGACGTTGTCGTGCGCCGTGAGGCGCTCGCGGAGGTGCGGCTCGAGCCCGCGGTCGATTTCCACGGCGTGGACGAGCCGTACCCGCTCGGCGAGATAGACGGTGAGGACGCCGAGGCCCGCGCCCACCTCGAGCACGACGTCGCCGGGACCGAGCTCGGCGAGCCGCCCCGCGACGCGGAGGATGTTCTCGTCGACCAGAAAGTGCTGGCCGAGCTCGCGATTGGACGTGACCGGGAGCTTCACGGGAGGCCGAAGGCCTCGGTTGCGTTGGCGTCGATCCTCCGGCCGAGCTCCTCGGGATCCTCCCCGCGAGCCTCGGCGAGAACGGCCAGCGTGTGCATGACGTAGGCAGGCTCGTTGCGACGTCCCCGGACGGCTTGCGGCGAGAGGTACGGGCTGTCCGTCTCGGCCAGGATGCGGTCCGCGGGGACGCGCGCGGCCGCCGTCCGCAGCTCCGTCGCCTTCGGGTACGTGACGTTGCCGGCGAACGACACGAACCAGCTGCGCTCGAGCGCGTCTCCCAGGAGCCGGAGTGACGAGAAGCAGTGCAAGACGACCCGGGCGGTCTCCGGGAGCGACGTCAGCACGGCCAGCGTGTCGTCCTCCGCCGCGCGGGTGTGCACGACGATGGGCTTGTCCGCCTCGACGGCGAGTTCCGTTTGCGCGCGGAAGAGCTCGAGCTGACGGTCGTGCGGCGCGTAGTCGCGGAAGTGGTCGAGCCCGGTCTCTCCCACCGCGACGGCCTTCGGGTGGTCGATCAGGGTGCGGATCTCCGCGACTTCGGCCCGGCCTGCCTCCCCGGCCTCGTGCGGATGCAGCCCCAGTGACACGAAGACGCCCTCCTCCCGCTCGGCCAGCTCGAGCATCGCACGGCAGGAATCGAGCGTGGTTCCGATCGTGACGACGCGCCCGACGCCCGCCTCGCGCGCACGGGCGAGCGCCTGCGGCGCATCGTCGAGAGCGTCCAGATGCGCGTGCGTGTCGATCACGGCGACTCAGACTGCCGCGGGGGCGTCCACGCGCGGGAAGAGCGGCTCAGCGGGCGCGATCCCTTCCGCGGCACCCGTCTGCCCGGAGCGGGCGCGCTCCAGCTCGAGGCCCGCGTCTTGGCCGAGCGCGGCGAGGATCTGCGGCGCGGTCTCGGGCAGGTACGGGGCGAGCACGATGGCGAGCACGCGCAGGCCTTCGGCCAGCTCGAAGAGGACGCGGTCGAGCTGGCCCGCTTTGGACTCGTCCTTCGCCAGCTCCCACGGCGCGTTCTGCTCCACGTGGCGGTTGAGCGCGCGCACGACCTCCCAGATCTCGTCGAGACCCCCGGTCAGGTCGTAGGCGTCGAGCCGCGCAGCCACCTTCGGCGCGAGGCCGTCGAGCTCAGCGGCAAGCTCCGCGGAGCTCTCGGCGACCGGGACCTTGCCGTCGCGATAGCGCGCGACCATCGCCGTCGTGCGGGAGAGCAGGTTGCCGAGATCGTTGCCGAGCTCCCGCTCATAGCGCTCGTGCAGCCCGTCGACCGAGATGTTCCCGTCCTGGCCGAACGACGCCGCGCGGAACAGGTAATACCGCACCGCGTCGACCCCGTAGACGTCGATCAGCTCGAGTGGGTCGATCACGTTCCCGACGGACTTGGACATCTTGCGGTCGTCCATGAGCAGGTAGCCGTGCACGAAGAGCTGCTTCGGCACGGAGATCCCTGCGCCCATGAGCAGCGCCGGCCAGATCACGCAGTGGAACTTGAGGATGTCCTTCGCCAGGAGGTGATGAACCTCCGGCCAGAGCTCGTCGCGGAGGTCCTCGCCCTCGCGCGCGAAGGCAAGCGCGCTCCAGTAGTTGATGAGCGCGTCCACCCAGACGTAGACGACCTGGTCGGGATCCCAGGGGATCGAGACGCCCCACTGCTGCGTGGCGCGACTGACGCTGATGTCGTCGAGGCCCTGCTCGATGAAGCGTCGCGCCTCGTTGGCGCGGAACTTCGGCAGCACGAACTCCGGGTTCTCGTCGTACAGCGCGAGCAGCCTGTCCTGGTAGGCGGAAAGCCGGAAGAAGTAGTTCTTCTCCTCGACCCATTCCGGCGGGATCCCGTGCTGCGGGCAGTTCCCGTTCACGAGCTCGGCCTCCGTGTAGAAGGACTCGCAGCGGCTGCAGTAGAGCCCGGCGTAGACCCCCTCGTAGATCTCGCCGGCGTCGTAGATCCGCTGCAGGAACTCCTGTACCAACTGCTCGTGCCGCTCGTCGGTCGTGCGGATGAAGAAGTCGTTGGAGACGCTGATCCGCCGTGTCATCTCCTGGAACGCGGCCGCGTTCCGGTCGACGAACTTCTTCGGGTCGAGCCCAGCCTCCTCCGCGACGCGCGCGATGTTCGAGCCGTGCTCGTCGGTTCCGGTCAAAAAGAAGGTCTCCTCGCCACGTTGGCGGTGGTGGCGCGCGAGGATGTCCGCGGCGATCGTCGTGTAGGCATGGCCGGCGTGCGGCGTCGCGTTGACGTAGTAGATCGGGGTGGTGACGTAGTAGCTCACGCATGGCAATCATACGAATGACCCCACGCGCCTCCGAAGCGGCAAATGGTGGTTAGAAATGGCAAGACGCGGGGACTCTCTCCTGAAGCCCGCCACGAGCGAAAGGCGACGAGAAATTGGGGTCGAACGGAACGACGGAGCGCCCCGTGAGGTCGCGCTCTACAAGGGGAGCAACGAAAACGGGGATCATCCGCCACATCGACGACCTCGGCCGGATCGTCATTCCGATCGAGATCCGCAAGCGTTTTGCCCTCGGCGAAAAGGATCCGCTCGAGATCTCGGTCAAGGACGACGTCATTCTCCTGTCCAAGCCGCAGACCGTCTGCATCTTCTGCGGTCGTCGCAGCACGCTGCAAGAGCACCGTGGGCGCGCTGTGTGCCGCACCTGCGTCGCCGAGCTCGCAGCGTCGACGGGCTAGGCGAGCTGCGCCGAGCAAGCCGAGGGCCAAGAGCCCGGCGCCTGCGAAGTACGGCCACAGCGGCTGCTCCGGCGCCGCCACGCTGACGGCGCCTGCAGGCGCGGCCGCTTGGCCGCCGCGCACGCCTGGAGCGGCAGCAAGCTGCGGTGCGAGCGCAGACCGCGCTCGGTGGGCTGAGCGATCCCGGTCACGCTTTGCCACGCCGTGCACCCCGCGCAGCCCGGGGAAGGGGTGGGCGCGTGGATGAGCGGGATGCTCTCGGACCGGCTTCGCGCCCGGCTCTGCGGCGACGCTCGGTGGCTGCGGTGCCTGGAGGTGATGGTGGTGCTTCGCAGACCCTCCGCCGTGTGCCGGCGCGGGGACGGGATCGGGATCCGCGGGCGCCGGGGCGGGAGGGTCGAGCGCGGGAACCGGCGGTGGGAGCAACCCCAGCGGGTCGACGTAGCCGTCTTCCTCGCCGGCACGGCGTACCCCGAGGTAGACGAAGGGGTCGAGAGCCTCCCCGACCGACGCGATGACGGCTCCTTCTGCGACGTCGCCGCCGGTGGAGACGGAGTAGGAGCCGAGATGCTGGAGCGTGACCGCGTAGCCGTCGGCGGTGCGGATGGTGATCGTCTTCCCGCCCGTCGGGACGGTGCCGGCGAAGCTGACGGTGCCCGCGGCGGGAGCGCGCACGGGCCTCCCGGCGGGAGCGCCGATGTCGATGCCGCGGTGCTGGCCGCCGGCGTACGGATCGTCACCCAGGACGAAGGGTCGAAGCACCGGCCCGTCGACGGGCCAGGCCCAGGCGAGCGCGGGCTGCACGCCGACCTGGAGCGCGACGAGGACCGGAAGCAGCAAGGCGAGGCCTTTCATCGCCACTCCTCCTCGTTGTCAGTATTGCGAACGGGATCAGCCTAGCAAGGCGGCACCGCTGTTGTCAACCAAGACTACAGTGACTCTTTGTAAAGAGAGTTGCGCGAAATGCCCGTGAGACGAGAGACCATGTCGGCCGCGCTGCGGCGCGGAACTCCGGCGTCGACGAGCTCGAGGACGGCCGCGAGCGCCTCGCTCCGCGACTCTCTTCCGACGGGGGTGTCCACCGCGCCCAGCACGAGTGTGACCTCGCCCTTCGGAGGCTCCGCGAACCGTGCGGCGACCTCGTCGGCGGGCCCGCGCACGACCTCCTCGAAACGCTTGGTCAGCTCGCGGCAAACAGCAACCGGGCGCGTCGGGTCGGCGTCCGCCAGCGACCGCAGGGCGGCCGGCAGCCGCCGAGGCGACTCGAACGCGACGATGGGCCAGCTCCACGAAGCGGTCTCCTGCCACAACCGTTCGAGAGCCTCCCGGGAACGCGGGAGATAGCCGATGAAGGCGTAGCGCTCGCGGACGAGCCCGCTGGCGACGAGTGCGGTCTCCACGGCGGAGGGCCCCGGGAGCACCGTCACCTCGATACCCCGCTCGATCGCCGCGGCGATGAGTCTTGCGCCGGGGTCGTTGACCCCTGGGAGGCCGGCGTCGCTTGCGAGGGCGATCCTATCCCCCGCCTCGAGCCGCGGCATGAGCTCGGCCACGCGCTTTGCCTCGTTGTGCTGGTGGTAGCTGACGAGCTTTGCCTGCACGCCGTGGCGGTCGAGAAGCGTGCGCGTGCGGCGCGTGTCCTCGCAGAGGACGACATCGGCCTCGCCGAGCTCCCGCAGGACCCTGAGCGTGACGTCCTCGAGGTTCCCGATCGGCGTCGCGCAGACGAGGAGCGGCACTACCGCCCTCGCTGCAGCGCCTCGAAGCCGACCAGACCGGCGCCGATCAGCCCGGCCTCGACGCCGAGGAGAGCCGGCACGATTTTCACGTCGTCCCGCCCGGGCGAGAGGGCGCGCTCCGCGACGACCTTCCTGGCCGGCTCGAAGAGCAGGTCTCCGGCGCGCGCGAAGCCGCCGCCGATGACGACGAGCTCGGGGTTGAAGATGTTCACGAAGGTCGCGATCCCGACGCCGAGGTGGAAGCCGACGTGGTCGAGCACGTCGCGCGCGTCGCCCGGCCCCCTCACGGCGAGCTCGACCGCGAGGCGAGCGTCCACGGTCTTGCCCTCCGAGGCGGCGCGGCCCAGGTCCCCTTCGGGGTTTCGCTCCGCCGCCTCGCGCGCAAAGCCGTCCGCAGCCGTGCCCGACGCCATGGCCTCGAGGTGCCCGTGACCCGGACAGCGCCCCTGGCACGGAGGGCCGTGCAGGTCGAGCGTGACGTGCCCGAGCTCCGCCGCGGCTCCGATCGCTCCGCGGTAGAGCTCGCCATCGAGGATCAAGCCGCCGCCGACCCCAGTCCCGAGCGTGAGCATGACCATGTGCTGTGAGCCGCGGCCGGCTCCGCACCGGTGCTCGGCAAGGGCGGCCGCGTTCGCGTCGTTCTCGATGGCCGCCGGCAGGCCGAATCGGTCGCGCAGGCGGTCCCGGAAGGAGACGTCGGTGACCGGGATGTTCACCGAGTCGACGGCCGCGCCACGGCGCTGGTCGATCGTCGAGGGCATCCCCATGCCGATCGCGCCGATCTCGTCGTCCAGCAAGCTCTGAACGGCCTCTTCGACCTGTGTGAGCACGGCTGCCTCGCTGCTCGTGTCGGTCGGGCCGACCACTCTCTTCTCGACGACGCCCTCGTCGTCGACCACCCCGGAAAGGAGCTTCGTCCCCCCGAGGTCGAGCGCGATCACACGGGGGCTGGCCATGGGCTATGGCTACGATACTCGGTCGCGTGGCGCCCAAGGACAAGCCCTATCGCATCTACCGCGGGGGGAGAGCAAAGGGGCCGATTCGGCCGGAAACGTCGAAGTCCGGCCGCAAGGCCGAGAAGGCAAACGGCCCCGAGCCCCAGGAGTACCGCGGCCCGAGGCCCGCCAGAACCCGGCGGCGTTGGGTCCGTCCTGTCGCATGGACGCTGACCGGCCTCGTCGTGCTCGCTCTCGTCTGGGCCGTGCTCGGCTACCTCGCCTTCAGAAGCGGCGTGAAGCAAGCGAACGAGAAGCTCGATCCGCGCGCCGAGCGGGCGCTCTCGCCCCAGGACGGGATCATGCTCTCGAATCCGAGCAACACCCTCGTGCTCGGCGCCGACACGGGATCGAAGAGCAGACAGGGGTCGACCGCGCGCTCGGACTCGATCATGATCGTCCACACCGATCCCGACGAGCACCGGATCGCGCTCCTCTCGATCCCGCGCGACCTCCGCGTCGACATCCCGGGGCACGGCGAGGACAAGATCAACGCCGCCTACGCCTACGGCGGGCCGACGCTCGCGATCAAGACCGTCCAGAGCGTGACGGGGCTGCCGATCAACCACGTCGTCGTCGTGGACTTCGGCACCTTCGACGAGGTGATCGACGCGCTCGGCGGCGTCTCGATCGACGTCCCCAAGCCGATCCTCTCCAACAAGTTCGAGTGCCCGCGCGCGTCGCAGGCGGCCTGCGACCGCTGGAAGGGGTGGCGGTTCAAGAAGGGCGAGCAGACGATGGACGGCAAGCGCGCCCTCATCTACGCGCGGATCCGCGAGAACCAGCTCGATCCCAAGGAATCCGACATCACGCGCGGCGAGCGCCAGCAGGCCGTCGTCTCGGCCATGGCGGACAAGATCGTCAGCTTCAAGGAGTACCTGAAGGCGCCCTTCAACGGCGACGACATCACGAAGCCGCTCGCCACCGACCTCTCGGCCGCCCAGATCCTCCAGCTCGGCTGGATCAAGTTCCGGACACCCTCGAACGGCAAGCTCAGATGCCGCCTCGGCGGCGTCGCGTCGACGATCGGCGGGATCAGCTACATCGTCGGCACCGAGGAGAACGTCTCGGTGATCGCGATGGTGACCGGGAAGACCGCGCCGCAGCCACCGAAGCCCGCTTCGGGCGCGTTCGGCCCCGGCTGCATCGTCGGCGACTAGCGAGTAGCGTCCAGGCGTGAACGAAGACCCGACCGTCGTCCTGACCGTCGTCCCGAACGAGACCGAGGCCGAGCTCCTCTGCGGCCTGCTCCGTGCGAACGGCGTCGAGTGCGCCCATCGCGAGACGGACGCGATCGACTCCCCGGTGGAGGACTTCATCCCCGGAGGGCCGCGCGAGGTCATGGTCTACGAGCGCGACCTCGAAGCGGCCCGGACGCTCCTGCCCGAGCCTTAGGCCGTCGCCGTAGCTACTCCGAGCCAGCCTCCTGCCGCGAGCGTCGTCAGGCGGCGGT
>Ga0068857_100004005_pt1 | contig 12413 bp, 10 predicted proteins | sample KBSCornC72_FD_66591 | JGI IMG/M metagenome (GOLD analysis project Ga0068857, IMG submission 66591) | Corn rhizosphere microbial communities from Kellogg Biological Station, Michigan, USA - KBS Corn C7-2 | ecosystem: Host-associated > Plants > Roots > Rhizosphere > Soil ...
GTGAACACCGCCACGATCGACTCTCGCGGTGCACGCGTTTCCGACGCGGGCGAGAGCCGCTCGAGCGCCTCGCCAACGCGTTCGATCGCGTCGTCGATCACGTGGCGAGGAATCCCTCGCCCCTCGACTCGTCGCTGCACCCGCGCGGCGAGCGCCAGACGTATGTCGTGTGTCAGCGCCATTACCACCTGGTGAATTAATTCGCGGTGTCAGAGCTTCGCAAGCGATCCGGCCCTCGCGGGTCGCAGCGTCGTGCGACGCCTCGGTAACCCGTTACGTCGGACTGCCCGCGTAGTTGTCGATCTGTGCCCGTTGCAACGACCCCGAAAAATCGATGTAGCCGACCTTCGTCTCCGAATAGAACTCGTAGACTTCCCAGCCACCCTCGCGGTGCCCGTTGCCCGTTTGCTTTACCCCTCCGAAGGGGAGGTGTGCCTCGGCCCCGATCGTGGGAGCGTTGATGTACGTGATCCCATTGTCGAGCTCCACAAGCGCTCGGTACGCCACGTTCACGTCCCGCGTATACACCGACGACGACAGCCCGTACTTCACATCGTTGTTCACAGCGAATGCTTCGTCCGGCGTCGAGACTCGGATCACGGACAGCACCGGACCGAAGATCTCCTCCTGCTCGAGGCGGCTACCAGGTTCCACGCGCGCGAAGATCGTCGGCTCGAAGAAGAAGCCGTTCGCCAGCGCTCGCTCTTCCGGACGCCGCCCTCCGCACAGGAGGTCGGCACCGGCTGCCTGACCAATATCGACGTACGCCTCGACTTTCTGGCGAGACGACTCGTGAATCAGCGGGCCGACATCGGTGCCCTTCTTCCGGCCGTCACCGAGTCGCAACCCCCTCGCCTTATCGACGAGCATCCCGAGGAAGTTGTCATGGATCCCGCGCTGCAGAATCAGTCGGCTGGTAGCCGTGCAGCGCTGCCCCGCGGTCCCGAACGCGCCCCAGAGCACGCCGTCGAGCGCCAGGTCCAGGTCGGCGTCATCCAACACGATCTGGGCGTTCTTGCCCCCCATCTCGAGCGAGAGCCGCTTGTGCATCCGGCCGCAGACCTCGCCGACCACGCGCCCCGTTTCGGTCGAGCCGGTGAACGAGATCACTGGAATCTCGGGATGTTCGACGATGGCCGCGCCCACAACTTCCCCGCGACCGTGCAGCAGCTGGATGACCTCGGGCGGGAGGCCCGCTTCCAGCAGAATCTCGACGAGCACAGTGCCGGTGTGCGGGACGTCCTCTGCCGGCTTGAAGATCACGGCGTTTCCGCATAACAAGGCCGGAAACATCTTCCACGTCGGGATGGCCATCGGAAAGTTGAACGGCGTCACGAGCCCGCAGACGCCGATAGGGCGGCGGAAGCTCATCGCCCACTTGGCCCTGAGCTCACTCGGTACGGTATGACCGAACAGCCGGCGTCCTTCCGTGGCCGCATAGTACGCGGTGTCGATTCCTTCCTGGACATCGCCGCGCGTCTCCTGCAGCGGCTTGCCCATCTCGCGGGTCATGAGGTCCGCGATCTCGTCCTTCCGGCTGGCCATGAGATCACCAACCCGTCGAAGGGTGTCGCCACGCGCCGGGGCAGGCGTGTTACGCCAGACCTCGAAGCCGCGTTTCGCCGACGCCACGGCCTTGTCGACATCCGCCGCATTGGACAGCGGGAAGCGGCCGATGACGTCCGTCGTGTCGGCCGGATTCACGTTCTCGAAGTGCTCGCCGGAGGATGGCTCCGACCAGGAGCCCGCGATGAAATTGCGAAAGATTTTCATGGTTCGGCGAAGTGTAGCCGCGCGTGAGGCGCGAGCCAAACCACACGCTACTTCGGCGACGGTGGCGTGGACGGTGGCGTGGACGGCTGCGGCGTGGGTGCTGGACACGACCATCCCGGACGCTTCGGATCCGGTTTCGCGTAGCCCGAGCGCGGGAGGATCTCGATCGCCGCGAGCACACCGCCCCACAGGATGAGAAGCAGCGACAGGATGTGACCGCGAGACGAGCGATGTCGGAACGTCCAGATCGATGACCACACGCCCGCGGCGGTGACAACGCCCGTGGCCGCGAGGTAGCCGAAGAGCCCGACGCCGCATTTCGCGTCGTACGGCCAGAAGAGCATGCCGACGCCTAACGCCGTGGCCAGCAGCAGCCGAGCCATGACGCCAAGCGTCGACGTCGTCCGCTGCTTCTCGATCGCCTCGGCGCGCGCCTGCGGCGTCTTGGCCGTCTTGGCCGGGAGCAGCGCCTCATCGGACGCGCCCTCGAGCATCCGGTCGATCTTCTTCAGCTCGGAGTCCCAGTCATTACTGCTCATGACACCGTCTCTCTCGTCAGGCCGTACCGTTCGATCTTCTTGTAGAGATTCGACCGCGGCATGTCGAGGCCGCGCGCGGTCTCCGACACGTTCCAGTCGAACTCGCGCAGCTTCGCGAGCAGGAACGCTCGCTCGGCCGCGTGCTTGAACTCCTCGAACGTCTTGCACTCGAGGAGGGAGCCAAGACTCGCGCTGTCAGCCACGCGCCGCCCAGCAAGTCGCTCCACGTCGGTGACGCCGATGCGCGGGCCCGAGGACAGGATCAGCAGCCGCTCGAGCGTATTGCGAAGCTCACGCACGTTGCCGGGCCAGTCCATGTTCGCGAGCACGTCAACGGCCGCTGGATCCAGCACGCGGGGCGGAACGCCCTCGCGCTCTGACAGCGTGCGAACGAAATGCGACGCCAACAGCGGAATGTCCTCACGCCGCTCGCGCAGCGGCGGGATATGGAGCGGGACGACGTTGAGCCTGTAGTACAGGTCTTCGCGGAAACGCGCCGCGGCGATCTCCTCCTCGAGATTCTTGTTCGTCGCCGACAACACGCGCACGTCGACCTTTACCGGCTTCGCGCCGCCGACGCGGGTGACGACACCGTCCTGCAGGACGCGCAGCACCTTGGCCTGCGCCGTTAGGCTCATGTCCCCGACTTCGTCGAGGAACAACGTCCCGCCGTCGGCCTGCTCGAACTTCCCTGCCCGGTCCGCGACGGCTCCGGTGAAGGATCCCTTCATGTGGCCGAAGAGCTCACTCTCGATGAGCTCACTCGGAATCGCGGCGCAGTTCACCTCGACGAAAGGCTTGTTCGCGCGAGTGGAGTTCCGGTGAATCGCCCTCGCGACGAGCTCCTTGCCCGTGCCGTTTTCGCCCGTGATGAGAACGCGTGCCGGAGTGCCGCCCACCTTGTCGATCTTGTCGATCACCGCGCGAATCGCGAACGAGCGGCCCACGATCTCGTAGCGCGACTCGATCGTCTGCTTGAGCCGAACATTCTCTTCCTGCAGGTCCAGATGGCTGAGCGCGTTGCGCAGGAGCACCAGGATCCGGTCCGTGTCGAGCGGCTTTTCCAGAATGTCATAGGCACCAAGCTGCGTCGCTTCGACCGCCGTCTGGATCGTCGCGTGCCCGCTGATCATCACGACCGAGGCGGACGGATCGATCTGCTTGATCCGCCGCAGCCCTTCGAGGCCGTCCATGCCCGCCATCTTGACGTCCATGAACACGAGGTTCGGCCGCCACCGCTCGTACTCGGCGATGCCGTCGGCGGCGTTACCGGCGGTGTGGACCTCGTAGCCCTCGAACTCCAGCAGCTGGCCGAGCGCGGCCCGGATACCCTGCTCATCATCGACGACGAGGATGCGTCGGCTCACTTGGGTGTGGTCTTGTAAAGGGTGACCTTGCCGTCGGCCACGCGCGCGTCGGCGACGTAGGTCGGCACGACGAACGGAAGCCCGTTCTCGGCTACGCCCGGCGGCATCGACCCGCGCCGGATCTGGCGCAGCAACTTCGGGATTCCGCCGCGCGGAATGGGCAATTCGCCGAGCCTAACGTCTTCGACGAGGAATTGCGCGAGCCCGGGCCGGACCAACGAGAAGGTACCGCCCATCTGCAGTGGCTCGCGGCGACCGACGAATCCCGACAGCGGACCCAGCGCGTCGGCCGCCTTGAAGTCGTCGAGCGAGATCACGGCGCGGACGTACATCCGGTTGCCGATCGTCGACGCCTGGATGCTGTCCGCCGACGGCGGCAGCTGCTGCGCGAGCGCGATGTAGAAGTAGGACGCCAGATCACCGGGGGCGAGGCTCACGAACACAGGGCCGCTGCGCTTACCTAACGACTCGATCGCCTGGCGCGCGCGCGCCGCGCCGTCGTCACTCACGGGCTCCCACTTCGAGCCGCCGGCGGTCGTCGTCGCGCGCGGCGTGGACTTGAGCCACGGGACGTAGCCGATCCATCGATCGCGTGTGAGATACGCCGCGACAGCCGCGACGCACAGGACGACAAGAAAAACGATCCTCCTGAGACACCCGAACATTCAGGTTCCTCGTGCGTGAAGGGGCACGGCAGCCAGGACCGAATAGCGGGAGCCGCCCGGGCCGAGCTCGCTCTGCATCAAGTCTACCGTCTGCACCGCCAGCTCGCGCGAGCCTCGCACCGATTTCGCGGCCGCGGCCAACGTCGTCGCCTGCGCTGGTGCAAGCTCGCCCTTCACCCGCCCGAGCGTCAGGTGCGCCTGAAATGCGCGCGCCTCACGCGCCATGCCGAGCGGCGCCAGCACACGGTCGATATCACTGGCCAGAGATTGGAGCGCTCGCTCGCCCGTCATCCCGACCCATACGACGCGGGGACGGCGGAAGTTTGGGAATGCGCCCACCTCCGTCGTCTTCGCGGATATCGCCGCATGCGTCGGCACCACCGACTCCAGGGCGTCACGCAGCGACGTGACGAGCGCTTCGTCCTGCTCTCCGAGGAATTTGAGCGTCACGTGCAACGCGGCTGGCGACACCCAGCGCACGGCCGTCGTGGTCGCGCGCAGCGGCTCGGCGTCGGCGTAGATGGCGTCGCGTACAGCTGCCGGGAGGTTAACCGCGATGAAGAGCCGCATCCCACGCGACGTCGATGCCAACGTGAGTGAAGCCCTGGCCGCGCGCCGCCTCCACCACGATGTCCCGCGCGGCTGGATCGACAAGCCGGTCCACCCCCGTCGCGTCATCAGCGAGCAGAATCGCGAGACGATCACGTGCTTCGACTGAGAAGCCGAAGCCGCGCTGTTCCAGCGCGCGCTCGAGCTCTGGGGCATCACCGGCGCCGGTCGTCGAGCGCGCGCGCACGAGCGGTTCGGCAATCACGCCGCCAAGTACGTTCAATGACCCCGAGCGAAAGCCTCCGGCATCGAACGTCACGCGCTCGAAGCCGACTTCGCGCAACGCTCGGTATACCGCCGCGCGGCGCTCCGTTCGCAGCCATTCGTCGAGCAGGTCGCTCGCGATCTCGACGCGGGCGAGGTCCCCATGGTAGCGCACCCGCAAATCGCCACCCACGCCAAGCTGTCGAAGCGCACGCTCCGCACCCTCGATCTGGCGCAGGCGGTCGATCGTTACCGCGGTGCCGTAGGGTATGCGAGAGGACAGGCATGGCGACGCCGGCTGGGACCAGGTTGGAATCCCGCGCTCTCGAGAGAGACGACGAATCGCCGCCTTGGAGAACGCTAGCTCGGCGAGCGGCGACCTCACCCGATGCTCTGATGCCGCACGCGCACCGGGCCGGTGATCGCCGAGATCATCGGCGTTCGTCCCGTCGACCACGACGGCGATTCCGCGCTCACTCGCGATCGGTGCGAGCGTATCCCACAGTTCTGTCTTGCAGAAGTAGCAGCGATTCGACGGATTCGCGGCGTATCTCGCATCGCTCACTTCGTCGGTCGAGACTTCCAGCACCGGTATGTGAAACTGCCGGGCGACCTCGCGGGCGCGCTCCCACTGTTCGTTCGGGTACGACGCGCTTCGTCCGATCACCGCGAGCACGCGATCAGAGCCCAGCGCGTCGACGGCAGCACAGGCAAGGTAAGCGGAGTCGACGCCGCCGCTGAAGCCGATGAGCACGGACCCGTGCTCACGAAACCACGTGGTGAGTCGCGTCTCGAGCTCGCGATCGTCGCGAGTCGGCGTTTCGGCGCCCGACTCGAGCTCCGTGAGGGCGTACGTCATCCCGAAAAAACTTAGTCCGCCGTCGTCGGCCGCGCATCGGGAACAAGCACGCGCTCGTCCTCGCGCAGCTTGGCGGCGCTCGTTTCGTCCGTGTCCCACTCGGCCGCGGCGTCGGCGAGGTGAGCGCGACGCACCCGGATCATCTTGCCGAGCACCTCGCACCCAGCTCGAGTAACTGCCAGGCGTCTCGTGCCGTTGTCGCCGATCGGTCTCGTCGCAATCAACCCACGCCTCGACAGCTCATCCACCGCGCCGTCGATTGTAGCGGCACTGATCGCGTTCGCCTGGCCGAGCGCGGCGGGGTCAGCGCCGCGGTCCTGTTCCAGCCTGACGAGAAGCCACGCTGCCGCGGGCGAAAGCTCCACCTTCGCTTCGCGCACGAGACGCTCCATGTAGTGGCGTTGAGCCTCCCGGTTCGCGAGCGACGCGAGACCCCGGCGAATCTCGGCGAGGGAATCCGCGTTGACGGGCATGTTGAACGCTTCGCCGACCAGGCCGCCGCCCTCGGTCGCCTCCGCCGACAGAGTCGCGCGGAGCGGCCGCTCCGGCAACAGCCACGTGAGCAGAAAGCCCACGAGCGCTACGATCGTCGCGACGAGAAACACCACGTCGAGCGATGCGGAGAACGCCGCCGCGTACGCCGCGCGAACGGGGGCCGACAACGAGGCAAGCAGCTCCGAGGTTATCGCCGAACCGGGCGCCGGTGCTCCTTGTGCGGCCGCGGGCAGCCGCTGCGCGAGCTCTCCACCAAGGCGCGTGACGAAGATCGCGCCGAGAACGGCGGTGCCAACCGATCCGCCGATCAACCGAAACAACGTCGCTCCCGATGTCGCGACCCCAAGGTCTCGGTAGTCCACGGCGTTCTGCACAGCGATGACGAGGACCTGCATGACCATGCCGAGTCCCAGGCCCATGATGAGCATGATGCCTGACGCGGCGAGCGTGCTCGTCTCGGGCGACATGCGCGACAGCAGGAACAGGCCTAACGTCATGACCGCAGTCCCGACTACGGGGAACATCTTGTACCGTCCCGTGCGGCTGATGAGCTGACCCGACGAGATCGACGTGAGCAGCATGCCGCCCATCATCGGCAGCATCTCGAGCCCGGACTTGGTCGGCGACGCGCCCTTCGCGACCTGCAGGTACACGGGCATGTACGTGACGGACCCGAAGAGCGCAAAGCCGACGATGAAGCCGACGGCAGATGTCACCGAGAACGCGCGGTTGCGAAACAACCGCAGCGGCAGCACGGGCTCCTTCGCGCGATGCTCGAGCACGAGGAAAGCAGCGGTCGATATGATCGCGCTCGCGATGAGGGTGGTGGTGAACCGAGAGCCCCACGGATACGCGGTACCGCCAAGGTCGGCGAGCAGCACGATGGCGCTCAGCGCAATCGCGAGCAGTGTCGCGCCGGCGTAGTCGATCGCGTGTTGGAGCCGCTCAACGCGCGCCGGCAGCGTGACCGCGAGGACCACGAGCGCCAGCGCGCCCAGCGGCAGGTTGATGTAGAAGATCCAGCGCCACGACAGGTGCGTCGTGAAGTAGCCACCGAGCAGCGGTCCCGCGACGCTCGCCACGCCGAACACCGCGCCGAAGATCCCCTGATATCTGCCGCGCTCGCGCGGAGGCACGATGTCGCCGACGATCGCCTGCGTCGTGACCATGAGACCACCGCCGCCCAGCCCCTGCACCGCGCGGTAGATGATGAGTTGCGTCATGTTCTGGCTCGAGCCGCACAGCGCCGAGCCGGCGAGGAACAGGACGATCGCCCCCTGCATCACTCCCTTTCGTCCGTAGAGATCGCCGAGCTTCCCGTAGAGCGGTGTCACGACGGTCTGCGCGAGCAGATACGCCGTGACGACCCACGACAGGTGAGCGAGCCCACCCAGCTCGCCAACGATCGTCGGGAGTGCCGTTGAAACGATCGTCGAATCGAGCGCGGCGAGCAGCATGGCGAGCACGAGCCCGCTGAAGACCACGAGCACCTGCCGGTGGTCGATAGGCGCCGCGCGTTCGCTGGTAACAGCGGTCATTCGGTCTCTCGCTCCCGATGTCGGTGATGTCCCGCGCCTGGCGGGGCTCATGCGCGGCGCCGCCGCGCATGCGCTCACCGACAACGAGGCAAGATGAGTGCTGCGGACTAGGCTGGCGGTACGTCATCACCGCTCAGTAGCTTCTTCGCCCATGCCCACGCAACTCATGCTACTTCGCAATTCATCAATAATGCTGGGTTTTGACCGAACCGCCTCACAGCTCTGCACGAAACGGCTGTGTCTTGTTGCGCTGCTCGTCTGTGCGGTCGGCGCGGCGTGCTCACCGTCGCAACAATACGATCTCGTCATCAACGGCGGCCGAGTGATCGATCCGGAGACAAAGCTCGACGCGGTGAGAAGTATCGGGATCGTTGGAGATCGCATCGCCAAGGTTTCGGCGCAGCCCCTCGAGGGGACAAAGGTGATCGATGCGACGGGACTGGTCGTCAGCCCCGGATTCATCGACCTGCATCAGCACGACCACAGTCCGGCAGCGTATCGGTTGAAGGCGCTGGACGGTGTGACGTCTGCGCTCGAGATGGAGAGCGGCGTGCCCGACTTTGCAAAGTTCGTAGCAGTGCGTGAGGGGAAAGCGCTGATCAACTATGGCGCCACCGCGAGCCAGGAAGCGGCGCGCGTGCTCGCTTTTGGCGACACGCTTGCGACGAGCGTGATGGGGGAAGCGGGATCGATCGACGATCCCCCCTCGGGGCCGGCGACCAACAACGTCGCCAGCGACGAGCAGATTGCGCGTCAGGTCGCGTTCCTCGACAAGGGCCTCGCTGCCGGCGCGTTAGGCGTCGGGATGGGGCTGGAATACACACCCGGCGCAACGCGGCTCGAGATCATCCGGCTCTTCCAGGAGGCCGCGAAATGGCATCGTCCGGTGTTTGTTCACGTCCGGGGCGTCGGCGCGCTCGAGCCCGGGTCCAGCGTCGAGTCTGTCGGCGAAATGATCGCGGCAAGCGCGGTCTCGGGCGCGCCCGTTCACATCGTTCACATCAACTCCAGCTGCATCCGGTTCGTGCGCGACTGCCTGATGATGATCGAAGGGGCTCGCGCCCGAGGGCTCGACGTCACCACCGAAGCGTATCCGTATGGTGCGGGAATGACGAGCATCGCGTCGGCGCTGTTCAATCCCGGCTGGAGAGAGCGGCGGTCGATCAGCTATGATGCTGTCGAGATTCCCGAAACAGGCGAGCGTTTGACGCAGGCGAGGTTCGATGCGCTGCACGCATCGGGCAAGGCGGTGTACGTCCTCATCCACATGAATCCGGACTCGATCGTCGACCTGGCAGCCACGTCGCCGCTCACGATGATCGCCAGTGACGGCTTGTCGAGCCACCCTCGTCAGGCCGGGACGTACTCGAGAGTACTTGCTCGTTATGTCCGAGAGCAAAAATCGCTGTCGATGATGGACGCGATTCGCAAGATGTCCCTGATGCCGGCACTACGACTGGAAACAGTGACTACGTCGGCACATCGTAAGGGCCGTCTTCAGGAAGGCGCAGATGCCGACATCGTGGTTTTCGATCCGGCGACAGTGGCAGACAAGGCAACGTACCGTGCCCCGCTCACCCCAAGCGTCGGCATGAAGCACGTGCTCGTTAGGGGAACGCCGATCATACGGGACGGTCAGGTAATCGACGGGGTGACGCCCGGCAAAGCGATCACGGCCGACCCGCCAGCCAAACCATAGATTTCGACCCTCGACGCTCACAACTCTTACCCGCACGGAGGTGTCGTCCCATGCGTGTCGCCGCTCCGCTGTGTGCTGTCGTCGCCCTGCTCGCCGCTGCGTGTGCGCCGAAGGGCGAGACGCCAGTGAAGGACTCCGCCGCGACCGCCGCGCCGCCGGTCGTGGACGTCGCCGCCATCAGGCAGGCAATCGAACAGGCAAACGCCAAATTCATCGACGCGATGATTCGCGGTGACAGTGCCGGCATGGTCGCGAATTATGCGGACGACGCGGTGGTCATGGACCCGGGGGCGCCGGCATCGCGCGGGCGGGGCGAGATCGGCGCCAGATTCGCCAAGAAGCTTCAGTCGGCGAAGGTCAGTGACGAGAAGGCCACCACCGCAAGCGTCGACGTCGCTGGCGACTACGCGATCGAGACCGGTACCTTCGACGTGACCGCGACCCCGAAGGGCGGAAAGCCGACGCACAGCACGGGCAAGTACCTGACAGTCTGGAAGAAGCAGGCTGACGGCTCGTGGAAGATCTATCGAGACATCAACAACTCCGACGGGCCGGGGCCAAAGAGCTGAGCACCGTTGAATGCCTAACGATTGAGATCGGCCTCCATGAGGTGACGAGCCGATCCCACCTGGTCTCCCGACGGCTCTGCTCTGGTATTCTCGCGCGAGCGCTACGACGGCCCCGGGTACGAGTTGGCCAGAGACACGACCTGTCGGCAGTACAGCTCGACAGCGGCCAAGTACGACTCCTCGAGTCAGATGTTGGCGAAGCGACTGTGAGTCCTGACGGCCAGTTGGTGGCTCGGCGCTGTCGGAAGCCCGAGTGCGGGCCGTATGGTTGGCTTGTCGGCCCCGTTGGGCGACCTAACGTGGCACGCATGTTAACGATTGCGCAGACGTCCGCAGATGTGAAGGGCTACGCGGAAGACCTGAAGGCAGCCGGCGGCGTACTGCCGAATTTCCCACGCAGGACGCACGTCCTGGCGCGCAGCGACAATCGCGCCGCCATACGTCTCTCTGGTGAGCATCAGCATGGATGGGTTCGGGAAGGGAGGAACGCTTTCCTTTACCCCGAACTGGCTGGATCAACGCGGCCAGCCGATTCGACCGAGTGTAGCAGAGGCGCACGCAACGGATCCCGACATCGCCAATTTGGACTCGGCGGGACGGGTACTATGGCGGAGGCGTGCCCCAAGCGCCGGACGCTTCGTATTCAGCGCCGGCGGCTGGCGGGCTGACACAGTCGTTGCCGTCAGTCACGACTCGCTCGGAGAGCCGTACCCGCTGAACGAGCAGCGAACAATCATCCGCGAAGCAATGCGGCGATGGAGGCCACGCGAGGCATACTCCGAAAAATAGACTGCGACGACAACCGTTCAAGAACGCCGAAGCGCATCCCGACCTCCTACTTCGTTGTGACCGATGGCGTCACGCGGGCCGCTCTCGTTCGCGGCGCGAGCTTGCTGCTGTCGCCATCGCCGTTCGTTGATCGATCGCCGGCGTCGCGCGGCAGCGAAAGACCATCCATTTCTTTGGAGTCCAACGGACGGTACCGCAACGCCTCAGCGACGTGCGTCCACGCGACGGCGGTTGCGTCGTCCAGGTCCGCGATCGTCCGCGCGACCTTGAGCACACGATGATACGCCCGGGCCGAAAGCCCTGACCGTTCGGCCGCCGACGCCAATAGCTCGCGGGCGTCGTCGTCCACCGGCGTCCGCGTGTCGAGCCAACGCCCAGCCGCGTGCGCGTTGCACCTAACGCGATGTACGCCACGATATCGGTCACGCTGCCGCGCCCGCGCCATCTCCACACGAGCGCGCACCGCCGCCGACGATTCCCCGCCGTCATGTCGCCCGAGCTCCCGCAGCGGCACCGCCGACAGCCGCACCTGCATGTCGATGCGATCCGCGAGGGGGCCGGAGAGGCGCGACTGGTGATGCGCGATCTCCGAGGCGGCGCACGAGCATCCGCCGCGCGGGTCGCCGGCGCGCCCGCACGGGCACGGGTTCATCGCGCCCACGAGCGTGAACTGCGCCGGGAACGCCACCGACGTCGCCGCCCGCGCGATCACCACTCGACCATCCTCGAGGGGCTGGCGCAGCGCGTCGAGGACGTGGCGCGGGATCTCCTGCAGCTCGTCGAGGAACAGCACGCCGTGGTGCGCGAGACTCACCTCGCCCGGCCGCGGGTTGCTGCCTCCACCGATCAGCCCGGCCGCCGACAGCGTGTGGTGCGGCGCGCGAAACGGGCGCGCCACGGACGCCGCGGCGTTAGGCGCGAGCAACCCGGCCACGGAGTGGATCGCCACGACCTCGAGGGTTTCCTCCTCCGTCAGCGCCGGCAGGATCGTCGGCAGACGTCGGGCAAGCATCGTCTTCCCTGCGCCGGGCGGGCCGATCATCAGGAGCGCGTGCGCGCCCGCCGCAGCGATCTCCAGCGCACGCTTGGCGACGTCCTGGCCCACCACGTCGCCGAGATCGACGGATTCGGCCGGGGGCGGTGTGCCGGTGTCGTTGAAACCGGCGCCCGGCGGGTCCAGCTTGCCGGCCTCGAGCTGCGCGACGATCGCCGTGAGCGTCGGCGGCGCGCACAACGCGAGCTTCGAGACGAGCGACGCCTCCGCGACGTTAGGTGGCGGCAGTATCAGCGTCGCCCTGCCGTGGTGG
>Ga0068857_100004006_pt1 | contig 12411 bp, 8 predicted proteins | sample KBSCornC72_FD_66591 | JGI IMG/M metagenome (GOLD analysis project Ga0068857, IMG submission 66591) | Corn rhizosphere microbial communities from Kellogg Biological Station, Michigan, USA - KBS Corn C7-2 | ecosystem: Host-associated > Plants > Roots > Rhizosphere > Soil ...
GAGCGGGACTTCGCACGGCAAAGGCCCCAGCAAGGAGAGACTTCTTCCGGGCCCGCCGGGCCGATCTCTGTCGAAGAATTGCGTCATCCTTTGTCCGCAAAGGCGGTGAAATTGATCGACCAGGGCCAACGCTATGCCAGGAACGGCGAACACGACAAAGCCGTCCAGGAATTCAGGCGAGCCTAGATGAACCTTCCGCCGTGCCCTATGCGCACAGCTTACTAGGGACTGAATATCTCAAGACGAAGAATATTCCGGCTGCGATCGTGGAGCTGCGCGAGGCAGTGAGGCTCATGCCGGGCGTGGCTGCAAATCATGCCAATTTAGGCTACGCATATTGCATGACAGGTAAAGGCCCAAATTGGGGAGCAAGAACTGCGCGAGGCGATCAAGCTGGACAATACATCGCCCCAGGCGCAATATCTGCTGGGCCTGCTGTTACTGGATCAAAAATCGCCTGAGGCCGGCCACTTGGGAACTCAACAATCGTCACAGGCGGAAACTTCCGAACACCTGGGTGGCCCGGGTGGCCACCCTGAAGCAACCGTCTATGCTGTTCGGCCTGCCCTCGCGAGTTCTGGAAGATTCCGAGTAGATGGTTTGGGCCCGCACGACGATCTCGCGCGAGCAATAAATCGGCGGCTGCTAGATGCGACCTAACAATAATAGGACCACTAGAATTAGTACGATCGTTCCCAAGGCACCGCTCGGATAGTATCCCCAGCTTCGGCTATAAGGCCACGCTGGGAGAGCCCCCAACAAGATCACCAGCAGAACCACGAGCAGAATAAGTGGCATGGTCGTCCTCCCGTGAGTAGATCATTTTGGGCTCGTCACGTTTCGGCGCGCAGGATGCTGTAAGGTGATGCCGTAAGAAGTTCCACTCTGATCTGAACTCCCAATTGCCAGATCCGCGGAAAACGTTGGCCGTCAATACTTTCCGTCATACGGCCTTAGATCTGCTTTAGAAAAAGCGAGTAAGCTTCGGTTTCAAAACCTGGCTTCCTAGAAAGGAGAACAAGACATGAAACAGTTTTCAATAGCGCGAGCGGCCGCGATCGGCGTACTCGCGATTATTTCGTTCCCCGCAGCTTCAATGGCGGACGACTATGACAAAAAAACCATCATCACGATCACCGAACCACTGGAGGTGCCCGGTATTGTTTTGCAGCCCGGAAAGTATGTTTTCAAGCTGCTAAATTCTTCCTCGAATCGCCACATCGTGGAAGTGATGAACGAGCGTATGGATCATTTGTACGCCCTCACATTTACCGCCGCCGCGCGTAAGGTCCAGCAAAAGGGAAGAACGGTCCTGACATTTTACGAGGGCAAGGGAGACCAGCCGCATGCAATTCGGCAATGGTATTGGCCCGGTGAACTAGACGGTCAGGAGTTCCTCTATCCACGTAAACAAGCAGAGCGCATTTCGGCTGTTGCAGGCGTGAAGGTGCCCGAAGGCTCCATTCCTACTGCGAAAGAAAGCGGAGAGAAACTGATCGCGGATAACGCGGAGAAGGAAGACTCAGTGGCGCTCGAATCGAGAGCTGTTGAGACCAGTCCGGCTCCCACGACGGTCGTAACCGCTCAAGCGGCGCCTGCGCCCGCTCCCACTCCCGCGCCCGAATCGCGCACCCTGGCCTTGAACGCGGAACCCGTTCCCCCACCGCCGACACCTGAACCAGCCCCTCAGGTTTCTGTAACCCCACCGGCTCCGCAGGAGCCCGTCGCGGTTGCGAAAACAACTACTGACACAGGCACGCTGCCTCAGACTGCCAGTTCCATCCCGATGATTGCGCTGGCGGGTGCGATGGCTCTGCTGCTGGCCGGTACGATGAGTGTGTTCGCTCGCAAGGGACGTGTGTAGTCTCTGATTTTCGAGTGACTCTGTTCGAGTGATTCTGTTCGAAGTGATGCCCGCCGCGCGAGAACCGCGGCGGGTTTCTTTTTAACGATACTCCAAGTCCTGCAGGGCTGGTGTTTCCCGTTCGCACGCGATCAACGACGTATGATACCGTTGATCGAATCGTCTTCCATGGGAGGCTTCCGTGCGCATATTTAAATGGGTAAACGTAGCTCTTGCAGTGGGAATCCTGGCTATTGCCACTGGAGCGTGGCTCGGCGCGCAGCAACAAGGTGCGAAACCAGTGAACGTCGACGGCAAGATCCTACGCAACGCAGGCGCGGCTAACGACGCACTGCCGGGTTCCTGGCTGACCTACGGGCGCACGCAGGGCGAGATCCGCTATAGCACCCTGAAGCAGATTAACGACACGAATGCGAAACGACTGGGGCTGGCATGGTCCTACGCAGTCGGCGCCGGCGGCGGCAATCAAGAAGGTACGCCTTTGATGTGGAACAACACCCTCTACGGCATCACAACTTGGAGCGTGGTGTACGCACTGGATGCGCGCACCGGCAAGGAGCTGTGGCGCTGGGATCCGGAAGTCAATCAGACCACGGTGCGGTCAAAGATTTGCTGCGGCATTGTGAATCGCGGGATCGCGATCTACAACGGCCTGATCATCGTACCGGTCACCGATGGACGCCTCCAGGCGCTAGACGCGATCACCGGCAAGCCGGTGTGGGAATCGCGTGTGTCTTATCCGCAGGATCTGTACACGCTGACGATGGCGCCACGGATCGCCGGGGGCAAGGTAATCATCGGGGCGTCGGGTGGCGACAAGCCAACGCGTGGATTTTTCGCGGCGTTTGACGCGGCGACAGGACATCAGGCATGGAAGTTCTACACGGTTCCGGGAAATCCGGAACTGCCGGCCGAGAATGATGCGATGAAGGCCGCCCTCAAGACCTGGGGTGGCGACTTCTGGACCAAGGGCGGCGGTGGAGCGGTCTGGGACGGCTTCGCCTACGATCCCGATGCGAACCTGGTCTACGTCGGCACGGGCAACGCCGAGCCGTGGGTGCAGAAATTCCGCGGCGCGCAGGGCGTGGACAATCTGTACACCTGCTCGATCCTGGCGGTGGACCTTACTACAGGCCTGCTCAAGTGGCATTTCCAAACCACGCCGAACGACAACTGGGATTTCGATAGCGTGCAGCAGTTGATGCTGCTGGACCTGAATATCAAAGGCCCAGATGGAAAAGTAAGGCCGCGCAAGGTGATCACGCAGGCGTCGAAGAATGGATTCTTCTGGGTGCTGGATCGGGTGACGGGCGAGTTCATCTCCGGCGCGCCGTTCGTGAAGACGACGTGGGCTCTCGGGCTGGACGCAAAGGGTCGCCCGATTGTGAATCCTGCGGCTTACTACGATCTCGAGCCGATCTCAATCTTCCCGACCGGCGGCGGCGCGCACAATTGGTCGCCTATGTCCTTCAATCCCACGACCGGCTACGTCTACATCTCGGTGTCGCTGTCGCCGTTCACCTATGCGGCGACGGCAGAGCTGGCGCCGGGCTCGACGGGTTACTCGCGCGGTTCCGGCACGCCGAAGTTAATCGATAGTCCAGCAATAGGTCCGCCCACCGCGGAAGGTATGCGCGGGGCGCTCGAAGCCTGGGACCCCGTGAACCAGAAGCTCGCGTGGCGGGTCGACGGCGGCGGCGGGATTGGCGGCGGCACCGCGACCACCGCAGGCAACCTGGTGTTCGAGGTGATCAACGACGGACGCTTCCGCGCGGTGACGGCCGACAAGGGCGAGATTCTGTACGAAGTACAAACAGGACGGACGGGTATGGCTCCTCCGATTACATATGAAGCGGACGGCAAACAATATGTGGCTTTCCAGGGTGGTTTAGGGCGTCCTGCGGCGACCGTGGGTCCGAATGATGCGAATATCGACAACCCGCCGATGATGTTTGTGTTTGCGCTGGACGGGAAGGCGGAGTTGCCGAAGCCTGCGCCTCCACCGGCACCTCCTGCTCAGGCGGCGAAGCCTCAGCCGCCGGCTCCGGAGTTGCAACAGCGGTAGGGTTGCTATCTTAATCTATGTGAAGACAGCTGTCTCATCCAAAGGTCAGATTATTCTGCCGGCGGAGTTGCGGCTTTCGGCTCCGCCCGATGAGGGCGTAATCGACTGGCTGCTTTCCTGTCCACAAAAGGGCTTTTTCGTTCCCGTCGAATCTGACTCAACCGACACGCTGTGAAAGACCCGGTCGACGCAGGGTAACCTTAGAGTTGCAATGCCATCAAGACTGGGAACTGAACTTCCGCGCCGTTCGGTGGCATGGTTTTGGTTTGCTGCCGCGCTGGCCGTCCGCGTGGGGTGCTCTTAAGGGGACTAACTCGTGGTGGCTGAGTGCATCGCTCGGGGGAATCGCATTTCTTATATTCGCGGAACCTAGACTCCGAAAGCCTCAGCAGGAAACGATCGAGGTCGATGGCGTTGGCGTTCTGAGAGTGGAGGGTCCCATTCGTGAGCAGATTCAGTGGCAAGACATCGTAGAGATCCGGATCATTACTACAAGTGAAGGCCCCTTTGGGGAGGACGTCTTCTTCGCACTGGCGGGCGCGAATGGCAAGGGCTGCTTGGTCCCGCATGGCGCCGCTGTCCGAACCAAGTTGCTTGAGGAGCTGCAGTCTCGTTTCCCGAATCTCCGTAACGAAACGATCATAGAGGCAATGGGATGTACAAGTGATCGAAACTTTCTCCTTTGGAAGCGCCCCGACGGCGACATGTAACAAACTGGCGGCGGGGGTCTCGACAAGTAGGCCTGTCCCACTACTGGTCCAGACCGGACGGATGCGCTCCAGGCGTCGCGGGAGTATACTGTAAGCGCTATAACCATGTTCGTTTCAACGCGTAGGACGTTTCTGAAGGCTGCCTCGGTGGGGTTGGCCGCGCCGTTCGCTTTCGGGCAATCCTCCGGACAAACCCCAAAACTCGAGACTTCGCAGCTAGGCGACAACCTGTACCTGTTGACCGGGGCAGGGGGTAACGTAATCGTACGCCCGGGCGCCGATTCAGTCGTGATGGTGGACGGCGGGCTGGCGCAAAACGCCGATGCGCTGGCTCAGGCGGTCGCTGCGCTGCCGAATAGCGGTCCGGTACGGACACTGTTCAACACGCATTGGCATCCCGAGCAGACCGGCTCCAACGAGAGACTGGGCATGGCTGGCGCCACGATTATTGCCCAGGAAAACACGCGGCTCTGGCTGCAGCAAAACATCACCTGGCCCTGGAACGGACAGAAATTCAAGAAGTTGGCCAAGGTCGCCCAACCTAACAAGACCTTCTACGACAAAGGCACGCTCGGAAGCGGCGCTTCCGAAATCCGCTACGGATACATCTCCGACGCGGCGCATACGGACGGCGATCTCTACGTCTACTTCCCGCAGCAGAACGTCCTTGCCGTAGGCGATGCCGCCTGCGGACAAGGCTGGCCGGTGGTCGATTGGTGGACCGGCGGCTGGATTGGCGGGATTGTGGGCGGCTTGCAACGTATCCAGAGCGTGGCAACAAAAGATGGAAACCGCGATACGAAGATCGTTCCGGGCCGGGGTCCCGTGCTCGGCGTGGCCGACATCACCGCGCAGGTGGATATGTACGGCACGATTTACGATCGTCTGAATCAGATGATCAACAAAGGGCGCGGCCCTTCGGAAGCCGTGGAGGCCAAGCCGGCCAAGGAATTTGAAGCCAAGATGGGCAACCCGGATGAATTCATTCGCCGCTCGTTCGAGAGTTTGTGGGCATATCTTTCACCAGATGCTTAAGAAATCGATTTCCAGAATCACCGTTATCGGCGCCGCCATGAGCTTGGCCGGCGTTTTTGTGGCCTCGCGTCCCAGTCAGGCGCAGGATTCGGCCGACGTACAGCTCGCGACCATCAAGCAATACTGCCAGGGTTGCCACAACGACAGAGCCAAGACTGGTGGCGTCAGCTTCGAAGGCATCATTTCCTCCGTCAACCCAGCCGCCAGCATCGCCAAGGATCCCGAACTCTTCGAGAAGGCCGTGCGCAAGCTGCGCGGCCGCGTCATGCCGCCTCCGGGCGCGAAGCAGCCGGACGGCAAGGCTGTCGATTCTCTGGTCGCATGGCTTGAAGATTCGCTCGACAAGGTTCCAACTCAAGCCTACGTTACCGATCAGGTTGTTCTGCATCGATTGAATCGCCAGGAGTACGCCAACGCTGTTCGAGATCTGCTATTGGTCGAGGTCAACGGCGCTGAATTGCTGCCGCAGGATGACGTTGCACAGGGCTTCGACAACATCGCGTCGGCCCTGCAGGTGTCGCCTTCCTTTATCGAGCAATACGTCAGTGCGGCCCGTAATGTCGCCGTTAAGGTGATGGGCAAGGGCGATGCTCGTCCGCAGGGCTGGACGTTCCGCGCGACTTCCGGCAGTCAGCTTACGCACGTTCCCGGATTGCCCCTGGGCACACGGGGCGGCATTCTCGCGAAAGTGGATCTTCCCGCCGATGGTGAATATCGCATCAACATCGCGGACATGGCCGGCCAAATCTGGGGCAATGGCATGGAGTACGAGAATCCGCTGGTGGTGACGCTGGATAACAAGATCATCTATCAAGAAGTGGTCGGCGGCGAAGAAGACAACAAGCTCTACGATCAGGTGCAGAACGGCGCGATCGATAAATTGAATGCGCGCCTGAAGAACATCAAGTTTCAGGCGACGGCGGGACCGCACAAGATAGGCGTCACTTTCCGGCGCCAGAGTTTCGCGGAGTCTGACGATCAGCTTCAGATTTCTACGCCCGGAGGTGGGCAGGATCGTTCCTATCGCGTGAACTCGTTCCAGCTTCTGGGGCCGTTCGACGCGAAGGGCCTTAGTTCCACGCCCAGTCGGGAGCGCGTCCTCATCTGCAATCCAGCGAAGGACAATAAGACTCCCGAAGCCTGCGCCAGGGAAATATTCTCGACGCTGGCCAAGCGGGCTTATCGCCGTCCGGTAACGAATGACGACATCAACGAACTCATGCAGTATTACGCCGATGGGGCGAAGCAAGGCGGTCTGCGTTCGCCCGGTTCTCAGGGCGAGAGCAGCGCAGCATTCGAGGCAGGCATTCGGGAAGGTATTACTGGAACGCTAGCGAGCCCGTTCTTCCTGTATCGCGGCGAGCGCGTCCCCGCAAACCTGAAGGCGGGCGAAAAGTACGCGATCACGGATCTGGAACTCGCTTCGAAGCTTTCGTTCTTCCTGTGGAATTCAATTCCAGACGATGAGCTGCTGGATCTGGCCGCCAAGAACAAACTCAGCGAGTCGGCGACACTCGACAAGCAGGTGGTGCGCATGCTGGCCGATCCTCGATCGAAGACGCTGGGCAGCAATTTCGTGTTTCAGTGGCTCGACATGACGCGGCTGGACGCGGTGGTTCCGGATAACGACGTTTTCCCGTACGCCTCGGGCCGTATGGATCCGCGTAACGATTTCCGGACCGAGCTCACATTGTTCTCCGACAGCATTTTCCGTGAAGACCGCAATGTGGTGGATTTACTGCGCGCGAGCCATACGTACTTGAATGAACGCGTCGCGCTGCAGTACGGTATTACCGACGTGAAAGGCGATCAGTTCCGCCGGGTGGAGTTGAAAGACTCGGTGCGATGGGGCTTGATGGGCAAGGGCGCCATCCTGATGGCGGCTGCCTATCCGAACCGCACATCCCCTGTGCTCCGCGGAAAGTTCATCCTGGCTAACATCCTGGGTGTCCCGCCGGCCAACCCGCCACCCAACGTGCCGACCCTGAATGACAAGGACATCGGCACGACCAAGGCGCTCACTGTCCGCGAGATGATGGCGAAGCACCGCGCCAGCCCGACCTGCTCGTCATGCCATGCCGTCATGGATCCGCTGGGGTTCGCGCTCGAAAACTTCGACGCCACGGGAATGTGGAGGGACAAGGACCGTTTTGCCGGCGTCGTCATTGATTCCGCCGGTGAGTTGCCGGACGGCACGAAGATCAACGGACCCGACGACCTCCGCAAAGCGCTGTTGCGACGGCCCGAGCAATTCGTGCAGTCGTTTACGGAAAACCTGTTGACTTATGCGATGGGCCGTACGCGCGAATATTACGACATGCCGACCGTCCGCAAGATCGTCCGGGACACGGCAGCCAAGGATTACAAGGTTTCGGCCATCGTTCAGGCGGTGGTCAAGAGCGAACAGTTTAAGATGCGCCGGGTGCCGCCACCCGTGCTTAGTGCCAGTAAATAATTAGAGGAGACGAGACCATGTTTTTATCCAAGAAACACATTTCACGCCGTACAGCCTTGCAGGGAGTGGGAGCCACCCTGGGACTGCCGCTGCTCGAAGCCATGATTCCCGCCTCCACGGCATGGGCGGATACGCCCGCCGGCAAGACCCCCAAGCGCTTCGCGTTTATCGGATTCCCGCACGGCGCGATCATGGATAGCTGGTCGCCCAAGGAAACCGGCACGAGCTTTACTATCTCGCCGATCTTGAAGCCTCTGGAGCCGTTCCAGAAGCACATGACCATCGTCTCCGGTCTGCGCAACAAGCCGGCGGAAACGCCCGAGCCCCACGCCTACATCGAGCAAGGCTGGTTGACCTGCGTGAAGCCTACGGAATTCGGCAAGGCCGACCCGAACTCAGGCGTCAGCTGCGACCAGATGGCCGTCAAATATGTCGGACAGGACACACGTCTCCCCTCGCTGGAACTGACCGCCGCCCAAGGTAGCGCGCGTCTCGCATGGCGCACGCCGACCCAGTCGTTGCCGCAGGAAGGCAACCCGCGCGCAGTGTTCCAGAAGCTTTTCGGACAGGGTGACACCGATCAAGAACGCGCCCAGATCCTTGCGGAAACCGGCAGTATCCTGGATCGGGTGAAGGGACAGGCGCAGCGCTTGCAGGCCAGCCTCGGTGTGAAGGACCGCATCGTTGTGAGCGACTATCTCGACTCCGTTCGCGAGATTGAGCGCCGCGTGAAGATGGCTTCCATGCCGGACGAACGTGCGCTTACTATTCCGGATGCGCCGATCGGTACGCCGAACGATATCACGGAGTATTTCAAGTTGATGTTCGACCTGATGGCCCTGGCGTTCCAGGCCGATATCACGCGCGTGATCACGTTCTCCATGGATCGCGAAGCCAGCATGCGCACGTACACGAACCTCGGAATCGCCGAGGGATTCCATCCGCTGTCGCATCACGGCAACAATCCTCAGAAGATGGACAAGCTGATCCAGATTCAGAGGTACCACGCGGAAGTGTTTGCCGGATTCATCAAGAAGATCGAGGCCGCGAAAGAAGGCGACGGCACCGTGCTGGATCATTCGACGATTCTCTTCGGCAGCGACATGAGCAACAGCGATCGCCATAATAACGATCCGCTGCCGTCCGTAATCCTGGGACATGCGAACGGAAAGATCAAAGGCGGCCAGCACCTGAAGTATCCGCAGGATTCGCGTCACGCCGACCTGCTCTTTACGTTGCTCCAACGCAATGAGATCCCGGTACAATCCATCGGTGACAGCGGCGCTGGTCTCGCGGAGGTCTAAGTGCGCAAGTTATTAGGTGCAGGTGTAGTCCTCCTGGCGGTCACATGGATGATGGTGGCTGCCGATTCGACTAGCGCGACACTACTGGACGCAGCGGAATCGGGCGACCACGCCGCGGCCATGCGCCTGCTGAGCGCGAAAGGCGCGAACGTAAACGCCACCGCCGCGGATGGCAGCACTGCCATCATGTACGCTGCGGCGAATGACGATCTCGATCTAGTCCGCGCGTTGATCAAGGCGGGGGCGAATGCGAAGCTGAAGAGCCAGTTAGGCACGTCGGCTCTCACGGAAGCTTCGATCATCGGGTCCGCGCCGATCGTCGAAGCGCTGCTTAAGGCCGGCGCCGATCCCAATTTCAAAAATCAAGACGGCGAGACTCCGCTGATGGCGGCAGCGCGCAGTGGTAAGGTGGACGCTGCCAAAGCGCTGCTTGCCGCTGGAGCCGACATCAACGCCAAAGAAAGCTGGGGCGGACAAAGCGCTATCATGTGGGCCGCCGCGCAAGGCCAGGCCGACATGGTGAAGTTTCTCGCGTCGAAGGACGCGAGCTTGAATGAACATGGCAAGGTCAACCAATGGGAGCGTAAGATCATCCAGGAGCCCCGACCGAAGGACATGAACAAGGGCGGCTTCACTCCGCTGCTCTATGCCGCGCGTGAAGGCTGCGCGGCGTGTGTTCAGAACCTGCTGACGGCCGGCGCCGATCCCGATTCCGAAGATCCGGACCGCGAGACTCCGCTGCTTCTGGCGCTGGAGAACCTGCATTTCGATACCGCTGCCGTGCTCATTAAGGGTGGTGCGGATCTTGACAAGTGGGACCTGTTCGGCCGCTCGCCGGTTTACATGGCCGCCGATGTCAGCACGCTGCCGATGAAAGGTAACGGCGCGGTGGCCGTGATCCCCAGTACGGACAAGCTCACCGCGTTGGATGTCGGGCGCATGATGCTCGAAAAAGGCGCGAATCCGAACATTCAGTTAAAGCGTCGTCCGCCATACCGCGACGTCCCGCAGGATCGCGGCGGCGACGGCATGCTCGCCCAAGGCGCCACGCCGCTATTGCGTGCGGCTCGCGGCGGCGATGACAAGTTCGTTGCGCTGCTGTTGGAACACAAAGCGCTGGTCGATTTGCCGAGCAAGGAAAGCATCACGCCGTTGATGGCGGCCGCGGGCGTTGACTTCGGCACGCGCGCTACGCGCGGACGTAACCGTACCGACGAAGGCGTGCTCGCGACCATGGATCTCCTCATCAAAGCCGGCGCGAACGTGAACGCCCGCTCCGTCGTGGACCGCGCTGCCGCCGGTGGTCGTGGCGGCGGAGGCGGAGGTAGAGGTGCTGCTCCTCCCGCTGGTGCAGGTGCTGCCGGATCCGGAGGTCGCGGGGGAGCTGGAGGTGGTGGCGGGGCCCCCGCTGCTGCTGGTCCGGCTGAGGCCCCGATCGGTTTCGCTGCCGGCGATAGCGCCTCCGCGCGCATCGCCCAGACGTTCCGCCGCGGCAGTCAAATGCCCAGCGCGAACGCCGTCCCGAACCAAACCGCTTTGCACGGCGCCGCCGAACACGGCTTCGATAAGTTCATCGAATTTCTGGTCGCCCATGGCGCAGACCTGACGGCCAAAGACGCCAACGGCCGCACGCCCCTGGATGTCGCGCGTGGCGCCGGTGGTGTTCGCGGCGGAGCGGATGCCTTCCCCAAGACCGTTGCCCTGCTGGAATCCTTGATGAAAACCAAGGGGATTCCAGTCGCGGCAGCTCAGGCACGGTAGGAAAGTAAATTAGTACACACCGTCCAGGATTGCCTGGCAGACGTACTCCTGCAGTTCCCAGCCCGGCGCTAGCGTGAAGCTGCGCGTAAACGAATACGGCTTGGTGAAGGCTTTCGCGTCATCGATGGTCAACTCGACGTTGAGATGCCCCAGATCAGGCCGCTTGTAGCGCTCCACCAGATGCATAGCGTCGCTGTGCGGTTTGCCTGTAGAGTCCAGCCAGGTCTTATCGTTGAAGCCGACCGTGTCGACCACGAGGGTGTCGCCGTCCCACTTTCCGTTGGAGAGCCCCGTATAGCTGTCGGGCTCTACATCGAGCGCCGGCTTACGGCCATCCAGGAAGAATCGTCTGTAGCTGTGCGTGTTACCTTCCCATAGCAGAGCGATCATGTTGGAACGCTGCACAATTTTATACGGCAGAGGATTCGCGCGAACCGCGCCATCCGGCAGACAGAATTTCTCTGGATCGTCTTTGCCCTTGTTCGCTTTGCGCTCATCGTAAATCTTCTTGAAGGCCGGTTGATAAGCTGGATCGCTCGGCAGCAGCGTGCTGGTGGGAACCCACACTCCCGATAAATCTACTTTCCCGTCGGCCGCCCGCGGAGTCGGTCCGGCCGGAGGTGCGGGTGCTTTCTTGGCCTGCACCGGGGGCACGCCATTCTTGAGGCGCTTGTCCGAAGTACCGACAGCCGACGCGTCTGTATTCGTGATGGGGTGCAGATGGTCAGGATCCTGGTTGTTCTCGTTGCACACGTACTCGGTCATATCGAAGTCCGTCTCGAGAGTAGTTGTGCGGTTGATGACCCAGGGTGCAGTGAAGACGCCCGGGTCCTCAATGGTCACCTTCATTTCCATGTTCCCGTAGTCCAGGCGGTGGAACGCCTCGGTCAGGTGCATGTCCTTGGTGTGCGGGGTGCCCGCGAAATCATACCAGGATTTTTCAAAGAAACTGACCGAATCCACGACCAGCGTGTCACCGTCCCAGTGGGCGCGGGAATCGCCATAAAAAGTCGGCTTGAGATCTTTCGGATGAGTACTGCCATCCACAAAGAACTGGCGATACATATGGGTGTTGCCTTCAAACAACATCAACACCAGCTTGGGAGTCGAAAATAGCGACGTGTGATACGGCGCCGCGCGAGGCGGGCCGCCCGGAAGACAACGCGCTTCAAAATCCTCGGCGCCGCCCGCGGCCCGGTGATCGGCAACGATTTTGG
>Ga0068857_100004025_pt1 | contig 12375 bp, 10 predicted proteins | sample KBSCornC72_FD_66591 | JGI IMG/M metagenome (GOLD analysis project Ga0068857, IMG submission 66591) | Corn rhizosphere microbial communities from Kellogg Biological Station, Michigan, USA - KBS Corn C7-2 | ecosystem: Host-associated > Plants > Roots > Rhizosphere > Soil ...
GGTCCGGAGACGACATTACCGGCGAACGCCATCATCAGCATACCGACCGATAAGAAAATCGGCGACATCGGAAGCAGTATCCGCATCCCAATCACGTCCAGCAGTGGACTTCCGACGGCAATCGTGATGGCGAAGGCAAGAAACGGGACGCCCAGGATGGTCGCAATCATCTCAGCCGAATGGGCTTTGTCGATGGGGTCGAGAAATACGCGCTGCAGATCGGCGGCGGTGTTGGCGCGGATCGAGTACGCGACGCCTGCGCTGGCCAGCGCCATGGTGCTTACCAGAAAGAGTCGAGCCTTATCATACGTACTCGCAGGCCTGGCAATGGTCGTTTTTTCGTCCAATTCGGGACAAGACTAGCACACAGTGATATCGTTTGAGGAATGCGGAAGCTGATCCCGAGCGTTCTTATCGTGTCTATAGCGGTGTTTACGGCGGTCCTGGCCCAGGCGCCCGTGCCCGCGCGGCGAACCATCCAGACCACCGACGGGAAGCCGCTACAGGGGCAAGTCCTTTCTGAAGGTATGACCGATCTGCAGATCCGTGGCGACGACAAGCGGATTCATTTGCTGCGCAAAGCCGATGGCAACCGCTTCCGCGAGGTTACCTCGCAGGCCGATTGGCCGACGTACCACGGTGACATGAGCGGGAATCGCTACAGCAAGCTCACGCAAATCGACAAAAACAACGTCGGACGTTTGGCGCCCCGATGGATTTTCCCCATGCCCGGCGCGAATACCATCGAGAATACTCCGCTGGTGGTGAACGGCGTCATGTACGTCGCGCAGGCCAACGAATGCTGGGCGCTCGATGCCGGCACGGGCCGCGTGATTTGGCGCTATCGCCGTGACAAGACGCGGGGGGTCTCCGGAAATGCCGCCGGCGGATTCAATCGCGGCGTCGCTATCGCTGGCGATCGCCTGTTCATGCTCACGGATAACGCTCACATGATCGCGCTCGGGCGGTTCGATGGCGAGCTGCTGTGGGAATCGGAAATGGCGGATTGGCATCAGAACTATAACGGAACATCCGCGCCGCTCACTGTGGGGAATCTGGTGATTTCCGGCACGGCAGGTGGGGATGAAGGCGTTCGCGGATTCGTCGCGGCCTGGGATCAGACCACAGGTAAAGAAGTCTGGCGATTCTGGACCGTGCCACTGCCCGGTGAACCCGGTTCGGAAACCTGGAAAGGCAAAGAAATCGAACATCGCTCCGGTGCAACGTGGATGACCGGAACCTACGACCCCCAGCTCGATACCGTGTACTGGCCGGTCGGCAATCCCGGTCCCGATTACGATGGGAGCGAGCGTGAAGGCGACAATTTATACACCGATTCCATCCTGGCTCTCGACGCCAAGACCGGCAAGCTCAAGTGGTATTACCAGTTCACTCCGCACGACGTCCACGATTGGGATGCGCAGGAGCCTCCGGTGCTGGTAGATACGAATTGGCAAGGGCAGCCGCGAAAACTCCTGCTGCAGGCCAATCGCAACGGATTCTTCTATGTGCTGGATCGAACCAACGGGCAGGTGCTGCTGGCCAAGCAGTTCCTGAGAAAGCTGAATTGGGCTGACGGGATCGGCAAAGATGGCCGCCCGATCCTTAAGGACCTGCCTAAGGATGCGAATGGCGACACCTACGTGTGTCCTGGATTTCAAGGTGGAGCGAATTGGTATTCCACGTCGTTCAATCCGGCGACGGGTTTCTACTACTTCAGCGCACTGGAACGCTGCAACAATTTTTCTCCGCGCAAGGGCGAATGGCAGGCCGGCCGAGGCTACATGGGTGGAGCAGCACGTCCGGCGCCGGGAGAAAGCTTCGAGAAATTCCTGCGGGCGATCAACATCCAAACCGGTGAAGTAGCTTTCGATGTGCCCCAGGTAACCACGGCGCAGACCGCTTCGGCGGGCGTGATGTCTACCGCGTCCGGGCTGGTCTTCTATGGCGAAAATAGCGGATCCTTTATGGCAGTGGACGCGGCTAATGGAAAGATTCTGTGGCAGTTTCCCACCAACCAGGTGTGGAAAGCCTCGCCTATGACATACATGTTCGATAACAAGCAATACGTCACGATTGCGGTGGGGACCGACATCGTTTCATTCGGATTGCCTGAGTAGGAACTTTTTCGCGGCCTAGAGCGTATCCCCATGGCAGGGAGGCATCCATGTACTGCACCAGTTGTGGCACCCAGCTTCAGGACATCGCGAACTTTTGCTCCGAATGCGGCTGCAAGACGGGCCGGGCGACGCCTCCGCCGCACGGCGCCCCCCGACGGCTCTATCGGTTGGCCTACGATAAGAAACTTGCCGGCGTCTGCTCCGGCTTGGCGAAGTATCTGGATGTGGACGTGACATTGGTCCGGATCGCGATGGTGGCGGTATTTTTCTGTAGCGGCGGGCTGGTGCTGCTGGCCTACATCGTGGCTTCCTTCATCATGCCGGTCGATTACGGCCTTCCCGTTCCGGCCTCCGGTACAGTCCACGCGACCAGCTAATATTGGGGAATGCTTCGCCTAACGGCGCTCCTGGTATTATCCACCGCGGCTTGGTCCCAGACCGCCGATACCGTTCTCCTGAACGGAAAGATTCTCACGATAGATAGCCAATTTTCCACGCGTGAAGCCATCGCGATAAGAGGAAGCCGCGTTCTCGCAACGGGCAGCACGGCGGAAATCCGCAAACTGGCCGGTCCTGCGACACGCACCATCGATTTGCAAGGCCGTACGGTGATCCCTGGCTTGATCGATTCCCACTTGCACGCGATTCGCGCCGCGCTCAGCTTCAGCACCGAAGTGAACTGGATCGGCGCGAAGTCCCTGCCCCAAGCGCTCGGTCGTATCCGTGATGCCTCACGGACGATGAAACCGGGAGCGTGGCTCATCGTTGCCGGAGGCTGGAACGTGGACCAGTTTCAAGAACGCCGCCGTCCTACCCAGGCTGAACTGATCGCGGCCGCACCAGACAATCCCGTCTATGTGCAGCTTGGATATGGATGGGCGATTCTCACGCCTGCCGGTCTCAAGGCTCTCAACATCCGCAGCGATGCCGATCTTCCTGCGGGCGGCAAGCTTGGACCCACCGGCGAAGTCACGGGCAGCCAGAACGTCATCATCGCGTTATTCGACCGTCTTCCGAGACCGACCTTCGAGCAGCAGGTGGAGGGCACCAAGAAATTCTTCACGGAGTTGAATCGCCTGGGACTCACGGGCGTGGTCGATCCTGGCGGCAATAATCTTCTTCCGGCTGATTATCAGGCCGTTTTCCAGGTCTGGCGCCAGGGCCAAATGACCGTGCGCGTGGCGTACGCGTTGTGCGGCAACAATGCCGGCGACGAGTTCGAGGAATTCAAGAACCTGACACAGCTTCTGCCCATGGGTTTCGGCGACGACCTACTCAAGTTCAACGGTCTGGGCGAGCGCATCACGGCGGCGATGAACAACAACAATCGTCCTAGCGCGACCGAGAAAGAGAAATATTCTCAGATCGCCAAGTGGGCTGCCGAGCGCGGGATGTCTTTGACGATGCACTGGGGCGGCGATGCGTCGGTCGGCCAGCTTCTGGATATTTTCGAGAGTGTGAATAAGGAAGTGCCGATCAAGGATCTGCGCTGGTCCATCGCGCACTTGAACGATGCGTCGGAGCAAAGTCTGCGGAGAATGCAGGCCCTGGGCGTCGGATGGACCGTCCAGGATGCCATGTATTTCGGCGGCGAGCAATTTCGCCAGACATCGGGTGTCGAGGCCGCCAAACGAGTGCCGCCCGTCGTCACAGGCGCGAAGCTCGGCGTCGCGATCGGCGCGGGCACCGATGCTCATCGCGTGGCGTCCTACAATCCCTTCACCGCTCTCCAATGGTTCCTGGACGGGAAAACGGTGACCGGCGTCGCCATCCGCGGGCCTGAAGAAACACCTAGCCGGGCAGAAGCGCTCAGGCTGTACACGCTGGGCAGCGCGTGGTTTTCTTTCGACGAAAAGCAGCGGGGATCGTTGGAAGCCGGGAAGCTTGCCGATCTGGCGGTGCTATCGAAGGACTACATGACGGCGGCGGTGGATCAGATCGGCGGCATCGAATCTCTGCTGACAATGGTGGGTGGAAAGATCGTGTACAGCGCCGGGCCGTATCGGCAGTAGCGATTTGTACTACCTTGTCTTGTGGTGCACTCTTTCAAAACAGTTCCGGTTTTGGTCACGGGCGCGGGCCGCGGAATCGGCAAGCGGCTGGCGATCGGATTCGCGCTGAAAGGCGCCCGCGTGGGCCTGATTGCGCGCAGCAAGGCCGAGCTCGATCTGTGTCATTTGGAAATCGAGCACGGAGGCGGAGCCGCCCTGCGCATCCGGGCTGACGTCTGCGATTACGAACAGGTCTCCGCCGCGGTAGAACGGATGCGGGTGCAGTTCGGCAGCACCGTGCAGGTGCTGGTGTGCGCCGCGGCGATTCTGGGTCCTATCGGGCCTTTTGTAGAGACCTCGGCGAAATCGTGGCAGGATATCGTCCAGACCAATCTGATCGGAGTGATGAATGCGTGCCGCGCGGTGCTTCCGAACATGATCGAACGGCGCAACGGCAAGATCATCGTCATTGCGGGCGTAGGAGGCGTATTGCCTGCCCGTCCGAACTTCGCCGTGCATAGCGCCACCAAGACGGCCGTCGTCCGGTTTGTGGAAAGCCTGGCGGAGGAAGTTGCCGATTACAACGTACAGGCGAACTGCCTTTCTCCGGGCGAGACGTACACGCATATGACCGATCAAGTGCTGGCTGCTGGAGATCGTGCCGGATGGCGTGAACTGGAGTCTGCCCGTCAGGTTCGCATGACCGGCGGTGTGGCCGCGGCAAAGCAAATTGAGTTGGCGCATTTTCTGGCGTCGCCCGAATCCAATCACGTGACCGGCCGCATGATCCACGTCGGCGACGATTGGAAGAAGCTCAAAGAAAAAGCCATTACACCCGAGCTTTACAGGCTCCGGCGCACTCCCAAGACGTAGTTGCAGGACTGCTTCCGCCGTTCGTCCTGTGTTTCACGCCGTTCGCCGATTTTGCGGAAACCCTCCCACTTCAGTCGCTAGAATGGATTCCAACCAAACATGCAAACCGTGATCCACGTAGCAGGGCTGCATAAGGCCTATGGCGATTTCGAAGCAGTGCGCGGTATCGATTTCGACGTCGCGGAAGGGGAAGTCTTCGGCCTTCTCGGTCCTAACGGCGCTGGTAAAACCACTACGGTCGAGATCCTGGAAGGGCTTCGACCGCGCACGCAGGGCGACGTCAAAGTGCTCGGATTCGATCCGGAGATTTCCAAGCGTGACCTTAAGAACCACATCGGTGTCTGCCTGCAGGCCACCAATCTTCCGGACAAACTCAGGGTCCACGAGGCACTCGACTGGTTCGCGGCGTTCTATTCGCAGCGGGCCGATCGCAACAAGCTGCTGCAGCGTTTGCAGCTTTGGGAAAAGCGCAATGAGTTCTATTCGCAATTGTCCGGCGGCCAGAAGCAGCGCGTCGCTTTAGCGCTCGCGTTGGTGAACGACCCCAATCTCGTATTTCTGGATGAGCCGACCACAGGCCTCGATCCACAGGTGCGCCTGGAGATCCATACGCTGATCGAAGAATTGAAGGCAGCCAATCGCACCGTTCTGTTAACGACGCACTATATCGAGGAAGCCGAGCGCCTCTGCGACCGCGTCGCGATTATCGACCAAGGCAAGATCGTCGCGCTGGGGTCGCCGCGCGAGCTCCAGGAACGCATTTTCGGCCAGTCCCGTATTGAGGTCGTTACCGCGCAACCGATGTTCGGAGAGCTGCCGACATTCGAGGCCGTCGCCAAGCAAGCGCTGAGCGACGACTTTAAGACGCTAGTGGTCCACTCTACGCGTCCCGCGCGCACGCTGCCCGATTTGATCAAGTGGATCGATCAGAAAGGCTTTGAACTGGAAGACATTCACTTGAAGCGGCCCACGCTAGAAGACGTATTTATCGAGCTTACGGGAAAGAAGCTGAGGGACTAAGCCTGTGCTGCACTCCTATTTGACTCAGATCCGAATGAATCTGTTGTTGACGCTGCGAAACCGCGTAGCTCTGTTTTTCAGTTATATCTTTCCGCTGATTTTCTTTGGGGTCTCCAGCATGGGCGGCGGAGGAGGCAATTCTCTGCAAGTGCTGAACATCGTGCTGGGTCTGGGCGTGCTCGGCGGAGGCTTGTTCGGCGTGGGGATCCGCGCCGTGCAGGATCGCGAGCAAAATATTTTGCGCCGCTTCAAAGTCGCGCCGATTGGCCCCGGAGAGATTATCGTCTCAGGCATGGTAACCGCACTGGCATTGCAGATACCGAACATCATCTTCATGGTCGTGCTGGCCCACAGCTTCCTGGGCGCTCCGTGGCCGACGCAGCCGTTTTCGTTGCTCATCTTCGTTTGCCTAGGACTTCTGGCATTTGCGTCTCTGGGCGGCATCATCGCCGCGCTGGTGAACTCCATGCAGGAAGGCATGCTGCTCACCCAGCTTTTCTATTTTCCCCTGCTCTTCCTCGGCGGCATCACGTTCCCGATCACCGGCTTCCCCGCCTGGCTTCAGACTGTGGCGCAATTCATTCCCTCCACTTACTTCAGCAGCGGGCTGCAGCCGATCCTGCGGGGGAAAGAAACCGTCCTTGATAATCTGCCTGCTGCGGGCGCGCTCGCGCTGACTGGTCTGCTGGGAACATTTCTTGCCGCCAAACTGTTTCGTTGGGAAAAAGAAGATAAGTTGCGCCCGAGCGCGAAGCTCTGGCTGCTGGCCGTGCTGGGTCCATTTATCGTGCTGGGCGCCTGGCAGATGCACGCCAAGACCAACATCGCCAAGGCGAAAGTTCTGGGGCGCGACGTCCAACGCAGCCGCGTAGCCCTGATCCACGATGCACGACTGTTCCTGGGCGATGGCACGGTGATCGATCAAGGATCAGTTCTAATCAAGGACGGCAAGATCGCCGAGATTTACACCGGCGCGGCCCCCGACGCCAAGACGCTGCGTGCAGATTCGATCGAAGCCGCCGGCAAGACGCTCCTGCCCGGCCTGATTGACGTAAATATGCGCTTGAGCTTGCCCGGCATTCCGATTTCCGAGTCCGAGTACTTTCAAAATCTCGATCAGAACATCGATCGCGAGTTGGCGGCGTATCTGTTTAGCGGCGTGACGGCCGTGAAGAGCGTGGGTGACCCGCAGCAAATGGTTTTGAAGCACCAGGCTACGATTGCGTCGGGCGAACGCCTGGGAGCCGAGGTGTTCGCGGATGTGTCTCCGTCCACCAAAGTTGTTGACGGTAACACCTACGAGCCGATGCTTGCGGCTGGAGAAGCCTTGCAAGCATACGTCGAAGGCAAGACCGATTTGCTGGATCGGTCCCTGGTGCAGCAAGTCGTCCCCCGAAAATGGTTCGCGCAAGTGAAAGACAGTCTCGCCTCCGCCCAATCGCAACGCGAAGCGCTCCGTGCCCGATCTATTCGATCCGACGTGGCCCAGCAGAAACTCGCCGCGGCGTATCGCGCCGGTGTCATGTTAGTCGCAGGCTCCGGCGGCGGAACTCCAATGGTGGTCCACGGACCAGGAATCCATCACGAGCTGCAACTTTGGGTGCAGACCGGAATCCCACCTGCGGCCGCCTTGCAGGGCGCGACGTTCAACGCGGCTCGATTGCTGCGGGCCGATCAGCGCATCGGCTTGATTCGCAAAGGTTACGAGGCCAGCCTGCTGCTGGTGGACGGCAACCCGCTCCAGGACATCTCGGCGACCGAGCGCATCTCGACGGTGTTTTTCAAGGGCGAGCGGGTCAACCGGGCTGACATTTTCGAGCAGAAGTGAGTAGAATCGACAGGGGGGACATGTTGATGAAACTGCTCGCAGCGCTCACGATAGTGTTGATCATCCCGATGGCGTGGGGCCAGAACGCCAAAATCCCGCGCATGCCGGACGAAAAGCCCGACTTCCAGGGTGTCTGGGATCATCCCTATGTTCCCGACATGAGCCTGGACCGCAAGGATCAAAAGGGCGCAGGCCCGCTACCGTTCACCACGGCTGGGGCCGACAACTTTAAGAACTACGACCCCGCCAAGTTCGACTACACCGGCCACTGCCTGCCGTTCGGCATGATGCGTTCCGTGAACGTGGGCGGCTATCCGATCCAGATCATGCAGAACTCCAAGTACATGGCGTTTCTGTTCGAGCAAAGCACGTGGTTCCACGTTATCTATATGGACGGGCGCGGCCACCCGAAGGACCTGGAGCCAACCTGGTTCGGCCACTCGATCGGACGGTATGACGGCGACACGCTGGTGGTGGACACGGTCGGCTTTAATGGCAAAACCCGGCTCGATACCATCGGGCATCCGCACTCAGACCAGATGCACGTGATCCAAACTTTCAAATACACGGATGCCGATCATATGGCGTATGAAGTGACGATCGATGATCCGGTGTACTACACCAAACCGTGGAAGAATCAGCGGGTGTTCACTCGCATGAAGCCGGGCGAAGAGTTGATCGAGTATTCCTGCGAGGAAAATAATCGCGACTTCACCGAGGGGCACATTAAATAGATTCGGCGGATCTAGCGAGTTCCCAGGCCGAGCAATGCGATCCCGCATAGGATCATTCCCAGCGCCACGAACTTCGCGCGCGTGAAGGGTTCGCCCAGCACTAGTTTCGACCAGAACAGCGTCCACACCGAACCCAGCGAGACCATGGGATAAAGGACGCTCAGCTCGCCTTTTCGCACGCCCAGCACGAACAAGACCGACGAGAACAGGTAGAAAGCGACGCCCATGATCAGCCGCCAATTAGTGATCACCGAGGAAAGGCTTCCCTTCAATCGTCCGGCGCCCATCTTCAGGAACAATGCTCCGAAGCTGCCGAAAAAGGAAGCGCCCAGCACCCACGCGATAGACGAGAAGGGCGTATTGGTCATGCTGTCTGCCCTCTTCCCAATACAGCGATGCCTCCGACAATCGTGAGAATACCGGCCAGCTTATACGGATTCATCGATTCATGAAACACCACCACCGATAAGATGGTGACCCACACATAGGTCATCGCGAATACCGGATACAGCAACGATAACTGCCCGTGTCGCAGAGCAAGCACCAGCAGCACCGTGCTGACGCCGTACATCGCATAGCCGGCAAACAGCGCGGGCGTGAGCAGCATCGCCAGCGCTGTCTGCACCATGGTGGGATTTGCCCCCAGCGCGTCGGCCCCTTTTTTGATTAAGACCTGGGCGGCTGCGCCGATGACGGTGCAACAAACGACCAGCAGGAAGGAGCGGCGCTGCTGTGCGGGATCAGGTGTGGTCACAAACCTCCAGGATACTTCTATCGGAGTTAATTCCGCGTATCTTTATCGAGGGTCTTAATCTCGACTTGCGAGCTGTTGCCCGCGGCGTGAATCGTCACCACCACTGTAGTTTTGCCCTGGTGAACCACGCTTCGAACGGAGCCGCCGCCCTCGGCATCTTTTTTTACAATTTCGAATCGAAAGATGCCTTTCTTGAGCGCCGTCTCGTAAAACGAGAGCAGTCGATTCGCCTGATCCTTGCTTTCGAAATTCAACGTGCTTTCAGTGCCGCCATCCCGAGGGGAGGAGTTCGTACTGGCGATGGTCGACCCGGGATACAAGGGCATCCAGACGGATCCCACCGTTACCATGCGCGACGCGTCGCCTGTTTGCGAGTCCGAAAACTTGGGCGACGCATAGTAGTACGCCACGATGGAAAGAATCGTAACCAGGATGACCGCTCCGTAAGTCACGCTGGCGATAGCCCAGAGATTAGGCGCCTTCCGCGAAGGTTGAGACGGTGTTGCCAAGACTCATGGTACCAGCCGCTATTCGCCGCTTTGCTGCAGAAGCTTGGCCACCAACGCTGTCCATCCGGTCTGGTGGCTCGCGCCAAGGCCCGCGCCGTTATCTCCGTGGAAGTATTCGTAGTACAGGAGATTGTCGCGAAAATGCGGATCGGTTTGAAACTTTTCGGCTCCCCCGAACACGGGCCGGCGTCCCTGCGCGTCGCGCAAGAATATGCGCGACAGCCGCCGCGATAATTCTCCGGCCACGTGGCCGAGCGATGCCTTCTCGCCCGATCCGGTGGGAAATTCCACCTGAACGTCGCTGCCGAAATAGTGGTTAAACCTTTGCAGCGATTCGATCAATAGAAAATTCACCGGAAACCAGACGGGTCCGCGCCAGTTGGAATTGCCGCCGAATAGACCGGTATTCGATTCGGCAGGTTCATAGTCGATGCGGTACTGCTGCCCGTCCACCGGCAGCACGAACGGATTCTGCTGATGGTATTTGGACAGTGCCCGAATCCCGTGCGGCGAGAGAAACTCGTCCTCGCTCAGCATGCGTTCGAGCACGCGGAGCAACCGCCCCCGGGCCAGTACGCTCAGCAATCGCCGCGATTCCATGCCTTCGCGCGAGAGCGACGCGATATTTCCGCACAAATCCGGCCGGTTCTGCACGAACCATTCCATGCGCCGACGGAATCCCGGCAACTGATCGATGATCTGGGGCTCGATCGTATCCACTGCGAATAGAGGAATTAGTCCCACCATCGAGCGCACTTTCATGGGAATCGATTGCCCATTCGGCAGACGCAGCCGGTCGTAGAAGAATCCGTCCGTCTCGTCCCACAGCCCCCCGTCGCCCATGCCATTCATGGCCGCCGCGATATACAGAAAATGCTCAAAGAACTTGCTGGCGACATCTTCGTAAATGATGTTGACCTTGGTGGCCAGCTCCAGCGCGATCTTCATCATGTTCAGGCAGAACATGGCCATCCAACTGGTGCCGTCGGATTGCTCCAGATAACCGCCCCAGGGCAAAGGTCTCGAGCGGTCGAAGACGCCGATGTTATCCAACCCGAGGAATCCACCTTCGAAAATGTTATTGCCGGTGGAATCCTTGCGATTCACCCACCACGTGAAATTCAGCAACAGCTTGTGAAAAACGCTTTCGAGGAATGCGAAATCGGGCTGGCCCGTGAGTTTACGGTGAATCTGGTACACGCGCCAGCAAGCCCAGGCATGCACCGGCGGATTGACGTCGCTCAATGCCCACTCGTAGGCCGGGATCTGTCCGTTCGGATGCATGTACCACTCGCGGAGAAACAGCTTGAGCTGCGTCATCGCGAACTCGGGGTCCACCAGCGCTAGCGGCACCGCGTGGAATGCCAGATCCCAAGCCGCATACCATGGGTATTCCCATTTGTCGGGCATGGAGATCACGTCTTCGTTGTACAGGTGAACCCATTGCGAATCTCGTCCGGTGAGCCGCGCAGCGGGCGGCGGAGGCTGGCCCAAATCGCCGTTAAGCCACGTTTCCACTACGAAGTGATAAAATTGCTTGCTCCACAACAGCCCTGCGAAAGCCTGCCGCTGGACCTGTCTCGCGTCGTCTGAAAGCGTGTCGGGACAGAAGGCATAAAACTCGTCGGCCTCGGCCATACGCTCGGCGAACAGGCCATCGAAATCCTCGGCGACGTAGGCCACCAGCCTGGATGGCTCGATCATCCGCGTCAGCCGCAGCCGTACGATTGTGGTTTCTCCCGCTGCCAGGTCGAATTTGTACCAGGCGCACGCTTTGGTGCCGGTTTGCGACGGATTCACGGCATCCTGCCGGTCGTGCACAATACGCTGGTGAAAGGAATCCTTCACGTAGGGTCGGGCATTTTGCAATCCCCAGAGCGCCTGCGCATTGGTTTCGTTCTCGGTGAAAAGCAGCGGCGGATTTCCGTCCAGCGTCAGCCGGTATAAACCCAAATCTTCCTGTTGAGCGTTAATCCCACCGTCCGCTGCGGACAAAACCGGGCGCGAGCACCGCGGATCCCACGTCCATACGTTGCGAAACCACAGCGTCGGCAGAAGGTGCAGCACCGCTTCGTCGGGTCCGCGATTCGCCACGCTGATGCGGATCAGAATATCGTTAGAATCAGCCTTCGCGTATTCGGCAAAGATGTCGAAATAGCGGTTCTGGTTCAAAATTCCCGTGTCCACCAGTTCGAACTCGGACTCCTGACGAGGCCGGCCGGCATTCGCATCGAGCAGCTGCTTGTAAGGAAACTCTGCCTGCGGATACTTGTACAGGCATTTCATGTAGGAATGCGTGGGCGTGGAATCGAGGTAGTAGTAATACTCCTTCACGTCCTCGCCGTGATTCCCCTGGTTGCCGGTTAAACCGAAGAGCCGCTCTTTGAGAATCGGATCGCGACCGTTCCAGAAAGCCAGCGCGAAACACAGCCGCTGGTGGTTATCGCAGATTCCGGCGATGCCGTCTTCGCCCCAGCGGTAAGCGCGCATGTGGGAATGCTCGAAGGGAAAAAATTCCCAAGCGTTGCCGCCTTCGCTGTAATCTT
>Ga0068857_100004035_pt1 | contig 12361 bp, 8 predicted proteins | sample KBSCornC72_FD_66591 | JGI IMG/M metagenome (GOLD analysis project Ga0068857, IMG submission 66591) | Corn rhizosphere microbial communities from Kellogg Biological Station, Michigan, USA - KBS Corn C7-2 | ecosystem: Host-associated > Plants > Roots > Rhizosphere > Soil ...
GACATAGACGCCGCTCTTATCAGAATAGGCGTCGAACCGAACACGAATCTGCTAAGCGGAGCGCTCGATCTTGATAGTCGCCGATATATTAAAGTTGATCGCGAATGCGAAACCAGCGTGCCTCGCATTTTCGCGGTAGGCGACGTCGCAAATCCCAGTTCGCCGACGATCAGCACAGCAGCCGGAATGGGATCAACCGCCGCAAAGAAAATACACGCCTTGTTAAACCATAAGTAACCATTATATTTACCACAATTCAAATCCCCAAAAATTTGAATTTTTTTCCATAAAAATAGTTTCTTAAGTCATTAGTTTCATTTCATTTTCCCATCCAAAAAGTGAAGGCTGCCTTTATTTTCCGCTCTTTTGTAGGACATTTCAACGCCACTGTAGGACTGGAACGGAAAATGCATTCGTTCGGACGCAAGTTCTTTCACCTACTCAAGTTTTGCGAACTTATACCAGGAGGATAAATGAGATTTCGAACAAATTTCGAGAAGATTTCTGTGTTGATAACTGCCTTAGCGTTATCAATTTCTTTAGTTTCGAGTGCGTTTGCTCAGTCCGGGACCACAGGCATTAGGGGGACGGTCACGGACCACAATGGGGCTGCGGTTCCCGGGGCGACGGTGACACTCGTAAATCCAGAGACAAGCTTTACAAGGACAACTACCGTTGGGGATGACGGCTCTTATAATTTCCCAGGTATTCCACCAGCTACATATCGGATTGAAGTAACAGCGACCAATTTTAAGAAATTGATCAACACTGCGCGGGCGCTCGTTGACTTGCCTATTGAAATCAATTTGATTCTTGAACCCGGTGACGTTTCAGCCGTCGTCGACGTGACCTCTAACAATATCGAGTCGGTCGTGAATACCGAAGATGCCAGCACTGGCAACAATTTTGTACCGCAGCAGATAACTCAGCTGCCATCTGACCTCCGTCGCGTAGCGGACTTGCTAACGCTCCAACCGGGGGTGACCCGTGAAGGTTACGTCGCCGGCGGCCGCAGTGACCAGTCGAACGTAACACTCGACGGCGTTGATATAAACGACCAGCAGAATGGCGGAAGAACCGACCAGTTTCAGACCAGCCAAGACACGGTCCTTAGGGCAACGAGTGAATCGGTCGAGGAGTTCAGAATCTCGACGACTGGGGTGAACGCAAACCAGGGGCGGTCATCCGGGGCACAGATATCGCTTGTTACCAAAAGCGGTACCAATAATTTCCACGGTGCCGGATTCTATTTTTACCGCCCTACGGCGTTTTCTGCAAACAACTTCTTTAACAATCTGTCAGGTATCGAGCGGCCGAGTTTGGCCCGTGATGTTTTTGGCGGAGCCATCGGGGGACCGATAGTTAAGGACAAACTATTTTTCTTCTATTCGTATGAAGGGCAGCGCGAAACTCTTGGCGTACCGACATGCCAAATAGTGCCGCTTGCATCAATGGGCCAAGGCAAGCTTAATTTCACGGGTTGGCTGCCAGGTGAGGATCCGGATACCACCAGTCCGCATGCGATAACGCTTTCAACGGCTGACCTCAATGCCATTTATTCGCAGATTCCCGGTGGAATGAATGCTGCGGCAATTTCCGCATTTGCGGCGGCCGCGACAAAATATCCTGCCAATTCAGGCCGCGACTGCGGTGCAGACGGTATCAACACCGGCGGCTTCCGATGGAACGCCCCGACCACCATCGAGGAAAATACGCACATTGCACGATTCGACTGGAACATGAGCAGCCAGCAAAAGCTTTTTGTCCGCGGCAACTACCAGTTCGATCTCGCGTCAGGTAATGCCGCATTTCCCGACACTCCGACCACATCCACGTGGACACACCCATACGGTTTCGTAATTGGCCATGACTGGTCGATCAGCAACAACAAGGTTAACAACTTCCGGTACGGCCTTACGCGTCAGTCGTTCAGTTCGCAGGGCGACTCAAACCAAAACAGCATCAGCTTCAGAAATGTGTTCTCGCCGGTGACGTTTTCGCGTACACTCAGCCGGATAACGCCCACGCATAACATTAGTGATGACTTTACGCTTATCAAAGGCAAGCACACCTTCCAGCTCGGAACAAACATTCGAATCATTCGCAACGAGCGGCTCGACTATGGCAGTGCATATGACGATGGTGTTATGAATCCATCGTATTATGCAGATTCTGGTCGTGCCACGACCAACGCGTTTGAGGATGCTGGATATGCGATCGCTCCAGGTAACGTGACCCTTGTCCAAAATGCGGCAACGGCATTGATAGGACGCTACACTCAGTATTCCGGCGATTATACTTATGACTTGAACGGCAGCATTCTGCCGGTTGGTACGCCGACGACCCGAAACTTTGCAACGGAAGAGTACGACACGTATTTTCAGGACATTTGGAAGCCGTGGCATAACCTTACCCTTACAATGGGTCTCCGGTACAGTCTAGATACACCGGTATATGAAAAGAATGGATTTGAAATAGTTCCGACTGTAAAACTCGGCGATTTTTTCGAACAGAGGAAAGAGTCGGCCGCAAACGGGGTTCCCTACAACGCCTTGATCAATTTTCAAAAGGGTGGCCCGGCGAACAACGCCCCGGGATTTTACAAGATGGGTTGGAACAACTGGCAGCCCAGTATATCCGTCGCTTACACGCCGAATTTTGGCAACGGCTTTCTCAAAACAATTTTTGGTGAAGAAGGGAAATCCGTATTTCGTGGCGGTTTCCGCATGGTAAACGATCATTTCGGCGAACAGTTGGCAGTAAGCTTTAATGCCTTGTCGTCTATAGGATTTACTTCATCAACGACAATTTCACCGAATACTTATGACGTTACGACAAATCCGGGACCTCTGTTTACTGGATTCAATCAGGATATACGTGAATTGCCTGGTGTTCCGGCTCCGCCTTTACGGTTTTCAGCCGACGTTTCTCAGGATTGTCTGCAGGGACTTGAGCCCTGTCCGACCTCGATCGAAGTAGCTCTCGACGGCACGATCAAGACACCAAGACATTACGTGTGGAACGTATCTTGGGGCCGTCAGCTTCCCAAGGGAATGTATTTTGAGGCATCGTATCTTGGACGAAAGGCTCGCAATTTGCTGGCCGCCCGTGATGTAGTCGCTCTAAACGACATTTTTGACAAGGGATCCGGGATGGATTGGTATACTGCAGCGGGGAAAGTCAGCGATTTGCGGGATGCCAGCGTCCCGTTCGATTCGTCAGACAATATAGCCTACTTTGACAATGTTTTCGGGCCGGGAATGGCTGCCGGGATTCAGAACTTTGTTCTGCAAAACTTCGGATTCTTCGACCCGACGTTTGATGGATTGACACCGACCCAGGCGATTCGGTATCTGGCGGGTCATGATGGATATGACATACAGGATTGGACGTTTATACAATCCATGATCGATGATGCCGGGCGGACTCCAAACCTTTTCTTCCACCCGCAGTATGGTGCTCTTACGTCATACAGTTCGGTTGCAAGGTCCGATTATAACGGACTAACCCTCTCGCTCAGGCAGCGGTTGGGGGAAACGCTTTCGTATGACATTAACTATACTTGGTCTAAGTCGTTTGACAATGCGTCGGGACTCCAGACCGGAAGTGCATACGGTAGCCAATTCATCCTGAATTCTCTGCGACCGATGGATAATTACGCATATTCTGATTTTGATGTTCGCCATTCTCTTAATGCGAATTTCATATTTCAGCTTCCAATTGGAAGGGGAAGAACTTTCTTCTCATATATGAACAAGTATGCAAATACAGTACTCGGCGGTTGGCAGCTCGCTGGCATTTACCGTTACAACTCTGGACTTCCGCTCGGTGCACCGTACGACGCTAACCAGTGGGCAACAAATTGGAATGTCCAATCAAATGGCACTTTGATCAAGCCGGTTACGTTTAGGGCTATACGGTCAACCCAAAGTGTATTTGCTGACCCGCAGGCTGCTCTGAATTCGTTCCGCAATGCTCGTCCCGGAGAAACCGGAATGCGAAATGTATTCAGGTTACCGGGTTACTCGACATTGGATCTCGGTCTTTCCAAGTCATTCACTATGCCTTGGGGAGAAAATCACAAGCTATCGCTCCGGTGGGAGGTAATAAACGCGATGAATTATCAATATTTCAAAGCGGATAGTTTCACGACGGAGAGCTATGGACTGCCGCAAGATTCTAACTCGCCTGACACGGTTGCTCCTGCTAACTTCGGTCAGATATTTACAAGCATTCAAGGCAATCCACGAAGAATGCAGTTTGGTTTGAGATACTCATTCTAAGATTGATCGCAAGGATTTTTCGAATGAACTTGCTGGCCGGGGCTGAAAATGCCTCGGCCCTTTTTTGTTGCGCTTTCTGAATATAGTTTTGGCAGTGTGCGGCTGCCGGTCGGTATCTCCAAAACGGAGAAACACTCAAAATTTTGAATTTTCCATCGATAAATATGGTTTTTTGAATGGTTCACGATCATTGAAACATAAATGTGACCGATTTTTATGCCGGTAATTATTGCGTTGTGGTCTTAAATGCAACTTTGGTACGGGAAATGCGTAACAACGCCGTACCCGTTAGGCGCGTTACAATTCGGTTTGCCTTCCCCGGGCAATTCTTCACCTGATTATGATGTACCTGGCGGCTGGGTTGCTGTGGTTGCTTAGCAAAAAAATGGAGGTTCTTAAACATGCTGAAAGCAGTGTTTTTTATGCTTTCGTTGTTTTCCGTTTTCTGCTACACCGCAGTTGCACAGGGATCTTTCGGAGATCTCAGAGGAACGGTCACCGATTCTACCGGCGCAGCCGTTTCCGGAGCCACTGTCGAAGTTGTAAATCAGCAAACCAACGAAACTCGTGCCGTTACTACAAACAGCAACGGCGAATTTGTAGTCACCAAACTTAATGTCGGTTCTTATACCATAAACACGTCGTCCCAGGGCTTTGCCACAAGCACGATAAAGGACGTCAAGATATCGGTTGCGTTCGTCACCGAGCAGAGCATTCAACTTGGCGTCGCCGGCGCACAAGAGACTGTCACGGTCACGAGCGGCGATGCCTCGACCCAGATCAACGTCACCGATCAGCAGCTTTCGACGATCATCGGCAACCGCAAGATCCTCGATCTGCCGCTGTTGTCACGCGACCCGTCATCGCTCGTTCTGCTGTCTCCGGGGACAGTGCAGACAGATACCGGACTTGGCGGTTTTTCTGTCAACGGATCGCGCGAGCGAAATAACAATTTCATCGTCGACGGCGTCGATAACAACGACACGGACGTTCCCGGCATTCCTGGCGGCGTTCAAACGCCGAATATCGACGCGATAGAGGAATTTCGCGTAATAACCGGAAATTTTAACGCGGAATACGGCCGCAACACTGGCGGCATCGTCACGACCGCCACCAAACGCGGGACCAACGTCTTTCACGGCAACACGTACATCTATTATCGTTCCGATAAATTTGCCGCACGAAATTTCTTCGATACGACCGGCAAGGCCGACCCGCTTGACCGCAAGCAGTTCGGAGCCAGTCTTGGCGGCCCGATCTGGAAGGACAAAGCCTTTTTCTTTTTCAATTACGAAGGAAACCGCAGCCGCAGCGGCTCGACGCAGTTTCGTGCCGTTCCGACGGCGGCCGCACGGACAGGTGTCTTCACGACGCCGGATTTCGGCACACTGGATATAAGGCCGGGCGGAGCGAACAATGTTTCCGGAGCGGTTCTCGGTTTGGACAGCAATCTGCCGTTCAGCCCGCTGAGCCAGGCTTTGCTCAACCTGTTTCCGCTGCCGAACACTCCGGTCAACACGGGGCCGCCGGCACCATTGCCCGGATTGTTTGAAAATTTCCAATTCGGATTTGTGGCGCGCGATAAGGTCGATTCGATCTCGACACGCGTCGATTATAACCTCACCAAAAAACACGCGCTGAGCTTTAGCGCCAATTACGGACGCGGCGATTTCAATTTCGGTGCGCCGACGTTTCCCGATTTTGACGATGAGCTCCGCACTCCGCAGATGGGCGGTGTTTATTCGCTCAGCCTGCTTTCCACGCTTCGCTCGAACATGGTGAACGAATTCAGGATCGGAACCAACCGTGTGGATTCCACATTTAACGGGCCTGGCGATGGAGGAAGTACGGGTGCGATAAATGAGGCAGTGCGTAATATTTTCGCGGCAAATGGCGCATCGGTGCCGACGTTCGGCGGATCGAACGCGTCCGCACTGAACATATTCACGCCGTTTACGTCGATCAATAATTTCAGCACTCAGGGACGCAAGACCGGAACGACGACAATCGGCGATTCATTCACTTGGATCAAGGGAAGCCATACGTTCAAGTTCGGCGGCGAAGGCCGGCTGATTTATTCGAACGGCGATTCGAACTTCTTCCGTCAGGAATCGCTCAACCTGAACATAACGCAGGTATTCGGTCCAGGCGCCGGGTTTGCAGTGGACAACGACGGAAATCAGCTTGGCCTCGGAGCGGGCGCGCTTGTCAGCGATTTTGTCAGCTTTCTTAGCGGTTTTGTGGCCCAACAGACGCAGACACAGTTCTTCGACAAATCGGGGAACCGCGTCGATAACGATCTGCGGCGCTACAGAACGAACGAATACGGTCTCTTCGGACAGGACACGTGGCGGATTCGCCCGGATCTTACGCTCAATCTCGGTCTGCGGTGGGAGTACAACAGCGTTCCTTATGAAAAGAACGGGCTGCTGTCGAACCTCGTAGATCAGGACCCCAGCGGCGTTACGCCCGAAGGGGGATTTGTGTTCGAGACGGTCGGAAAGAACTCTGACAATCCTGATATTCCGCTTTACAGCAAGGACCGGAACAATTTCGGACCTCGTGTCGGATTTGCCTACAGTCCCAGTTTTGACAGCGGATTTTTAGGCAAACTGTTCGGCGGTCCGGGAAGATCGTCGTTCCGCGGCGGTTACGGTATCTTCTACGATCGGGTATTTACGAATCTGTTCAGTAACTCGAGCAGTAACCCGCCGTTTTCGTTCAACGCTAACTTATTCCCGTTCTTCGATCAACCGTCGTTTGTTATCGACAGTCTACCGCGAATCGGAACGCAAACGGCGACGAACCGCGTTGTCGACGGCGACGAGCTGACGGTCGTTCTGTTCCCGACAAGCCGGAACAATATCCTTCAGCAGAAATTCGAGATGCCTAGCAGCGCGACCTGGAATTTCGGTTTTCAGCGTGACCTCGGAACGGGATTTTTGTTCGAAATCGATTATGTAGGAACCCGTGGATATCATCTGATCCGCGATATTAACGCGCAGCTTACAAGTGTCAGGCGTGTTAACGCTATTAACGGCACGGACACTGAAATCAGCACGAGTCTCCGTGACAATTATCTGAACGGTTCGCTTAACACGGCGTTCGGGCAGGACAGTGCGTTCCTGATAATTTCGACTGGTAATTCGGAATACAACGCCCTGCAGACCAGGATCACAAAAACACTGGACAGCAAGCGTTGGGGAACCGGACAAATTCAGGCGTTCTATACGTGGAGTCATTCAATCGACGACGCGCCCGATTCGCTTGTGACCGGCACGAGTGACCGAAGTTTGCCGCGCGATTCATCCGGGTTCTCAGGCGGATTGCTCGCAGAGCGAGGTGATTCGAGCTTTGACGCAAGGCATCGTTTTGTTATGAACGCGATCTATGACCTGCCGTTTCACTTTAGTAACGGTATTGTGGACCGCGTTCTGGGTAACTGGACGGTATCGGGTATTTATCAGGCGCAGACGGGTTATCCGTTCAGCGTATTTATGGGCGGCGTGGACCGGCAGGGAACTTCGCTAAGTTCGCGCGCATCATTTGCTAGCGGTTCCGATGCATTTTCGGCCACGGACACGGCGGATAATCGCCGCATCTATACCGGCCCGAGTCGGACGCTGTTTGCCGAATCGGTTCCGCTTGACGGAAATCAGGGAACCGTGGGACGCGGCGTTTTCCGCGGGCCGAAGTTTTCCAAGGTGGATCTTTCGCTTATCAAGCGGATACCGCTCAACGAACGGATGAAGTTTACTGTTCGCGCCGATTTCTTTAATCTTTTCAATACGGTAAATCTGAACACGCCTGTCAGCGATGTCTTCGATCCGCGTTTTGGAATTTCAACCGCGGCTGGCTCTGCAAGGATTATCCAGTTTGCAGGACGCTTCGATTTTTAAAAGATCGAACATTTATGGAAAAAGAGGCTGTCCGAAAAGGCAGCCTCTCAATTTTTGAGCGTGTGTTTCTCAGTGCCGATCTTTACGATCAGCGGGCGCCGAATGAATCGTTGCCCGTGATCTCGAAAAGGTGGCGGGTGTCGTTTAACGCGAGAATGCGGACGTTGCGGGGGCCGCGGATCTCAAACCGATTTATGCCGCAGTTCGAAGTTACTATCCACGGCGTCTGCTGGGTGTTGCGATGGATCGCTCCCATCAAATGCAGCGTCATAAAACAGATCGCGCCGGTGTGCGAATAAATGGCAATGCGTTCGCCCGTGTGTCGTTTGAATATTTCGCGAAGCTCGGCCGTTGTCCGGCGGAGCAGGTGGCGGTAGCTCTCGCCCTGGGTGATAACGTGGTGTATGTTTCGGTTAACCAGCGCGTAATAGTCTCTGGGAAATTCGGCTTTTGATTCGTCGAATGTGAGGCCTTCGAGCACGCCGACATTGCGTTCGCGAAAGGCTGGAGTGTGAATGACCGGAATACCCAGCAACCTTGCAAGCGGCTCGGCCGTTTTTACCGCGCGCAGCAGATCACTGGAATAGATCGCCGTGATTCCCTCTTTTGCCAGAACCTTCGCCGTTTTTTCCGCCTGCTCTTCGCCCAGTTGTGAGAGCGGCGTCGGACTATGCCCGCCGAATCGTCCTTGGGCGTTGCCGGCGGACTGGCCGTGTCTGACTAGAAAAAGTCGTGTTGGTTGAGGCATTATTCGGTTTCCGGAGGTTTATAGTCGGACAACAAAGAACTAACCGCAGTCTCGAGTTCGTTTATCTGGCGCTGCGCAATGTCCCAAACAACTTCAAGATCCACCTTGAAGTAATGAGGCGGAATACTTTTAACGGCCTCGCCTATGATTTCAAGGTTTCGAACAACAGCATCAACTGTTTTTTCGTCAGCAGAGAATGTCTCGAAAGTCATACCGGATACATATTGTGTGACTCTTTCGCACGATTCGAGGATGTCGTAAAAATAAGGGCTATAGTTCCGAGACATAGATGGTTTCGGCGAGTACTCGATTTTTTATGGCGGGTTTAATCGTATCCTTCATAACGAGATCGACCTTGCTTCCAAGCAGATCTTCAAGAAAGAAAAGAAGGTCCATATACTAGTCGAAAGTCTTTGTTCAAGTTCGACAAGCACATCAACATCGCTCACGGCGGTCTGCTCTTCCCGTGCAAACGATCCGAAAACGCCAAGTTCCTTTACGCCGAAATTCTTGATCGTTTTTCGGTTTTGCTCAAGCAAACCTATGATGTCGCTTCGTGTTCTCATAAACCAACCTGAACCAATAAAAGACGGATTATACCGCAACAGCCTCGGCTTTTAATTTCTCGGTTTGAAAGTGTGTCGTCAGGGCTTCGATAAATTCGTCCAGTTGGCCATCCATCACGAGATCGAGCTGATGAACGGTCAGGCCGATCCGGTGATCGGTGACGCGGTTTTCCTTAAAATTGTAGGTGCGAATTTTTTCGGAGCGGTCGCCGCTGCCGACCATCGATTTTCGCTCGGCCGAAAGAGCGTCGTGCTGCTTCTGCTCTTCGATCTCCTGCAACCGTGCACGCAGAACGCGCATCGCTTTTTCGCGGTTTTTGATCTGCGATTTTTCGTCCTGCATCGAGACAACGACACCCGTCGGCAGGTGCGTGATCCGCACGGCGGAATAGGTCGTATTTACCGATTGCCCGCCTGGGCCCGATGAGCAAAATGTGTCGATACGCAGGTCGTTCTGGTTTATCTGTACATCGACCTCTTCGGCTTCGGGCAGAACGGCGACCGTGATCGCAGACGTATGAATGCGTCCGCTTGTCTCGGTTTGCGGCACGCGCTGTACACGGTGCACGCCCGACTCATACCGCATTTTCGAATAAACCTTGTCGCCCTCGATCACCGCAACGGCGTCCTTGATGCCGCCGACGCCCGTGTCGGATGCGTCCATTATCTCCATTTTCCAGCCTTGTCGTTCGGCGTAACGGGCGTACATGCGCAGGATCTCAGCGGCAAACAGCGTAGCTTCGTCGCCGCCTGTGCCGGCGCGGATCTCGAGAATTACGTTTTTCTCGTCGTTCGGGTCTTTTGGCAGCAGCAGGATTTTTAGATCGTCTTCGGCTTTGGGCAGACGTTCCTCGATATCCGCGACCTCCGCCCAGGCCATATCGCGCATTTCGTCGTCATCCGCGAGTTCAGCAAGGTCTTTTGCTCCCTGCAGGTCTTCCTGCATTTTTTTGACCTCGCGATATTTTTCGACGATCTCGCCGAGGCTCCGATGCTGTTTCATCGTCTTGGCGTAGGTCTTCATGTCCGACATGATATCGGGCGATGAGATCTGCTCGGTAAGCTCTTCGTAAGTTTTTTCAATTTGTGCCAATTTCTCTAACATATTGTTTCTTGCCACAAATAACACGAATTGACGCAATTCGTGCTATTCGTGTAATTCGCGGCCGATCCTTCACGCAGTCGCGGGCTCGAGTTTCAGCGACTCTTTCAACGCCTCGATCGCGACCTCAAGCTGTTCGCCGTCAGGTTCCTGTGTCGTGATGTTCTGCAGCCACAGGCCCGGCAGCGTCATAAATTTGAATATCGCGCCTGATTCTTTTTTCGCGGCGTAGCGAATTATCTCGTACGACAGCCCGGCGACGACCGGCATCAGCGCAATTCGCACGACCAGATTCAATATCATCCAGTCAAATTTGATCACTGAAAAAAGCAATATCGCGACAAGCATCACGACCATCAGGAACGAAGTCCCGCAGCGCGGATGCTGACGTTTTTGCGGCTTCGCGTTTTCGACCGTCAGGTCGAGTCCCTTTTCCCAGGTGAACACCGTTTTGTGCTCGGCGCCGTGATACTCAAAGACGCGGCGAATGTCCCTCAGATACGACATCGTAAAGATCATCACCACGAAAAAGAACATTCGAATAAGGCCGTCAGCCAGATTGAACGCTATCCACGAATGCGGTTTGACCTCCCAGATATAAGCCTTTGCGGCGTCCCACCAACCGGTGCTGCCTGCAAGCGCCGGCGCGTCCGCCCAATTAACTCCGATAAATAAGACGTTTGTCAGGACGAGCGGAGCAACGATAAACAGCACAATATTAAACAGCAGCGCGAGCACGATCGACATGACCGCTCCTGCCGACTGTTTTGCCTTTTCCGCCTTAGGTTTCTCGGGCATCACAACCTTGACCGGTGCTTTTGTAAAGCTTTCGTCCGTTGTGCCTTCCACCAAAACCGGTTCGGTTGCCATCACTTTTTCTGCCGCGAGTTCCTTTTTGGCTTCGAGATCGTCCTCGTAAACCTTTGCCGAAAAATTGAGCGCTTTAACACCCAGTGCCATCGACTGGATCAGCGTCGCGCCGCCGCGAAGCACAGGCAGATTGAGCCATTTGTACTTGTCGCTCCATTTCGGCAGCGATTCGGCGGTCGAAACGATCGACCCATCCGATTTGCGGCACGCGATAGCATACGCCGACGGCGTACGCATCATCACGCCTTCCATAACGGCCTGCCCGCCGACGATCAGGTCGCGCTCGACGGCAAATATCGTGTGGAGAAGGCGAAGTTTTCTGGTCGAAGCCTTTGTTTTCATAACGTTTAATTGACGGCTGGCGGACCGCTTTCGTTGCCTTTTTGTTTTGCAAATTGCGTCGCCGTCAGCACACTGAAATGGCCGTTACTTTCGAGATAGCATTTCTTGACACTGGCAGCATCTTCAATGCCTTGCTGCCTGAGCTGGCTGCGCAATTCTTCCTCGGTGATCATTTCTTTCTCCAGATTTCGGCTCAAAAATTTGCCGTCCTCGATCAGCAGCAGCGGCTGCGGTGCAAGGATACGCTGAAACAGCGGCGATTTGAAGCCAAGCAAGTCGAAAAACCAATCCCAAAGGATAATGGTTGCGATCAGTATCAACGCCTCGGTGATCGATTTGGAATCGCCGGCCATACCGTTCTGCGCGGCGTCGGCAATGACGACGATCACCAAAAGATCGGCGATACCTATCGAGCCGGCCTGACGCCGGAAGATACGCAGCAGCGCGAACATTCCGATGTACATTATCGTCCCGCGGATAAGGATCTCAAATATCGATTCCGTGGGCACGAACATCGACTGCCAATCAATGCTCATATCAAAACACCGCTT
>Ga0068857_100004037_pt1 | contig 12356 bp, 6 predicted proteins | sample KBSCornC72_FD_66591 | JGI IMG/M metagenome (GOLD analysis project Ga0068857, IMG submission 66591) | Corn rhizosphere microbial communities from Kellogg Biological Station, Michigan, USA - KBS Corn C7-2 | ecosystem: Host-associated > Plants > Roots > Rhizosphere > Soil ...
CCTGCACCGACACGCCGGCCATCGGCGCCAGCACGATCCTGGTGGGGATCTCGACGTCGCCGATCCACCAGGAAGTGGTCATCGTGGTCATGCGGCCAAGGTTAGCGGCCACGGTGGCGAACCTCGCTCGCGGCCGGCCCATGGCACGAACTATTGACCGTTGGCTATCGGACGGGTAGAATCCCGCGTCCCCCGGTGTCAGTCGGAAGTGAAATCCGCTGGAAATGGCGGTTTTCCCGGCAGGCACCGTTCGTATATATGAGCAACAGCTTCGGCACGGCACGGTGCCACGGATACGACGAACAGGATTGCAGGCATGGAGAAAGACGTCCCCCTCACCCGAGACGGTTACGAGAGGCTCAAGCAGACGCTCGAGGAGCTCGAGACGGTGAAGCGCCGCGAGGTCGCCGACAGAATCCGCGAGGCGCGGGAGTTCGGCGACATCTCCGAGAACTCCGAGTACGACGACGCCAAGAACGAGCAGGCCCTGCTGGAGAGCCGGATCCTTCGCCTGAAGGAGCAGCTGCGCTCCGCGCGGGTGGTCGACACATCCGACGTCTCGACCGACGTGGTCGCCGTCGGTACCAAGGTCAAGGTCGAGTATGTGGACGACGGCGACAAGGTCGAGTACGTGATCGTCGGCTCGGCGGAGGCTGACCCGGCGCAGAACAAGCTTTCCAACGAGTCGCCCGTCGGCCGCGCGGTGATCGGCCACAAGAAGGGCGAGGTGGTCGAGGTGGCCGCCCCGGCCGGCTCGATCAAGCTCAAGATCGTCTCCATCAAGGCCGCCTGAACCCCCCGCCGAGCGCCGTGGTGGAAGGCCGCACGCCGGGGCCGGGATTTCGCCTGGGCGTAGACTCCGCGCGCATGTCCGACCCCGATCTCAACGACACCGAGCAGCAGATCCGCGCCGACCGGCTGGCGAAGGTCGACGCGCTGCGCGCGGCCGGCATCGAGCCGTACCCGAACAGCTTCACCGATCGGATGGCGGCTTCCCAGCTGCGCGACCGCCACGGCGACATCCCACCCGACACCGAGACCGGTGTGCGGGCCCGGCTGGCCGGCCGCATCATGGGCCGGCGCGGCCATGGCAAGGCCATGTTCCTTGACCTGGTCGACGCCAGCGGGCGGATCCAGCTGCAGGCCACGGCGGATGTCACGCCGCGGTACGACGACCTGGGCGAGCTCGATCTCGGCGACCTGCTGGGCGTGGAGGGCGAGGTGTTCTCGAGCCGCCGCGGCGAGCTGACCGTCCGGGTAGCCGCCTGGACGCTGCTGGCCAAGGCGCTGCGGCCACTGCCGGAGAAGTTCCACGGGTTGACCGACACCGAGGCTCGCTACCGCCAGCGCTACCTCGACCTGATGGTCAACCAGGAGTCGCGGGACGACGCCATCGCCCGCAGCCGCGTGATCACCGCGATGCGCCGCGTTCTCGACGAACACGGCTTCATCGAGGTGGAGACGCCGGTGCTGCAGCCGCTCTACGGCGGCGCCCTGGCCCGGCCCTTCACCACCCATCACAACGAGCTCGACCGGATGCTGTATCTGCGGATCGCCACCGAGCTGTACCTGAAGCGGCTGATCGTGGCCGGGCTCGAGCGGGTGTACGAGATCGGCAAGGACTTTCGCAACGAGGGTGTGTCGTTCAAGCACAACCCGGAGTTCACGATGCTCGAGTGGTACCAGGCCTACGCCGACTACCGCGACGGGATGGAGCTGACCGAGCGGGTGGTGGCGGCCGCCGGCGAGGCGGCCGGTACCGAGCTCGACCTGACCCCGCCGTGGCCGCGCACCCCGCTGCGGGAGGCGATCATCGAGCACGCCGGGATCGACCCGATGACCGATCGCGACCCCGGACGGCTGAAGCGGTTCATGGCCGAGCGGGGCGTCGACCATTCCGCCGACCACACCTGGGCCCAGGCCGTCGATCACCTGCTGTCCCATTTCGTTGAGCCCCGGATCACCTCACCGGCGTTCCTGATCGACTACCCGGTCGAGCTGTCCCCGTTCGCCAAGCGCTCGCCGGAGCATCCGGAGCTGGTCGAGCGCTTCGAGGCGTTCTGCAACGGCGCCGAGATCCTGAACGGCTACAGCGAGCTGAACGACCCGATCGACCAGCGGCAGCGGTTCGAGGACGCGATCCGCGCCCGCGAGGCCGGGGACGAGGATGCCCCGCCGATCGACGAGGACTACCTGCTGGCAATGGAGTACGGGATGCCGCCCACCTGCGGCGTGGGCATCGGCATCGACCGGCTGGTCATGCTGCTGTGCGGGAAGCCGTCGATCCGCGAGGTGATCCTGTTCCCGGCGCTCCGCGACCGCGTGTAAGCGAGGTCACCACCCCCGGCTGGTAGTGTCGGCTGGTCGGAGGGGGCATGGCGATGCGGCGCATCGCCCGAGGAGCCGGGGCCGCGGCGGGCGTGGTTCTGCCGTGGCCCGCTGTGGCGTGGCCGTCTAGGTCTCGACCGGGGTCACCCGCACCGCCTCGTCGTCCCCGGGCACCGCGTACAGCGAGCTCCCGGGGTCGTAGGCGACCGGGCCGTCGGCGTCGGGCTCGTCGCCGGCGACGGTCAGTGCCATGGCGGCCGCGTCCTCCTCGTCGTGCGCGTCCACCTCCTCGACCCTGCCGGTGGGCGTGAACTCGTAGCCGAGGGCCGAGCCGGGCACGTCGACGGCGCGATAATGCTCGATCCTGAATCGCACGCGCCGGATCGTACCGCAGCGACCGGTTTCCGGCTCCGTGCCTGGCTCCGTTACTCCGACGTTTCGAGAGGGCGAGACGGTCGAGGCGTGTGCCCGGCCCGGCGCCGGGCACCCGAGTGGCGACCCCCGGCCCGCCGGCCCGAAACTCCTGCTCAAGTCCTGGTGCCCGCGCGCCGAAGAGGAGGCCACCAGAACCAGACAATCGGCGAGCCTTTGAGCGAAGGGCCGGGTGATATACTCGGATTCGTCCTTTCCCCTAAACCGGACTGTCACTTCGAGGGCTCCCTTCGCGGACGACTTGACAGGCCGGACTCTGGCATTCACCAAAACAGTACGGAGCGACCGAGAAAGAGGGCACGGGAATGTTCGAACGTTTCACAGAGCGTGCCCGCCAGGTTGTCGTCCTGGCTCAGGACGAGGCCCGCACGCTCAAGCACAACTACATCGGCACTGAGCACATTCTGCTCGGCCTGCTCCGCGAGGAGGAGGGCCTGGCCGCTCGCGTGCTGGATGCGCTTGACATCACGGTCGAGGAGGTGCGCGCGCAGGTGGCACGCATCGTCGGCCAGGGCGACGAGGTGACGACCGGCCAGATCCCGTTCACGCCGCGCGCCAAGAAGGTTCTGGAGCTGGCCCTCCGCGAGGCGCTCTCGCTGGGCCACAACTACATCGGCACGGAGCACATCCTGCTCGGCCTCGTCCGCGAGAACGAGGGCGTTGCCGCGCGGATCCTGCTCGACTTCGACGCCGACGCCGAGAAGATTCGCAACGAGATCATCCGCATGCTCTCCGGCCCCGGCCGCCGCACGCAGGGCGGAGCGCCGGCAGGTCAGGAGAAGAAGAGCTCGAAGCTGCTCGATCAGTTCGGGCGCAACCTGACGAAGCTCGCCACCGAGGGCAAGCTCGACCCTGTGGTCGGCCGCCAGAACGAGATCGAACGCGTGATGCAGATCCTGTCCCGGCGCACCAAGAACAACCCCGTCCTCATCGGAGAGCCCGGCGTGGGCAAGACCGCCGTCGTCGAGGGCCTCGCCCAGCGCATCTCGTCCAACCAGGTTCCTGAGCTGCTGAAGAACAAGCAGATCTACACGCTCGACCTGGCCGCCCTGGTCGCGGGCTCCAAGTACCGCGGCGAGTTCGAGGAGCGGCTCAAGAAGGTGATGAAGGAGATCGCCCAGCGGGGCGACATCATCCTGTTCATCGACGAGCTGCACAATCTCGTCGGCGCCGGCGCCGCCGAAGGCGCGATCGATGCGGCCTCGATCCTGAAGCCGGCGCTCGCCCGCGGCGAGCTGCAGACGATCGGCGCCACAACGCTCGACGAGTACCGCAAGTACCTTGAGCGGGACTCCGCTCTGGAGCGGCGCTTCCAGCAGATCAAGGTGGAGGAGCCGTCGATCGACGACACCGTGCAGATCCTGCGCGGCCTCCGCGACCGCTACGAGGCGCACCATCGCGTCCGCATCACCGACGAGGCCCTGCAGGCCTCGGCCGAGCTGTCGCAGCGCTACATCCAGGAGCGGCAGCTGCCCGACAAGGCGATCGACCTGATCGACGAGGCCGCCTCGCGGATGCGGATCAAGCTGATGACCGCTCCGCCGGTGCACAAGGAGCTCGATGAGGAGATCGAGCAGGTGCGCAAGGAGAAGGAGGCCTCGATCGAGGCCCAGGAGTTCGAGAAGGCCGCCAATCTCCGCGACAAGGAGCGAAAGCTCACGCTGAAGAAGCGGGAGATGGAGGACAACTGGAAGTCCTCGGGCGAGGCCGATCAGGCCGAGATCGGCGAGGAGGAGATCGCGGACATCGTCTCGATGTGGACGGGGATCCCGGTCTTCAAGCTGACCGAGGCCGAGTCGCAGCGCCTGATCCGGATGGAGGAGGAGCTGCATAAGCGCGTCGTCGGCCAGAACGTCGCCATCGAGGCGGTGTCCAAGGCGATCCGCCGCGCCCGCGCCGGGATCAAGGATCCCAAGCGGCCGACCGGCTCGTTCATCTTCCTCGGCCCCTCGGGTGTCGGTAAGACCGAGCTGGCCCGGACGCTTGCCGAGTTCCTGTTCGGCGACGAGGACGCGATGATCCAGGTCGACATGTCGGAGTACATGGAGAAGCATGCCGTCTCACGGCTGGTGGGCTCGCCTCCCGGCTACGTCGGGTACGACGAGGGCGGCCAGCTGACCGAGGCGGTGCGCCGCAAGCCGTACTCGGTGGTACTGCTGGACGAGATCGAGAAGGCCCATCCCGATGTGTTCAACATCCTCCTGCAGATGCTGGAGGAGGGACGTTTGACCGACGCCCAGGGCCGCCACGTGGACTTCAAGAACACGATCGTGATCATGACCTCGAACATCGGGGCGGGCGCGATCGCGAAGAACACGACCCTGGGATTCAGCGTCGGCGAGGACGAGATGGGCGTGTCCTACGACGACATGAAGAACCGGATCATGGGCGAGCTGAAGAAGGTGTTCCGCCCCGAACTGCTGAACCGCATCGACGAGGTGATCGTCTTCCACAAGCTGTCCAAGGACGAGATCAAGTCGATCGTCGAGCAGCTGACGAAGCGCGTCCGCGAGCAGATGAAGGTGCACGAGGTCTCGATCGAGCTGACCGAGGCGGCCAAGGAGTTCATGGTCGACAAGGGCTACGACCCGACCATGGGCGCCCGTCCCCTGCGCCGGGCGATCCAGCGCTTCATCGAGGACCCGCTGGCCGACTTCATTCTCGGCCGCAACCTCCAGCCCGGTTCGACGGTGCTCGTCGATCACAAGGAGGAGGACGAGGAGATCAGCCTCCAGGTGATCGAGCCGGTCGACGTGCCCGACTCGCTACCTCCCGACCTGGTGCCCGCCGAGGGCCCGTCGGAGGAGGCGTCGGCCAAGGACGACGCGGACGAGACCGAGTCCTCCGAGACCGAATAGCGACTCACCCTGGGGCGGGATAACCGGGTCAGACCCGGTTGTCCCGCCCCTTGGGCGATCTAGGATGAGGCCATGCGCGCAGACGACCGACACGGCGACGTCGCCGGGCGCATCCGCTCCCGTCTGGAGCAGCTCTCACCGAACGACCGTCTGATCGCGCGGTACCTGCTCGACCACTATTCGGCGGCACCGTTCGAGACGGCCGAGTCGCTGTCGCACAAGACCGGCGTCAGCAAGGCGGCGGTGGTGCGGTTCGCGGTCAGGGTCGGGTTCCCCGGCTACACGGAGCTGCACGAGGCGCTGCAGGAGGAGGCGATGGTCCGGCTCGCGCCGGCCACGCCCGTCCGATCCGGGGGCGACGTGATCGACGGCGCCGTGGAGCGTGCGCGAAGCGACCTCGACGTGCTGCGCGCGACCATCGATCGGGACGAGTTCGACCAGGCGGTTGCGCTGCTCTGCAAGGGGCCGGGCAAGATCGGCATCTTCGGTCACCGCAAGTCGGCGGCGCTTGCCGAGTACGCGTACTACCTGCTCAACCCGCTGCTCTCGAACGTGTGGCCGATCGCCGCCGGAGAGCCGGGCATCGCCGACCAGTTGATCGACATCGAGCCGCGCGACCGACTGCTGGCGTTCACCTTCCGCCGCTATGCCAAGGTGACCGCGGAGGTGGTGCGGAGCTTCGAGGAGGCCGGCGGCTCGAACACCGTGCTGGTCACCGACGACATCATGGCTCCCGCGGCCAGCATCGCCGCCCACGTGCTGGTCTGCCCGCCGGCGGCGGCCGGGGACTTCGACTCGGCCGCGCCGGGCACGGTGCTGGTGGAGGCGCTGGCGGGGGCGATCGCGGTCAGGATGCGCGGGCGAAGCGGCCGCCGGCTGGATCTGGCCGAGCAGCTGTGGAAGCAGTTCGGGACCTACTGAGCGCCGGCGCAGCCGTCTGCAGCCAGCCGTCGATCGCGCTGGCCGCCGAGCGGCCCTGGGCGATCGCGCTGACGATCAGGTCGGCGCCGAGCACGCAGTCGCCGGCGGCGAACACGCCGGGCAGCGAGGTGGTATGCCGGCGGTCGACCGAGACGGTGCCCCGCGGCCCTACCCGCACCGCCGCCGACAGCGGCCCGGGCTCGACGCCGGCGAAGCCGATGGCCAGGAGCACCAGCCCGGCCGGCAGCCGCTCCGGCTGGCCGCCCGCCGCCGGAGTGCCGGCGATCGCAACCACCCGGCCGTCCCCGCCCTCGAAGCGCACCGTCTCGAGCCCCCACCGCCGCTCGCCGCCCTCGTGGTGTACCGGATGGTCGCGGAGCAGGCGGGGCCACTGCGGCCACGTCTCCTGCGGCGAGCGGGATACCGGCGGCATTGCCCCGTGCGCCACCTCGGTGACGCTGAGGGCGCCCTCTCGAAGCGCGTTTCCCAGGCAGTCGGCGCTGGTGTCGCCGCCGCCCAGGATGACCACGTGGCGGCCCGCGGCCGACAGCGCGCCCCGCCCCGGCAGCCCGGCCAGTTCGCGGTTGCGGGTGGTCAGATAGTCCATGGCCGGCGCCACCCCGTCGAGCTCGCGGCCGGGCAGCTCGAGGTCGCGGGGCCGCTGCGCCCCCGTCGCCAGCAGCACGGCGTCGTGCTCGGCGCGCAGCTGCTCAAGGGTGGGCGCGGTGCCGGCGTCGACGCCCAGCTCGAAGCGGACACCCTCGCGCTCCAGCTGGTCGACCCTGCGATCGACCGTCCACTTCTCGAGCTTGTAGTCGGGGATGCCGAACCGCAGCAGCCCGCCGGCTCGCTCGTCGCGCTCGAACACCGTCACCGCATGGCCGGCGCGGGCCAGCTGCTGGGCGGCCGCCAGCCCCGCCGGGCCGGAGCCGATGACAGCGATCCGCCGGCCGCTTGCGTGGTCGGCCGGCCGCGGCTCGGCCCACCCCTCGGCGAACGCGCGCTCGGCGATCGCCAGCTCGATCTGCTTGATCGTCACCGGGTCGTCGTTCAACGACAGCACGCACGCCTCCTCGCAGGGGGCCGGGCACAGCTTGCCGGTCAGCTCGGGAAAGTTGTTGGTGGCGTGCAGCGCGTCGGCCGCCTCACGCCAGCGGCCCAGCCGGACGAGCTCGTTCCAGTCCGGCACCAGATTGCCCAGCGGGCAGCCGCTGTGGCAGAAAGGCACCCCGCAGCCCATGCAGCGGCCGGCCTGCTCGACCGCCAGGCCGGCGGGCACCGGGCCGGCCAGGTCGCGATGGTCGCCCAGCCGCTCGGCCACCGGCCGGTAGGGCGCCGTCCGGCGGCTGATCTGCAGGAACCCGCGGGGGTCGCTCACAGCGCTGCCGCCATCGCAGGGTCGCCTGCCGCCTCCCGGATCCGCCGCACGTCGTGTGGCAGCACGAGCCGGAACCGCTCGCGGCGGCCCGGCCCTTCGGCCAGCAGGCGGGCCGCCGCCGGGCTGCCGGTCAGCAGCTCATGGCGGATCAGCAGCTGCTCCAGGTGGAGCGCGTCCTGGTCGGTCAGCGGACACAGCTCGACCATGTCGCGGTTCAGCCGCGCCTCCAGCCGCCGCTCGGCGTCGAGCACCAGCGCCACGCCGCCCGACATCCCGGCGGCGAAGTTGCGGCCGGTCTCGCCCAGTACGACCACCACGCCGCCGGTCATGTACTCGCAGCCGTGGTCGCCGACCCCCTCGACCACCGCAGCGGCGCCGGAGTTGCGCACCGCGAACCGCTCGCCGGCGCGGCCGCGCACGTATGCGTGGCCCGAGGTGGCCCCGTACAGCAGCGTGTTGCCGGCGATCACCCTGTGGGCCTCGGCTGATCCTGCGGCGGGCGGGCGGATGACGAGCGTCCCGCCGGACAGGCCCTTGCCGGCGTAGTCGTTGCATGGCCCGTCGAGCACGAGCGTCAGCCCGCGCGGTGCCCACGCGCCCAGGCTCTGCCCGCCCACCCCGCCCAGCCGCAGGGTGATCGTGTCATCGGGCAGGCCCGCGGCGCCGTGGCGGCGGGCGATCTCCCCGGCCAGTCCGGCGCCCAGGCTGCGGTCGGTGTTGGCGACCTCCAGCTGGGCCGACACCCGTTGGCCTCGCTCCAGGGCGGGGCCGGCCAGCTCGATCAGCTGGGCGTCGGGGCGCGGCCGGGCACCGGCCCGGCGGCGGGGAGGATCGCCGCCCGCCGGGTGGATCAGGGGGGCCAGGTCGAGGCCCCGGTGCGCACCGCCGACGGCGCGCAGCAGCTCGGCGCGGCCGACCACGTCGTCCAGCCGGGGGGCGCCGAGCTCGGCCAACCCCTCGCGCACCTGCTCGGCGACGAACAGCATGTAGCGGACGACGTGCTCGGGCGTTCCGGCGAACCGGCGCCGCAGTTCGGGGTCCTGGGTGGCGATCCCGACCGGGCAGGTGTTGAGGTGGCAGACCCGCATCATCACGCACCCGGCGGCGATCAGCGGCGCCGTCGAGAACGCGAACTCGTCGGCTCCCAGCAGCGCCGCGGCCAGCACGTCGCGGCCTGTCCGAAGGCCGCCGTCCACCTGCAGTCGCACCCGGTCGCGGAGCCGGTTCGCGACCAGCACCTGATGGGCTTCCGCCAGGCCCAGCTCCCAGGGCAGGCCGGCCCGCTTGAGCGACGACAGCGGCGACGCCCCGGTGCCGCCGTCGTGGCCGGCGATCACGATGTGGTCGGCGCCGGCCTTGGCCACCCCGGCAGCGATCGTGCCCACGCCCGCCTCGGCCACCAGCTTGACCGATACCTCGGCGGCCGGGTTGACACAGCGCAGGTCGTGGATCAGCTGTGCCAGATCCTCGATCGAGTAGATGTCGTGATGCGGAGGAGGGGAGATCAGGCCGACGCCGGGGGTGGCGTGTCTCAGCCGGGCGATCTCACCGGCCACCTTGTCTCCCGGCAGCTGGCCGCCCTCGCCCGGCTTCGCGCCCTGGGCGATCTTGATCTGCAGCTGGTCGGCCGCCACCAGGTACGCCGCCGTCACCCCGAACCGGCCCGACGCCACCTGCCGGATCGCCGACCGCCGCAGGTCGCCGTTTCGGTCGGGGATCGATCGGCGGTCGTCCTCGCCGCCCTCGCCGGTGTTCGAGCGGCCGCCCAGCCGGTTCATGGCGATCGCCAGGGTCTCGTGGGCCTCCGGCGACAGCGACCCCAGGCTCATGGCGCCGGTGGCGAACCGGCGCACGATCTCCGCCGACGCCTCCACCGCTTCCAGGGGCAGCGCCGCCTCCGCCGGGCGGAACCCGAGCAATCCCCGCAGCGTGCCGGCCGCCGCCCGGTCGGCGGCCTCGGCATAGGCCGCAAAGCTGTCGGGACTGGCGTCGCGAACGGCCCGCTGGAGGGGCACGATCGTCGACGGGTCCCAGGCGTGGCGCTCGCCGCCCTGGCGGAAGCGGTACTCGCCGGCGTCCACGGCCGCCGGCGGCGGGCCGCCGAAGGCGCGGGCGTGACAGGCCGCCACCGTCTCGTGCACGGCGTCCAGCTCGATGCCGCCCAGCCGCGAGACGGTGCCCGGGAAGTATCGCTCGACCAGACCCGGCCCCAGTCCCACGGCCTCGAAGATCTGCGCACCCCGGTAGCTCTGGATGGTCGAGATGCCCATCTTGGAGCAGACCTTGAGCAGGCCCCTACCCACCGCCTGCAGGTAGTTCTGCTCGGCTTCGTCCGCGGTCAGCTCGCCGAGCAGGCCCCGCGACTGCTGATGGCGGACGGTGGCCAGCGCCAGGTACGGGTTGACCGCCGCGGCCCCGTAACCGATCAGCAGTGCGTGGTGCATCGTCTCGCGAGGCTCCCCGCTCTCGACCACCAGGCCGCACATCGCGCGCGCCCCCTCACGCGCGAGATGCGAGTGCACCGCCGCCGTGGCCAGCAGGGCCGGGATCGGCGCCATGCCGTCGCGCACGGCGCGGTCGGACAGGATCACGATCCGCACGCCGTCCCACACGGCCTGCGAGGCCGACCGGCACAGCCCGTCGACGGCACGCTCGAGCGCGGCCGGCCCCTCGTCGACCGCGTACAGCGTCGACAACGTCCGCGCAGACAGCCCCTTCGCCCGCAGGTGGCGGAGCTTCTCCAGCTCCTCGTCGCGCAGCACGGGCGTTCGCATCGCCACCCGCCGGCAGTCGTCGGGGCGCTCGCCGAGCAGGTTGCCGATGGCGCCGACCGAGGTCCTCAGACTCATCACCATCCCCTCCCGCTGGGGATCGATGGCGGGGTTGGTGACCTGCGCGAACTGCTGCTTGAAGTGGTCGGCCAGCGGCCGGCGGCGTTCCGAGAGCACGGCCAGCGGCGTGTCGTCGCCCATCGAGCCGACCGGCTCGGCGCCGTCACGGGCCATCGGCGCCAGCACCAGCTCGACCTCCTCGGCGGTCTGGCCGAACGCGGCCTGCATCCGTCGCAGCGCGGCGGGCAGGATCGGCGCCACCGGCTCCGGCGGCAGGTCGTCGAGGAACACCTTGTGGTCGGCCAGCCAGCGGGCATATGGGCGCCGCGCCGCCAGCTCGCGCTTGATCTCGGCGTCGCCCACCACCCGGCCCCGCTCGGGGTCGATGCCGAGCATCCGACCCGGCTCGAGCCTGCCCGCCTCGGCGACCTCGGCCGGGTCGATCGGCAACACGCCGATCTCCGAGGCCAGCACGACCAGCCCGTCGCGCGTGCGCAGCCACCGTCCGGGCCGCAGCCCGTTTCGGTCGAGGGTCGCCACCACCCGCCGGCCGTCGGTCGCGATCACGGCCGCCGGACCGTCCCACGGCTCGACCAGGCTGGCGTGGAACTCGTGGAAGGCGCGCACGTCGGCGGGCAGGTCGAGTGCCGGGTCGGTCCAGGCCGGTGGGATCAGCATCGCCAGCGCGTGAGGCAGCGAGCGGCCGGCCATCATCAACAGCTCGAGCGCCGCGTCGAGCTTGGCGGAATCCGACCACCGCTCCTCGAGCACGGGGAACAGCTTCTGCAGGTCGCGGCCCAGCAGCTCGCTCTCAAGCTGTGGCTCCCGCGCCGACAGCCAGCTGGCGTTCCCGCGAATGGTGTTGATCTCGCCGTTGTGGGCCAGCAGATTGAACGGATGGGCGAGGTCCCAGGTGCCCAGCGTGTTGGTCGAAAAGCGGGAGTGGACGAGGGCCAGCCCGCTCTCGAAACGGGCGTCGCGGAGCTCCGGGTAGAACGCACCCAGCTGCGTCGCGCGAAGCAGCCCCTTGTACACGAGCCGCCGGGCCGACAGGCTGACGATCGTGAACTCCGCTTCCGGGATCGCCGCCTGCATGGCGGCTCGCTCCACCCGCCGGCGGATCACGTAGAGCGCGCGCTCGAAGGCCTCCTCCTCGCCCGCCCGTCGCTCCACGATCAGCATCCGGATCACCGGCGCGGTGTCGGCGGCCATCCTGCCGACCTGATCCGGCCGCACCGGCACGTCGCGCCAGCCCAGCGCGCGGTGTCCTTCCTCGGCGCAGATGCGGACGCACAGCTCCTCGCAGCGCAGGCGACGGCCGGGGTCGCGGGGAAGGAACACCAGACCCGCCGCATAGGCGCCGGGCGGCGGCAGCTCGAGCTCGAGCTCGCTGCGGCAGGCGCTGCGCAGGAACCGGTCGGGCTGCTGGACGGTGATGCCGGCGCCGTCGCCGGTCTCGGCATCGGCGCCGGTGGCCCCTCGGTGGTCGAGGTTGGCAAGCGCCACGAGGGCCAGGCGCACCAGCTCGTGCGTCTGCCGCCCGTCAAGGCGCACGAGCGCGCCCAGGCCGCAGGCGTCGTGCTCGAACCGGGCCTCGTGCAGTCCCTC
>Ga0068857_100004040_pt1 | contig 12353 bp, 11 predicted proteins | sample KBSCornC72_FD_66591 | JGI IMG/M metagenome (GOLD analysis project Ga0068857, IMG submission 66591) | Corn rhizosphere microbial communities from Kellogg Biological Station, Michigan, USA - KBS Corn C7-2 | ecosystem: Host-associated > Plants > Roots > Rhizosphere > Soil ...
CTGGAGGACAAGCGTGATACATGCTTTTCTCTGAAGAAATTGAAAGGACCCCAACGGGGCGCAAACGTGCTAGTTATGCCAGAAGCTCATGTAGGACGTCGAATTCGCTGCCTGCTTTTCGATCTCGGTGACACGCTATGGTATCGCGGCAACCAGGATGATTGGGAAAAGTTGGAGGGTGCATCCAATCAGCACGCGCTCGCTCTCTTGCGCCAGCACTGTCACTCTTCGCACCTGCCCGATCTCGATGACCGCACTCTGGGCCAGCGTTTGCGCCAGGAATTTGACGCCCAGGTACGCGCGATGATCCGTCAGACACCCCTGCTGGAACCGGATGTCAGCAAGGCCATCGCTGCCGTGCTGTGTACCTGGGGCTATGCAGATGCTGAGCAAACGCTCTGCCACGCACTCTTCGAGGCTCTGCGCGTGCGTATTCCCCATTCGCGCCCGCTCTTCGCTGATACCCTCCCGACGCTGACTGAACTGAGCAGACGCGGCTATGCTCTGGGCATCGTGACCAATCGCCTGTGGGGCGGCACACCCTTTCATGAAGATTTGCGCTCGCTCGGTTTGCTCGACTACTTCAATCTCAAGCACGTGGCAATTTCCGGCGATCTGGGACTGCGCAAACCCAATCCAGCGATCTTTGAATATACGCTCAACGCGCTTGGTGTCTCACCTCAGGAGACGGCGATGGTTGGGGATTCGCTGAGCGCCGACATTCTAGGCGCGCAACCGCTCGGTATCTACGCGATCTGGAAGCCCAAACCCTGGCTAAGTTCGTGGGTCCAAGAACATGTCTCGCCAGATCCCACCCGGCCTCACGAAGCACACGCGCCGCTACCAGTTCAGACTTTCCCTGGCGAGGATACCGCCGATGCCCAGAGCACCGAGACGGAGGAGACGACCAGTTCGCTCCCCAAAGGCATGCTTGTGACCGACGACGATCATATTCTAGCCCGCGCAAATACCAGTCGCGATTACCTTGAGCAGTTCCGCCAGGGCGAAATCCAACCTGATCATATCATTACCCACCTGACCGACTTGTTAGCAATCTTTCCAGAGAGAAAACAATCATGACGCCGCGCCTGCGCCGCCTGCTTTTTGAAACACTGTATCGCAATAAATATCTCTATCGTTTCGCCAGCACCGTTCCCTTCGCAGGACAGTGGCGCGTCTGGCAGCGCCAGGTTTTGCCACGTTTACATGGGCACGACGTGCTGGAACTGGGCTGTGGCCTGGGCGATCTGCTAGCTGACATGCTGGCTGAGGGTTACAATTGCCACGCAGTCGAACATTCGCCACAAATGCTCGCGGCGGCGTGCGAAACCCTGCACAAACGCCAGCTCGGCTCACCCGATCTCGTCATTCACGGCTCGGCCCAGGACATTCCATTTCCCGTGAACTCGTTCGATAACGTCGTCAGCACTTTTCCGAGCGAATATATCTACGATCCTCGTACCATCAATGAGGTTGCGCGTGTCCTGCGGCCCGGCGGTCGCCTGATCGTGATTGAGGGCGCGAGCCTCCTGCCCATCGGCTTCTTCCAACCCATCCTGCTGCTCCTGCAAGCGTGCGTCTACGGACCCGCGACCGTCTTCGCGCCGCACGCCAACCGCCAGCCGCGTTCGCACCAGCCCGCCAACCAGGTCACCACTGAAATCGTCGAAGAGGCCAGCTTTGGCCGCCACATTCCTCTCGAACGCGCCAACCTCACCCGCTGCTCCGAGATCGCACGCAACAACCGCTGGGAAATCTACCTCACCATCGGCGAGAAACATGCATAAAAATCTGATGGAAACGGGCAGATTGGGAAATTTGTAATCGTCTTTTTCTATGGTAAAATGTTTGTAGAGATGCAATAGAGTAGCCTATAACTCGCGCAAAAGGAGACTGCAAATGGGACACAAGTTGAGAGTGGAATTAGACTTAACCGACGAACAATACGAAACTCTGATGACCGAGATGAGAAGAAGTAGACAGGAAGTTAAAGCAGTTCTTGAAGAGCTAATAGATGAATTTCACGTTAAACAGATGAAGTTCACGCCACCCCTTTCACCTCAACTTTCAGATCGAGAATTAGCCGAGTATCTTTATGATGAAGATATTATTGATCGCATACCCACTGGCAGAATTTACTCTGAAGAAGAGGAAGCTGAGAGGAAACATCTGGCAGACCTCTTCGGCCAGGGAGGCGGCAAATTAGCGTCAGAAATGGTGATTGAGGATCGAGGGCCATACTAGTGAGTATATTCTCTTTAGATACCTCTGCACTGGTCAAAAGATATATTACTGAACCAGGCAGTCCCTGGATCATGGCTCAATGCCATCCAAAGACAGGAAATACCCTTTTCATTTCACAGGCAACTTTAGTTGAAGCTGTAGCAGCTTTCTGTCGACGATCCAGAGCAACAAATTCTGCATCGTGGATTACTTCTGAGGAACGGGACAAACAGATACTTGTGTTTCGCCAGGATCTTTATGACCAGTATAAAACGGTCAAAGTTAAAGAAACAACTTACGAGAGAGCTGGGAATCTGTGCCGCATTCATCAGCTCCGTGCGTATGATGCAATACAGCTTACCTGTGCATTAGTGGCAAATCAGAAACTTAAAGCCAGGAACCAGCCATCGCTTATTTTTCTAAGTTCCGACAATAAACTTCTAGAAATAGCCAGGGCTGAGGGTTTTCAGACCGATAATCCTAATAATCACCTATAGAAGAGGGGGAAAGATGGATTACGAGATCACTTTGCATCTCAGCAACGATGAGTATGCTGCGCTTGTAGAGAAAGCAACAAGGGTTGGCCAGGGGATCGAAGATGTTATGCACTGCCTGCTCAGAGAACATTTTGCCAATCTTCGACGCTCTTTATCGGCTTCTGGCCACGGCCACCTGCTTTCAAAACAAGAACTGCAAGAATACCTTTACCGAAAAGGGACCATTCGCTCCATCCCTACAGGGGAAACGCGCACACCCGAAGAAGAGGTCAGGTTAGAAGAATTGGGAAAGTTATTCGGGCAAGGGAAATCTTTGTCTGAGATGGTCATCGAAGATCGCGGCCCCTATTAATTTCACACGCATTATGTCAAGCGAGTGAGAGGGAAAGATGAACGAGCAGGCAGACTGTTCGCTCATCTTTCCCTCTTTTGTGTGTATCAAGGCTCAGCCCTTGTCAGACCTCTCACAAACTGCTACAGTACGATGTGATGAATGATAGCACTCTTTGCTCCAAGCAAGAGAGTGGGCAAATTGTCTGTGGCTGTTTCGTGTGGCTGTTGTTCAGGCCATTGTAAGGTTCTCGCTCAACATTGCAAGTCCCCATTCAGGCCGCGTGGCTACACTAGCACCATATCATGGATAAAGTGTCACTGCAACAAGGACGCTCTTGCCCATCAATGATCTATTCTTTAGGAGATTAAGAAGTGAGGATGCCTATATTTCGCGGGGTAAAACGCTGGGGAGTGATCGTCTCGGCCTTACTGCTCGCCTCGCTGCTTCTTACCGCCTGCGGTGGGAACCCGCCCTCGACTCTCGATCCACAGGGGCCAGTCGCGGCGAAGGAAGCAGGCCTGTTCTGGCTCATCCTGTGGATTGCGACCGCCGTGTTTGTGATAGTCGAGGCCGTGCTTATCTGGTCGATCTTCCGCTTCCGCGAGCGGCCAAACTCGCCGAATCCCAAACAGACACACGGAAACAACACGATCGAGATCATCTGGACAGTTGTACCGTCGATTGTCCTTTTCGTGGTCCTGGTTGGCACGATCTACACCATGTTCGGCCTGAGCCAGCCAGCTTCCGCCAACACCATCAATGTGAAGGTGGTTGCCCATCAGTGGTGGTGGGAGTTCGATTACGAGAACGCCAACATCACGACCGCCGACGAACTGGTGGTTCCAACTGGCGCAGTCATTCACGTGGACCTGCACTCGGACAACGTGATCCACAGCTTCTGGGTGCCACAGTTGACCGGTAAAATGGACGTGGTACCGGGGCATAATAACGCGACGTGGTTCGAAGCCTCGAACACCGGCGACTTCCGTGGTCAATGCACCGAGTTCTGTGGACTGGAACACGCCAACATGGAATTCTACGTCAAGGCGCTCACACCCGACGCTTATCAGACCTGGTTGCGCGGTCAGCAACTCACGGCCCAGAAATCGACTGATCCCAACGCTGTAGCTGGAGAAAAACTCTTCGCTGGCCCGGGCACCTGCGCCGGTTGTCACGGCATCGTAGGCGTCAATCTGAAGGGATTTAACGATCCCGCCGCCAAGTCACTGATCGGACCCAACCTGACACACTTCGGGTCGCGCAATTTGATCGCAGGTGGCGTGCTGCAATGGAACGCGTCCAGTTGTGTTGTCGAAGGAACCGGTGATAACGCACATATCGTGAATGAGGATTCCTGCAATCTCTACAAGTGGCTGAGTGATCCGCAATCTGTGAAGCCGGGCAATGATATGACTATCCCGAAGCTTTCAGACAGCCAGATCGCTCAACTGGTAGCCTACCTGGAGAGCCTGACCTAGAACAGACCTGGTGCGCGGCCTCTTCGGTCGCGCGCATGGATATCGGAGGATTTTGCGCATGGCAACCCGTATTGCCACTAGAGACGTCGGCGTGACACGGCGCAAACGCTTTAGTGAGACATATGTCGGTGAATGGATTACAACTGTCGATCACAAAAAGCTCGGCATGATGTACATAGTCACCGCATTCTTCTTTTTCGTGGCCGGTGGCATGGAAGCTCTGCTCGTTCGCACTCAGTTGGCGCAACCAGCCGGACACGTGCTGAACCCCGCGACCTATAACGAAGTCTTTACCATGCATGGCACCACAATGATCTTCCTCTTTGTGATGCCGATGCTGACCGGCTTCGGTAACTATCTGGTGCCGCTGATGATCGGCGCGCGCGACATGGCGTTCCCGCGCCTGAATGCCTTCGGTTACTGGATCGTGCTTTTCGCCGGTCTGTTCATAAGCGCGAGCTTCCTGGTGGGCGCGCCGCCGAACGCTGGCTGGTTCAGCTACGCGCCGCTGACCGAAGTTACCTGCGGCAATGGCGTGATGTGTACTCCCGGCCTGAACATGGACTTCTGGGCGCTGGGTATCCTGATGCTCGGTATCTCGTCGATCGCCGGTTCGCTGAACTTCGTGGTCACTATCTTTAAGATGCGCGCGCCAGGCATGACGATTAACCGTATGCCGCTCTTTGTCTGGATGACGATGGTGACATCGTTCCTGCTGCTCTTCGCTCTGCCGAGCCTGACCGCCGCCTCGATCCTGCTGCTGCTGGACCGCCATGCGGGAACGCACTTCTTCCAGGCGGGCGCGGGCGGCGATCCGCTGCTGTGGCAGCACCTCTTCTGGTCGTTTGGCCACCCGGAGGTGTACATTCTAATCCTACCTGCCTTTGGCATCATTTCAGAAGTGATGCCGGTCTTCTCGCGTAAACCAATCTTTGGTTACACGTTTGTGGCCTGGTCGGGCGTGGCCATCGGCTTCCTGAGCTTCACCGTGTGGGCGCACCACATGTTCGCGGTCGGTCTGCCGGTTGTGGCGCAGGCGTTCTTCGCCACCAGCACAACCCTGATCGCCATTCCAACGGCGGTGAAGATCTTCAACTGGATCGCGACGGCCTATGGCGGCAAGCTGAACATGAAGGTGGCGATGTACTTCTCGCTCGGCTTTATCGCGATGTTCCTGATCGGCGGTCTGAACGGCGTAGCCCTGGCGGTGGTGCCGTTCGACTATCAGGTAACTGACACGTACTTTGTGGTCTCGCACATCCATTACGTGCTCTTCGGTGGTTCGGTCTTCGCTATCTTCTCGGGCCTCTTCTACTGGTTCCCGAAAATGACCGGCAAGATGCTGGACGAGAGACTGGGCAAAGTCCAGTTCTGGCTCTTCCTGATCGGCGTAAACCTGACCTTCTTCCCGATGCATATTCTCGGTCTGCTCGGTATGCCGCGTCGCTACTACACCTATCCGGCCACGCTGGGTTGGAATGAGCTGAACGCGATGGCGACCGCTGGTGCCTTTATTATTGCGGTCGGTGTGATGGTCTTCATTTGGAACTTCATCAGCACCTTGCGCAACGGTCAGAAATGCGGCAGCGATCCCTGGGATGCCTTCACGCTGGAATGGGATACGGCCTCGCCGCCGAAACCCTATAACTTCCTGGAACTGCCAGTTGTGCGCAGCCGCCGTCCGTTCTACGATAAGAAGAACCCGGAAGTCGCCGACTGGAAGACCGCGACCCATTAATGTTCTTGTGAAGCGGGTAAACAATGTTTGCCCGCTTCCCCTGATTGCCCGATCTTATGCATGATCGACGTCTGGAAAAGAGTTATCATAAATGACAGAAGAGTCTGCTCAGAATGGGCAAGTGCCGGAATCACCGGTTCCGGCAAAAAAGCGTCCGAAGGCTTCGCTGGAGATTCGCGAGCAGCAATTGGCTCCCAAGCCGAGCTTCTGGCCGATCGCCCTGGCCCTGACGCTGATTATTGCTTTTATCGGCGTCATGATAATCAACACGACCCCGATTCTGCTCATTGTTGGCGCGGTGCTGGTCATTATCGCCATCATTGGATGGATGACGGAAAAGCACTAATTACCGCAGTCCATGTGGCGCGCTGAATGGTTACAGTTTGGCGCAGCCATCGTAAGTTATAGGAGTTTGTAACATGAGCGTTGCTCGCAGCGAGCATCTCGAAGTTTTCGAGGAGCACGGCACAGGCTCTGGGCGCTCGATGCAATGGTGGGGCATGATCCTCTTCATTGCCTCAGAGGCCCTGATCTTCGCGAACTTCATCGCGGCTTATCTCTATCTGGAGATCCGCAACTGGAATAACGCGGCCTGGCACCTGCCTTCGGATATCACCTATCCGATCATTAACACGATCATCCTGATCTGTAGCAGCTTCCCGGCTCACTACGCCGGACGCGGCATCGCCAAAGGCAACCAGCGCCAGTTGAAAATTGGCCTGGCCCTGACGGTCCTGATGGGCGCAGTCTTCCTGGGCGGCCAGGTCATCGAGTATACTGGCCTGTTTGGGGATTTCGGTTTTACCCCGCAGTCCAGCATCTTCGGCTCGGCCTTCTTCACGCTGACAGGCTTCCACGGCCTGCACGTGACGGTCGGCGCGATCTTCCTGCTGATCTGCTTGATCCGCTCGATGCGCGGCGATTTCACCGCCAAACATCATTTCGCGGTCCAGGCTGCCGAGATGTACTGGCACTTCGTCGATATCGTGTGGATCATCGTCTTCACGCTGATCTACCTGGTTCCGGTGATCCTGCAAGCTGGCGGCGGCAAATAACCGCAACCATCCAAAAGAGTCAGAGCGTTCTGCTCTGGCTCTTTTTTTATCGCCAGAGTCGTGCCATAGTCGGCATATGGTACAATAGTGGTATCGGGCAGCGATGCGTAGCGCGAGCATTGGAGGAGGTGTTGCGGGCTACGGCCAGCAATCTTCCTGGAAACGAAAGCAGGCGGGCAAAGAATGGTACCAGGACACGATGTAAAGATCGCCAGTGGCAGCGAACTCGCGACCAGAAAACGCTGGCGTGGCTTCACACGCTGCTCTATCTGTACCGACATCATCTGGTTTTCCCCGATCGCGCTCAAAGAGCCAGTTGGTGCACCTGAACCGCGCCTCGAATGGGTCCTCTGCCACAGTTGCCACGCTATGCTCCTCAGCCAGATGCGCCGCTCGCCCATTCGCTCACCTCTGCGTCTGCGCATTGCCATGGGTCTGGTGGCCGCCGAATGCTCACCGCGAGCCTATGGCGTACGCGACCATCGCCGCGACCAGCGGCGCTTTGTCGGCATCGGAATTGCCCTCATCATCGCCATGTTATTGCACTTGAGTTTAATTATCTATCTGGCTACCCTGATGAGATAGGCAACGCTCGACCTTGCCTGGTTGCACACGCAAGGGATGCGGATTCACTCACAGAGACGCAAAGAAGTCTGATTTTCGCGGGCGTCATTTCAATAGTCCTATATCGCGTGCATTACCCTCCCTCGTTTTGCTAGAATATTTATAACAAATCCAACTGAGCAAACGAGAGAGGTTTTTTTTATGGGTCTCGCCGCGAGAGACAACCAGCAACACCAATCAGCAGGTAATGGGCAAACACGCTCCAACCTGCCTGTGGACTTTTTGGAGACCAGCGCGCCTCTCTCACTGCCCACGAATCTAAGCAACGAGTATGCTATTCTCGCGGGGATCGCGGCCAATTTGCGCAGCGGCTTCCTCTTGCTCAACCAGGCCGAAGCAATTACATATGTCAACCCAAGCGCGCAACGCCTGCTCAGTCTTGACGAAGAGGTGCTGGATACTCTCCAGCCATTTGATATCCGCCAGCAACTGGTCGCGCTCGCGGTCAATCCCGCGAACGCACAGGATGAATTGGATCGCCTCTGGAGTCATCCCGAAGAGGAGAGTTCGACCGATCTGGCCCTGACCGACGCGGCGATTCGCTGGCTGCGCGTGCGGAGTTTTCCGATCTGCGACCCACCCGGTCGTCTGCTGGGACGCGGCTTGCTGCTCGATGATATTACACTGGAACGTTCCGCTACCCAGACGCGCAATGAGACGCTGGCGATGGCCGCCCACGAACTCAAAACACCGCTGGCCATTATCAAAGGTTCTGCCACGACGCTGCTGAGCAATTCGATGCGCTGGGATCAGGCCATGCAACGCGAGATGTTGCAAATGATCGATACTCAGACCGATCGCCTGCATGAAATACTCAATACGCTGCTCGATGTCTGGCGACTGGACGCGGGCGCGCAAACGCTACGCTTCAGCGAGGTGCAGTTGCCCGCGTTGCTGCACCAACTGGTGGAACGCTGGCGGAGAAACGCGCCGCGCCATCGCATTCTTTGCACTATCGACGATCCGCTCCCGCCGCTACTCTGCGATCCCGCGCGGCTTGAGCAAGCACTGCACCAGTTGTTCCATAACGCGGTCAGCTATTCGCCCAACGGCGGCACGATCCGCCTGAGCGTGGAGAGCGACGAGTACGAGATCCGCCTGAGCATCAGTGACCAGGGCAAGGGCATCGCGCCCGAACATCTCGATCGCGTCTTTGAACGCTTCTATCGCGTGGCAGAGGGTAATGAGCGTGTCCAGGGTAGCGGATTGGGTCTGGCCGTGGCACGCGCGACCATTGAGGCACATGGCGGGCGTATCTGGGCCGATTCAGCCGGTCCCGACGCTGGCACGACTTTCTACTGTACACTGCCTTTCACGCCGCCGGGTGCGCAAAAGACCAGCACCCCGGCCTGGCAGACCAGCGGTTCGCTGCCAGCCGTCAAGGCCGTGAGCAAGCCGATCGCCCCAGCACGCTATGGTCAGCGCGTCTCGATCGCGGTCGTTGAAAGCGACGCGCGCATCGCTCGCTATCTGCGCGCCAATCTTGAAGAGCAACAGTATCGCGTCCAGGTTATCGGTCATGGCACACAATTCCTGCGTCAGTTCGATCTGGAAGAGCCGGGATTGATCCTGCTGGCAACCCAACTGGCGGATATGCAAGGCATCGAACTGTTGCAGCGTTTGCGCGAGTTCTCGCGTGTTCCTGTGATGATGCTCTGCAACGACGACGATAGCGAAGACGAGCGCGTGCACCTGCTCGATCTGGGCGCTGACGATCTGGTTAATAAGCCCTTTAGCATGAAAGAGCTGCTGGCACGTCTGCGCGCCCTGCTACGCCGCCAGGCCGAACAGAGCGAGAGCGAGCCTACCGAATCGATCTTCACCACTGGCGATCTCGTGATCGACTACGCGCAACATCAAGTGCTGCTGCAAGGTCGGCCCGTTCAGCTCAGCCGCACCGAATACAAGCTACTTAGCACGCTCGCGCAAAATGCCGGGCGCGTGCTGACACATGAATTGCTGCTTGAGCGCGTCTGGGGGGCGGAATATAACCGCGAGGTCGATTTTATCTGGGTCTACATCAGCCGCTTGCGCCGCAAAATTGAGCCGGATTCGCGCAAGCCACGCTACATTATCACCGTGCCAGATGTCGGCTACAAGCTGGTCAAATCGTAGGAGAATCGGACGCCGAACGCGAGGTTCGGCGCGACACCCAACGTGAGATGACGCAAGGTCCTGTCGATCCTCAAAAATTGATGGTCCTGTTCAACCAAATCAAACTTGTCGAGATCATCTTAGACTGTTATAGTTAACAACGGAAAAATCTTCTCTTCCCTTTTGAAAGGCACACGCTATGGCAGCAAATCTTGGTCTCACGTTCTGGCTTACCGAGTGGGAGCTGGCCCCTTCGTTGTTCATCGGGGCCGCGCTGGTGATCGGGCTGTATTGTTATGCTCTCGGCCCCTATCATCGACGCAACTATCCCGATGTGCCGATCAAAACCGGGCAGACGATCGCCTTTTTCTGCGGCGTGCTGATTATGCTGCTCGCGCTGATCTCGCCCCTGGACGCGCTCGGCGACGACTATCTGTTTAGCGCGCATATGCTCCAGCATCTCTGCCTGACTACCTTTGGCCCGCCGCTGCTCTTCGTGGGGACGCCTGAGTGGATGTTTGAACGTTTGCTGGAGAACAAGTTGATTTATCGTATGGCAAAAGTGCTGGTCTGGGCACCACTGGCCTTTGTCCTCTATAACGCCGATTTCCTGCTCTGGCACATTCCCCCCCTCTACAATGCCACGTTGGAGAATGAGACCATCCATATTTTTGAGCATATGACCTTTATCGCCTTCGGTATCCTGAGCTGGTGGCCGATTCTCAGTCGCTCAAGCAAGCTGCCCCGGCTCTCGATGGGTGGCCAGGTGCTCTATATCTTCCTGATGGGCATGCCCGCCGTCCTGCTCGGCGCGGGCCTGACCTTTATGCCGCCGCTCTACCACCCATATACTCAGGACCCCATCGTCTGGGGCATCTCACATATTGTGGATCAGCAACTCGGCGGCCTGATTATGTGGATACCGGTGAACCTCTTCTACATCGCCATCGTCAGCGGTCTCTTCATTCGCTGGATGCAACAACAGGAAGCGAAGCAGATCGCCGCCGAACGTCAGGGCGATGCGATCGATAATGACGTCGGCATCCTTTCCTGAGAGCCAACCTCGTGCTATAATCGTCCTGGTTGTTTCCGCTTTCTGCCATCACACGAAGAATGGCAAAACAAACTGGCCGGATATGATTGCGCTGGAAGAGGTTGTTTGCGTATGCTCATCAAACGTCTCGAATTAGAGAATATCAAAAGCTATAAACACGTCGTCGTTGATTTTCAACGCGGGACGACGGCCATTAGCGGCTCCAATGGCGCGGGCAAAACGACGCTGGTTGAGGCCATTGGCTTCGCGCTCTTTGATTACATGCCGTATAAGCAAGATCAGTTTGTGCGCGAGGGTGAGAAATATGGGCGCGTCGTGGTCCATTTGCTTGGCAGCGACGACCGCCCTTACGAAGTGGAGCGCCGCTGTGGCTCTGGCGCGCTCTGGACCCTCTATGATAGCGAGGCGAACTATCGCCTGGAACAGCGCGCCGATGTACAGGATAAGCTGCACGAACTCTTTGGGATCGAACGCGAACGCTCGCTGAGCAATCTCTTCCGTGACGCGCTTGGTGTGCCACAAGGGACATTCACCGGAGATTTTCTGCAAAATCGGAGCGCGCGCAAAACAACCTTCGATGTGCTCCTACAAATCGAGGATTACCGCACCGCCGCCGATTACCTGCACGAAGCGCAGAAACAGTATAAAGAGCAGGGCTTTGAGCAGGAAGCAAAAATCAGGGAATTGCAGTTTAAAACGAGCGAGCTAAATGCGTGGCGCGAGGCACTCAAAGCCGCCCGCGAGCAGGATCAAGAGTTGAAGACGCGCAACGTGCTCAACACCCAGCGTCTGGACGAGCAGCGCGCGTATGTCAAGATCCTGGAACAGCGCAAAGATCATCTCACACAGTGTGAGAACCAACGCAACCAGAGCGAGCGCGACAAAACATACGCGCAACAGCAATGTACCCAGGCTGAGAAGGAACTGGACGAGGCCAGAACCGCGCACCGGGCCGTCGAGGAGAGCCTGGCAGATCACGAACGTTACCAAATTGCCGAAAAAGAGCTGGCGAAGTTGCGCCATGACGAGCGTCAACGCAACGAACTGCGTCAGCAGCAGGCAAAGATCAATAACACCATCTCCGTCACCGAAACCAACATCAATAATCTTCAGCGCCACCTGGATGAGATCGCCCTGGCCCACCAGCGCGTGCTTGAATTGCTACCAGCAGTGGAGCGGCAGAATGAGTTGAACAAGCAGATTGGCACGCTCGCCCTTGAGGTCCAGCGCTACAACGCGCTGAGAGACGAGGGAAC
>Ga0068857_100004042_pt1 | contig 12349 bp, 9 predicted proteins | sample KBSCornC72_FD_66591 | JGI IMG/M metagenome (GOLD analysis project Ga0068857, IMG submission 66591) | Corn rhizosphere microbial communities from Kellogg Biological Station, Michigan, USA - KBS Corn C7-2 | ecosystem: Host-associated > Plants > Roots > Rhizosphere > Soil ...
GGATATGGTTTCGCAAAAGTTCCCAAACATATCACGAAGGAATGGAAAGAGCTCATCGAAAGCTACCTGCTGGGGCGCGGGGCTTTGCGCCTGGCGATCCTGGTTTTGGACGCGCGGCGGGGTTGGATGGAGCGCGATTGCGAGCTAAAAGATTGGCTCGAAGCGCATGGGCGGCCCTATTTGGTGGTCGCGACGAAAGCAGATAAGTTGAAAACGCAGCAAGAACGGCACTTGAGCCAACAGGCTCTCCGCAATGGACACGCGGGGGAAGTGCTCGAATGCTCGGCCACCACCGGCCGGGGAGTGAGGGAAATTTGGCAAGCGATCTCGAAAATCAAGACCAGTCATTAGATACCGGTAATCAGGCGCAGCAACCGGCAAAGCCGGAAGGCGCTAAGGAAACCAGAGCGCGGGCTCCGCGGGGCGAGAAAGCGTCCGCACCGCCTGCAGAGACTAAGCCTCCTGCCGAGCCGGAACCCGAAAATAACCAAACGAACCCAAGCGAGACGGCGGAAGGGCAAACTTCCAGCGACCAAACGAACCCAGCGGAAGCCGCCGCCAAGCCCGAAATGACGGGCCGCCTGTTCGATCCGCGCCGCCGTGCCACCGCCGCCGGCCAACCGAATCGCGGCAACGCTCTCGATCTGGTGGAACTAAAGGACATGAGCATCCAGAAGCTCAACCAGATCGCCAAAGATCTGGGCGTCCAGGGTTTTGCCGGACTCCGCAAGCAGGAGCTGATCTTCAAGATTCTCCAGGTGCAGGCGGAAAAGAGCGGCCTGATTTTCTCGGAGGGCGTGCTCGAGTGCCTGCCCGACGGCTTCGGCTTCCTGCGCGCACCCGAATACAACTACTTGCCGGGTCCCGACGACGTCTACGTCTCGCCCTCGCAGATCCGCCGCTTCGATCTACGCACCGGCGACACCGTCAGCGGCCAGATCCGCCCGCCCAAGGAAGGCGAACGCTACTTTGCCCTGATCAAAGTCGACGCCATCAACTTTGAACCGCCCGAGGAAGCCCGCAATAAGATTTTCTTCGACAACCTGACGCCGCTCTATCCGCAAGCGCGCTTGAAGATGGAAACCGTCAAGGACAACTTCTCGGGCCGCGTGATGGATCTGCTGACGCCCATCGGCAAAGGCCAGCGCGGGTTGATCGTAGCCGCGCCGCGTACCGGCAAGACCATGCTGTTGCAGTCGATCGCCAACTCCATTACGGCGAATCATCCGGAAGTCTCGCTGATCGTCCTGCTGATTGATGAGCGCCCCGAAGAAGTCACCGACATGCAGCGCTCGGTCAAGGGCGAAGTCATCAGTTCGACCTTCGATGAACCCGCCGCCCGCCACGTACAAGTAGCCGAAATGGTGATCGAAAAAGCCAAGCGTTTGGTCGAGCACAAGAAAGACGTCGTGATCCTGCTCGATTCCATCACGCGTCTGGCGCGCGCTTACAACACGGTAGTCCCGCCGTCGGGCAAAGTGCTCTCGGGCGGCGTGGATTCAAACGCCTTGCAGCGCCCGAAACGCTTCTTCGGCGCCGCGCGCAATATTGAAGAAGGCGGGTCGCTCACCATCGTGGCCTCTGCCCTAGTCGATACCGGCAGCCGCATGGACGACGTCATCTTTGAAGAATTCAAGGGTACCGGCAACATGGAAATCCATCTGGACCGCAAATTGATGGATAAGCGCGTGTTCCCAGCCATCGACATCTCGAAATCCGGCACCCGCAAAGAAGAGCTCTTGCTGCCGAAGGAAGAACTCAACCGCGTGTTTATCCTGCGCCGGGTTCTCAATCCGCTCTCGCCGACCGAGAGCATGGAACTGCTGATCGACAAGCTCTCGAAGACTCGCAGCAACGGCGAATTTCTCGCTGCGATGAGCGGCTAAGGCACAGCGACTCCCCTTCGAATGGGCCGCATCCGCGTTCTCTCCGACAACGTCGCCAACAAAATCGCTGCCGGAGAAGTGGTTGAACGACCAGCCAGCGTCGTCAAAGAACTGCTCGAAAACTCGCTTGACGCGGGAGCCACAGAATTTCGCCTGGATGTAGAAGCCGGCGGCCGCCGTCTGATTCGCCTGGCCGACAACGGCATGGGCATGATGCGCGACGACGCTCTGCTGGCTTTCGAGCGCCACGCCACCAGCAAACTCTCCGACGTCAAAGATCTGCTTTCCATCGCCACCCTCGGGTTCCGCGGCGAAGCACTGCCATCGATCGCATCCGTTTCACGGCTATTGCTTGAAACGCGCGCGCGCGAAGAAGCCGTCGGCACTACGGTCGAACTCGCGGGCGGCAAAATCCTGCGCTGCGAAGACGCCGCGCTGGCCGACGGTACCATCATCGCGGTGCGCGACTTGTTTTACAACGTCCCGGCGCGCAAGAAATTTCTGCGCACCGAACAAACGGAAATCGCGCACGTGGCCTCGTTGATTACGCATTACAGTCTGGCGCATCCCGACAAGAGTTTTCTGCTGCGTCACAACAATTCGGAACTGCTGGACGTCACGCCAGTAGCAACACTACGCGAGCGCGTGTATCAGGTCTTCGGCAGCCAGATACTGGAAGATCTGATCGATCTCGGCGATCAATCGCGCGCCTTCCCGCTGGCGGCCGATGACGAACAAGGTGGTCCCCGCCGCTTCCGCCTGCGCGGCTTCGTCAGCGGCCCGCAGGTGCAGCGCCTCAACCGCAATTCGATCTATCTGTTCGTCAACCGCCGCCTGATCCGCGACCGCCTCCTGTTGCATGCACTCTCCTCCGCTTATCACAACTTGATGCCACCGGCGTGCTATCCCTTTGCGCTGCTGTTTCTGGATTGTGATCTCGAAGAAGTCGACGTCAACGTGCATCCGTCGAAAACCGAAGTACGCTTCCGCCACGGATCGCTGGCGCACGACTTCCTGCGTGACACCATTCGCGACGCGCTCATGGCCCAGCGTCCGGCGTCACGGATTCCGTCCCCCGCGCAACCCGCAGCGGTGCTCCCGTATTCGGAGTTCACCCAGCGCGTGGAAAACATGACTTTCCCGGTAGTGGCGGAGACAGACAACCCTTCAGCCCTGCCCGAATTCACACTTCACCGCCCGCCATCGCCGCCGCCGCGCTTTGATTTCGCGGATGCACCGGCGGAAGGCGCGCCGCGTGTTGCCGTTCCCGATACTCACGGCCCGCTGTTCCCGGGTGGTATTCTGCCCGAACACGAAAGTCTCGACGCCCTGAAGGACCTGCGGCCTCTCGGACAGATCCACGACAGCTTCATCATCGCCGCCGGACGTGACGGGCTCTGGATCATCGATCAGCACGTGGCCCATGAACGCATTCTGTTCGAGCAAGTTTTGGCGGCGCGCGGTAAAAACGCCGTCGAGACCCAGGGCCTGCTCATGCCGCTGGTGATTCAACTCACTCCGGCGCAGCAACTCGAATACGCCCGCATCGCCGAAGAACTCAACGCGTTGGGCTTCGACACGGAGCCTTTCGGGAACCGCACCGTCGCGGTGAAATCCGCACCTGCGGGCATCGGCGCGAGCGATGTCGAAAGGGTCATCTTCGAAATTCTCGAAATCTCCGAGCGCGAGCTGCGCAAAGCGTCGATCGACGATGTGCGGCGCGGCATGGCTGCGTCGATCGCCTGCCGCGCGGCGATCAAAATCAACATGAAGCTGGAGCCCGCGAAAATGGACTGGCTGCTGCGCGCGCTCGCGGCCACCTCCTCGCCCATGAGCTGCCCGCACGGGCGCCCCATTGCGCTGCGCTACTCCACTCGCGATATCCTTAAGAGTTTCCACCGCATATGAATCGCTACCTCCTGGTGATGCTCGGCGCTGCGCTGGGCGGACTGTCCCGCTACCTGGTGGGAACCGTCGTGCTGCAACGCTTCAACGCGCGCTTCCCGGAGAATGTGTTTCCTGTAGGTACCGTCGTGGTGAATGTCACGGGTTGCTTTTTGATCGGCATACTCATGACGCTGTTTGTAGCGCGCGCCGATCCTAATCCCAACCTGCGCTTGTTGCTGGTGACGGGGGTTCTCGGCGGCTACACCACCTTTTCCAGCTTCGCCTGGGAGAGCTTTGAGGCCATCGAGAAAGAACAGCTCTGGATTGGCTTGGCGAACATCCTGCTAAGCGTCGTGCTGGGATATCTGGCCGTGTGGTGCGGGACTTGGGTCGCACGCGTACTTCGATGAATCAGCGCATAGTCGTGGTGGGCGGCGGCATCGTGGGCCTCGCTACGGCCTGGCGTCTCACCGCGCGGTTCCCCGATACGCACGTGACAGTGCTTGAAAAAGAATCCGCCGTCGGACAACATCAGAGCAGCCATAACAGTGGGGTGCTCCACGCGGGGCTGTACTACAAGCCGGGATCTCGCAAGGCGCGGCTGGCAGTGCGCGGGATTCGCCAGATGGTGGAGTTTTGCCAGAGCCACTCGATCGCGCATGACGTCTGCGGAAAAGTGGTTGTCGCTGTGACACCAGACGAAGTACCGCGGCTGCAGGCACTGCTGGAGCGTGGCACAGCCAACGGCTTGGAAGGTCTGCGCTGGCTGACGCCGGAACAACTGCGTGAGATCGAACCGCATGCCGCGGGCGTCGCGGCGGTGCACGTTCCACAGGAAGGCATCGCCGATTATCCGGCTGTGTGCCGGGCATTGTCGGAAGAGATTCAAGCACGCGGCGGCGAAGTCATCACGGGCGCCGAGGTGAGCGCCATCGCGCGCGAAGGTGCGCTGTGGCGGGTTCACAGCAGTGCCGGCGGCTACCAGGCGGAACGTATCGTCACTTGCGCCGGGCTGCAAGCGGATCGCGTGGCGGCGCTAACGGGGCAGGCCCGCGCCGTTCGCATCGTTCCTTTTCGCGGCGAATATTACGGCATCCGTCCGGAGCGCCAGTATCTGGTGCGCAATTTGATTTATCCGGTGCCCGATCCGAATTTCCCCTTCCTGGGCGTGCACTACACTCGCATGATTCATGGCGGTATCGAAGCAGGACCCAACGCGGTGCTGGCGTTTTCGCGTGAAGGCTACCGGAAATCCGACCTGCGCGTGAGCGATCTGGCCGACGCCCTGGCGTTTGCGGGGCTATGGAAGTTTCTGGCCAAGTATTCGAGCATGTGTTGGATGGAGCTGCGCCGCTCCTTCAGCAAAGAACTATTCTGCGCGACGCTGCAGCGGCTCGTCCCCGAGATCCAGCCGTCGGATCTAGTCGCAGGCGGCGCCGGAGTGCGCGCGCAGGCCATGACCGCTGACGGTGCTTTCGTCGAGGATTTTCATTTCGTCGAAGGGCCCGGCGAACTACACGTTGTGAACGCACCCAGTCCAGGTGCGACGGCGTCACTCGCTATTGGTGAAGAGATCGCGGAAGTGCTCGCGCGTCAGCGCTAAGCGGCGTCGATCAGCGCTTGCGTCAGTTCCGCGGGCATGTCCAGCATCACATCGTGACCGCAAGGCAAACTGAGCGTTTTCCATCCTCTGGCTTTGGCTTTTTCATAAGACGGCGGAAATGGGGAATGCTCGTAACCGGTGGCGAGAATGAAGGTCACGTTGCGAACCTTGCTGCCCGCGCCGGTCACTCTAATCTTTTGCTGAAAGGTCGCGAGAGGCTGCCAGGTACATTGGCCGTTCATCCAGGCGAGGTCCTGGGAATTCACACGAAAAAACTCGCCGGGTATCGGCGGGACCTTCCAACCGTCGCCGGCGCTTTTTACGCCGTCGAGTTGCTGTTGGCGCTGTCCTTCCGGGAGGAGATCGTGCAGCGATTGTCCGTCTTCCAGAAGAAAAGCATCCAGATACACCAGAGACCGGATGCGATCGGAAATGCGGTCGGCCACCCCGCTGATCACCGCCCCGGCGTAGGAGTGCCCGCACAACACCACATCCGATAACTCTTCCCAGCGGATGAGATTCACCACATCGTCGATGTGCGTATCGAGGTTCACGGAGGGCGACAGCAGATGCGAGCGTTCGGCGAGTCCCGTCAAGGTCGGGGTGAAAACCTGGTGCCCTTGATCTTGCAGCGCCTTGCGTACACGCTTCCAGCACCAACTACCGTGCCAAGCGCCGTGGACCAACACAAATGTACTCATATTTTAGGATTCGTTCTTGAGCGCGCCCTGCAGTTTGGCGGCGAAGGCCGATGAAGGCTGGGCTTTCGCGAGCAGCGCGGCGGCAGTGGGGAGCGGAGCCGGGGGCGCGGCCTGCTCCTCGGGCTCCACCAGATACTGCTGTTTCTTAAGGACCATGCGCTCAAGCGCAGGGTTGTATCCGGTCCACACGCCGGTAGCCTGCCGGTCCTTCGCGATGTGCGCGCGCATGGCTTCCATCTTCGAATCCAGGTTGTCGATTTGGTGCAGCAGCATCGCCTCCAGGAACATGGGCACCTTGGGCGAACCGAATTCAAGCGAGCCGTGGTGGCTCAAGATCATGTGCTCGACCAAGTCGCGCAGCAACGGAGGGAACCCCGGGAGTTTGCGCAGCGCGTCTTCGACCATGCGGACCCCAATCGAGATGTGACCGATCAACTGGCCTTCCGTGCTGTAGCCCAGGCTGCGCGCGTAGGTCAGCTCATGGATCTTGCCGATGTCATGCAGGATCACGCCGGTGAGCAGCAGGTCGAAATCGATATCCGGATAATGCGCTGCGGTGACTTTCGCGAGCTGGCATACGGAAAGCACGTGCTCGATCAAGCCGCCGATCCAGCCATGATGGATAGATTTCGCAGCGGGTGCCGTGCGATAGGCCAGCGCGACAGTCTCATCCGCGAAGATGGTCTCGATGAGCGCCTTCAAGTGATGGTTGGTCATCGACGCGATCCAGCCCTTGAGCTCCGCGAACATTTCGTCGCGGTCACGTTTGGAGGCAGGCAGGAAATCGGCGATGTCGATCTCGGTCTCGGCGAGCAATTGCAGACGGTAGATGGTGAGCTGCGGCTTGTTCTGGAACAACTGCACCATGCCTTTGACTTTCAGGAAGCAATCGCGTTCGAAGGTATCCATGACCTCTGGAACGTTATCCCACATCTTGGCGTCGAGGTCGCCGCTACGGTCCGCCAAGGTTAGCGACAGGTAAGGTTCGCCGGTCTTCTTCTGGCGAATTTCTTTGTGCTGGACGAGAAACACGCCCTGCACGAGCTGATTCGGTTCCAGCTCGGAAACATAAGGAGTCTTCATTTTTCTAGGTCGCGGTTCTGTCCCGTAATCGCTAGCGCGACGACGAGGTACCGGTATTCTGCGTGCTAGTTCCGGGGATGGGCACCACGCCCAGCAAGCGGCGCTTGCGTTGTTTGGCAGCCACCTGTTCCTTGGTGATGGTTTCGGGCTTGATCTCGGCGGGATCCACCCATGCGGTATTCTTACCGGGGGCGGCGCCCGAGTCTTCATACCCGGGTTTAATTTCGAGGAAGGCATTCACGCGGAGTTCGGTGAGATAGCGCCGCAGCTCGGGCGCGAAGCGCGGATTGAACAGCTTGTTGGTGATTTCGTTCTGCACTTCTTCGAAACTCGCCAGGCCGGCCTTCTGGTGTTCTTCCACTTTGAGAATCAGGAATCCGTTGCCTACGTTGATGGGATCGGTGACGTAGCCGCGCTGCTGATCCCACACTGTGGCCTCGATCTCGGGACGCAGCTTGCCCTTCTCGTAGGCGCCGATATCGCCATCCTGCTGGGCACTGGCCGCATCCGAGTTATTGTGGGCAAGGTCGTCGAATTTCTCGCCTTTCTTGCCGCGCGCGGATATATCCTTGGCTTTCCTCTCGGCCGCCGCCGCATCGGTTGCGGGCTGAACGGCCACTAGGATTTCGCGCAGGAACACGCGCTCTTCGCGCTTGAAATCGTCTTTATGGATTTCGTAATACGCCTGCGCTTCTTCTTTTTTGATCTGAATTCTGCCGGAGACTTCCTGGCGGATCACGCGATTGGTGAGGAGATCGTTCTTGCGATCGTTTTTGTAATCTTCGTAGGACATTCCGGTTTGCTCTTTGACGAATTGCTGGAACTTGTCGGGGTCGGAGATCTTGGCGTTGCGCTGGATTTCGGCGAGTTGCTTGGCTACTTCGGAATCGACGTTGAGATTCAGTTCTTTCGCTTTGGACTGCAGCAGAAGCTGATCGATGCGCTCGCGGAGAATATTCTGCTCGCCGTCTTTCATCGCGTCCGTAAGACGCTGGCCGGTGGCGCCTTGCTCGCGCAGACTGGCCTCTAGTTGCTTGCGGGTGCGGTCGTAGTCGCCGCGCGTGATGATGTCACCGTTGACTTTGGCGATGATCTCGTCGATGACGGTGATTTCGGCGGCGGACGCCAGGCCGGCGGCTGCTAGGCTCACTAGGACAAGCTGGTGGCGCATACAGTAATTATAGCGCCTCGGTAGGAGAAGTCGCCTTCGCGGAAAGGGTCTCCAAGGATTTCTCCAGGAACGTTAGGACGGTGCTGGGGGATTCGGAGGCGGAATTGAGGGGGAGGCGTAACACACCGGCGGGGGTGAACTGGGCGCCTTCTACCGACGACACCAGGGCCATCAGGCGCGAGGGGTCGATTTTCGAGCCGGGGTGGAATTTGATTTGCACGGCGCTGCCGCGGCGGTCGATGGCTTCTACTCCTAGTTTTTCGGCCTCGGTTTTTAGCAGCGCGAAGGCGAAGAGAGTGCCGACGGCGTCGGGAGGCGGGCCGTAGCGGTCTTCTAGTTCGCCGCGGAAGGCGGCGGCTTGTTCCGCGTCCTTGGCGTCGGCGATGCGTTTGTAGGCGCGTAGGCGCTGGTGCTCGTCGGCAATGTATTCGGGGGGGATGCGGATGTCCAGACCCAGGTTCAAGGCGGAGTGTACTTCTAGCGGGGTCTCTTCGCCTTTGAGTTCCTGGACGGTTTCGTCCAGCATCTTGAGGTACATGTCGAAGCCAACGGCGGCGATGTGGCCGTGCTGCTCGCCGCCCAGCAAGTTGCCGGCCCCGCGCAGTTCGAGGTCCAGCGCGGCGATTTTGAAGCCGGCGCCGAGATCGGAAAACTCGCGTAATGCAGCCAGGCGCTTGCGGGCGATCTCGCTCAGTTCGGTATCGGCGGGGACCAGCAGGTACGCGTAGGCACGGCGGTTGGAGCGGCCGACGCGTCCCCGGAGTTGATACATTTCCGAGAGGCCGTAGCGCTCGGCGTTTTCGATAATGATGGTGTTCGCGAGCGGAATATCCAGGCCATTTTCGACGATGGTGGTGCAGACAAAGACATCGTATTCATGGCGCATGAAACCTAACAGGACGCGTTCTAATTCTTCCTCTCCCATCTGGCCGTGGCCCACGCCGATCTTCGCGCTGGGGACTAATTCCAGAATGGAGGCGGCGCGCATGTAGATGGAATCCACGCGATTGTGGACGAAGTACACTTGGCCGCCGCGGCTGATTTCCTGTTCGATAGCCGTACGGATCAGGTTGTTGTCGAAGTGCGCGACCACGGTTTGAATGGCCAGGCGGTCTTTCGGAGCCGTCTCGATCACGCTCATGTCGCGGATGCCCAGCATCGACATGTGCAGAGTGCGCGGAATGGGCGTGGCGCTCATGGTGAGCACGTCCACGTTCTGGCGCATCTGCTTCAAACGCTCTTTGTGGCGCACGCCGAAGCGCTGCTCTTCGTCGAAGATCAACAGGCCCAAATCGCGGAATTCGATGTCTTTCGAGAGCAGACGATGGGTGCCGATGGCTACGTCGATCTTGCCTTGGGCCAGCTCTTCGACGGACACCGCGAGTTCTTTCTTGGGCACGAAGCGCGAGAACATGGCGATGCGTACGGGGAACGCGGCGAAGCGGCGCTTGAAGGATTCGAAGTGCTGGAAGGCGAGCACCGTTGTCGGCGCGAGCACCGCCACCTGTTTGCCGTCACCCAGCGCCTTGAACGCGGCACGCATGGCGATTTCGGTTTTGCCGAAGCCGACGTCGCCGCAGAGCAGGCGGTCCATGGGATGCGGCGACTCCATGTCGCGCTTGATTTCTTTGGCGGCGGAAATTTGGTCCTTGGTTTCAGTGAACTCGAAGGCGTCTTCAAATTCGCGCTGCCAATTGGAGTCCTTCGAAAACGAGTAACCTTCGGCCACTCGGCGCTGGGCGTAGAGTTTCAACAGCTCATCCGCCATGTCGCGCATTTTGGCTTTGACTTTGGTTTTGCGCTGGGTCCAGGTGGCGCCGCCCAGGCGGTCGAGAGGTGGTCCGGATTCGCCGCCACCGCGATATTTCTCGACCAGATCCATGCGCGTGAGGGGCACATAGAGCTTGGAATCGCCGGCGTATTCGAGCAACATGAAGTCGCCCTTTTGCTCGCCTTGCACGATTTCGCGCAGGCCCAGGAATTTGCCTACGCCATGCGTGGTGTGGACCACGAAGTCGCCGGGCTTGAGATCGGCGAGATCGGCCGCGAAGACGCTGAGCTGGCTCTTGGTGATGCCGGGGCGCGCGATTAAGTCTGACGGATCGAACAAGTCTTCGGAGCCGATGAAGGCAATGTTGGAATCCGGGAAGATGGCGCCGCGGCGGACCAGCCCCTTGATCAAATACGTGTGGGCGACGGGGCCGGCGAGATAGGCGCGTTCGGCCAGATACGGCGATGCGGCTTCGTTGGGCGCCAAGCCCAGTTGGAACGGCACCGAATATTCGCGCAGGATGTCGGCCAGGCGTTCGAGCTCGCCATTCGAGGGCGCGAACAGTGCGACGCGATAGCCGCTTTCAACCATGTTCTTGGTCTCGGCGACCGCAACTTGCATGCTGCCGTGGAAGGCCATGGTCGGTCGCGTGGCGACATGGGGAGTTTCGGGATTCAGATCGAGCTCGCGAAAGGCGATTTGGCGGCGTGCCGTTAGGCTGGTTTCGAGGTCCTCCCAGTGCAGGAAACTGGCAGCGGCGAGTTCGGCGGCATCTTCCAATTGATCTAAGCGCTTCCACAGTCGCTCGGCCGCGCCGCGGATCTGCTCGGGCTCGTCGAGGACCACCAAGGCGTGCGCTTCGAGATCGAGCAAGGTCTGCTCGCGCCGGTCTTCAAGTGCCGCAGCGAATTCCCATCCAGGGTAGGCCGCTCCGATACGCGGCTGTTCGGCTAACGGCAGCACCTCAACCTCGCTCAGCTTCATGACGGAGCGCTGGCTCTCGACGTCGAAGCGGCGGATGGACTCGATCTCGTCACCGAAGAATTCGATGCGCAGCGGGCGCGCGTTCTCGGCGGGGAAGACGTCGAGGATGCCGCCACGGATGGAATACTCGCCGGTCATCTCGACGGGCTCGCGCTTCTCGTAGCCGATCGAAACCAGATGCGCTTCGATGGTCTCGAGCGGCAGTTCTTCGCCGATGCGCAGCTCGACGGCCAAGCGCCGGTAGTAATCGCCGGCGTGGATGCGGAGCAGCGCCGAAGCGACGGGCGCTATCGTGATGGGGGCTTTCGCGGCGGTCATGCGCCACAATCCAATGGCACGCTGCTCGCTGATTTCGTTGTGCGGTGAGAGGTTCTGGCCGGGGAGCACGTCGAGCGCGGGCAGCAGTTGGGGCTGGCCGGCTTCAGGGCGTCCGATCAGAAGGTCAAAGAAAGTCTCCGTGAGTTCGAGCAGGGTCTCCGCGCTCTGATTGCCATCGGTGACCACCAGCAGAGGACGTTCGGTGAGCTGCCATAGCAGCACCAGGTACAGGGCTTTCGCGGTCGGGGTGAGCCCCGCCAGCGCGAGTTCGGAATCTTCCTGGCGGAGCGCCTTGGTAAGGACCTCCTGAAACGCCGGGTGGCGGCTCAGCGTCTGGAAAAGGTCGCGGACCGCAGGGTGCGTCACGGGAGCGGCTGGCGGGCCAACAGTTCCTTCTCGATGTTGGTGGTGGAAAAGCCGGGCTCGAGCGCTAGCGCCATCACCTTGCCGCCGGCGGCCTCCACCTCTTCGCGGCCAGCGATGAAGTGGGCCCAATCGGCGCCTTTAATCAGCACGTCGGGCAGCACTTCGGCGATCAGCTCGCGCGGCGTGTCTTCGCCGAAGAAGGTGACGGCATCGACCGCGGCCAAGGCCAGGGCCATACGGGCGCGTTCGGTCTCGGCGAGCAGGGGGCGGCTAGGGCCCTTCAGCCGGGCCACGCTGTCATCGGTATTCAGAGCCAGAATCAGGATGTCGCCCAGCGAGCGGGCGCGCTCCAGCAGGCGAATATGGCCGGGGTGCAAAATGTCATAGCAGCCGTTCGTAAAAACCACGGTTTTCCCCGCTTTTCGCCATTGGGCGCGGGCGGCAACCAGTTCGGGGCGTGTGTAAAAGACTCCCATGCGGATAACTTTATTGTAACCGGGCGGCCCCATTGCTCCGTCCCATCCCGAGAGAGTAGAATTAGCACAGGTGATTTCAGTTATGCGCCTCACGCTTTGGTTG
>Ga0068857_100004043_pt1 | contig 12348 bp, 13 predicted proteins | sample KBSCornC72_FD_66591 | JGI IMG/M metagenome (GOLD analysis project Ga0068857, IMG submission 66591) | Corn rhizosphere microbial communities from Kellogg Biological Station, Michigan, USA - KBS Corn C7-2 | ecosystem: Host-associated > Plants > Roots > Rhizosphere > Soil ...
CACGCGCACCGTTCCGGCAGCAGGCTTGAGCAGCCCCAGAAGCAGTTTGAGCAGCGTACTTTTGCCCGCGCCATTCGGTCCCAGGATCGTGATAAATTCCCCCTGTCGGATGGTCAGACTCACATCCTCCAGCAACACGCGCCTGCCATATTGCACACGCACGCGCTCCAATTCAATCGTTTTCTCTTCTGCCACAGCTTCTCTCTTCTTCTTACTCTAACCGCCCAGCGCCGTTTGCAGGGCATTGAGCTGATCCATCATCCAGCTTTGATAGGTTTGGCCCGTTGGCATGGTCTCGCTGACCGCTACGCTCGGAATATGCTTCGCTTGCGCGAGATTCTCCAGATTAGTTGTCACAGGCGTAATCGTCTGCTTGTTATAGATCAGCACTTTGATCTGATGCTGATTGACCTGGTCGGTGGTTGTAATCACCGTATCTGCTGGAGGGTCGTTCCCTTCGGCAATCGCCTTTTCAAAAGCAAAAGGCGTGAGAACATTTAGACCCTCCAGTTGAGTCTGATAGAGATCGATCGTCTCGGTCAGGCCCACCGGCGTGCCCTGATATTTGGCTTTGATTGTCGCCACTTTTTTCTCTAGCGGCTGCAAAGATTGCGTGAACGTCTGTAAATTATGCTCAAACGTTGCGGCATCGGTCGGGTCCAGTTTCTTGAGATCAGCGGTAATCGCCTGCGCGATCGCTGCTACGTTGGTGAAGCTGTACCAGACGTGCTCGTTAGCGGGTAGATGATGCGGTGCGAGCTGATAGCCGCTGAGTAGCAGGCGATTGCTCGCGGGCGTGGCGGCCAGAATTTTATCCATCCAATCATCGTAACCATCCCCGTTCTCAATTACCAGATTGGCCCGGCTCACCTCGATAGAGGTCTGCACACTCGATTGATATTCGTGTGGATCGACATTCGGATTGGAGAGAATGCTCGTTACTGCCACATGACTCCCGCCCAATTGTTTGACGATATCACCATAAAAATTCTCGGCTGCCACCACATTTACCACGCGCTTATTGCCCTGTGCCGCCAGCGATACATTGCCACACGCGCTCAACAGGCAGAGTAATGTGAGCGAGAGAAGCACAGAACGGAACCGCGCCCACTTCGGAACAAACATGAATCCCATCTCTCCAAATAATTCTAGCAAATATGCGCTGATCCGCCGCCCCAACATTAATGAGATTGCGTATCTTTAAGGGGATGATAGCATAGGACTGCCACCTTGTCAATGATATCATGTCTCAATATGTGCAGACCGAGAACCACCACAGGGGAGATGTTGAGTTTTCTCTTGACGGCTGGCGTGGTTCAGGCTTATAGTAGCTTTACTGAATTGATCGAAATGGGTGTTCTGCCCGGTCCGCGTGAGCATGAAATATATTCCGTGCGGACCCTGTTTAATGGACGATAATTGAGGGAGCAACTCTAGTGGAACCGTTTGATATAGAAATTGCGGCCTGGGATCTGGCCTTGCGTATCAATCCCCGCAACGCAAACGCCTATAACAACAAAGGTCTGATTCTCTCTCGGCACAAGCGATTTGAAGAGGCGTTGGCCTGTTATGAGCAGGCGATTTTCTACAATCCAACCCTGGCGGTTGCCCATAATAATCGGGGAAGCGCGCTTTTTCATTTCAAACGCTATGAAGAGGCGATTGCCGCGTGTGAGACGGCAATGAGACTGGATGCACAACTTGTCGAGCCACATATCACCAAAGGTCAGGCGTTGGAAATGCTCAAACGCTACGAAGAGGCACTGGTCTGTTATGAATGGGCGCTTCAGTCCAGGCCGCGTTCAACTATGCTGCTTAATCGCAATGGCATCGTTCTCTGTCGATTGAAGCGATACTCAGAGGCGCTGGTCTGTTATGAGCAGGCTCTGGATATCAATTCTCAAGATCCCCCACTCTATATAAACAAATGCATGACCTTACGCGAATTAGGGTGGTATGAGGAGGCATTAGCTTGCTGCGAGCAAGCCTTGTGTATAAATCCTGGTTGCATCACGACCTACAATGGCAGAGGTATCCTCTTATGTGATTTGGGTCGCTATGAAGAAGCCCTCGTGTGTTTCGATCATGGGCTTTCTCTGGCCAATCAGCAAACTCCTACGAACGATTATGCGATGCTGCTGCATAATAAAAGCTGTGCATTTCTCAGCCTGGAACGTTACGAAGAGGCTTTACAATGTGTTGAAGAGTCTTTGCGCTATAGGCCTGATTCAGCAAAAGGATATTGTATGAAAGGGTATATTCTCTACGAATTTGGGCAGCGTGATGATGCCCTCGCACTCTATGATTACGCGCTCCGCCTGGATGATACCCTGGCCTCAGCCTATTGCCATAAAGGCGAAATCTTCCACGATCTGGGACGTTATGAGAATGCGCTTGCGCTCTACGATCAGGCGCTGAGGCTGGATGAGCGTTGCGCGCTGGCCTATAGCGATCGTGGTAGAACGCTCGACGCGCTCGGCCAGCATGAAGAGGCCGTGAAGCTCTGTGACTTCGCGTACAAGCTTGATGCCAGGGATTGGACGGTGCGGAAAGCTTACGCGGAGATTGTGCAAAGAGCGAGAAACGAACAGTGATATGATCAACTTTGATGAATTTGAATCGCTTGAGAAGGAGAAACCTTTTTTTCTTCTTGATCAGCATCCAGATGGAAAGCATCTGGAGATGCATGTAGAGATAGGTGATGTCTATCTTGCAGCGGTCTGGAATATTGATACCAAACGCCTTGCCTGGTTTCCCGAAGATGCTCATGCTCTCGCCTGGCTACATCAGGGAACGCAAATTGCTGCTCTCCAGAATCCTATACTCTCCGAAGACTTTCTTTTTGCGACGTATTCCTGGCCACAAGGCCAACTTCTTCAGCAGTGTCCTCTCCGCTTCCCTATGGGCTACCTCTTTGATCTTGTCCTATCTCCAGCCAATGATTTCGCAGTGTGCCAATGGACAGAGCAATGCGAGTTTGGCTTTGAATTTATCACGCTGAGCGATCATAACGTTCTTCATCTTCCCCAGCATGGATATATCAAGAGAGGTACGAATCTTACCACTCGACCTATCTTTCGGCCTGATGGGCGCTTCTGGGTCTGTGTCTATCAAGATAACTCCGACTGGTGGCTTGATGAGGATGTTTTTCACCACTCTGGCAAGTTTGTCGCAAAAGAGGGCGAGCGAGTCCAATTTGGGACGCTTCTGGTGTTTCAGCAAACGCAACTCGTTGGGGAAATTCCTCTCACCATTACCATTCCTTCTGGCTATTGTCCGTCGTCAGCGATCACGTCAGGCTTTTTTCCTGGGGAGACATTTAGTGCTGATTACTCAGGCGGGGAATTAGCGAGCCTTTTTGACCTCGCATTTCTTGATGAGGATCGTATCATGATTAGCCTGCTTTCAGGGGAAGTACAAGTTTACGATCTCTCTACACTCTGAAACTAACTCCCCTACAGCTTGCTTTCCGGCCAATTTTATTCTACAATACCTGTATACTTGTACAGCTATTCCGATATAGATACGAGGTATCAATAAGTTATGACAAAGGCGTCACCACTGTTGCCCGCGCCGGAGGGGCAGGATCTCGCCGATGTGTGCCAGCAACATACGGTTCATCCAGAGCACGCGCTGGCGGTGAGGCGCGATCTGCTCAATCTTGAGGCCGCTCAACAGGTTGCATCCCTCTTCTCGATGCTCGCTGATCCCACCAGGCTCCAGGTCGTCTATGCTTTGCTGAACGCGCCGGAGGGAGAACTGTGCGTGTGCGATCTCGCGGCTGGCCTGGGACGCGACGACACGACCATCTCACACCAGTTGCGCGTGCTGCGCACCAATCATATCGTCACGATGCGTAAGGTTGGGCGAGTCGTCTATTATCGCCTGGTTGACGAACATATCAGCCAGGTGCTTGCTCTTGGCCTGATCCATGCCAGGGAGCCGCTGCCCGCCGCGTTACAGTCCACACAGGAGGTCTTGGCATGAGCGCACTACAGAATGGACACGCGCATAGCCACGCCGGTCATGGCCACGATCACACGCACGGTATGGCGAAACAGACGTTGCGCCTGGCCTTTTTCCTCACGTTGATTATTCTCGCGGCAGAGGTCACAGGCGGCTTGCTGGCGAATTCGCTGGCGCTGCTCTCCGATGCTGGCCACGTGCTGACCGACATCTTCGCGCTCGGCCTGGCCTGGTTTGCCACGGCGCAGGCTGAGCGACCAGCCAACGCGCGCAACACCTTTGGCTACCATCGCGTCGGCATCGTGGCCGCGCTCATCAACGCCCTGACCCTGATCTTGATTACTGGCTGGATCATCTGGGAGGCAGTGCAGCGTTTCCAGCACCCGGAGCCGGTGCAGCCGCTGGCAATGTTCCTGGCTGCGAGCGTGGGCATCATTATCAACCTCTACATTGGTTTTGGCCTGCAAAAAGAGAAAGAGAATCTTAACGTACGCGCCGCCGCTCTGCATGTTTTCGGCGACGTTGGCGCGAGTGTGGCCGTGATCGTAGCCGGAGTCGTGATCTGGCTCACCCATTGGAACCCCATTGATGCCATTCTCTCCATTGCCATCGCCGCTTTGATTGCCTTTGGGGCCTGGCGTATCCTGCGCGAGACGACCGAAATCCTGCTCGAAGCGGTACCGAATGATATCAATCTTTCCTCGCTGGTGCGCGATATGATGCGTGTGCCTGGGGTCGAGGATGTGCACGATCTGCACGTCTGGTGCATCACCAGCGGTATGTACGCGCTCTCGTGCCACACGCGCATCGAGGACGTGCCGCCGAGCCAGAGCGCGCCGATACTCGCGACGTTAGAAGATATGCTGCACGACAAATACCGCATCGGCCACACCACAGTCCAGTTCGAGAGCCACGCTCACGAAGGCAGTTGTTGTGCCGAGGACGGGCTATACTGCCGGATGAAAAGCTGTGGCGAACACGAGCATGGCCATGAGGATCAGAACGGACATGTCCAGCCTGATATTCAGGAGCCATTGCGCAGGGCGTAGATAGGATGGAGAAAGGTTTCGCTTAATGGCAAAGATGGCCGTTGCATCTGCCGCGTGCAGCGTCACGTGTGCCTATATGGCCGTGACGCTGCTGCTTGGCTTGCTCCTCAATCGGCTCTTTGGCTGGTGGTGGGCTGATCCACTGGCCGGGTTAGCGCTGATCTACTTCCTTGTGCGCGAGGGGCGCGAAGCTCTCCACGAGGCGCGCACTGGCGAAACCTGTCATTGCGGCGACGAGTAAACGCTCTTAATGTTCAGCTTATTTACAGATTTCCCACCTGAGCATTTCACCTTCAGGCGCGAGCCTGCGCATGCCAACTTTTTCCAGCACTCTGATCGAGCCGATGTTGGTGGCGAGGCATTCAGCAGAGACCCTGGTGATCTCTGGCGTTTGCAACGCCCACGCGATGATGCCGCGTGCCATCTCGGTCGCGTATCCCTGGCCCTCGTATTCAGGGATGATGTTGTATCCGATGTCTACCATACCTGTGCCATCTGGCGCGCCGTGAAAGCCGATGCCACCGATCGCTATCTGATCGGCCTTATGGATGACGACCACGTCCCAGACACGCCTTGCCGGATCTTGCTCCGTCTGCTTCATAAAGAATGGGAGCACCTCTAGCAGATCATTTCCGGGCCAGGCATCGGGGATCTTCACCCCAAGCATCCCAGTGAGTTTTGCTCTATCTGTCAGCGTGACCTTTTTGAGTTCCAGCGAAAACGGTACCAATTTCAAGCGTTGCGTTTCCAATTCTTGCACGGGAGAATCCTCTTTAATCTGTGTTTTCCTGCTTATTATAGCACAGCTATGTGGTGGTTGTAGCACTTTTTGTATGGATGTCGCGACGTGAATTGAGACGAAATGAGCCGTTCAATCGTTTATAAAGCGGAAGTCTCTAAAGAGATGGGCAATAGTGGGAATATGTGGCAATATATCATTACTTGCTTTCTGGTACAGTTAATTGTATGAACAGAAGAAAGAATACACGCCTTGTCTTGTGAAAGGAAGCTTTGACCATGCAAACATATAAAAAGTATGGATATCTCACGGGTCTGCTGGTGGCCCTGTTCTTTGTACTGACGGCCTGTGCCGCGCCGGGCCTGGCCGGAAGCCCTCCGACGCCCGCGCAAACATTGCAGAAGAGCGCGCAGGCGATGAGCAAGTTGAAAACGGTGCATTTCGCGCTCTCGCAGACGACGTTGACGGTGCAATCAGGCAGCTCGACTACCAACGGCATCTCATTCAATGTATCGGGTCAGGGTGATGTCGCCAGTCCCGATGGGGTTTCGCTGAGCCTGGCGTTGGGCCAGAATCCCCTGATCTCGGTGGTCAGTCTGAATGGTACGGCTTATGTGCAGGTGATGGGCGGTACATGGTATTCGACGAGTACCAGCCAGCTCAAAGATTCTCTGCAAAAGCTGCTCGCGCAAAACCCCACGAAGGGCGTGGGGCAGGTGATGACGATTCTGCAAAACGCGAAACTGACCGATCATGGCCAGGTATCGCTGGATGGTACATCCCTCGATCATATCACGGCCACGCTCGATCAGCAGACGTTACAGGAATTGAATACACAGCTTGGCGGCCTGCTCCCGGCAAATGAGCAGGGTGCGCAGAACAGCATCACCCAGGCGACAATGGATTTCTGGATCGACCAGTCAACCGGCTACGTGCATCAGCTTACGCTCGATATCACGGCTCAGGTAGATGGTGGCGCGTTGCAGCAATATACCCATCTGAACCTGGGGAAGGCGGCGCCGCTGACTGTCGAGCTGAAATCCCAGATCAATTTCAGCAAGTTTAACCAGCCAGTGACCATTTACGCTCCGGCTAAGTCGGTTCCTGCCACGTACTAGCCGCTATGGCTGCCTGCGCTCGCGTTTGCATCTCGCCCAGGGTCATAGTGGAAAGTAACTGCTTGACCGCCGGGATGCGCGCGGGCGCGATGGAGAGTTCACGTACACCCAATCCGACGAGCAACGGAACGGCGGCTGGATCGGCGGCGAGCTGACCACAGACGGCGAGCGGAATCCCACTCTGGCCTGCGCGTTCAATCAAGCGCAATATGGCCAGGCCAAGGGGTTGCGCTCGTTCGCGTACACGAGCATTAGTGCGATCAACGGCATAGGTGTATTGTGTGAGATCATTGGTCCCGATCGAAGCGAAATCGATCAACCCGGTGAATTGATCGAGAGTCAGAGCTGCGGCGGGTGTCTCGACCATGATACCGAGCGGCACCGGGCGTAGCGCATGTCCCGCCTTTTCCAATTCTTGCGCGGCCTGAGCAATCAATGCACGCGCCTGTTCAACCTCTGCCGGTGTGGAGATCATCGGGAGCATGATGCGAATATCGTGCTGGATCGCGGCGCGTAAAAGCGCACGGATCTGCGGCAGAAAGATCTCCGTGGGCCGATCAAGACCCAGACGGATGCCGCGCCAGCCTAGAAAGGGATTAGCCTCGGCTGGAATCTCCAGGCCCGGCACCGGTTTATCCCCGCCAATGTCAAAGGTACGCACGATAAGTGGTCGCTGTAGCGTCGCGCCGATCTCAGTATAGAGCTTGTATTGCACCTCCTCTGCGGGCAAGCCTTGCACTGCGAGCAGCTCAGTGCGTAGTAGTCCGACGCCTTCCGCGCCCTGTGCGCGGGCCTTGCGCGCCTCGGCCAGCGAACCGACATTGGCGAAGACCTCAATCCTGATCCCATCAGCGGTCTGCCCCGGCTGATCTCGATAAGCTTCCAGCGCGTGCTGTTCGCTTTTGGCCTGCGCTATGCGCCGCTCAACCTCGGCGCACTGTTCCGCGCCTGGATCGAGCGTCACGCTGCCCTCACTGCCGTCGATGATTAGCGTGGCGTCCATTGCGATGCGGTCGAGTGCGTCTACCAGCCCGACCACAGCGGGGATATCCAGGCCCTGAGCCACAATAGCGAGGTGTCCTGTCGGTGAGCCGGTTTCCGTGACGATACCCAGCAAAAACTGAGGCTCAAGCTCGACCAGTTCGGCCAGCGAGAGATCCTGCGCGACCAGAATGGCGGGTCGATCAAGGGCTAGGAGTGAGGTTGAGCCGCGTAACTCGGCGACGATGCGCCGCCCGGCTTCCTTTACATCGTCCGCGCGCGCCGCTAAATAGGGATCGGCGAGACGTGCCAGTTGTTGCGCGTACGCGGTTGCGACCTGAGTAATCGCGGCTTCAGCCGATGCGCCAGCAGAAATAAGCTTGCCTGCTCCTTGTTTTAACTCCGGATCATCCAGCATTTCTCGCTGGGCCGCGAGAATTTCAGCGAGAGCGCCGCTCGTTCTGGTTTGGAGCGTCTCCAGCAGTGTGATAGCCTGGGCGATGGCCTGTTCCAGGCGCGCGACTTCCGCCTGCGCATCGGTCGCGCGCTGTTCCGCCAGATCGACCGGTGGAGCGGGGCGCAAAACGAAAGCCGGGCCGTTCGCCAGGCCGGGGGCGGCAGGTATGCCGTGTAGCACCTTCATCCGAGGTCTCCCTCAAGCAAACGTACCAGTTTCGTGAGAGCAGTTTCGGCATCGCCGCCGCTGATGGTCAACACGACCTGATCGCCCTTTTCCGCGCCAAGGGCCAGGACCGAGAGGATCGACTTCCCGTTTGCCGTCCGCTCATTTTTCCCCAGCGTGATCTGGCTTTGAAAGCTCTTCGCGTTTTGCACGAAGATCGCAGCCGGGCGCGCGTGCAGGCCCGATTTGCTCCCAACCACTACCGTCCGTTCCACCGTATTTTCCATTGCAATGCTCCTTGTGATAGGCGAGAAACGTATCCAGGCGAGCCGCGATCAGATCACAGCTCGCCTGGATCGATGCAGAACTAGATTTCCAGGGTAAAAAGCACGTCGCGTCCGGCCTGAACGGTGCCGCTGGCTCGCTGCACAATCGTTCCATCGCCAGCAGAGACGACAGGACTCAGGATCACCTTGCCAGCGGCTTCGATGGTGGCACGGTCGAAGCGCACGATCGGCTCACCTGCTTTAACTGCCTGGCCCTCCACAGCAAGTTTCTCGAAGCCCTCGCCCTCAAGCTCGATCGTATCCAGCCCTAAGTGTACGATTAATTCGATCCCCCCTTCAACCGTGATCCCAAAGGCGTGTCCGCCGCGAAAGAGCTTGACCAGTTGCCCGGCCACTGGCGCGACAGCTACATTCCCGGAGGGATCGATGGCCACGCCATCGCCAGCCATTTTCAACGCGAAGACCTCATCTGGAACCTTCTCCAGTTCAACAACCGTACCGTCGAGCGGCGCAAGAATGTGGATATGTGCCATGCTTTCCTACCTGTTATCTAGTCGCTAACAACTTCCGCGTCCTCTTTCATGAGGCGCTTGATCCGTTCCGCGATCCTGTCGGATTGCGTACCCATCACGACCTGGGCGATCTTGCCGCGTTTAATTACCCCGGCAGCTCCCAGCGCTTTCAGACGTGCATCATCGATGCTCTCTGGCTCCTTGACGAAGAGGCGCAAACGAGTGATACAGCCCTCTACACTTTCTACGTTAGCGCTGCCGCCAAGCGCCTCAAGCACCTGGCCTGCCAGAATGGTATCCTGGTCAGTTTCTCTCTCGGAGGACTCAGCAACCGAAGTTTTGCCGTTTTTGCTCGCGCGGGGACCACGCTGGCTCTCCGGCAAGATCCAGTCGGCAGAGAGGCCGGTGCGTGCTTCACCACGTCCAGGCGTGCCGATGTTGAAGATCTTGATACAGAAGCTGAAGAGGTAGTAGTACACGGCGAAGTAGATCAGGCCTAGTGGAATAATCATCCAGGCGTTATGGGAATTCCCTTTGGTAAAGTTGATAACGTAGTCGATCAACCCGGCTGAGAAGCTGAAGCCAATTCTGATCTGTAACAGATTGCAGATAATCAGCGACAGGCCAGTTAGCAGAGCATGGATGACGAAAAGGAACGGGGCAACGAAGATGAACGCGAACTCGATCGGCTCGGTGACGCCAGTCAGGAACGAACAGAAGGCGGCAGAGAGCAAGATACCAGCAGCCACTTTGGGGAAATTCGCCCGGCGAACCATCGCCAGAGCCGCGCCTGGCAGGCCAAACATCATGATCGGGAAGAAGCCAGCCATGTAGTTTCCAGCGGTTGGATCGCCCGCGAAGTAGCGGTTGAGGTCGCCGTAGACAAGGCCGTTCGGGCCTTTGAAGCTGCCCAACTGGAACCAGACGTAGCTATTGACCACGTGGTGCAGGCCCAGAGGAATGAGTAAGCGGTTGAGGACGCCATAGATGCCGGCACCAAGCGGTCCCAGGCCAATGATGCCTTGACCCAGATCATTGATACCTGTCTGGATAGGACCCCAGATCCAGCCAAAGATCAGACCGAGAATTACACAGACGAAGGCGGTCACAATGGGCACAAAACGTTTGCCACCGAAGAACGCGAGATAATCTGGGAGACGAATGTCGTGGAAACGCTTATAAAGCCAGGCGGCGGTAATACCGGTAATGATGCCGGAGAGCACACCCATATTATAGCTGGGATCGGGCGCACCTTTTACCTGTGGAATTGTGACATTCCAGACGCCCATAAAGACCAGGTAGCCGATCAAGCCGGCCATGGCACCAGCGCCTGCATCGCTGGTCAAGCCGATGGCGATGCCGACACCGAAGATCAGGGGCAGTTGGGCGAAAATCGCGTTCCCTGCCTGAGCCATCCAGGGGATGCCGTTGGCCACCATATAAGCGTTATGGGTCCAGCCCCAGACATCATTCTGTCCGAGACGGAGCAACAGCCCTGCAGCGGGCAGCACTGCAATCGGAAGCATCAGGGCGCGGCCTAGCGCCTGTACGCTTCCCAGGAGACGGTCGCCAGCGGTCGTTTGAGATGCGGTGTTTGCAACACTCATTGCAAAATCTCCTCTCCTAAAAAGTGATCCCAAAGGAGGAAGCTTTCTCCTTGAGTTCATGGATCATGAAAGACGACGATTGTCTTTGACCTGGCCGGTTGAGTAAAAGGATTGGATCATAAAAATCCTGGTGATGCGCTAAAATCCGGCCATCTTTAGCACATCCTCACGCTAAAATACTCCTTTCCTTCTCCTACATCTTAACCAACTTTAGAGGGTAAAATGATCCCTCATCCTAAAAAGTTTATAGAGCAGCGAAGGATTGTAAATCAAATATAACTGGTCCACTTTTTATTTGTCAAGATGTATAGACATCTAGATGTAGCATTCGGTAAGTCTATAGGAAATGGGGGAAAACCATACAGTTTCACTGAATTCAGCGCGAACTAACTTTTTTGCGCGGAATACCTGAATCTTGCGATCTGGAAATGCCGAATAGTGCATGCAACTGTTTGCTAGCCGTCCGTATACTGAAAATAGTTTCGGTATAGCGATAAAGAGCTTGAGTAATCAGAAATAATGATGGATCAATAGTGATAAAAAAGGCAGGCAAGAGGAGTTTGAATGATGTGCGCCTCTCAGTCCAAAAGCTCTTAAATCTGAATGTCCTCTGGTTCTGTGTGAATGCTCAGTATGCTGCTTTGATCCCTGTCGTGATTCCCACGCAAATTCTGCTGTTTGTCAATACCGGCAGCGTGGGGAGCGCGGAGCAGGCTGCCTTTTTAAGCTGGCTGACGGCAGCCGCGTCGCTGATTTCGCTTTTCATGCCTCCGCTGGTCGGTCATGTTTCTGATCGCACGCCGGGCCGCTTTGGACGACGTAGGCCGTATATTCTGTTCGGCGGCCTGCTTCAGGTCTTGAGCGTGATTTTCCTGGCCACCGCGAATAACACCGTCTCTTTTCTCCTGGGTCTGAGTCTCCTGCATGTAGGGAATAATATTCTCACCCCCGCCTATCAAGGGCTAATCCCGGATCAGGTGCCCAAAGAGCAGCGCGGCGCGGCCTCTGGCTATGTCGGGGCTATGACGATTCTGGGCAATGTAGTTGGTCTGGTTCTCGCAGCTCTGCTGCTCGGTTCGGTCACGCAGAAATCCTATAACGCAGCCCTGATCCGCTCTGGATCGCGCACGTTCTACGTAATTACCTCAGTTTTAATGCTGCTTGGCCTGGTAATCACGCTTCTGGGTGTACGAGAAAAAGCGCGTCCGGTTGATCTGGAGCGGAAACGAACAGCACGCCCCAGCCTCTCTCAACGACTTGCGCAGAACTGGTTGCGGCCCTGGCACAATTATAATTTCACCCTGGTCTTCTGCACGCGCTTCTCGATTATGTTGGGGCTTGCGATGTTCATGACCTTTATCGAATATTATTTTGCCAGGGTTGAGCATATCCCCAACTTTGTCGAGTTTACCGCCGGCGTCGCGGTGCTGGCGCTTGGTGGAGGCGTGGTCAGCGGTATTCTTTCTG
>Ga0068857_100004050_pt1 | contig 12337 bp, 9 predicted proteins | sample KBSCornC72_FD_66591 | JGI IMG/M metagenome (GOLD analysis project Ga0068857, IMG submission 66591) | Corn rhizosphere microbial communities from Kellogg Biological Station, Michigan, USA - KBS Corn C7-2 | ecosystem: Host-associated > Plants > Roots > Rhizosphere > Soil ...
CTTGCCCAGAATTTCAATCCGAGCACTGAAAGAGGATGCCGCGTGCAGGTTCTCGTCCGCGATAACAATGTCGACCAAGCCTTGAAGGCGCTGAAGAAGAAGATGCAGCGCGAGGGCATTTTCCGCGAGATGAAGCTCCGCGGCCATTACGAAAAGCCGTCCGAGAAAAAGGCCCGCGAAAAGGCCGAGGCGGTACGGCGCGCTCGCAAGCTCGCCCGCAAGAAGCTGCAGCGCGAAGGTCTGCTGCCGATGAAGCCGAAGCCGGTATTTGGCATGGGCGCCGAGCGCGGTGGCGCTGGTGGACGGGGCGGAGCTGGCGCAGGTCCGCGCGGCCCCCGCTGAGTGCAGTCTATCTGACGTTCGACGTTTAACGCGGGCCTTGTGCCCGCGTTTTGCTTTGACCGTTGCTTCCTGCGCGGCAAGATGCCGTTGGACAATGATCTTTCTGCTGGGGAGCTTATGCCTTTGCCCGGACCAAACGCGCAAGTGTTCGGCTGACATGACCGCGCGGTTTCAGCACGGCTGTCGCGGAAGCGCGAATTTCCCCGCGCGAGCGGGGGCCGTCATCCTGATCACCGCAGTTGCGCTCGGCGGCTGTTCCATCAATTTGGGCTCACTGTTACCGGGCTCCGAGCCCAAGGAAACTCCGGCTTCGCCTTCCGTCCCACCGTCAAGTCCGTCGCCAAGTCCGGCGGGCGACCGCGCCGCCGCTGGTGACGAAAACGCCGCGGATGCCATCGCGCGCGGCCAGTCATTGGCCCGTTCAGGAAAGACCGAGGAAGCGCTCGCCGCGTTCGACCGGGCCCTGGATCTCGATCCCTACAACGCGCAAGCGTTTTACCATCGCGGCCTGCTTTATCAGACCGAACGGCAGCATCCGCAGGCAGTCGCCGATTTCACCTCCGCCAACGGCCTGATGCCACAATGGGTGGACCCCCTTGTGGGGCGGGCGGTCAGCTATCTTGCGATGGAAAAGGTGAGGGAAGCGGCTTCGGACCTCGATGAGGCCGTCCAGGCCGATCCGCAGAATGGACAGGCCTGGGTCACGCGGGGTCTTGCCTATGAGCGCCTCGGCGACAAAGCCAAGGCGGCCGGCTCATTTGCTCGCGCGCTGGCGATCCGCCCGAAGGACGAAGCCGCACGGGTCGGTTTCGCCCGGGTCGGCGGCAAGTCCGACCAGACTTACAATCCGTTTTGAAGTGCCGCGGCCACGCGCGCTAGAGTTATTTCGGATCTGATTGAACCCGAACCGAAGCTCTAGCTGTTTGTTTTTGAGGCGTTTTCTTCACGCGAACCGGTATCCACTTCGCTCGAAAACGCGATAGGCTATTTCGGCAGCACCGCGTGGAAGACCGATTTCGCCGCCGCCAGCATGTCATCGGCGACGTTGCCACGGTCTTGAGCAGCCGCAGTGGCGGCTTCGGCATGAAGCTCCAGCGGATGCGAAGGTATATCCGCTGGCGGCGTCGGGCGGGCGGGGTCTGCACCCCCAGCAGCAGCGTAGGGTGCTCCGCCGATCGAGGCGGTGCTGGCTTCGTTGCCAGGGGCAGAAACGACAACGGGAGGCGGCAGTGGCTGGACGACGGCGGTCGTGCTCGGGGCGACCTCTGCCCGCGCGGGATCAGCCTGCTTGGGCTCGGAGCGCGGCGCTTCGGGAAGACGCGCGACCTCGGAGGGATGCGCGGACGCAGAACCTGATCGCAAGCGCTCGATGGCCGCGCGCGCCAGATCGTTGGCATCGTGGCGGTCCTCCCCTCCCGCGACTTCGGCCGACGGCGTCGCGCCGGTCGTGGCGCTCGGCGCCGTTTTCGGAGCCTTGTCGGCGCCAATAACAGGTCGTCCCCGCCCCATCCACGGACGGTGCCGGGGTTCGGCGGGCAGGCTCGCGGTTTCGACCGGCGTGTCCGCCGTCTTTTCGATTGGCTTGTCATCCTCGGGCTTGGACGGCGCTTCCGCCTGGATCGCCTTTTCGGGAATACCCTTCGCGCGTACACCGGGCTGGGGGATATTGCTGGTGTCGGCTGTTGCCTCAGGCGCGCTCGTTGTAGCGGAAGGAGCCGCAGCGACAGCGGCCGGCGCCTCAGGGGCGGGCTTGGCAACGATATAGTGGTTGACGATGTAGGCCCCGATAATGGTCGCAATCACCGAGGGGAAAATATCCAGCGCAAATTTGGAAAGAATCTTCATCATGACCGGCCAACTCCCCGCCCAGCTTTTGATGAGGAAACTTTGAGGCACATTGAGGGATCAACTGCGACGGATCGATGGCAATTCCGCCGCATCCCCGCCTCAGCCGTCATCAAACCTTTAAAACGGGTTGCCAGCGCGGTTCTGGCGGCGCTGGCAGCGCTTAGGCGGACGTTTGATGAGCTTTACAAACATCGGCCCTAATGCCCGAGGGAACGGTGCGGCATCCGCAGGCAGTCGGCAGGCGCGGCGTGCCAGCCGATGCGCTGTTGCCGCGTTGCCTTGGGGGGCATGCGATGGGCGAGATGTCACTGCCTGTTCAGGACCACGGCCGCCTTTTCCGGTGACTACATGCCCTTGACGATGTTCTCGGTCATCTTCTTGGCGTCGCCGAGCAGCATCATGGTGTTGTCGCGATAGAACAGAGTATTGTCGATACCGGCGTAGCCCGAGGCGAGCGATCGCTTGATGAACATCACGGTGCCAGCCTTCCAGACCTGCAACACCGGCATGCCATAGATCGGCGAGGATTTGTCCTCTTCGGCGGCCGGATTGGTCACGTCATTGGCGCCGATCACGAAGGCGACGTCGGCCTGGGCGAATTCGGAATTGATGTCCTCAAGTTCGAACACCTCGTCATAGGGCACGTTGGCCTCTGCCAGCAGCACGTTCATATGGCCGGGCATGCGGCCCGCCACCGGGTGAATGGCGTATTTGACTTCGACGCCTTCCTTCTTGAGGCTGTCGGCCATTTCGCGCAGCGCATGCTGCGCCTGCGCCACCGCCATGCCGTAGCCCGGCACGATGATGACCTTCTGCGCGTTCTTCATAATGAAGGCCGCATCGTCGGCCGAGCCGAGCTTGACTGGCTTGACCTCGCCGCCTCCGGCACCTGCGGCCGCGGTTTCGCCGCCGAACCCGCCAAGGATGACCGAGATGAAGGAGCGGTTCATCGCGTGGCACATGATGTAGGAAAGGATTGCGCCGGAGGATCCGACCAGCGCACCGGTGATGATCAGCGCCGAGTTGCCGAGGGTAAATCCGATGCCGGCAGCCGCCCAGCCGGAATAGGAGTTGAGCATCGAGATCACGACCGGCATGTCGGCGCCGCCGATCGGAATGATCAGGAGCGCGCCGAGCACGAGCGCGATAATCGTGATCAGCCAGAAATCGAGCTCGCTTCCGGTCAAAACCAGGCCGACGATGAAGAATACCAGTGCCAGGCCAAGCGCGATGTTGATGAGATGGCGTGCCGGGAGGATGATCGGAGCGCCGCTCATGCGACCGGACAATTTGGCGAACGCAATCACCGAGCCGGTGAAGGTCAGCGCACCAATGGCGACGCCAAGCGACATTTCGACGAGGCTCTGCGGATGGATGTGGCCGGCTGTTCCGATATCGAACGCTTCAGGCGCATAGAACGCGCCCGCCGCAACCAGCACCGCGGCCATGCCGACCAGCGAATGGAAGGCGGCGACCAGTTCCGGCATCGAGGTCATCGGCACCCGGCGGGCGATCACCGCGCCGACGCCCCCACCAATGGCGACGCCGAGAACCACCAGCAGCCAGGCCAGGCCGTCGGCCGGCGGATGCGCGGCCAGCGTGGTGCCGACGGCAATCGCCATGCCGATCATGCCGAAGAAATTGCCCTGGCGGCTCGAGGCAGGGCTCGACAATCCGCGCAGCGACAGAATGAATAGGACGCCCGCGACCAGATACAAAACTGCTGACAGATTGGCGTTCATCTAGAGGCCCCCTTTAATCTCGTCACCCCGAGCTTCCGCCGCTCACTTGGCTTTCTTCTTATACATCGCAAGCATTCGCTGGGTGACCAGGAAGCCGCCGAAGATATTCACGCAGGCAAAGGTCAAGGCCACGAAGCCGAAACCGCGGGCCCAACCCGAACCCGAGGAAATCATGCCGACGCCGACCGCAAGTAGCGCGCCCACCACGATCACCGAGGAGATCGCATTGGTCACCGACATTAGCGGCGTATGCAGCGCCGGGGTCACCGACCACACCACGAAATAGCCGACGAACACCGCCAGCACGAAAATCGAGAGCCGGAACACGAAGGGATCGACGGCCTGGGCAAGATGATCCATGGCGGTTCTCCTTAAGCAGATGTCGCTTGGAAACTCGGGTGAACGACAGCGCCATCCTTGGTCAGCGCGGTGGCCTTCACCAGTTCGTCGTCCCAGTTCACCGCCAGCGCCTTCGCCGGCTTGTCGACCAGGGTTTCGATGAAGGCGAACAGGTTGCGCGCGTAAAGGCTTGACGCGGAGGCCGCGACGCGGCCGGCGACATTGGTGAATCCGACGATCTTGATGCCATCGAGTTCGACGATTTCGCCGGGCCGCGCGCCGTCGACATTGCCGCCGCGCTCGACCGCGAGATCGACCAGAACCGAACCCGGCTTCATCGACCTGACCATTTCGGCGCTGACGAGCTTTGGCGCCGGCCGTCCGGGGATCAGCGCGGTGGTAATGACGATGTCCTGTTTCTTGACGTGCTCGGCCGTCAACGCCGCCTGCTTGGCCTGGTACTCCTTGGACATTTCCTTGGCGTAGCCGCCCGCGGTCTGCGCGTTCTTGAATTCCTCGTCCTCGACGGCGAGGAACTTGGCGCCGAGACTTTCGACCTGCTCTTTGGTTGCCGGACGAACGTCAGTGGCCGTCACCACCGCGCCCAAGCGGCGCGCCGTTGCGATCGCCTGCAGACCGGCGACGCCAACACCCATGACGAACACCTTCGCGGCGGGCACGGTGCCGGCAGCCGTCATCATCATCGGGAATGCCCGGCCAAAGGCCCCGGCCGCTTCGATCACCGCGCGATAGCCGGCCAGATTGGCCTGGCTGGAGAGCACGTCCATTACCTGCGCCCGGGAGATACGCGGCATCAATTCCATCGCAAAGGACGCGACGCCCGCACCGGCGATAGCCTTTAGCGCGGCGTCGTTGTCATAGGGATCCATGATGGCGATCACCAGCGCGCCGCGCTTGTAATTGGCGAGCTCGACCGGTTCAGGCCGCTTCACCTTGATGACGACATCGGCATCCTTGACGGCAACCGCGCTAAGGCTCGCGCCCGCCGCCTCGAATTCCGCATCGGGAATCCCGGACTTGATCCCGGCTCCCGGCTCCACGGCGACCTCGAAGCCGAGGCTTTTGTATTTCTTCACCGTATCCGGCGTGGCGGCGACCCGCGGCTCGGACGGATCGATTTCCTTGGCGACTGCAATCTTCATGGGGCCTCCGGCGACACGAAAAACGCGCGCGCGAATTTTTGTGGATGCGCAATCCAGATGAGGAGCTTTACCGGCCGCAGGGCGCGGATCTCGGAAAATGAGGGCTCAGACTCGCCACCCTAACCGCAGGCGGCGCGGGCTCATCAGGTGAGGAAAATCGCCATCATGGCAACAATGAAAATCACGGCCGCGCTGCCGTATTTGACGAGCTTGATGAACCCTTCATAGGTCTGCTCATGGGCGGCATAATCGTTGCCGTCCGCGGTCGTATAGGCCACTTCGCCATGGTCTGCCATTGGTAACCCCCGTCGAAAGTATAACTCTAGCGTGCCTTACCTCAAACCATACGGCAGGGCAACGGCGCAAGCGGTCTGGTTCTCCGGCGATCGTCGACCCAGCTTGGCAGCCTACCGGAACCGGGCAGCGATCGGATCAGCCCATCGCCTCCAGCTCATCGATCATGCCGGAGATCACGGCAAGGCCCCGCCCCCAGAATTGCGGGTCGCGGGCATCGAGACCGAACGGCTTGAGGAGTTCGGAATAATGCTTGGTGCCCCCCGCGGCCAGCATAGCGAGATACCGCTCCGCAAACCCCTCGGACGCGTTCTCGTAGACCGAATAAAGCGAGTTCACCAGGCAGTCGCCGAACGCATAGGCGTAGACATAAAACGGGGAATGGATGAAATGCGGGATGTACATCCAGAATGTCTCATAGCCGGGCCGCAGATCAATCGCCGGGCCGAGACTCTCGCTTTGCACCGAAAGCCAGATTTCGCCGAGACGTTTCGCGGTCAGTTCGCCGTTGCGCCGCTCGGTGTGGACCGCCCGCTCGAACGAATAGAATGCGATTTGGCGGACCACGGTGTTGATCATGTCCTCGACCTTGCCTGCAAGCAGAGCCTGCCGCTGCTTGGCGCTGTCGGTTTCGCCGAGCAGGCGCCGGAAGGTAAGCATCTCGCCAAACACGCTCGCCGTCTCCGCCAGCGTCAGCGGTGTCGGCGCCATCAACGCACCGTTCTTTGCCGCCAGCACCTGGTGCACGCCATGACCGAGTTCGTGGGCGAGCGTCATCACATCGCGCGGCTTGCCCTGATAATTCATCAGCACGTAGGGATGAGCCGATGGCGTGGTGGGATGCGAGAAGGCACCGGGAGCCTTACCCGGCCGCACCGGGGCATCGATCCAGCGATCGGTGAAGAAACGCTCGGCGATGCCAGCCATTTCCGGTGAGAATGCCTTGTAGGCACCAAGCACCATCTGCCTCGCCTCGGGCCAGGCGATGCTGGCGCTGGCGGAAAACGGCAGCGGCGCGTTGCGGTCCCAATGCGCCAACTTCTTCTTTTTGAACCATCCGGCTTTCAAGCGATAATAACGATGCGACAGCTGCGGATAGGCGGATCGCACCGAAGCCACCAGCGCATCAACCACCTCGCGTTCGACGCGGTTGGCGAGATGGCGGGAGTCGGCAACATCCTGGAAGCCGCGCCAGCGATCGGAAATTTCCTTGTCCTTGGCGAGCGTGTTGGTGACCAGCGCAAACGTGCGTTCATTGGCCCTGAAGGTTGTGGCCAGGGCTTGCGCTGCTGCCTTGCGTTTGGCGGCATCGCGATCCTGCAAGAGATTCAGTGTCGGCTCGATCGCAAGCTCGCGGCCGCCCACCTTAAATCGCAGACCGGAGATGGTCTGGTCGAACAGGCGGTTCCAGGCAGCGTAGCCGCTTTGCGATTTCTCGTGAAATAATTGCTCGACGCGATCTTCCAGCTGATAGGGCCGGTCCTTGCGCAGGTCCTCGATCCACGGCCGGTAATGCGCCAGCTCGGAAGCCTGCATCGCGTTTTCGATGACCCCATCCTCGATGCGATTCAATTCGAGCGGAAAGAACAACAGGTGCAACGAGGCGGTGGTCAGCCGCTCGGAAATATCGCCATAGAATTTCGTGATCGCAGGATCGACGCTGTCGCCCGCATGAATAAGGCCGGCATAGGAGCCGAGACGGCCCATCAGATCGTCGATCGCCTCATAACGGCGCACCGCCTCGGCAAGCCACGCGCCACCGCCCTGGGCTGAGGTTGCCGACGCGAGCTTGCCTTTGTAGTCGGCCTCAAAGCCGCGACATTCGGCATCCAACCGGTCCAGGTCGCGACCGATTTCCGGGGTGTCGATGCCGGAATAGAGATCGGCGAGATTCCACTCCGGCAACATGCCCTTGCTTTTGAGGCGGCGTTTACTGGTTGGCGACTTTTTTGCAGGTTTTCGCACTGCGGACTTTGCAGCCGCCTGCATGGCGACTTTGCGTGCCGGCTTACGGCTAGAGGAAGTGCGGGAGATCATCTCGTTTTGAACCTGTCTTGTGCGTTGGTGCGGCGGTGGCCATCGCAAATGACAGCCATCCATCATCATTTAAGAGGGCGTTAATCGGCATCGGCGAGAGTGCCCCGATTCGGGACACATAGTGAAGAATACGGGGAACTCCATGGCCGCCAGGATTTTGATCGCCGACGACGACGCAGTACAGCGGCGGCTTGTCGAGAACATGGTCCAGAAATGCGGCTATGAAACGCTGGTGGTCGAGAGCGGCGATGCCGCCATTGCCGCATTGACCTCGCCAGAGACCTCCATCGACGCGGTTCTGCTTGACCTCGTCATGCCCGGCCTGGACGGCATGGGGGTCCTCTCCCAGATGCGCGAGGCGGGGCTGAACATTCCCGTTATCGTCCAGACCGCGCATGGCGGCATCGACAATGTGATTTCCGCGATGCGGGCGGGCGCCCAGGACTTCGTCGTCAAGCCAGTTGGTTTCGAACGGCTGCAAGTGTCGCTACGCAATGCGCTGAACACCAGCGCGCTGCGCGGCGAATTGCAACGTATCAGACACAGCCGTGAAGGCCGCCTGACCTTTGCTGACATCATCACCCGCAGCGAAAGCATGGCCGGCGTTTTACGCGCCGGGCAAAAGGCCGCCAGCTCCAACATTCCCGTTCTGATCGAAGGGGAGTCCGGGGTCGGCAAGGAACTGTTTGCCCGCGCCATCCATGGCAGCGGCGAACGCAAATCCAAGCCGTTCGTGGCGGTCAATTGCGGCGCGATCCCAGACAATCTCGTGGAATCGATCCTGTTCGGTCACGAGAAAGGCGCCTTCACGGGTGCCACCGAGCGGCACACCGGCAAGTTCGTCGAGGCCTCCGGCGGCACGCTGTTTCTGGACGAAATCGGTGAACTGCCGCTGGCCGCCCAGGTGAAGCTGCTCCGCGCGCTGCAGGAAGGCACTGTGGAAGCGGTTGGCGGCCGCAAGCCGATCAAGGTCGACGTCCGCATCATTTCCGCCACCAACCGCAACCTTCTGAATCACGTCAAAGCAGGACAGTTTCGGGAAGACCTGTTTTACCGGCTCCACGTGCTGCCGCTGACCATTCCGCCACTGCGGATGCGTCGTGAAGACATCCCGCATTTGTTGCGGCATTTCCTGGCGCGGTTCTGCGCGGAGGAGAATCGCTCGATCACGGGCATCAGCGGCGAAGCGATGATGTTGCTCTCGCAGCTCAGTTGGCCCGGCAACATTCGACAGCTGGAGAATACGGTTTATCGGGCAGTGGTCATGAGCGACCATGACGAACTCAGCGTGGCCGACTTCCCTCACGTCGGAGCGCAAGCCGAGCTGGAACCTTTATCCATGCAGGCCCCGCCCGAACCATTGGTTCTCACCGAAGAACTCCCCTCGGCGCCGGCCACCGTTCCCGGTAATGAAATACCGATCGCACCATCGGCTCCCATCGGGACGCTGTCGATGCTCACGAGCGGAGGCGATGTGCGGCCGCTGGAGGAAATGGAAGCCGAAATCATTCGTTTCGCGATCGCCCACCACCGGGGCCAGATGTCGGAGGTCGCGCGCCGGCTGAAAATCGGCCGCTCAACCCTCTATCGAAAGCTGGATGAGGCCGCCGCTCACGACCGCACCTCGGAGGGCGGCGCGGAAATCGCCGGCTGAGCCAGGATGTCGTGGCGCGTCCGGCGATCTCCCGCACCAAAGCGACTCATGGTGTTGAACCGTTGCCTGGAGGTGACAGACAAAGGGTCGAGCACGTGGCAAAAGCGCGCAAGTGACTGCTCCGGACTGGGTTTTACGGTCAGTTTGTCGTGAGGTGCCAGCGCCGCCGCTGGTTGCTTTCAAGGCACCCGTGTAACGTCTCTCCGAGAATCAAGGCGCGCAAAAGTGACGCGTGCAGGCGTGCCGGGTGTCGAGGTTGCCGGTGTTCGGGTGGGGATGACCAGGGGAAATCCGTTTCGATTTCTGAAGGCGCTTCACGGGAACGCGGAAACTAAAAACGCCCAAAGCAACTTACCTATGAAGGCACAGCGCAAGCTGTGGTCAATGACAACCAGTCGCCGGGGAATGAATAATGTCGGACTGTTTGAGGAGCCGTGGAGGATTTGACCGCGTCTTGGTAGCGGTTACAGCGACTTTCCTGACGGTCTCGGCGACCGCCGTCTTGACCCAGGCGGCCATGGCCCAGGAAGCCCTGGCCCAGGTAAATACGGCCCAGGTAAATACGGCCCAGGCAAATACGGCCCAGGCTAGCTCGACGCAGTCAGATCCGGCGCGCAACAACGCGGCCGAACTCGCCATCGACGCCGCGGTCCCTCGCCCTGAGCCTGCGAACGTACCTCCCCCCACCATCAATGATTTCAAGCCGGATGCTGCTGCCGCGGCAACCAGTGCCGATCCAATGAACGCCGACAAGCCAACTGAAAACAAGGCGGTCCAGATCAAGCCGGCCGAGGTGAAGCCGGCTGAAACGGCGGCCAATGCCCAACCCTCTGAAGCTAAGCCCGCGGACAGCAAGCCGGTCGAAGCGTCGCCCTCCGCCACCGCACCGAAGGAAGCCCAGAAATCCGACGGCAACGATGCGCCGAAGGCGGATGCCGCTAAAGCCGACGCTGCCAAAGCCGATGCTGCCAAAATCGATGCCGCGAAAAATGACAGCGCAGCCAGCGCGCCCGCGGCCGATCCCCCCAAGGCGGCAAGCCGTGTAGCGGCCGTCGACCAGCCGATCGCCGACAAATTGCGCGATCTGATCGCAACCCGGTTGGCACGCTATTTCGATCGAAAGAACGAACGGGCAGCGGTAGAGAAATTCTACACCGCGCGCGAATTCGCGCCGCTGTGGACGCAAGGCGGCGCGATCAATGAGACCGCCAAGGGTGTCATCGCCCGCCTGAAGGACGCCGATTCCGAAGGCTTGAGCGCCGCCGATTATCCGGTGCCGGATTTCGCCACCGCCACGACACCGGAGGCGCTGGCTGACGCCGACATGAAGTTCACGGAGAGCATGCTCGATTACGCTCGCCAGGCCCAAAGCGGCCGGATGCACTGGTCGCAGGTGAGCGCCGATATCCAATATCCCGAACATCCGATCGATCCGGCCGAAGTGCTGGCAAACGTCACCACTGCCAAGGACGCCTCGGCCGCGCTCGACAGCTACAACCCGCCGCATAAGCTCTACCGCGAACTGAAGGCAAAGCTTGCCGAACTGCGCGGCCAGGGCGATGGGCCCGTGATCCAGATCGCCGATGGGCCTGCGCTGAAATACACCCCCGCCCGCAAGAAGCAGCCGGAAATCCTGATGGAAGATCCTCGCGTGCCGCAGCTGCGGGCCAAGCTCGGGCTCTCGGAAAACGCCGAAGATACCCATTACGACGCCAAGGTCGCGGCCGCCGTTCGAAAGTTCCAGGAAGGCGCCGACCTCAAACCGACCGGCGTGCTGGATGATCGCACCATCAAGGCGATGAACAGCCCAAAACGCGATCGCCAGATCGACACCGTCATCGTCAACATGGAACGCTGGCGCTGGCTGCCCCGGCAGTTGGGCGCGCCCTCGCTCGGGGACGCCTATGTCATCCTCAATATCCCCGATTATACGTTGAAGGTGATGCAGAACGGTGCCCAGGTCTGGACCACCAGGGTCGTGACCGGCCAGCCCGGCGTGCACGCCACCCCGCTTTTGACCGAGACGATGAAATTCATCACCGTCAACCCGACCTGGAACGTGCCGCCATCGATCATCTACAATGAATATCTGCCGGCCTTACAGCAGGATCCGACGGTCCTGCAGCGCATGGGCTTGCGGCTGGAGCATAACCGCGACGGCAGCATCCATATTTCGCAGCCTCCCGGCGAGGGGAATGCGTTGGGACGAATCCGTTTCAACTTCCCGAACAAATTCCTGGTCTATCAGCACGACACGCCGGACAAACAACTGTTTGCCCGTGAGGAACGTCCGTTCAGCCATGGCTGCATGCGGGTACAGAATCCCGATCAATACGCCTCGATCCTGCTCAACATCACTGAGCAGAGCAATCGATATACGCCGGAGAAGATCCGGGCGATGTATGGCCATAGCGAGATCGACCTGAAATTCCCGACGCCGATCCCTGTCAACATCACCTACCAGACCGCCTTCGTGGATGAGGCCGGCAAGCTGCAATTGCGCAAGGACGTGTATGGCCGCGACGCTGCCATGCTCTCGCTCTTGCGGAACGGCCGCAACAAGGACCTCGAAACGGTGGTGGCACATTCGCAGCCGAGCTACGGCCGTCCTCCGGCGGGCGCCCTGCCGGCGAATGTGAGCTTTGCCAGCGACAATTCCGGCCCCTCATTCTTTGAGCGGCTGTTCGGCGGGCCGAGCGTGGCTCCTGCGCCGGCCCCCAGCCGTCGGCTGCAGCAGCGTCGGGTCTTTACCCGCTAATATTAGCCCGGGTAAAAGTCGTGCTCCGGGGCCTCGTGTGACGCACGCGGCCCTTGGCCGCTAACCATTCCCCCAGGGGCCGGAAACTGGCGGGCTAGTTTTCGCCATACTCGACGGGTTAGTTAAGGTTGGTTTTGGGTGAACGGCTGGGGCCTTCATC
>Ga0068857_100004055_pt1 | contig 12331 bp, 11 predicted proteins | sample KBSCornC72_FD_66591 | JGI IMG/M metagenome (GOLD analysis project Ga0068857, IMG submission 66591) | Corn rhizosphere microbial communities from Kellogg Biological Station, Michigan, USA - KBS Corn C7-2 | ecosystem: Host-associated > Plants > Roots > Rhizosphere > Soil ...
CAAGCCGGCCGCCAGCCAGCGTGCGATCGGCGGGAGGCGCGAAGCCGGGGGCACGGAATGGTCTCTATCTGCCACCAGACGACACTCCACAACACGACACTCACAACACGACTGCATTTGGATAACCAACCCCGGATACATTCAGCCTTCGCCCAAGCGATGTCTCTGGCAGTTACGCGAGCGATGGTCACTTGGTTGCTCGCTGTCCATGTCATGAAACCCATTCTCATCATTTACGCCACCCGCGAAGGGCACACCCGGCACATTGCGGAACACTCGGGCGCCCTGCTGGAGGCTCGTCAAACTGCTTTCGAATTGGTGGACGCCGCTCACCTGCCGGAAAGATTCTCGTTAGTGAAATACTGCGCAGCCATCGTCAGCGCCTCCCTCCACGCAGGCAAACACGAGCCGGAGATGGTGAAGTTCGTAAAACGACACCTGAACGAGCTGCACTCGATCCCGACGTTGTTTCTTTCCGTGAGTCTTTCCGAAAAAACCGTCGAAGATCCGCAAGCTCCGGCGGAGAAGCGCGCCGAGGCGGAAGCAGATGTCAAACGAACCATTGACGGCTTTCTAGTGGAAACCGGCTGGCAGCCCTCGCATGTGGCGGCCGTAGCGGGGGCACTCCTATACAGCAAGTACAATTTCGTGATTCGCTTTATCATGAAGCGCATTGCCAAGAAGGCTGGTGGCCCTGCGGACACTTCCCGAGACTACGAGTTCACGGATTGGACTAAGATTGACCGGTTGATCGAGGAGTTCGTCCAAAGCGTGTCGACGGCCGCGACAGCGTCTTGAAACAAGTCGCGGCGCCCCTCACTGTCGCCGGATCTAGCCGCCGCTAGCCGGCCTTGTGCCCGAGTTCGAAGCGCACCAGAATCTCGGTTTTCACTTCTACCGGACTGCCATTCAGAAGAGTGGGCTGGTAGGTCCAGTGCCGGACTGCATCCAGGGCAGCATCCACCAGCAGGGGGTGACCACTCACCACCGTCAAGGTCTTTATCTTGCCGTCGGCGCTGATGATGGCCTTCAACTGGACATTGCCTTGAATGCGGCCCCGGCGCGCCAGTGCGGGATAAACCGGTTGGATCATTTGCAGGATCAGCCCCGCCTGGACGTCGCCTCCAACGGTGATCTGTTCTGGCGCAACCGGCCGAGTCGCGGCGGCCCTGGGTGGCGGGGGAGGCGGGGGCGGGGCGGCAGAAATTGCACTGCTGAAAAAGCCGATCCCAGCGCCGGGTAATGCTGGCCCGGGGATTCCGCCGGGCACGCCTCCCGGCATAGCTTCGATTTCGATAGCAGGGGCCTCACTGATGATCGCCACAACTTTCGGCACGACCACCGGGCTCACGAGAGCATCGGCATTGAATTTTCGCGGGGCCGGCGCTGAGCGGGGAATCGCCCTGGCCAACATTGGCGGTGGAGGGGCCGGGGGCGCCGTAGGAACCGGCGCGAGCATCAGCGCCTTCAACAACCCGCGTGTGGGAAGTTCTTGTACGAAAAACATTGGAACCAGCACCAAGCTGGTGACCAGGATGGCCTCGCCGAACGCCGCACCGACAACCGCCAGTGGACGGCGAGTCTTCCCAGTGGGAACGAAGCTGTATTCAAACATGGGCCACTTCCTTTCGGGGTGTGGCGTGTTGCGCAAGAACCGGATTGCGCCCAAGCCGCCGGTTTGGGCGAAAAGCGCCACACGGACTGTCCGGACTGGGTGGTGCAACGCAGGCGCTGGGCAGCGCCAGTACCGGTAGTCCGCATCTTGACCCCGCGTTTTCAACAATCAGCGATTGTTTCGAGAGTCTCATTACTCACTCAACCGCTCTTGTTAGTGCACGGACCGTGCCAACGCCGGATTGCTTTGCCTGCGCCGCCCTTTAGGGATAATGTTGTCAGGTGGCCTCATCTCCGAACATCTACGTGGCCGATGTGGGGATGGTGACGCGTTTTTGGAGCCGCTTGCGCGCTGCTTTCCAGGCGACTTACGAAGATGGCTGCTTCGGCATCGCCAAGGGCGCGGCGTACTCTTCGCTGCTGGCCTTTTTTCCAGTGATTACCACGGTCGCGACTGTGCTGGTGCAAGCCAACGCCGATGCCGTAGCGCGCACCACCGCACGTCTGCTGTATGACGTGATCCCGCCCGGCACCGAGGACGTCGTACGCGCGCTGTTCACCGTAAAGGGCCGCCGTCCCACAACCTTGCTAGTGGGGGCCGTGGTTCTCTCCGTGTGGGCCAGCTCGGGCGTGATGATGAGTCTGATGGAGGGCTTCCGTGCGGTCTACCGCATTCCCAGCGGCCGCTCCTTCGTCAAAGAGCGGGCGGTCGCGATGTGGCTGGTGTTGGTCGCCGCGATTCCCATGCTGGGAGCTTCGGCGCTCATTGTGCTCGGCAACCGCGCCCGCCGCTCGTTCGTTTCCTGGCTGGGAGTGGCGCGGGGCGACGATTTGCGGGGCTGGGTGGCACTTGGCGGCCAGATCTTCAGCTTTGTAATCGCCTTGATCGCCATTGTCGTCATCATGGCGCTGGTCTATTACGTTGGACCCAATCGCAAGCAAGTCTTCCGGCGTGTGTTCCCCGGCGCGGTTCTGGCCACAGTTCTGTGGCTGCTCTCTACTTTGGCCGCCGGATGGTACCTTCGCGATATCGCCAACTACAACGTACTCTACGGCGGCGTCGGGGCTGGACTGGCCTTGCTTATCTGGAGCTACATCTTGTGTGTCATCACGCTATTCGGGTGCGCCTACAATGCGGTCGGCGAACGCAGCTAGCGCCACCCGTAGCTAACGACAGTTCGCTAGGATGAAGGCAATGCCGAACCCGCTTTCTCCCGAGGAAATTCGCCGGCTCGACGCTCATTGGCGCGCCGCGAATTATCTCTCCGTCGGACAGATCTATCTTTACGCGAACCCTTTGTTGACCGAGCCGCTGCGCATCGATCACATCAAGCCGCGCCTGTTGGGGCACTGGGGAACCACGCCGGGCCTCAACTTTATTTACACGCATGCCAACCGCCTGATCCAAAAATACGACCTGAACATGATCTATATCTGCGGGCCGGGGCATGGCGGACCGGGCATGGTCGCGAACACCTGGCTCGAAGGCAGCTACACCGAGCGCTATCCCAACGTCACGCGCGACGCCGAAGGGATGCTGCGCCTGTTCACGCAATTTTCGTTTCCCGGCGGTATCCCCAGTCACGACGCGCCGGAAACGCCCGGCTCCATAAACGAGGGCGGGGAACTGGGGTACTCGCTGCTGCACGCCTATGGCGCGGTATTCGACAATCCGGATTTGCTGGCGCTGTGCGTTATCGGCGACGGCGAGGCCGAAACCGGAGCCCTCGCCGCCAGTTGGCACTCCAATAAATTTCTGGATCCGGTGTGCGATGGCGCGGTGATCCCGATCCTGCATCTGAACGGCTATAAGATCGCCGGTCCCACAGTGCTGGCACGCATCCCGCGTGAAGAGTTGACGCAATTCCTCGCCGGCTGCGGCTATCGTCCTTACTACGTCGAGGGCCATGAGCCGGAGCCGATGCACCAGGCCATGGCCTCGACGCTGGAAAGCGTGATCCTCGAAATTCGAGCCATCCAGAAAGACGCGCGCGAGAATGGATTCAGGCAGCGCCCGGCCTGGCCCGTCATCGTCATGATTTCTCCCAAAGGCTGGACCGGCCCCAAGGTGGTCGACGGCGTCCAGATCGAAGGCACCTTCCGCGCGCATCAGGTGCCGCTCGATCAGTTGGCTGAGAAGCCCGCGCATATCAAGATTCTGGAAGACTGGATGAAGAGCTACCGGCCCGAGGAGCTGTTCGACGACCTCGGCGCGCCGGTGCCCGAAGTCATCGCAGCGACGCCTGCGGGCTCGCGGCGTATGGGGATGAACCCGCACGCTAACGGTGGGCTGTTGCTCACAGATCTGCCGCTTCCCGACTTTCGCGACTACGCCCTGAGCGTGGCAAAGCCCGGCGCGACGGTCGCTGAAGCCACCCGCGTGCTGGGGAACATGCTGCGCGATGTGATGCGCAGCAGCATGCAGGGAGGCTGCGGCGCGAAAAACTTCCGCGTGTTCGGACCGGATGAAACCGCATCAAACCGCCTGAATGCGCTGTTCGATGTCACCAATCGGACCTCCAGCGCCGTCATTTTTCCCAACGACGATCACCTCGCGCCCGACGGCCGCGTGATGGAGGTGCTGAGTGAGCACCTGTGCCAAGGCTGGCTCGAAGGCTATCTGCTCACCGGCCGTCACGGCGTATTTTCCTGCTACGAGGCGTTCATTCACATCATCGATTCCATGTTCAATCAGCACGCGAAGTGGCTTAAGGTAACGCGCGGCATCCCTTGGCGCGCGCCCATCGCGTCGCTTAACTATCTGCTCACTTCGCACGTGTGGCGGCAGGATCACAACGGATTCAGCCATCAGGACCCCGGTTTCATCGATCACGTGGTGAACAAGAAAGCCGATGTCGTGCGCGTCTATCTGCCGCCCGATGCCAACTGTCTATTGTCGGTGGCGGATCATTGCCTGCGCAGCCGCAGCTACGTGAATGTCGTGGTGATCGGCAAGCAGCCCGCACCGCAGTGGCTAGATATGGATGCTGCCGTCGCGCACTGTACCGCAGGGCTGGGCGTCTGGCAGTGGGCCAGTAACGATCGGGGCGGCGAACCCGACGTCGTTATGGCGTGCTGCGGCGATGTCCCGACGCTCGAAACGCTGGCGGCCGTCGATCTGCTCCGCAAGCATTTACCGGATTTGAAAATTCGCGTCGTCAACGTGGTTGACCTGATGGCCCTGCAGCCTGCGAGCGAACATCCTCATGGCTTTTCCGACGAAGCCTTCGATGCGGTCTTCACTAAGGACAAACCGATCATATTCGCGTTTCACGGTTATCCCTGGCTGATCCACCGGCTCACCTACCGCCGTACGAATCACGACAACCTGCACGTCCGCGGCTACAAAGAAGAGGGCACTACCACGACGCCCTTCGATATGACGGTAATGAACGATCTCGACCGTTTTCATCTGGCCGGCGACGTGGTCGCTCGCGTGCCGGGCCTGGCGAGCCAGGCGGAACACATCAAACGTGCGCTGCGTAATCATTTGATCGAACACAAACTCTACGTGGCGCGCTACGGCATCGATATGCCGGAAATTCGCGACTGGCAGTGGCCGTCGGCATGAAGATCCTGGTGGTGAACGCCGGGTCCAGCAGTCTGAAGTGCTGGTATCACGACCTCCGTGGCGATGCCCTGGATACCCCGCCTGCGCAGCCGTTGTGGAGCAAACATGTCGATTGGGATGAGAAGACCGATATCGAGGCTACGTTCGCATCCGTGCTGCAGTCGCTACCAGGGCCAGTGGAACTAGCCGGTCATCGCATTGTCCACGGAGGAAGGTTTCGCGGAGCGACGAAACTTACGCCGGAAGTTCGTGCCGCTATCGCGGAGGAAACCGCCATTGCGCCGGCGCACAATCGCATCGCCCTGAAAGCGGTGGATATTCTGCAACGCCGCTTTGGCGCCGATGTCACGCAGGCCGCCGTATTCGACACCGGCTTTCATGCCACACTTCCGCCGGAGGCGTACGTTTATCCCGGCCCTTATGCCTGGTTTGGAGCGGGTATTCGCCGCTACGGATTCCACGGGATTAGCCACGGCTATGCGGCCCGCCGCGCCGCGCAAATATTGGGCGGAGATTCCGATTCTCTGCGGATCATCACTTGTCATTTGGGTAGTGGAGCGTCCCTCGCCGCCGTGCGCGGTGGAAAAAGTATCGACACCACCATGGGATTCACGCCTTTGGAAGGGCTCATGATGGGCTCGCGCAGCGGATCGGTCGATCCGGGAGTGCTGGTTTACTTACTGCGTCAGCACAACTATACGGCGGATCAGATCGACGACATCTTATACAAGCAATCGGGATTGCTCGGCATCTCCGGCATCTCATCCGACATGCGCGAGATTCTGGCTGCGATCGACCGCGGCGACTCTCGTGCCCAACTGGCGTTCGACATTTACCTGCACCGTCTGGTGCGCGAAATCGGTTCGATGCTGGCCGTGCTGGGAGGCGCGGACGCTGTGGTGTTCACGGGCGGTGTCGGCGAGAACTGCGCGCCCTTGCGCGATCGCGTCGCGCAACAGCTTACGTTTCTGCCCAACCTGCGAGTGCTGGTGATTCACGCCGAGGAAGAGTGGGAAATCGCCCGCCAGTGCTATGAGTTGGAGACGGGTTCTGCTGGCGGCCCGGACGTTCCTACTTAGGAACCGTAACCGTCTGCGCGCCATCGATGTAGCCGATATATTGCGCACCTTGCGCCGCGGCGATATCCTTCGATCCGGTTTTCTGGCCGGTTTCGACGGGCCGCTGGATTACACCATCGCTCTTCGCCGAGGGGAGAGCGCGCACGCTGATCGGGTGCCCCGCTGCGCTCCGTGCCTGCGTGAGTCTAAAGCTCAGCTTGGTTCCGCCGATGCCAAATATCTTTCCCTTTTTAGGTGTGTCCGAAATCTCGCCCTGCACCGGCGAGCCCTTCGGGATGACCGTGACGTTGTTCAATTTGAAATCTTCAGAAACCGTAAAACGAATGGGACGCCCCATTTCGGCGTCCGCCGGAATATCCGCCGCCAGCGTCATGCGGAAAGGCGCGGCGTCGGGCACCGGCACGCTCACAGTCTGGGGAGCCGCCACCACTGGCGCGGGCGCAGGAGTTGGCGGCAAAGTCACAGCCGGATTCGCGGCGATCGGCACGGGAGTCGGCGTCGGAGCCACAACGGGAACCGGGGGTATATTGACTGCTGTCGTGGGCGCTGGAGCCTGCTTCTTATCCTGTTTGGCATTCTGCGGCGTATTGGTGCGCGGCGGCGGTCCCAGGGGAACCCGCTTCGGATTTCGCATCTGCTCAATGATCAGCGGCGTAACGCCGGCCTTCGATAAGCGAATGACTTCCGGCGTCGACAAGTCGAAATTGGTCTTATCCGCGGACCGTATCTGGCTCAGGATCAGATCGGACGGCACCTTCTGGTTCACCATGTCGAGGACGCTGTCATTGGTGAGCGTGGTGTCGGGCGGCGGTGGCGGTGGCGCGGGCGCGGTCTCGGCCACCGGCGCCGGTGGAGGCGTCTGCGCGGCTAACTCAGCGGCGGCCTTTTCCGCGGCGCGCTTCTTCATGGTCCACCATGCGCCGCCTCCGCCCGCCAGCAGAATCACCACCAAGGCGCCGATTCCCATCATTAACTTCGGATTTGCAGCGGACTGCACTGCGGGCGCGGCGGCAGCCGCTACGGCCGAACCTTGCGTCTTCGGCGCCCTGGACGCCGGGCCCCCACTCATGGAACCGGAAGGCGGCGGAAGGGGCGCCGTCAGCCGAGTGGTGTAGAGCGATCCCGAATCCGACTCGCGCTTCAGCATGGAAAGCGCCGCCTGGACCTCCTTCATGCTCTGCCAGCGGTCGTCCGGCATCTTCCGCAGGCAGCGCTGGATCACGTCTTCGAGCTGCGGCGGCACATCGGGCGCCACTTCCGACATGGGCCGGGCTTCGTCGCGCAAAATCGCCGAAAGCGTCGACAGGCTGGATTCGCCCTCGAAGGCGCGCACGCCCGTCGCCATCTCATACAGCACCGCGCCAAACGAGAAAATATCGGAGCGCGTGTCCACCTTCTTGCCTTGAGCCTGCTCCGGCGACATGTAGCTGACGGTGCCCAGGATGGAACCTTCCACCGTCATCGGCGCGTTGGCGATGGTGCGGGTACGGTCGTCGCCGGTATCCGGCACCGAAGCGCGGTCGGTGAGCTTCGCCAAGCCGAAGTCGAGAACTTTGACCAGGCCCGATTCCGTCACCATCGCATTTGCCGGTTTCAGGTCGCGATGCACGATGCCCGCGGCGTGTGCGGCGCTCAGGGCATCGGCCATCTGCAGCGCGTATTTGATCAGCAGAGGAACGCGCAGGCCGCCCTTGGGAATCAGGTCGTTCAGGGTCTTGCCCTGCACATACTCCATCACCATGAACTCGGTGTCGCCGTCGGAGATGACGTCGTGAATCGTGATGATGCTGGGATGGTTGAGTCCCGATGCCGCTTGCGCTTCCTGCAGAAAGCGCCGCCGACGCTCGGGGTCCCCGGACTTGGCGCTGGGCAATACCTTGATGGCGACCGTGCGGTTCAAGCGCGTGTCCAGGGCTTTATAGATCTCACCCATGCCACCCGCGCCCAGCTTCTCGAGCAATTGATATTGCTGAATCGTCCGCCCTACCATATCGCCTCCGGGAAGCTTCCAGTGTGCCACAGTTGGCAGACCAAGGGGAGCGGCGCACGTTCTTGTAGCCGAAAGGTAAGAATAACCTAGTGCCGCTCACCGGGCAGCAGCTTAAATTGGAGGCATTGCGGAGTGTGCGTCTACGGCTGTTGAGAGCCCTCGCCTCAAAAGGCCGGCGGGCTGATTTCGGAGACACGATCGTCGGTTAGCTTGATGACGCCGGCCACGGCGCCCGAGCCCGGAACCTCGCCTCTATAAAAGAGGGTCTGATAGTCGATGACAGACTCGACTGATGTCGGCGTCCCCAGAATTTCCTCCACCTGCGCGCGCGACAGACCCTTCCGGATCTGGGTCCACGCGAGTGGATTCTGCCATCCTGCCGCCGGTTTGAAAATTGTCTTGTCTAATTCATGTGCGGTCGGCTTTTGGTTCCTCACAGTCAATAATGACTGCAGCGATTTAACAGTCTTCTCCAACTCTGCAATACGGCGATCCTGTTCTTTGACCAAACGCTTGAGAAGGTTGACATCTGCCTCCGCAGCCTCCAGCCGGTGATCCCTGTTTTGAGCAGAGCTGGCCTGACCAAAACAGGGGGGCGATATCGCCAGAGCGATAAGGCCGAGCATGCTGGCAGCGACAATTCGGGGCATGATGCAACCTTCGCGTTTTAGTGAAGCACTCCCAGCATCCAGGCGATCAGGAGGATCAATAAGATGGTCCCTAAACCGATGCCCGCGCCGCCGCCGGGGCCCCAGCGCGAATGGCCGTAATATCCAAACCCACCGCCAAACAGCAGGATCAAAACGATAAGTAGTATCAGCATTTCGAGGTTCCTTTCTAAACTGCCGGGAGGCAGCTACTTCTCGAATACTTTCTTGATCTGGCCGACCTTATTTTGGATCTTGCCGCCAATCTTTTCGTCGGTACCTTCGGCTTCCAGATTCGGATCATCGGTCATCTGGCCGGCTTTCTCCTTGAGCTTGCCTTTGGCTTCGTGGAGCTTCCCTTGGACTTGATCTTTTGTGCTTTCTTTCATGGTGTTTTCCTTTCTCCTTATGTGTCCTAATTCGTCGAAAAATCGCCCGCCAGATGCTCGATACCGGCTGCGCTGTAATATCTGGCAGCCAGCGGGCCGAGCGGCTGCAACATAGTCCAGGCTTGCTGTTTGCTCTCTTCGGCCGGGCAATGTACCGCGACAAATCCCGCGCCATGTTGCGCCCGCTCGAGATCCGCATCGTGGGTCTTTTGTTCGGTGGCGAAGAAGCGGGAAAGCGCCTGCATCACGAAGTTCCCCGGGCCGGTTTCCTCCTTGGCCAGATCCACGAACTCCTGGCCCGCCACCGCGATCGCCTCATCCTGAGCAAACCCGGCGGTCCACAGATCTTGCACGGCCTTTTGTGCGGCTCTCGAATCGCGAAAGACCGCGATCAAATAGTGCTTGGGATAGAAAACCCCCAGCTGGGTGTCGGATTCTTTAAAAAAACCTGTTAATAAGCTCATAACTATCCCTCCGCGCTCTGCCGCTCCATCCGAGACTGCTGAATTTCCCGCGGCTGAGCGGCCCGCGGCTCCATGGCCAATACCGCTTTCGCGCATCGCAGGAAGTCGGCCTGCCGAAAGGGCTTGGCGAGGAAAGCGCGCCCCCCCGCTTCCAGATCGTCCCGCAGGTCGTCCCCAGGCGAAGATCCTGAGATATACAAAACGCGCAGTTCATCGTTGAGACTGCAGCATTCACGCGCGAGTTCAAGTCCCGTCATACCCGGCATCCTGTAATCCGTGACGAGAAGGTCAACCGGGGTTTCGGCGCGACGGCAAAGAGTCAACGCGTCCTCGCCGTTGTTCGCGGTGAGAACACGAAATCCGTCGCTTTCGAGGGTTTTACACATGAGGATCGTCAACATTTCCTGATCGTCCACCACCAGCACTGTCGCCCCGGAGTTTCGTGTTGAATTCATGTGACTCATTAACCAAATACGGTCACCGGCGTATCCGGCCGATGCCGTACTCCTCAGCGGTCTAGGCCCTCTCTTTTCGCGCCTCTTTGCCGGATTTCTCGGGCCGCAGATTCTCACTGAGGTTGTCCAGAATTTTCTTCATATCGTCGGCGTGCTCTTCCTCTTTGGCCATGATCTTTTCCAGCATCCGGCGAGTGGTCGGATCGTGGGCGCCGAGGTAGCGGATGATTTCGTTATAGGATTCGACCGCCACCCGCTCCGCCACCAGATCTTCGCGGACCATATCCAGTAAAGTCTTGCCTTCGGAATACTCGGAATGGCTGCGGGAGGTCATCCCGTCAGGGCTGAAGTTTGGCTCGCCGCCCAATTGCGTGATGCGCTCGGCTACGAGATCGGCGTGTCCCTGTTCTTCTTCGGCGTGTTCCAGGAACTCCGCGGCCACCGACTGCGCATGGATGCCGGTCGCCATGTAGTAGTGGCGTTTGTAGCGCAGGACGCAGACGATTTCGGTCGCCAGCACCTCATTCAAAATCCGCAGGACCGTCTCGCGGTCCGCCGTGTACGCACTGGTAACAGCGCCCTCTTCCATATGCCGGCGGGCCCGCCGCCGGAGTTCCTGTATGTCGGAAACAAAGGGTTGATGTTCTTCTTTGACAGTTGGCTGGCTCACTGCTGATTCCTCTCTGGGCACGAAGACTTGGCTGACCCGACAAATAACCTCGCACGCATGGGGCCATCCCCCGTGGCGCAGTTGTAAATTCTTCCTGTAACAGGTTCATTGCGCCCTGAAAAGATCGCCGTGGCGACCGCGCCGCGGTGTACACTTTGAACATTGGAGGTTTCCACATGAAACACGCCCTGCGCTGGCTGGGGATCGCCGTGGCACTCCTTTTGTTGATCGCACTGGCCCTTCCTTTTCTGATCGATGCCAATCAGTTTCGGCCGCGCCTCGAAGCCGCCCTTACCCAGGCGCTGGCGCGCGATGTTAAGCTGGGCGATCTGAAACTATCGATTTTCTCGGGCGGCGTGGCCGCCGCCGACCTCTCGATCGCCGACGATTCTTCGTTCAGCAAAACCCCGTTCATCCAGGCCAAGTCACTGAAGGTGGGCGTGGAACTCCAGCCCCTGATCTTCTCGAAAAAGCTGAATGTGACGGGAATTGCGATCGAGAACCCGGAAATTTACCTGATTCAATCGGATGCAGGCATCTGGAACTTCGCGAGTTTAGGAGCGAAGACTTCGGCCCCTGCGCCCGCCGCGTCCAGCAGTTCGGTGCAAGATTTGACCGTCAAACTGGTAAAGATTACGGGCGGGCGCTTATCGATAAAGATGGCGGGCGAGGAGCAGCCCAAGGTGCTCGATAAGTTGGACATAGAGGTGAAGGATTTCGCGCCGGACGTGTCCTTCCCGGTGTCATTATCCGCGGATATTCAAGGCGGCGGCGACGTGAAACTCGACGGTAAGGCCGGTCCCATCGATACCGCCGACACTTCCGAGACCCCCTTCGACGTAACCCTCAAGCTGAATAAACTCGACATTGCCAAGGCCGGCTTCGTGCGTCCATCCACCGGGTTCGGCGGCCTGCTTTCGATCGACGGGAACGCCGCCTCCACCGGTCGCGAGCTGCGCCTGAAGGGCGCCATCCAGGCCGCGCAGCTCAAGCTGGCTAAGAACGGCAAGCCGGCCGCGAAAACTGTTGGCTTCGATTTTGCGATCAACCATAACTTGCGGCAGCGCTCCGGCGCGCTCACCCGCGGCGAAGTCGAGATCGGAAAAGCCAAGGCGCAACTCACGGGAACCTACAGTCAAGCCAGCAACGCCACGGTCCTGCACATGAAGCTGGCCGCGCCAGGCATGGAAGTGCAGGAGCTGGCCGCGTTGCTGCCGGCACTCGACATCGTGCTGCCACAGGGATCGTCGCTACAAGGCGGAACCGCCTCGGCGAACGTCACCGTCGACGGCCCCAGCGACAAGCTGGTGGCGGACGGCACGCTGGCGCTGCAGAAAACCCGGCTCGCGGGCTTCGACCTCGGCAGCCGCATGAACACCGTTGCCAAACTGACCGGCATCAAAATCAGCCCCGATACCGATTTCGATAACATCAGCGCCCGTGTGCATTCGG
>Ga0068857_100004068_pt1 | contig 12311 bp, 14 predicted proteins | sample KBSCornC72_FD_66591 | JGI IMG/M metagenome (GOLD analysis project Ga0068857, IMG submission 66591) | Corn rhizosphere microbial communities from Kellogg Biological Station, Michigan, USA - KBS Corn C7-2 | ecosystem: Host-associated > Plants > Roots > Rhizosphere > Soil ...
CGCAAAGCCGCCACCAAGTCGCACAGAAGCAGCGCCAGCGCCGAGATGATCAGCAGAAACGGAGACAATACGGCGAGAGGCAGGGCCCGGAGCAGTCTCCAGGCGCCCGCGACGAACGACCTCATTTAGCGGGTTCCTTAACGTCCTGTGCGAGCTGCGGCCCAAGCCCGAGTTGACGCCCCAATTTCAGCCATCGCGATTGCCTCACCAAGGCGAGCTGGGCGGCGGTCGCCTGGAGTTGCGCCTCTAGGTCTCTGGCCCAGTTCGTGCGTTCGATGACGGTGGCTTCCGCACGATCCAGCAACCGTACGGCTTCCGCCAGTTGCGAGGTTTGCTTTGCGAGATCCGCGTTAAGGCGCTGTTCGGTCTGGATGGCCCATTTTGTCTTGCGCTGATTTTCTTGATTCAGGTCATCGATAATTTGCGCCGCGCGGCCTTGTTCGGCTGCAAATTGTTTTTGCAGTTCGGAATGAGTAGCCAAAAGACTGTTGCGATCATGAGTGGTCTGATCCAACCACGACCGCACTTCGCTGAGTTCACTCTCGAGCAGGCGAATGTGTTCCTCACGCTCGCGCAGGAGATTCGCGGCGCGGGGCGCATACAGAAAAGCCGCGGGCGGTGGAAGGGGAGCGCAAGAGCAGAGCGCGACGAGAAAGTTCGCTGTCTCAGGATCTCCGGTGGGGCTGCCTATCTCTGCGTCGGTTCCGGAGGTCCGAGTGCCATCGTAAAAGGCAAAAGCCTCGACTCGGTCCTGAAACAGAATTTGCACGTGCGGAAAAAATTCCCCAAGAGCGGCACGAAACTCAGCGTATTCGAATTCGTGCGAATGAAATGGGTTCGGACCGGCCTTGGCCCGTGTTTCCGCGTAGTAACGCTGGTTTGGCGTGGAGACGATCAGCAGGCCGTTGGGTAGCAGCAATCGGCGCGCTTCGGCGAGCAAGGCGCGCCAATCGGGAAGGTGCTCGATTACTTCGAAGGCCGTTATCAGATCGAATGAATCCGGCGGAAGAGGGACAGCGGCGGCTGAACATTGCAGGAATTCCGCTGAAGCGTAATGAGAAACGGCGTAGTCAATGGCTTCCGGTGCAAGATCGACACCCACGGTCGAGGATGCGGTTTGCGCGAGCCGCGCGGTTCCGTACCCGGCGCCACATCCGAGATCTAAAACCCTTTTGTGCGAAGCGAAGCGCGCCGCGAATGCGTAGCGGGCTACGTGTTCGGCCCAAAGATCGTCGTTCACCTGGCCTGGAATTACGCGTTCGCCAGTGAACTCGCTCACGGCGTCACAACTCCGGTATCCAGCTTCGCGTTCACTTTGACGCGGCAGTCGAGATGAAACTGTCCGTAGATCGGTTGATCGGATCTCTCCATTTGCAGAACAACGGCGTTATCGATCCAGTCGCACATCGAATAATGTTCCAGCGATCCGTTGGCGATCGCGGGCGAAAAGGAAAAAGAAGACGCGTACAGCGCAGGCAGATCCAAATAGAAATCGACGGTACAAACATCGCCAGCTAGCATAGGCGGCAGATCCTGGCGTTCGCGGGCTGTGTTGGTTCCCGCGAAATCGACTCCTAGATGATTGCGAAACATGAAACCAACAATGGGCCTATCCAGATTTTCTTTCGCTCGCACGCTGATTCTTACTACAATTGTAGAATTAGGTTGGAGCAGACCAACTCGAACACCCTGCTTATCCAACACAGTGATTCCAATTATTTCCGCCTTCGCGTCACCAAAACGATGATCGATGTTCGGAATGTCTTCGACGATTTCCTGAGGTGCTGGCAGAGAGCGCGCTTCTTCGACCGTAAATTCACGGACCTGATACGCTCGATCTTTTTCAGACATCGCGGCGAGATATTGCGCGACCACCAAGTCCGTTTTCCCGAGAGCTTTCACCACACCGTTCTCGAGCCACATTGCGCGGTCACCCAGGGCCTTCACATCGCCTGTCGCGTGAGAGACGAACAAGATGGTGACTCCACGCTGGCGGAGCTCGTGAACCTTGCGCATGCATCGCTGTCGAAAATACACGTCGCCGACCGCCAGAGCCTCGTCCACCAAAAGAATTTCGGGATCCACATGAATAGCAACTGCAAATGCCAGCCTGACCACCATGCCGCTGGAGTATGTCTTCACCGGCTGATTGATGAAAGCTCCAATTTCAGCGAAGGCTTCGATCTCCGGCAGCCGTCGATCCATATCTTTGCTGGACAATCCGAGAATCGCGCCATTCAGATATACATTGTCGCGCCCGGAAAACTCCGGATTGAATCCCGAGCCGAGTTCGAGAAGCGCCGCGATCCGCCCGTGCGACACCGCCGTTCCGCTGCTCGGCGCCATGATTCCCGCACAAATCTGGAGAAGCGTGCTCTTTCCCGAGCCATTTTCTCCGACGACACAGAACGTTTCGCCGCGGCGGACATCGAAGCTAACATCGCGTAACGCCCAGAATTCCGTGTGAAAGCGGCGTGTTTGGAAGGTAGCAAGTTCTTTTAATCGATCGCGAGGCGCCGCATAGATCGCGTAGCTTTTGGAAACGTTCGAAAATTCGACGGCAGGGACGCTCACTAGAGAAATTGTAGACTAAACTTGACAGGTTCCAGCGGCGATCCTTACGCTGGTAAAGCACGCCGGCGTAGCTCAGGTGGCTAGAGCGACGGTCTCATAATCCGTAGGTCGCTGGTTCGAGTCCAGCCGCCGGCACCATTACTGTTCTCCGACGATCCGCTGATACAGCCGATCCAGGTCGGCCTGCGAATAGTATTCGATCTCAATACGGCCTCGCTGCTCGCTCAATTCGATGATTCGGACGCGTGTTCCGAGGGCGCGCTCTAATTCCCCCGCCGCCGCCCGCACATTGGGGTCCTGGGGGGCTTCTTTGCGCGAACCGTGCGCAGGCTTATCGCGGTCCGCTGTCATTTCCTGAACCTGAGCTTCCACTTGGCGAACGGAAAGGCCTAGTGCAACCACCTTTTCTGCTAATTGAATCTGCTCATCGGCTGTGCCCAATCCCAGAAGCGCACGCGCGTGACCCATTGAAAGCCGCCGCTCAGCCAACAGGAGCTGAACTTCTTTGGGCAACTTGAGCAAACGAACGATATTGGCGATGGATGTGCGATCTTTGCCCGTCCGTCTGCCAATTTCTTCCTGAGATAGTTCGAGTTCCCGGCCTAGCCGTTCAAATGCGTGCGCCGTCTCGATGGGGTTCAGATCCTCCCGCTGAATATTTTCGATGAGCGCCAGCTCCAGCATCGAGCGATCGGCCACATCCTGGATCACCACAGGAACTTCTTGTAGCTCCGCCAGCCGGGCTGCTCGCCAGCGACGCTCGCCGGCCACGATCTGGTACGCATCCCCGAGCTGGCGGACGATCAGGGGCTGGATGATGCCATTTGCCCGAATGGACTCTGCAAGCTCCTGAAGTCCGTCTGAGTTAAACACCGTGCGTGGCTGCATGGGGTTTGGTTGGATCAGACTAAGCGGAAGGGTTCCTGGCTTTGTGGCGCTGGTAGCAGTTGCAGGTGTAGCCGCCGGAGCCACAGCAGGGGTAGGTTGCTGGCTGCGGCCTGGGAGGAGAGCCGAAAGGCCTTTACCCAGCGCTTTGCGTTGTTTGTCGTTGGCGCTGTTCATTTGCGAGAATCTCCTTGGCCAGTCTGATATAGCTCTCTGCGCCGCGCGAGCGAGGATCGTACATGAGAATGGGTTTCCCATAGCTTGGGGCCTCAGCGAGGCGTATGCTGCGCGGGATTACGGTCGTAAGTACTTGATCATTAAAGAATTCTCGTAGGTCCTCAGCTACTTGGCGCGCCAAGTTGGTGCGTTCATCGTACATGGTTAGGAGGATGCCTTCGATCTTAAGCGGGCGTGAGAAGGATTCCCTAACACGCTCAACCGTATCAATCAGTTGCGAGATTCCCTCCAGCGCAAAGAATTCACACTGAATCGGAATCAGGACCGAATCCGCAGCAACCAAGGCGTTTAAAGTCAGTAAATCCAGCGCGGGTGGGCAATCCAGCAATATGTAATCGTAGCTGTGGCGAATTCCTTGAATTGCCTGATCGAGCTTATACTCCCGATCCGGAAGGTCCACTAGGTCGAGATTCGCGGCCACCAGATTTTTGTCGGCTGGAATCAGATCTAGTCCTGGGCAGTCCGTCTTATGTATTGTTTGGGCGACGTCCACTCCACTCAATAGTGCGTCGTAGGCGGTCTTGATCTCTGGGATCTTTTCAACTCCCAGGCCGCTGGTAGAGTTACCCTGTGGGTCGAAGTCGATCAAGAGCACGCGTAAGTCATTGGCAGCTAACGACGCACCCAGATTGATGGCGGTGGTGGTCTTACCCACGCCGCCTTTTTGGTTTGTGATGGCGATTACCTTGGCCATGTCTTCAGAATCTTATCACGGGTGTTTCACGTGGAACACAACGTAGCGCTTGTCTCCCCAAGGAAGGAGCTCGGAATACTGGAAAGTTGCAGCATCGTCAGCACCAACAAGGATCGCTAAGTTCTTTGCCAGGTTTAATTTCAGCACTTCGGCTGGGTTTACGGCCCGAGAAACCAACCAATCAAAGGTATCTTGAAGATTTTCTGCTCGATCTGTGACTACTTTGACATTCACCAAATTTCGAACCGCCTCAGTCAAAAATACCCCCTTACGCTTGTGAGATTCGACCAGCGTAATGTTGCACTCAGGCCGCAGGATTGCGATTGGAATTCCGGGGAAACCCGAGCCTGAGCCGATGTCCGCGATGCGAAGCGGACCCACAGGAAGCCTTTGTCCCAGGAAAAGCGACTCGCAATAATGCAGCCGGGCGGCTTCTTCGATGGAATCTATCCGCGTCAAGTTCAATTTCGCATTCCAACGAAGCAACAACTCGTAGTGCGATTCCAGTTGGCCGAGCTGTTCAAGGCTGAGAGTACCGTACGGGGCGAACTCGTGCGCCAGCAGCTCCCGGAACATCTACTGCTGGAGGCTCAGATAAACATCTAAAACTGCGATCGCGGCCGGAGTGATCCCGGGAATTCGACTTGCCTGTCCCAGCGTCTCCGGACGGACGCGCCCGAGTCTTTCAGATGCCTCGTTAGACAAGCCTGGAACGCCGCAATACGAAAATTCCGCTGGAATCTGCCGTGATTCCGCGTCTTTCATTCGGACGACGAGCTTTTGTTGTTGTGCTATATAGCCGGCGTACTTGAACTCTGTCTCTACCGTTTGCAATACGCCGTGCACCCAATCGTGGCCTGGAAGGTTTGGAACATTCGTGATTCGACTCTCGGGCCTGCGCAGCCAGTCTGCCAATACTGGCCGCTCATCTGACGGCCAGCGCGTTGTCTCGCAGTGCGTTCGCAGCTGCTCTTTCTGAGCTTGCTTCCTGGTGTAGAGATTCCAGCGCTCATCTGTAACTAGGCCGGCTCGACGTCCAAGCGGTGTTAGCCGCTCATCGGCGTTGTCGATCCGCAAGTGCAAGCGGAATTCAGCGCGCGAAGTAAACATACGATACGGCTCGTCGGCACCCTTGGTGATCAGGTCACTGACTAGAATGCCAATGTATCCTTCGCTCCGCCCGACAATGATGGGATCCGAGGCTCCTACGCGCCGCGCAGCATTCAAGCCGGCGATCAGACCCTGGCAAGCCGCCTCTTCGTAGCCCGAAGTACCGTTGATTTGTCCCGCGAGGAACAGACCGTCAATATTCTTCAACTCAAGCGTGTGTTTCAGCTCGCGAGGGTCGATGGCGTCATACTCGATCGCATAGCCTGGCCGAATCATCTCGGCGTCCTCTAGTCCGGGGACCGAAGCGAGCATCCGAACTTGAACGTCGATGGGCATGCTGGTGGACATGCCGTTCACATAGATCTCGTAGGTGTCCAGGCCCTCGGGTTCGAGGAACAATTGATGCCGCTTCTTGTCGGGAAACTTTACGATTTTGTCCTCGATAGACGGGCAATATCGCGGGCCGATGCCTTCGATTTGCCCACTATAGAGCGGCGATCTTGCGATGCTATCTCTAAGTATCGAATGGGTTTCTTCAGTTGTGTATGCAACGTAACAAGGAACTTGCTCCCGTACTATTTTTGTAGTGAGAAATGAAAAAGGCGTAGGTTCAGCATCGCCATTCTGCGGTTCGAAGTGCGACCACTCGATCGTCCGTCCATCCAGGCGCGGAGGAGTTCCTGTTTTCAATCGCTTCCACTCCAAGCCCAATGTGCGAAGCTGATCGCCAAGCAGATTCGACGGCGCCTCGCCGCTGCGCCCGCAGCTATACGTCTGCTCGCCGACGTGAGCCAGTCCGTTCAGAAACGTACCCGTGGTGATGACGATCGATTCAGCCTGCAGAGTGCGTCCATCGCGAAGCTCAACGCCTGTGACGCGTCGCTGCGTTCCCTCTGCAATAACCAGTCGAGCTACTTCCGCCTGGATAATCCGAAGATTGGGCTCCGCCTCCAGCACCTCGCGCATCTTGAGCCGATACTGTTTCTTGTCGCATTGGGCGCGGGGCGACCACACGGCAGGACCGCGACTGGTGTTAAGCAGCCGAAACTGGATCCCGACGGCATCCGTGACCTCTCCCATCACGCCGCCCAGAGCATCAATCTCTCGGACGAGGTGCCCTTTGGCGATACCCCCGACCGCAGGATTGCACGACATTTGTGCAATCAGATCGAGGTTCATCGTGATCATCGCCGTATGCACGCCGAGTCGGGCGCAAGCGCGCGCAGCCTCGCATCCGGCATGTCCGGCGCCCACAACGATCACCTGATACGGCTTGGCCATATTGGTTAGCTACATTCTAACTTGCCGCGGTAAACTGGCAGTTCTCCCCGTGAAGATACTCATCATCGGCAGCGGCGGCCGCGAACATGCGATTGCGTGGCGCCTGGCGCAAGAAGGTCACCAAATATTCGGCGCGCCGGGCAATCCTGGGATCGCCGAACTAGGTCAGTTGCTGCCGACGACGGACTATTTGGCCGCCGCGAATTCTATCAACCCCGACCTGACTATCGTAGGGCCTGAAGTGCCCTTGGTCGCCGGCGTCGTCGATCAGTTCCGAGCGTTTGACCGAAAAATTGTTGGACCTACTCAGGAGGCGGCGCAGCTCGAAGGCAGCAAGATTCACTCCAAGGAATTCATGCAGAGGCTGGGGATTCCTACCGCGCGATTCGCTCGCGTGGAAACGATCCACGCTGGCATTCAGGCGCTAGTTGAATTTAGCTATCCGGTTGTGGTCAAGGCCGACGGTCTCGCGGCAGGGAAGGGTGTCATCATCGCGCAGGATCGTGACGAGGCGGAAGCCGCGGTTCGCTCGCTGGGCCCCCGATTAGTAATCGAAGAATTTCTGCGCGGCGAAGAAGTCAGTTTCATCGTCCTGAGCGACGGCAAGAACTTCGTACCGCTCGAGGCAACCCAAGACCATAAAGCGGTAGGCGATGGCGATACGGGCCCGAATACCGGTGGAATGGGCGCTTATTGCGACGGACGGATTTTGTCGGATGCGGATGCGCGCCACGTAATGGATACAGTGATACGCCCGGTGGTGGATGCAACTAAGTTCACCGGATTTCTCTACGCCGGCTTGATGATGACTGCAGACGGACCGAAGGTCCTTGAGTTCAACGTTCGCCTCGGTGATCCCGAAACGCAGCCTTTGATGCACCGTCTTGACTGTCCCTTTGGCGAAGTTCTCATGGCCGCCGCGACTGGCGATCTTGCCGGCGCGACGCTGCACTGGAAAGCCGAGCCATCCGTCTGCGTGGTTCTCGCCGCGGCTGGCTACCCTGGACAGATTCACACCGGCGCCCTGATTACGGGAATCGACAAATGCGGCACAGAAGTATTCCAGGCAGGGACCAAGCAGGGCCTCAAAGGACTCGAAACCGCGGGAGGCAGGGTATTAGGCGTGACTGCCTCCGGTCCGGATCTCGCCGCCGCCGCGGCGAACGCGTATACCGCGGCCGAAAAGATTCATTTCGATGGGATGCATTACCGACGGGATATCGCTCAAAAGGGATTGAACCGCTGGCGTCCTGCTACAATCAGGACAATTGCTCCTTGAAGTGCGGGGACGTAGCTCAGTTGGATAGAGCGGTCGCCTCCTAAGCGACAGGTCGGCAGTTCAAATCTGCCCGTCCCCACCAGAAATTGCACTGGCTCGGCGGGCTGTGGTATGAAGGTAGTTCCTTTTCGCCAGGAAGTTTAAACGATCCCAGTATGGCTTACGTAATAGCAGAACCCTGCATCGGCACAAAAGACGCGGCGTGTGTAGACGCTTGCCCGGTGGATTGCATCCACCCCAAAAAAGACGACCCCAAGTTTGGCACTGAAGAGCTGATCTATATCGATCCAGTCGAGTGCATCGATTGCGGAGCGTGCGTTCCCGTGTGTCCTGTCTCCGCGATTTTCGCGCTCGACGATCTGCCCGAGAAGTGGTCGGACTTCGCGCAGAAAAACGCGGCCTATTTCGGCCGCTAGTCAGGCTCCTCGAACGCTCGGGTTGCATGTCTTCCTTGCTTTGGGCAAGAGACTGCGTATAATAGCCCTATGCGCAAAATCTTCCTGATGGTTGCTGTTGCCGTTCTCGCTGCTTTCGTAATGTTTGCCCAAGATAAGGGTGGCAAGGGCGCCCCCGGCGGCGGCGGCAAAGCCAAAGCTCCTCGCGTCAACCTTAAGGTTTTGCCGGACGACGCCAACTTGATTCCGACCATGCAGAGTTTCGTCGCGGCTTTAGGCGTTGCGGACAAGGGTGGTTGCAACTTCTGCCACGAGATGGACCGGGCCTCCGATGCAAAGCCGGAGAAAGTGATGGCGCGGATGATGATTTCCATGGCGAAGGACATCAACGCGAAGTTCCCCGACGGCAAGCAACACGTCAGCTGCTTCACCTGCCATCGCGGTAGTACTGAGCCGTTGATGGCCCCGCCGGCGGCAAAGTAAGGGCCGATTTATTGAGAGCCCGCGATGCAGTTTGACGGGCTTCGTGTTCTCTCCCTCGAAAGCCGGCGTTCCGCCGAAATCGAGAAACTGATTCGCGCACGGGGCGGCGATCCCTTCGTTGCCCCGTCCATGCGCGAAATCCCGCTTCAAGATAATCCCCAAGCGTTCGCGTTCGCCGCGCGTCTCTTCGCCGAAGAGTTCGACATGATGATCCTGCTGACCGGTGTCGGGTCGCGCCTGCTTAATCAGATCTTGCAGACGCGCTATGCGGAAGACGCGTTCGTCGAAGCGTTGAAGAAGTTAGCCGTCGTGGTCCGCGGATCCAAGCCGGCTGCCGTGATGCGTGAATGGAATGTACCCGTAGCGGTGATGGTGCCCGAGCCGAACACGTGGCGCGAAATTCTAGCCGCTACCGAGTCTCGTCCCGAGCGCAAGATCGCCGTTCAGGAATACGGGCGTTCGAGTCCGGAACTACTCGACGGTTTGCGGGCCCGAGGAGCCGAGGTCACGACGGTTCCCGTATACCAATGGGATCTTCCGGAAGACACCGGCCCCCTTCGTGAAGCCGTGCGCAGGCTGGTGGCGGGCGAGTTCGATGTCGCTATGTTCACTACTTCCATCCAGATTCGGCATCTGGTGCGGATCGCCGCCGAAGCCGGGCTTGAGCAGTCCGTGCGGGAAGCCCTGCGGCGTGTGGTGATTGCTTCGGTCGGCCCCACTACCAGTGAGACATTGCGAGAGCACGATCTGCATGTGGATCTAGAGCCTTCGCATCCCAAGATGGGTTTCCTGGTCAGTGAAACCGCCCAGCGTGCCCGCGAGATCCTACAATCTAAGCAGTGAGCGAGAAGTTCAACAAAGCTACGGTCTCTGCTGCCCGGTACATCTCCATCGCCAGCCTGCTGCCAGCCAGCACCTTTGTCGGTTACGCCATCGGCTACGGCCTCGACCGTTGGCTGGGTACCCGATACCTAGAAATCGTGTTCCTGATTCTCGGCATCGTGGCGGGATTCACGCAGCTGGTCCGCCAACTGATGACCGACATTCATGCGCAGAAATAAGTTGGCATGAATACCCTCATTCGCATCCGGCGGCTGACCATCATCATCGGTTTGGTGGGCACGGCTGCGGTGCTTCTGTTGCGCGGTCCTCGCGAAGCGATAGGCTTCCTGGCAGGCGCGGCTTTCTCGCTGGTCACCCTCCGCTCCTGGGTCCGGTTGGCGGAGGCTGCCGGCGGAGGAACTCCCACCCGATCGGCGCGGAGCCACGGGTTGTTCCTGGCGCTGCGCTACGTCCTTCTGGCTATTGGTTTGTATGCTATAGTGAACGTTTTGGGAATTACCCCGGTGGCCATAATCGTGGGGCTGCTGGTGTCTTTTGCCGCGGTGATTCTCGGAATCCTGTACGAGTCTGTGATCTCCAAATAAACCTTTTATGCCCGAACACGAGCTATGGCTCACTGCGCAATTTAACGAACATCTGGCGGGGGTCGCAAACGCGATCCTAGGTATCTTCAATATGCACGCGAACGATCCTTCCCACCCCTGGGAAAACTGGATTGTATGCGAGCTGGTGGTGATGGCCTTTCTGATGATCCTCGCGGCCATCGTGCGGTCGGGTCTATCAGCGGACAAGCCCGGCAAACTCCAGATGGCCTTTGAATGGATCTACGGATTCATTTCGGATAACGCGCATCAGGCCGGAATTCATCACCCCGGTCCGTTTGTGCCCTATTTCGGAACCATTTTCCTGTTCATTTTGTCCATGAATCTGATCGGGATCATCCCGGCGTTCGAATCGCCCACCATGTCGCCCTCGGTTCCCGCCGGCTTGGCGATTTGCACCTTCATCTATTACAACTTCTTCGGGATCAAGGCTCATGGCGTGGGAGGCCATCTGGCCCACTTTGCCGGCCCCGTCCGGTTTGGCAGCATCGTCGCGAATCTTTTCATCATGCTCCTGATGGTGCCGATTGAACTGATCAGCCATATGGCTCGTCCGCTTTCCCTTACCGTCCGTCTTTACGGCAATATGTTCGGCGGCGAGCAGGTAACCAATGTTTTCTTAAGCCTGACCTACTTGGTCATCCCGGCAATTTTCATGGCTCTGCACGTATTTGTGGCCTTGGTGCAGACGTATGTGTTTACGCTGTTGACGATGATTTACGTCGGCTTGGCCACGGCCCGCGAACATTAGATTTTGTTTGGCACGACAGGCCGCCAAGTGTGAGCCGCCGGTCCCCCAGGACTCGGATTGGAACCACCTCCTTGACGGAATTTTAGATAGAAGGGAAATACAACGATGAAAAGTAAGGTAATGTTTTTGACCATCGCAGCAGTACTTCTGCTGGCAGCGCCCGTGTTCGCGCAAGGTGCGGCGGATCCGACCGCTGGAATTGGCCGCGGTGAATTGACCCGGCTTGGTGCGCTTATCGGCATGGGCTTGGCTGCAGGACTCTGCGGAACGGGACAGGGTAAAGCTGTCGCCAGCTCCGCCGAAGGAATCGCGCGCAACCCCGGCGCCCAAGCGGCCATTCAGACCTTGATGATCCTGGGTCTCGCGTTTATCGAATCGCTCGCGATCTTCACCCTGCTGATCGTCTTCCTGCGATCCAACTAGTTTTTAACCAGAGGGCAGGCGAACAAATCGTCTGCCCTTTTCGTCTCCATGAAGCTGCAAGGTATTTTTCCCGCCATCACGACTCCCTTCGATCACAAGGGCGACCTCTACAAGGTCAAAGTTCAGCACAACATCGAGAAATGGAACCAGACGGCCCTGGCTGGATACCTGGTTTCAGGATCCACGGGGGAGACTCCCTATCTCTCTATCGAAGAAAAACTTCAAGTGTGGGAGTGGTCAGCGCAGTACGCAGCTTCCGATAAGATCCTTTTAGCGGGAACGGGAGCTGAGGGCGTCCGCGAGTCGGTGAAGCTTACGAATCGCGCCGCGGAGATGGGCTACAAGGCGGGTTTGGTTCTCGCGCCGCACTACTATCGCGGCATGATGAGCCGCATGGAAACGCAGATTTTATTCTTTCGCACGGTGGCCGATCAGACCAAGATTCCCATCCTGCTGTATCACTTCCCGCAAGTAACTGGCATCGACCTGACGGCGGACGCCGTCGCGACGCTTTCCGATCATCCGAACATCATCGGAATGAAGGACAGCTCAGGCAATCTTGAAGGGACCAAGAAATTCATTGCGGCTGCCAAGCCGGGATTCCAGGTATTGACCGGATCCGCCAGCGTGCTGGCCGAGTCGCTGGCTGCGGGATGCCCTGGCGCGATCCTGGCGCTCGCTAACGCAGTTCCGTACGCCTGCATCAGTATCTATGAGGCGCATCGCACGCGCGAGCCTGAGGCCGCCCTGGACT
>Ga0068857_100004081_pt1 | contig 12301 bp, 8 predicted proteins | sample KBSCornC72_FD_66591 | JGI IMG/M metagenome (GOLD analysis project Ga0068857, IMG submission 66591) | Corn rhizosphere microbial communities from Kellogg Biological Station, Michigan, USA - KBS Corn C7-2 | ecosystem: Host-associated > Plants > Roots > Rhizosphere > Soil ...
TGGTCCTGGTCGCGGGTATGTTGGTCCTGGCCGGTTTCGGCTTCAAGATGTCAGCCGTCCCATTCCATATGTGGACACCTGATATCTACGAGGGCGCGCCAACTCCCGCGACGGCCTTCTTCTCGGTTGGCTCCAAAGCAGCCGGTTTTGCCGCGCTGATCCGCGTCTTTATGAACGGCGGTCTCTGGCAGGTCAATCTGAACTCGATGGTGCTGATTATCGCGATTGTCGCGGTGGCGACGATGATTCTTGGCAACGTCGTGGCAGCGGTGCAGCAGAATGTCAAACGTATGATGGCCTACTCCAGCATCGCGCAGGCGGGCTACATCCTGGTTGGCTTCATTGCCAGCTTTGCCACGAAGAGCGGCAGCGGCAATTCGGCGGTCCTCTTCTTCATCCTGATCTACGTGCTGACCAACCTCGGCGCGTTCGCCGGGATCATCGCCCTGGCTCATGCCACCGGTGGTGAGAATATGGAGGATTTTCGGGGTCTGGGCAAACGCGCGCCGGTTCTCAGCGCGTGTACGGCACTCTGTATGCTCTCGCTGGGTGGTATACCGCCGATGGCAGGGTTTGTCAGTAAGATCTTCATCTTTACGGCAGCCTGGAGCGCGGGTTTCGGCTGGCTGGTGATTATCGCTCTGCTGATGAGCGTGGTTTCACTGGTCTACTATGGGCGCCTGGTCAAGGTCATGTACTTTGATGCTCCAGCCAAAGAGGATCGCTTGACCATGCAGTTTGGTCTCGGTACTTCAATCACGTTGGTCACGGCAGCTCTGATCGCGCTGACTTTTGCCGCCTCGATCATTATTGCCACCACCAACCCGGCTGCGCTGAGCCTGTTTACCGCGTTGCACTAAGTCTCGCATTACACGTAACAGCAAGCCCAGCAGAGAACATTCAACGTTCTGTGCCGGGCTTCTTTTTGTGCGCTATCACAGCGGGATTACGGGAGCTGCCGCATCGGCGTTAACATAAGCCGTTCTCCATGAGAACCATTCGGGCGTAGGTAGCAGGGCGCACGCCTTTTGCTTTTACGTTAATGTCTACGAGAGTTGCCACACCTTCGCGTTGGTGTACACTACTTCGGTCTTGCTGCCCAGATCCTGGGAGAGCACACCGATCTGGCCATGTGTATAGGTGCCATCGGTGACGCTCGTAACCAGTTGCTGATTAACGTAGAAAGAAATCTGATCGCCTCGTACCACCACCGCGATCGTGTTGGTTGTTCCCGTGCCGGTTTCGAACGAGCTGGCAACGCCGTCTTTTAAGTCGCGGGCATTGCCATTCGAGCCGGTTGAGTCTACAGAGACCAGAAGGCCATAATTGCCTTGAGCGTCAATGTAGAGACGATAAAACTTATCGTTCGTGTTATCAGCACGAAAGATCAGTCCGCCAGCAGATGCATCATCACCCGACTTAATCATCATCTGGATCTGGAAAGTGAAATCCGTATAATCGGCCTTGGTGGCCGCGCAGGTGTTGTATGTTTTTATCTGATCGTCGACGGAGTGATACGCGCTGCCGGAGAAGAAGCAGCCGTTGTCCTTGTTATTGTCCCAATTCACACCCTTGCTATTATCGACCAGCGGATCGTTCAGGATCAGCTTATTGCTGAACGGGTACGTCGAAGCAGCGGTTGTGGCTTGAGCGTTGGCAGTCGCAGTCGTGTTGGCAATCGCGGTCGTGTTGACAATAGCCTGAGCAGTCGCGGTCGCGTTGGCATGCAGGGTATTCTGGTTATTGTTATAGGCTACGAGACCAATAGCCGAGCCGCCCACGAGCAGAATCAGGACAATGACCGAAATCAAGACGACCATCCCTCGTCCACGTTTGGGTTGCGGAGCCATCGACGGAGGCATGGTGACACCCGGCATGGATGGTGGATTGTAGCCCGGATACGTCGGAGTGGGTGGCTGCGGACTCATCGCCGTTTGCGCATAAGGATCGTACGGATTTGGCTCCAGGGCCGGAGGCATCGGCGTAGATGGCGTGTTATATGCAGGTGGCGGAGGTGGCACTGACATGGGATTATACGACCCATAGCTCGAATTGGGCGTGTTCGGATCTGCATAAGGATTTGGGCCAGAGGGTGGTTGTTGATAGCCTGAATTTGGCCCAGGCGGCGGCGGCGGTGGGCTACCATAAACGGTATTAGGCGCTGGTGGATATTGTGGATTAGATGGATTGGGGTTATAGGGATTATAATCTCCGCTATTTGGATTCTGGCTCATTCTTTATATCTCCTTGCCTGCACTGCTAACAAACAGATTTCTAAATTCGCAGATAGTATAACATAGGCTTCTGTGAGATGAATAGTTCGTTTGACACATTTCGGTGTTATTTCTGATACCCAGAAATAACTTGTCGGGGGATTACGGCGCTGTAAAAAGGCTTGCACAAAGCACGGCCAGTCTCGTATAATCAATAACGTAAAATTCGCACATTTTTAAAAACCGATATCACCGGGCATCATCAAGCTGCTAGGGGAGCCGAATGGCTGAGAAGCCGTTCCAATGTGGAACGACTGACCCTTATTTTAGAACCTGATCTGGATAATACCAGCGGAGGGAAGCAGCGACGGCACACAAATAACAGGCTTATGCTGTGTTTCTGGCCGCGTCTCTCCGCAGAGGCGCGGCCTTTTTGCATGCCCTATTTTATAAGGAGGTAATGTGCATGCAATCCCCAAAGCTCCTGGTGCAGGGAGTCTCGAAGAGTTTTCGCCAGGGCAGCCAGTGGCTGGAAACTTTGCGGCCAATCGATCTGGAGGTCGCGCCGGGCGAGTTCGTCTCGCTGATCGGCCCAAGCGGCTGTGGCAAAAGTACGCTCTTCAACATCATCGCCGGATTGGAGCAGCCGGATAGTGGTTCGGTGGCCATCGATGGCGACGAGAAGAGCCAGCGTACCGGCAAGACTGGCTATATGCCCCAGCAACCATTGTTATTGCCCTGGCGTAGCGTCGAGGAGAACGTGATGCTGGGTCTGGATGTGCGCCGGGTGCCACGTCAGCAGGCTCGTGTGCAGGCGCGTGAACTGCTCAAGCACTTCGGTCTGAGCGACTTCGCGCAACACTATCCCGCGACGCTTTCCGGTGGGATGCGCCAGCGCGTGGCTCTTTTGCGCACAGTGCTCTTCAACCCGAAGTTTCTCTTACTGGACGAACCCTTTGGCGCGCTCGACGCCCTGACCAGGCTCTCCTGCCAGATGTGGCTGCTCGATCTCTGGCAGGAGGTCCACGCCAGCGTGCTCTTCATCACCCACGACGTGCGCGAGGCCATCCTGCTCTCCGACCGCATCTATCTTATGAGCGCCCGACCCGCGCAGATTTTGCGCGTGGCGGAAGTCCATCTTGAGCGTCCGCGCCGCGCCGCGCAACTCGCCGATGCAGAAGTCGTCCAGCTTGAGCAGGAATTGATTGCCTTGCTAGTAAAGGAGCAGGTGCTATGAAATTGCGCTGGCTTGCCAGTTATGGCCCGGCCTTTGTCCTGACCGTCGCACTGCTGGCCATCTGGGAACTGGCGGTGCGCGCCGATCTCTCGCTGGCCAACTTCTTGCCGTCGCCCAGCTCAATCTGGTCCGCGCTCTCGCTCAACTGGGGCGTGATCTATGACAACACCATCCCGACGCTCATGGAAACGGTGCTCGGTCTCTTTGTCTCGACCGCGTTAGGACTGTTGCTGGCCATCTTGCTCGACCTCTCGTCCTGGTCACGACGCGCGATCTATCCACTACTCATCACCTCGCAAACCGTCCCACTCGTCGCGCTGGCCCCGCTGATGTTGATCTGGTTCGGTTTCGGCATCATGCCCAAGGTCATCATCGTTACGCTCTACTGCTTCTTTCCTATAGCCGTAGCAACTGCTGATGGGCTGGCCAGTGCCGAGCCGGACTTGCTCAAGTTGCTCAAGAGCATGGGAGCCTCGCGCTGGCAGACGCTCTGGCTGGTGCGTTTGCCCGGCGCGCTGCCCTCGTTCTACTCCGGTTTGCGCATCGCAGCGACGTATAGCGTGACGGGCGCGATCGTGGGCGAGTTTGTGGGCGCGGAAAAGGGCCTGGGTATCTACATGGTGACATCGGCCAATTCGCACGCCATTCCGGTCGTCTTCGCCACTATTTTTATCACCGCCATTCTCAGCCTGGCTTTCTTTAGCCTGGTTAACATCATGGAACGTCTGACGCTGCCCTGGTATCACGCCTCGCGTCTCCCGCTGCAAGATGCGAGCAGCATGGGCCAGCGTCCATTGGCGCGTTAAGTGATTTTTCTGTTGTCGTATTATTTTTCATCATGGAGGATTTATTCATGAACCGTCGCAACCGACTCGTCCTCAGTATCAGTATCCCCGTCTTGCTGATCGTCATTGTAGGCGCGCTCTTTCTGCATCAGCAGATGGCGAACTCGCAAAACACGAACGCGAACGCTGTCCCAAATTGTCATGGTAAGCTCACGCCGATGAAATTCGCGCTCGACTGGACGCCGAATACCAACCACACGGGCATCTACGTGGCTAAGGAGAAAGGCTGGTATCGCGAACAATGCATCGATCTGACCATCCTGCCCTATTCCTCGACCGTTTCGCCTGATACGCTGGTGAGCAGCGGACAGGCCGACGCGGGCATTAGCTCAACTGAGAGCATTGTGGCCGATGCTGCCGTGAATCAGCCGGTGGTCTCGATCGCGGCGATTATCCAGCACAACACTTCGGCCCTGGTCGCGCTGGCCAGTTCTGGCCTGAACAGCCCGCGCGACTTTGACGGCAAAATCTATGGAGGCTTTGGAGCACCCTACGAAGGCGCGGTGGTGAGCGCGATTATTCGCCACGCGGGCGGCAAAGGCGATTTTCGGAACGTGACTCTGAGCATTGACACCATGCAGGCGTTGGAGACGAAGCAGATCGATTTTGCCTGGGTTTTCGAGGGCTGGGAGGTCATTCAGGCCGAACGCGCTGGTTTCAAACTCAAGGTCTTTCCTATCACCTCCTTTGGCATTCCCGATTACTACACGCCCAACATTATCGCCAATTCGCAGGAGATCAGGAAAGATCCGACTCTGTTGCGTCGCTTTATGCTTGCGACCTCGGAGGGCTACAATTATGCCATAAAAAATCCACACGAAGCTGCCCAGCTTCTCATTAATGGAACGCAAGCCGGGACTTTTCCCGATCAAGGTCTTGTTTTTGCCAGCCAGACTTTCCTCAGCTCGCACTACGTCGATGCCGGGCGCACCTGGGGCTGGCAGGATGCCTCAGCCTGGCAGGGCTATCCTGGTTTCATGCTCAAGAACAAGGCTATTCTCAACGCCAACAACCAGCCAATCACGAGCATGAATTTTAACACGCTCTGGACCAACCATTTTTTGCAATAGAAATTCCTTTGTAGATAGATTTTAGGAGATATGGCAGAGGATCTCTGCCATATCTCCTAAAATCTATCTACAAACCTTTTTACTCTTGCTTTTCGATCCAAACCCATGTATTATTTAACTTGTTTTAGCGCCTATAGCGTTGTAGATTTTTCCTTTGGTATCTTTTTCTCTCACCGTTATGATTGGCTCATAGGCGATGGAACATTTTGAATAACCATGAAACATTTCCTTCGACAAGAAGGTACGGAGGACACGCATGATTTGTGCTAAATGTGGTGCATTTAATCCCGAAGCTTCCGCGTATTGTGGCGGATGCGGCTCGCCGATGCCATCTGCGTCTGCAACTCCTGGGGCAAATATTCCTGCCTCTGCTGATTCACTCACTGAGCGCGGTGCCTTTGTTCCGCCTGCCGCGCCCATTTTACCAACGCAGCAGTCTACACCTGTGCCTGGCGAGGTTTTTCAATATGGCTCACCTCAGCCTCAACAGACGCCTGACGCAAACGCGAATCAGCCGTTCGTTTTGCCTGGAACTCCCAGCGGGACCTATCCAGCACAACCGGCAGCTCCTACTGTGCAACAGGGCTGGCAAAGTGGCGCTTATCCTCCGGTGGCAGGATCAGGGAGCGGGTTTCCAGCCGAAGCTTATCCAGCTCCTGGTGCTCCTATGCCAAGTGGGGCCTATACATCCTACCCCGCACCTGGTACGCCCTTGACGAGCGGAGCCTATCCGACCTATCCCGCTGGCACACCTGTCCCTGGTCAGTCCTATCCTGATCAGCAGGTGAGCGGCATGTATCCGCCTCAGGGGATGTATCCGGGTCAGATGCCTCCAGTTGCACCAAAGCAGCCAAGCCAGTTGATCCAGCGCCTGCCGCTCTGGGCTTTCCTCGTGAGCATTCTGGTTGTAGCCGCTGTGCTGGCTGTCCTGTTCTTTTTCGTCGGCACAGATTGGGCTGCCGGCGCGCGGTTTGCCGGTGTTGCTGCTCTCGCCGTCGGCGGCATTCTGCTGATCACCTTTATCGTGCGTTCTGCAGTGGGCATGTGGTCCAGCATCAACCCCCATCGCGTCTCGCAAATCGTCAGCTCGGTGCTACTCATGTTGATTCTCTTCGCGCTGGGCGCGGTCGGCCTGACGCAGCAGGCGGGTATTCACTCGGCGCAGGCGCGTTTCCTGGAGGGTCAGGGCAAGTGGCAGGCGTCCATCACCGAATTTCAGGATGGTGGTCAGCTTATCTCCTCTTCCGCCGATCTCGCTCGCGTTTACGATGAGTGGGGCGAACAGTTGGCAACGCAGACGAAGTATAGCGACGCGCTCGATAAGTTTAACACGGTTATCTCCGGGTATCAGCAGGGTGGGCCGGAGTTGACGCGCGCGCAGAATGGTGCTGCTTCGGCGTACTTTAATCTGGCCGAGCAGGATCTGAACGCGAAGAACTACGATGATGCGGTAACTAATTTCTCGAAGCTCACGACAAACTTCGCCAGTTCATCGCAGGCCAAACAGGCGCACGCGGACTACGCCAGGGCGCTCTGGGGACAGGGGCAGGCTGAACTGACAAGTACCTGCTCTTCAGCTCTGGCCGACTACCAGCAGTTGTCCTCGCAATTCGGTGATACACCGCAGGGGCAACAGGCAAAATCTGCTCTGGCGCTACCGGAGCCTGTCGATGGGCATTTCACCAGCACCATTCCAGGTAACGCTACGCCGCAGGTTGCTCTCGCTCAAGGGATTACCGCGCATATGAGCGATACCGCCTTTTTCGATATTGTGAATAACTCCCCGATGGTCAATGTGAATAAGGATGGCACGTTCAAGTTCTCATCGATCAAGCAGGGCAGTTACTATCTGGTCTGGGGCGTCTCGAATTCGAACGGTGAGTCTTTCTATGACTCCTTGCAGTACCCCGCGACCGTTGGACCACTGTGCTCCTTCCATTTTGGCGATATCAACGAGGCCTTCCCCTCAGCGTTGTAACCGAACTATCAATCTCTGGCTTGTAGAGGCGCGTCCCTTTGAAAAGCATTTTCAGGGGATGCGCCTCTGTGTAGCGGGGAATTTTTCACCCGATTGGGGTAAAACATTGTCATCTGCTCGCGGTTCCTGTATCATAATGCCGTGTCCTCAGAGCCGATATATAATCAAGCTACGGATAGACCACCTGCGAGCGTGAGGAAACATCAATCAGCGGTACCAAGTGCCAGGTGGCTTTGTAATCAGGCAGTGTGAACGAGGATACGGAGGTCATTGTTATGTTCTGTGCGAAGTGCGGTGCCGTGAACGCTGAAGATGCTCCTTTTTGTGGCAAGTGCGGCGCGCCTCTGGAAAAACAGCTCGATTTTCCTCAGATCACCAATCAAGCAGGGTTGCCTCTGGCAAATGCTTTTCCTGGCATGAGCCAGCAGCAGGTGCAGCAGACCTTTGCCGCCCCTGAGGCGTCGCTCTTTGCTCCAATCGCGCATAGCCCTTTCGACGCGGAACCTTTACCTCAACCATCCGACGCGCTGCCAACGCTGATACAACCGGTGGGGGATATCATGGTCTTTGCTCCCACCTCCGCTATGCCTGCTTCACCTCAACCCAGGCAGGCGTTGCCTGTACAATCTGAGCCTCAACCCGATGATGGTGAAGTGTGGCCGGCTAATTCGGCACAACGCTCCTCGCGTGACCTGGCTGACTACCCAACCGAGATCCGTTTGCCTGTGCCGATGACGCCGCCAACGCTGCCCAATTCAATGCCTCTGGTGATGCCTGCGGCAGGTCAGGAGGCGGACTATAACATTTACGTGGGCGCACCGCCCTCGGCTGGTTTTGGGGCCTGGCAAGGCAACATTCCCGATCAGAATTGGCAAGGTAATCTGCCCTATCAGCAGAGCTTCGACGGTGGCCCGCTGCAAGAACCTCCTGTTTCACAAGCGTTGGGTAATGTCTATCCTGGTCCGTCCGATCTCCAGGTGCTGGGTATGTCGCGGGCAAGCGCTGATGTGCTTATCCAACCTTTGCCGCGCTGGGCCTTGCTGGCTGGCGGAAGCGCGCTCGTTTTGCTGCTGGTCGGGCTGACTTTCCTCAATCCCGATTGGGCCACTGGCGCGACCATTGCCGGAATGATTGCCCTGATTTGTGCCATCCTGGTACTGATTGCGGGTGGGGTGCGCCTGGCTCTGGGACTGCTGGCCGAAACCAATCCGCGTCGTCGCTCACAGGTCATCAGCACTTGCCTGCTGGTCTTGCTGCTCTTTCTGGTGTGCGGTGTGAGTCTGAGCCAGCAGGGTAGCCTGCACGCGGCTCAAGCGCGCTACCTCGAAGGTCAACATAGCTGGTCAACGGCTATTCAGGAATATCAGGACGCGGGCGAGACAGCCCCTGCCTCCGAGAATCTGGCGCGCGCGTACAATGAGTGGGGCGAAGCATTGAGCCACCAGCAGCAGTATGCCAGCGCCATCTCCAAATTCGCCATTGTTCTCAAGCAATTCACTCCGCTTACTTCGGAGGTCAGCCGAGCCAGAAGCGATACTATCACAACCTATCTGGCCTGGGCGGCAGCGTCCTCGCAGCGACAGCAATATGCCAACGCGACGACCGAGTATAACGCGCTGCTGGCTTTAGCATACTGCCCGACCAGTTGTCAGACGCTCGCGCAGCCAAAGGATGCTACCGCCTACGAGCAGCTTGCCGAGCAGCAACTAACCGCGCACCAGTTTGCTCCAGCGGTGGCCGCTTTCAATGCACTGACCACGCGCTTCGCCAGTTCTTCAGCCGCGAAAGCGGCACAGGTTCATCCTGACTACGCGCAGGCGCTCTGGGGGCTTGGCCAGCAGCAGCTAAATACGACCTGCACGAAGGCGGTTCCTACCTATCAACAACTGGCCAATCAGTTTAACGATACCAGCCAGGGAAAGCAGGCCGCGACGGCTTTGCAGCAACCAGTACAGGTCAAGGGTCATTTTACCCAGAGTGTTCCCGGCGCGCCCGCGCATCCCACCGCGTTTCTCGTTCAGAATCTGACGGGGAATATCCAGCAGTATCAGTTCCCGCCTTTGTTGAAAAACGCACCGACCACGCAGATCAATAGCGACGGCAGTTTCACGTTTTCATCTGTGCCGCAGGGAACCTATGAGTTGATCTGGAGCAACGATGGGACGCTGCACTTTTTCTATGCGCACAACAATTCACAGGTGCTTTATACCGCTCAGGTCGGCCCGCTCTGCACCTACGACTTTGGCGCGGTCAACCAGGCGATCCCGCCGCTTAGTAGTGGGAACTGATCTTCTCTAAATGGCCGTGTGAACGATCATGAGCAGACCCTCGACAAGTGAGACGCGGGCCTGCTCACCTAAGAGCACGTTGCTAATCCCGCGTGGTCGTCCAAAACGCAACGCTTCGTTATGCAATGGATAGTACAGGCCCTCCGTACACACGCCCTCGGCGGAGGATTGGAGCGGGAAGAGTGAGAGTAGGTCGCCTTCTTTCCCATTGATCCGCGTCTCACCAGGCCCGCGTAAAAGCCAGCCGCGCGCGTTGCCGTCTACCAGCTCAAGCGGCGTGTCGGGATACGCAGTCAGGAGCAGGAGATTGGCGATGGTATGCTCGAAGCGCGTACCACCCAGCGCGCCGAGCAGCGTAATCCGGCTTGCACCCTGCTGAATCGCCACGTCGATCGCCAACTCTGTATCAGTTTCATCTTTTTCAATTTGTGCCTGAACAATTTGACTGCCCGCGCGTTCCAGCACTGTGCGCGTCGCTTGATCCAGCGAATCGAGATCACCGACGACAATGGCTGGTGTACAGCCGAGCGCCAGGGCTGTGCTCGCGCCACTATCAGCCGCGATGGCCAGTTCACCCCGCCTCAGCGTTTCGGTAACGGCTGAACCAGCCTGCACAGTCCCTGCCGCGAAAACGATCACATGCATCTATTTGATCTTCTACTTATCTAGCCATAGAGAGCCGATTTATCGTGCTCTGCCCCGATTTATCGTGGGCCTCTCGCCACACGATTCAGCCGCTCTTGCGCGATTCTCTCCGCCTTCGATCCATGGAGAGGATCGCCTTCGAGCAGCATTTGTGGTAAGGATAAGATCCACGATAAATCGGGATAGGACACGATAAATCGATCCTCTATAGCATAAAACGGTAAAAAGTGCAAACTTTCCACTGCCCACCGGTGAAGAGGGTCCCACCACTACGGCTCGTTTTTGCCCAATTGGGTGATTTGCTGGCATCCCGAGCGCGCCTGCATTATACTAGACAGGAAAAAAGAGCACCGTCCGGCATCAGTATATCCTATTTTGAATGCTAAAGGTAGAAATTTCGATGAATTCGCCCAAACTTACGAAGGAACCGCAGTCCTGGGGGCGTTATCCCAAAGTGACGCACGCGCAGGTGCTGCCCGTGTACTGGCGCAGCGATATACCCGATCTGGCGCAAAGCGATCAGCCTGTGCTCCCTCACGCCTATGGGCGCAGCTACGGCGATAGCTGTCTCAACGAAAACGGCGTTTCGCTCGATGTCAGCCATTTGAACCGCTTTATCTCCTTTGATGAAGAGACCGGCCTGCTCTGTTGCGAGGCTGGCGTTTCCCTGGCCGAAATTTTGAAGGTCATGGTCCCGCGCGGCTGGTTCCTGCCCGTCACACCTGGCACCAAATTTGTCTCCGTGGGTGGCGCGATCGCCAACGATATTCACGGCAAAAACCACCACGCCGGTGGCACCTTTGGTTGTCACGTCGTCCGTTTCAAGCTCTTGCGCTCGGATGGTCAGCGCCTGGTCTGTTCGCCAGAGGAGAATCCTGAGCTTTTCCATGCCACAATCGGCGGCCTTGGCCTGACCGGCCTGATTCTCTGGGCCGAATTCAAGTTGAAACGCATCGCCAATCCCTATATCGATAGCGATCATATTCGCTTTAGCTCGCTTGAAGAGTTCTTTGAGCTTTCCGACGAATCCGACAAGGATTTCGAGTATACCGTTTCCTGGGTTGATTTGCTGGTTGGCGGTGAGGCGCTCTGTCGCGGCATTTTTACACGCGGCAACCACAATCAGGTCCCGGAGCTAGCGCAGAAGCCGTTGAAAAAGCCTCTGCCTCTGGCTGTGCCCTTCGATTTGCCGCAGATCGCGCTCAGCAAGCTCACGGTGAAGGGCTTTAACGAACTGTACTATCATAAACAATTGCCCAAGCGTGTTCACAAAATCGAGTCCTACGATCCATTCTTCTATCCATTGGACGGTATTCACGAGTGGTACCGCGTGTATGGCAAGCGTGGCTTCCTGCAATATCAGTTTGTGGTGCCATTCGAGGGTGGGCGCGAGTCTATGCGTGAGATTATCGGGCGCATTCGCCAGTCCGGGGCCGGTTCTTTCCTGACCGTGCTGAAGGAGTTTGGTGAGGTAAAATCGCCTGGCATGCTCTCATTCCCGCGTCCTGGCCTGACCCTGGCGCTCGATTTTGCCTATGCCGGAGAGAAGACGTTGCGCCTGCTTGATGAGCTTGACGCGATTGTGCGCCACTACGACGGGGCCATTTACCCGGCCAAAGATGCGCGCATGTCAGCAGAGAGCTTCCAACAGTTTTATCCACGCTGGCAAGAATTCTCTCAGTATATCGATCCCCAATTCTCCTCCAGCTTCTGGAGAAGAGTCAGCGTTGCAAAGGAACAGTAAAACTATGCGTGTCTTAATTCTCGGTGCTACTTCAGCGCTGGCCCATGAAACCGCGAAACATTTTGCGAAAGATGGAGCCGACCTGGTGCTGGTCGCTCGCTCAGAGTATAAATTGACTGCTGTGAAGGATGATCTCAAGGTGCGTGGCGCAAAGGAGATTGAGGCGATTGTGGCCGATCTGAACGATTTCACGCGCCATCAGGAGATTGTTGCGTCCGCGCTCAAGCCATTCGCGGGCCTGGATATGGTGCTGGTTGCGTACGGCACGCTTGGCGATCAGC
>Ga0068857_100004089_pt1 | contig 12293 bp, 9 predicted proteins | sample KBSCornC72_FD_66591 | JGI IMG/M metagenome (GOLD analysis project Ga0068857, IMG submission 66591) | Corn rhizosphere microbial communities from Kellogg Biological Station, Michigan, USA - KBS Corn C7-2 | ecosystem: Host-associated > Plants > Roots > Rhizosphere > Soil ...
CAATGTCATGCAAGTCGCCGCGGACGGTGCCCATCACAAGAACACCCGCTCTAACATTACTAGAGTCTTTTGCAGTAAGCAGGGGTTTCAAGACCGCCATGCCTGCTTTCATCGCGCGAGCCGCGATGAGAACTTCAGGGACGTAAAGGACATTATATTTGAAATCTTCGCCAACAACACTCATGCCGGCGATGAGTCCCTCGGTGAGAACTTCCTGAACGCTGCGCCCTTCAGCCAAAGCGTCTTTGGTCATTTGTTCGACTTCTTTGGCTTTGCCTTCGTAAAGGCACTGGTTCATCAAAGCGTAATCGGGCATTGGGGTGGTAGTCAGCGTTAGTAGTCAGTAGTCGGATCAGAGCCTCCTCACGTCGGCTGCTACAATTTTTGAATTGACGGTTCGCATAATTGTTAGACGGCGAGCTTGGAATTGAACTCTTCGAGTGCCTGGAGCATTGCGAGGATGTTTTCTCGGGGCATGCCGGGACTGGTTCCGCCGCCGACTGAAAGGATGATGCCTTCGCCTTCACTCTTTTCGAGGACTTCGAGCGTTGCGTCGCGAACTTCGTCCGGTGTGCCGCGTACACCGACTTCAAGCGGATTCACGTTTCCCATCAGGCACATGCGATCACCAACGCGCTCTTTGACTTCAGCAATATCTGTTTGTTTGCCCCAATTGAGGACGTTGAAGCCGCAGTCCGGCAAATGATCGAGGCAGGCCGTGATTTCGGCGTCATTATGATAAATTTTCACCCAGTCCTTGGGAAAGGCGTCACAGATTTTCTTGAGATAAGGATGAGCAAATTCTTTGTAATGTTCTTCGTTAATGAAGCCGACGATGTCGTCGAGAATGAAAATTCCTTCGACTGTATCGCCCATCGCCTTGGCTTGGGCTTTGAGCCAATCGATGATCAAACTCGTGCAGCGATCGATCAATTTGTGAGCCCACTCAGGTTTCTCGACGAGATCGATCATGAAATCGGTCGTACTGCGAACAAATCCAGCGGTGCAAAGTGGACCACGCGAAGTCACTATTGGCAGAATTTCACCTGTATCCAGGATGCGTTGACGTTGCATCCGAATCCGGTGCAGCGTAAGACCCATGAAAGCGTCGCTTTCGACTTCGTATTCGGGAAACTTTTCGATGTCCTCGATATGATAAAGCGTGTGGTACTCGCTCGGCGTGTTGTCCTGCCAAAATTTGATCTTTGCGCCGAGCACAGAAGGTTCCGCGGCCATACCGTATTCCATCCACCATGACGGAACGAAGATGATGTCGGGAAATTCATTGTGAATTTTGAGGTTTGATTGGAACCACAACTCGGGGTCGAGATAGTAGTCCATGTGCTTCACACCAAGATAGCCGGGAATCCATGGGCTATCGATGATCAGCGCCATGGGAACTTTCTCGAGCTTCTCGAGTCGCGCGGCGCGTTTGAAAACCTGCCATTGCTCGGGTCTCATGGGCGCAAGTTTTTTCGGAGTGAATATGTCGTCATCGTAAACACAGCTATTTGATAACAGAAGAAAGCGAATTAGCGGACAGAAAAATTGAGGGATAAATATTGGGGAGAGTATTTTGCATATGATTCATAGCATAGTCCATAGGTGAACCAGCACTTGTAACTAGGCGTAAACGGCCCGAAATCATTTTTGGTTACCGTAGGTTACCGTGAGTTACCGTAGGTTACCGGTAACGTTAAAGTTAATTGAATTTCGAGGGGTTGCGGTTTCAACACGGTCGCCATTCCGGCGATTCCGTTTTCTAAACTTATGTAACACGTTTTCATTTTTGCTGCCGTAGTATTGCAGGGAAATCCAAAAGATTTGAGGGCAAAGTTTGGGGACATTTGGTGCCGGAATTAAGCGGTGCGATTAAAGTGTTCAACCGCTGCGTGTATGGCACGAGTGTGATCCGGTGTGCTGCCGCAGCAGGAGCCGACGATGTTTGCGCCAGCCGCCAGTACGTCAGGAACGGCGCGAGCGGTTTCTTCGGGCGGCTGTTTGTAAACGGCCTTGAGATTTTCCAACACCGGCAAGCCGGCATTCGGCTGGACCATTGTCGGCAGCTTGCAGCTTTCGCGATACAGGCGGACGACTTTGGCCGCACCTGGCATGTCCATGCCAGTACCGCAATTAAGCGCGATCATGTGCGCGCCGCGGGCTTCGACAAATTCAGCAGCTTGTTCGGGAGACACGCCCATCATCGTCTTGTAGAAAGTGCCATCCGCCGACAGATCGTAGGCAAGTGAGCCGATAATACACGGATTACCAGCGGCTTTGGCGGCATCGATGGCGAGGCCTAGCTCTTCAAGAGATGTTTGAGTTTCGATGATTATTGCGTCCACGCCAGCATCGACAAGAGCAGTAGCCTGCTGATCAAGCGCAGCACGAGCATCGGCTTCGGAAAGATCACCGTATGGTTCGAGAATCGCGCCAAGCGGGCCAATGTCGCCCAGCACATAGCCGGTGCGAGCGCCAAAAGCTTCCCGGGCGATGCGGACTCCAGCCTGATTAATGGCGCGAACGTCCTGGTCGTGACCGTGCCGCTTGAGCATGAGGGGGCTGCCGCCGAAAGTGTTGGTAATGATGCAATCGGCTCCGGCCTCAACGTAACGGCGTTGAATAGCTAGGACACGCTCAGGATGGGTTAGATTCCAAAGTTCGCCGCAATTACCTTGTTCGAGACCAGCAAGCATGAGTTGAGTGCCCATCGCGCCGTCGCAGACAAGACAGCGTTCGAGGAGAGCTTCGCGAAGCGGTTTTTTCATAAAGCCGAGACGGTTAAACGTTTAACTTAATAGCCTTAAATGGTCGAGTGGAATGTTCATTTTAGTTTGCCGAGCCAGCCACGGCAGCTTTAGCGGGCGTGGTATTGGCCAGCGAGGACGGTTTGAGAGCCCGTGGCAGGAGGAAGGCCAGTCCCGCTGATACGATCATGCCTGCGCCGAGGACGCTAAAGGGAATAGCCGTGCTGTTATATAATTTTGTTAGCCAGCCGACGAAGTATTGTCCGGCGAAGCCGCCGACGTTTCCGACGGCATTGACGATGCCGACGACCAAGCCCAGCATGCTGCGCGGGAGCGTTTCACTCGGAATGGCCCAGAACGGAGCCATCGCGGCAAATGGCCCGGGAATCGCGAGGCACATTAGAACATAGGAGAGCCAGAAATGCCCTCTCGAAGTCACGCTCAAGATGAGACTGATTCCGCTCAACGTATATACGGCAGCGACATGCCCGCGTCGCTCGTGGGTTTTGTCCGAGTGCCGTGAATTTAGGACCATGATGACCGCTGTGACGGCATAGGGGATGGCGAACAGAATTCCGTATTGAAGATCGGTAAATCCCCTGCCCTTCAATCCACTTGTGAAAAATGTCATGCAGCCGTAGGCGGCGCAGTTGTGGAGAAAATAAATCGCGATCATGACAAAAATCGTTGGCTCGCGAAAAACTTGCCAAGCGGGCGCGGCAGTCGCGGGTTTGATCTGTTCAGCTTCGTGCTTCAGACTGGATTCAACAAATTCGCGTTCTTCAGACGAAATCCATTTCGCTTCGTGCGGATGGTCTCGAATGCCAAACCACCAAATCGGCAGCCAAATAAACGGCAGCAGACCTTCGAGTATCAGCATTTTTTGCCAGCCATATGCGCCCAATAGCCATGCAGTGATGGGAGCCGAACCGGCCACGGCCAGCGGCTGGCAGAGATTCCAATAAGCATTAGCCCGCGCGCGTTCCGTGCGCGGGAACCAATTGGCGAGCAGGACAGTGGTTGCCGGGAAAACGCCGCTTTCCGCGACTCCGAGCAAAAATCGCATTACTTCGAATTGCCTGAACGTTTGGGCAAGGCCGCATCCAACCGCGCAAACGCCCCAGGAAATCAAAAAGATGCTGATGACTTTTCGAGCACTCCAATGAGACGCGAGATAACCGCCCGGAAGTTGCAAAAGAACGTATCCGAAAAAGAAGATTCCAGCCGCCTTGCCCTTCATCCGATCATCCATGATCAAGTCTTTCATCATGGAGGAAATCTTGGGATCCAAAGCCAGCGCGATATTGGTGCGGTCGATGTACGAGATGGTGTACATGATCAGCGCCACAGGGATGATGCGCACCCAACGCTGTTCTTTCATGGGCGCGATGTTATGAATCTCCGACGTGGTTGTAACGGAATTTGTGATGGAGATTACGATCGGTGCGTGGGTTTCCTGCGATTGTAGCAGCCGACGTAAGGAGGCTCCAATTTAGTTCGGAGCCTTGCTGCGCAGAAAAGATTAGAGCCTCCTTACGTCGGCTGCTACGACACGAGAATTATCGAATCGATGGCCGCACGATGTTACCGGCGTCCGGTTGACGGACGGAGTGATAGATTCTCCAGAATTTAGGCCAGAAATCATCGTGTAGTGGGTGGAATGTTGGATAACCCGGTACAAGAGCACCGCAGAATTGCCATTCGGCCACTCTCTTTACCAATTCGGCTTCCACAGGGTTTTGTAAGATGTACGAACACACTGATGCGAAGGCGTTTCGCTGTCTTTCCTTCTGCTTCAATACGTGATCGTGTGCCTGATGTTGAAATCGAAGCGGTACCAATGCGGGTTCCAGATAAGTTCGTAAGAAAGACATTGCGTGCAACTGATCTGTATCACGCCGAAGTCCCATCCATACCAGATGCAAATGGTTTGGCATCAGGCAATAAGTTGGACAGAGAAGTCCTTCGCGCGCCGAGCAGTGTAAAACCAATTCGCGGAATTGAAAGTGGACGTTCTGATTCAGCCATCCGCTACGATAATGGAAAACTGGCAACGTCCAGTGAATTACTGCGTCGGCCTGATAGTATTCTCTTGGAAGGCGAGGGAGATAGAATTTGCGATCCAAGTTAGGTTTGCTCATCAGCAAAATAGTTGTAGCAGCCGACGTAAGGAGGCTCGATTCAATTTGTGACCTGATCGTGCCGAAGAGATTAGAGCCTCCTTACGTCGGCTGCTACAAAATAGGAATTCCACTTTTGCGTTTGTTTGCTTCAATTGATCCATGAGTTTGGATCAACGTGAAAGTGACTCGCCTGACATTTACAATATCCGCACGCGAGCGAGCGGACCGGCAGGTGCGCTGCCGATTACTGAAGAGATGTTGCTGAAGAGTCCGAGTGGGGATTTGTTTGGACTAAGTCAGAACGCGGGGATGGGTTGGGACCCGGCGGAGGTGGGGCGGAAGCAGTTTCTGATTTTGAGCACCCAAGGCGGGTTACGCGCCGCCGATGGCAAACCGTTGGCACTCGGTTATCACACAGGACACTGGGAAATCGGCCTTCTCGTGGCCGAAGCTGCCGAGGAATTTCGACGGCTGAGAACGATTCCGTTTGCTGGTTATTGCTCCGACCCTTGCGATGGACGAACTCAAGGAACGACTGGGATGTTCGACAGCCTTCCCTATCGCAATGATGCCGCATTGGTATTTCGCCGACTGGCTCGCTCGTTGCCACTGCGCGCAGGTGTGCTTGGTATTGCAACGTGCGATAAGGGATTGCCAGCGATGATGATGGCGCTTGCGGGCTTACACGATCTGCCGTGCGTGGTCGTCCCGGGAGGCGTGACATTGCCACCGACTAACGGCGAGGATGCAGGAACCATCCAATCTATCGGAGCACGATATGCGCACGGCTTATTGACGTTGAACGAAGCGGCTGAATTGGGCTGTCGCGCTTGTGCCTCGCCAGGGGGTGGTTGCCAGTTTCTCGGAACTGCGGCGACGTCCCAGGTCGTGGCTGAGGCACTGGGCCTGGCTGTGCCGCATTCGGCGCTTGCGCCTTCTGGAGAGCCGGTCTGGCTTGATGTTGTGCGGAGATCGGCGCGTGCTTTGTATCATTTGGATAAGTGGAAGATTTCGGTCCGAGAGATTTTGACAAATGAGAGCATTGAAAACGCGATGGTTTTGCATGCCGCATTTGGCGGTTCAACGAATTTGCTTTTGCACATTCCCGCGATTGCGCATGCTGCGGGGCTAAGATTGCCAACGGTGGATGACTGGATTCGCGTAAATCGCCGAGTGCCAAGGTTGGTCAGCGTGCTGCCAAACGGTCCCGTCCACCATCCAACCGTCCGAGTATTTCTTGCCGGAGGCGTTCCGGAAGTGATGCTGCACTTGCGGCGACTTGGCCTGCTGCATACGGATGTGATGACTGTTTCGGGAGAGACTCTAGGAGAAGATTTGGACCAGTGGGAACAATCTGAAAGGCGCGCCCGATTTCGCGAGCTTCTAGGAAAACTGGACGGTGTCGATCCGGATGATGTGATCCTGCCGCCAGACGAGGCAAAAAAGCGCGGGTTGACGGGCACGTTGATTTTCCCAAAAGGTAATCTCGCGCCGGAAGGTTCCGTAGTAAAAGCGACTGCGATTGATCCATCGGTTGTCGGTTCAGACGGCGTTTATCGGCTGGAAGGAGTCGCGCGCGTGTTTGTATCAGAGAAAGACGCCATCGCCGCAATCAAGGAAGGTGGCGTTAAAGCGGGCGAAGTGATGGTGCTGACCGGAATCGGCCCAATGGGGACGGGAATGGAAGAGACTTATCAGGTCACAAGCGCCTTGAAACATTTGCCTTTTGGAAAGCAGATCGCGCTGTTGACGGACGCGAGATTTTCGGGAGTTTCGACCGGCGCATGCGTCGGACATATCGGGCCGGAGGGACTTGCAGGAGGTCCGATTGGAAAAGTTTTGGATGGAGACATTATTCGCATATCGATTGATCGAAATCAGATGGAAGGAAGCATTGATTTGGTTGGAGAAGGCGACCGTCGCTTCACGTCCGAGGAAGGCAGCGTAATTCTGGCGAAACGTCTGCCGCGAAATGATTTGGCTCCGAATCCCAAACTGCCTGAAGACACGCGGCTCTGGGCTGCATTGCAATTGGCAGGAGGCGGAACCTGGGCCGGTTGCGTTTATGATCCGGACCGGATCATTGCGGCGCTGAATGCGGGTCGGGATACATAAGCCTGTGTCGTTGGCATGGCTGTCGGAGCGCGCCCCATTTTAAGTTTTACGCTTGTTGGGATTCGCGAACTTCTTCATCCTGGTAGTCATCGTGAAGCGGCAAATAGTCTCCGACGGGGTAAAATTGACCGTTTGGGTCGGCATTGTGGGGCTTATGTCTGGAGGAACATCGTCCAGAGCAGAAAACAGTTCATCGCCAATCGCGACGCCGGTTGCGAAGATCGTCAATCACTACTGCCTCGATTGCCATGATCACGAGTCGAAGAAGGGGGAATTGGATTTGGAGAATCTAAGCCGCGAGGACGTTGTTCAACATTCTGAACGATGGGAGCGAGTAGTTCGACGCTTGGACGCGAGGCAAATGCCGCCTGCTAAACGCAAATCACGGCCGACGGAAGGGGAGTATCAGTCTGCAATCAATTCGTTGGTTGCGACACTTGACACGGCAGCTGCGGCAAATCTCAAGCCCGGTAGGACCGAAACAATTCGTCGGCTCAATCGCACAGAATATCAAAATGCAGTGCGCGATTTGTTGGCCCTCGATATCGACGCGACGGCTCTTCTGCCAGCGGATTCAGCCAGCCACGGGTTTGACAATGTCACTGTAGGGACGCTGTCGCCCACTTTGCTTGATCGATACATTTCCGCCGCCGAAAAAATCAGCCGGCTTGCAGTAGGGGGTGTAGAGCGAGCGCCGGGTGGCGATACAATTCGCATTAAGCCGGACATAACTCAGGAAGAGCAGGTCGAAGGGCTGCCATTCGGAACGCGAGGCGGTGCGCTGATTCCATATAACTTTCCACAAAATGGAGAATACGAAATTCAAGTCCGGCTGACGCGCGATCGCAATGATGAGGTTGAAGGGTTGCATGAGTCACATGAACTCGTGGTGCTACTGGACAAGGAACAGGTTCAGTCATTCACCGTTAAGCCGCCGCGAACGGGAGAAGGTCATCAATATGTTGATGCGCATCTGAAATTTCGACTTCAGGCGCAGGCCGGCCCGCATCAGCTTGGCGTCACGTTCCTCAAAAACCCATCTTCGGTTTTGGAAACCAAGCGCCAGCCATATCTCGCCCATTTTAATTTTCATCGCCATCCGCGGCTCAGTCCGGCGGTATATCAGGTTTCAATTACAGGTCCATTCGAAGCGAAAGGGCCAGGAAATACACCGAGTCGAGAAAAGATCTTCACGGCGCAACCAAAATCGCCGGCTGATGAGGAAACATGCGCAAAAAAAATTATTTCCAACTTGTTGCGGCATGCGTGGCGGAGGCCGATTACGGAAGAGGATGCAGCGCGATTGATGGCGGTGTACCGCGAGGAACGGAAAGAAGGCGCTTTTGATGACGGCATTCAAGTCGCCAGCAGCGCGATTCTTGTCAGTCGCGAATTCTTGTTTCGAGCCGAACAAGAGCCTGACGGACTTGCCAGCGGAACTCCGTACAAAGTCTCTGATGTTGATTTGGCGTCGCGCCTCTCGTTCTTTCTTTGGAGCAGTATCCCCGACGAAGAGTTGCTAGGCCTTGCTGAACGCGGTGAATTAAGCAAGCCGGACGTTCTCGCCAAACAAACGAGGCGCATGCTCGCTGATGAACGCGCGCAATCGCTCGTCAGCAACTTTGCCGGACAGTGGCTGCATTTGCGGAACCTCGATTCAATAACGCCCGATGGACGTTTGTTTCCTGACTTCGACGATAACCTTCGCCAGGCGATGCGCCAGGAAACGGAAATGCTTTTCAGCGAGATACTGCGCGGCGATAAAAGCATTCTGGAACTCCTCAAAACCGACCATACCTGGTTGAATGAAAGATTGGCGAAACACTATGGTGTCCCGCATATCTATGGCACACAATTTCGACGAGTCGCATTGCAGCCGGATGAGGAGCGTGGAGGACTTTTGCGCCAGGCGAGCCTCTTAACAGTGACTTCATATGCGACGCGGACTTCGCCTGTCATTCGAGGCAAATGGATTCTGGAGAATCTCATCGGCACACCGCCCCCGCCGCCCTTACCGAATGTTCCGGCGCTGGACAATGGAACGGTTTCAGAAAGCTTGCCGATACGCGAGCGACTGGCAGCGCATCGTGACAAACCCGCATGCTCGGGTTGCCATGATTTCATCGATCCGCCAGGATTTGCATTGGAGAACTTCGATGCGATTGGCCGCTGGCGAGCGCTTGAAGAAGGCAAACCGGTCGATGCCTCAGGTGGATTGCCTGATGGAAGTGTCTTTACGGGTGTCAGTGGATTGGAGGTCGGTTTGCTAAAACGTCCGGAAATCTTTGTAACAACGCTTACAGAGAAGCTGCTAACTTTCGCTCTAGGGCGCGGCATCGAGCCGAATGATGGGCCTGCCCTGCGCCAAATTGTGCGAAACGCGAAGGCTGACAATTATCGGTTTTCTGCTATAATTTTGGGTATCGTTAACAGCACCCCAATGCGAATGAGGCAAACTTTATGAGCACTTTCACGACGCGCACTGCCATGCCACGCCGAACATTTTTGCGCGGGGTAGGCGCGACGCTCGCGCTTCCGTTGCTGGACGCGATGATTCCGGCCATGGCTGCGCCCGCGAAAGGTGCCGCGCCAGTGCGGAGGCTCGCGTATCTCTTTATGCCGATGGGGGCCGACATGCCGCGTTGGACACCGCCGGGCAGCGGAAAATTGGATGAGCTTTCGTTCATCCTGAGTTCGCTGGAACCGGTGAAGGAGCACGTCAGCGTCATTACCAATCTCGAAGTGAAGAATGCCTATCCGGGCACGCATGCGACGTCGAATGCGGCGTTTCTCAGTTGCGCGCGGGCGAAGCACACCGAGAGCAACGATTATTTTCTTGGCACGACCGTCGATCAAATGGCCGCGCAACAAATTGGTCGCGAGACGCAGTTGCCTTCTCTCGAACTGGCGATGGACATGATGCAAACTGTCGGCCAATGCGACAATGGTTACGCGTGCGTCTATCAAAATAACCTCTCGTGGTCGTCGCCCACTACCCCGTTGCCGGCCGAGGCACATCCGCGTTTGGTTTTTGAAACGCTTTTTGGCGAAGGCGGCAGCAAAGCTGACCGGCAGGCGGCACTTCGCAAGCGGGCAAGCCTGCTCGATTTTGTAAAGGACGACATCACGCGGCTGAATCGCCAGCTTGGCCCGATGGATCGTGAGAAAGTGAGCCATTACCTCGAGAGTGTACGCGAAGTCGAACGACGCATACAAAAAGCCCAAGCAGGCGTGGCCGACAACCCTTTGCCGGACCTCGATCGGCCTGTGGGCGCGCCTGCGGCATATGCGGACCATGCACGATTGATGTTCGATTTGCAGGTGCTGGCGTTTCAAGGCGACATTACGCGAATCAGCACCTTTCAGCTCGCAAGGGAGACGAGTAATCGAACCTACCCTGAGACCGGAGTCTCTGACCCGCATCATCCATTATCGCATCACGGAAATGATCCTGAGAAAATTGCACGGATGGCGAAGATTAACCGGTATCACGTGTCATTGTTCACGCAGTTTCTGCAGAAATTGAGGGCTACGCCGGACGGAGATGGCACTTTGCTGGATCATACGCTTCTTCTTTATGGCAGTGGAATGGGCAATCCAAATGTCCACGATCATATCAATCTTCCGATATTGGTTGCCGGAGGCACAGTCCACGGGCTGAAGGGCGGACGCCATATTCGATTCGAGCAGCCGGCGCCTTTGGCGAATTTGCATCTCACCTTGCTCGATAAAGCGGGCGTGCGAATCGAACATTTTGCTGACAGCACAGGCAAAGTGGATGGACTGTTCGAGCCACTAAGCATTTGATCCTCTCTGGATGCGCCCGTTCCACGTGAAGAGAGTGTATCTTATTACCGCCACCCTGTGGAGTGCGCCGGCAGAGCGGAGCGGCGACGAGCGGAGCGGCGACGAGCGGAGCGGCGACGGCCCTTTGGTTGATTCTGAACGTCCCGCTGACTCGAAAGCGGCGTCGCGCTTCGCTTGCCGCCGCACTCCAAAGTTAGCGCGCAAATAGTTATGGTAGTGGTTACCAGATGCACCCGAATGAAGATTGGGCTATTGGTCTGCCTGGCAATTCTGACGTATTTGCCCACGCACGCAAAAAGCTCTTACCTCGCAGATGCCGCCGAGAAGAAGGATTGGGCTGGAGTTGTCTCACAGCTAAAAGCCAACGCAGATCCCAATGCACCGCAACCGGACGGCACAACAGCATTGCATTGGGCGGTTCAACACGACGAGTTAGCGACCACAAAAGTGTTGCTTGCAGCCGGCGCAAATGTTTCGGCAACCAACAATTATGGTGTGCCTCCGATCACTTTGGCTTGTGTAAATGGCAACGAAGAGATTGTCCGCGCTCTCCTCGACGCTGGCGCCGACCCAAACACAACCTTGCACGGCGGTGAATCTGTTTTGATGACGGCTGCTCGAACTGGCCGGGTCGGGCCCGTTGCGGCTTTGTTGGAAAAAGATGCAAAAGTCGATGCAACGGATCGCAAAGGTCAGACCGCATTAATGTGGGCGGCTGACGATGGACAGGCTGACGTTGTCGCCCTATTGATCAAATCGGGAGCGGATATCCATCATCGATTGAAATCTGGCTTTACGCCGTTATTGTTTGCGGCGCGCGATGGGCAAATCGAGGTTGTGCGCGTTTTGCTAAAAGCGGGCGCTGACGCGAATGAAGCTATTGAGACTGAGAAGGCAGGTAAGCGCGCGCCATTAGAGGGAATGAGCGCGTTGATGCTCGCGGTAGAAAATGGCCATTTCGAACTCGCGATGGAATTGGTTAAGGCCGGAGCCGATCCGAACGACCAGCGCTGGGGTTATACGGCGTTGCATATGGTCACCTGGGTCCGCAAACCGAATCGTGGCGATGACGAAGCAGGGCAACCGCCGCCGCAAGGCTCTGGAAAACTGACGAGTTTGGATTTCGTGCGGCAAATTGTAGCGAAAGGCGCGGATGTAAACGCGCGACTGAAAAAGGGCGATGGAGGGCGCGGAAAACTTTCATTGAACAAGGCCACCCCATTTTTGATGGCATCCAAAACCGCCGATTTACCTTTGATGAAATTGCTGGTCGAATTGGGCGCGGACCCGACGATTCCAAATGCGGACGGTTCGACACCATTAATGGCGGCAGCAGGTCTCGGTTGTCTCGCGCCGGATGAAGAAGCCGGGACTGAAACGGAATGCCTCGAAGCAATCAAATACTTGCTCACACTGAAAGCGGATATGAATGCTTTGGATCGAAACGGTGAAACCGCGATGCATGGTGCGGCTTACAAGAGCTTGCCGAAAGTCGTCCACT
>Ga0068857_100004091_pt1 | contig 12291 bp, 9 predicted proteins | sample KBSCornC72_FD_66591 | JGI IMG/M metagenome (GOLD analysis project Ga0068857, IMG submission 66591) | Corn rhizosphere microbial communities from Kellogg Biological Station, Michigan, USA - KBS Corn C7-2 | ecosystem: Host-associated > Plants > Roots > Rhizosphere > Soil ...
CCGCGGCTACGCGGTGGATGTGGCGGTCGACGGGATGGACGGCTGGAACGCCGTGCGCACGGGCCACTATAGCCTCGTGGTCACCGACGTCGACATGCCACGGATGGACGGCATCGAACTGCTCAAGCTGATTCGCAAGGACAGCCGGCTGCAGTCCTTGCCGGTGATGATTGTTTCCTATAAGGATCGTCAGGAAGATCGCGGCAGGGGCCTGGAGGCTGGCGCCGACTACTATTTGACCAAGGCCAGTTTTCACGACGAAACACTGTTGCAGGTGGTCACCGACCTGATTGGCGGATCTGAGTCATGAGGATCGCCATTGTGAACGATGTAGCGATGGCTACGGAAGCCTTGCGCAGAGTCCTCCTGAGCGTCCCGGGTTACCGGCTTGCGTGGGTAGCGGTGAATGGTGCGGAAGCGGTAGAAAAATGCAAGCAGGACACTCCGGATTTAATCTTGATGGATCTGATGATGCCGGTCATGGATGGCGTCGAGGCGACACGCCGGATTATGGCCAGTACCCCTTGCGGAATTTTGGTGGTCACTTCTACTCTCGACGGCCACTCCACTGAGGTGTTTGAAGCTTTAGGCGCGGGCGCATTAGACGTGGTGCAGACGCCGGTTCTCGCCGGGTATAGCCGGTTGCAAGGAACCGCGGCGCTGAAGTTTAAACTGGACGCGATCGGCCGCTTGGTCGGCGACAACCGCCCGCAGCATCCTGGCAACTCCGCGCCGATCGAGCCACAACCCGGTTCGTTCTCACGCACTCGCTTGATTGCCATCGGAGCCTCCGCTGGTGGCCCGGCGGCTTTGGCGTCGATCCTAGGAGGTTTGCCGCGCGAGTTCCCGGCGGCGATTGTGATCGTTCAACATGTGGACCCACAGTTTGTTCCGATGATGGCCACTTGGTTGAACCAGCAATCCGCGCTCTCCGTCAGGATTGTGCGGCAGGGGGATCGGCCCCAAGCGAACACTGCCCTTATCGCCGGAACCGGCGACCATCTGGCTTTCATTAGCTCCCTGTCGCTCGGGTACTCTCCGCAACCGCGGGATTGCCGCTATCGTCCCTCCATCGACGTTTTCTTTGAGAGCGTGGTTCGTCATTGGAAGGGTGACGTCGCGGGCGTCCTGCTTACCGGAATGGGGCGCGACGGAGCTAGCGGTTTGAAGGCCCTGCGTGAGGCCGGAGCTTTGACCATCGCCCAGGATGCCCGCAGTAGCGCGGTCTACGGCATGCCTAAAGCGGCCGCGGAATTGGATGCCGCGGCTAGAATTCTCCCGCTGAACGAGATTGCAAAAGAATTGGTTGATTTCGTCAGCCTCTCCCAGTGGATGGCCCCAGCATGAATCTAATACCAGAGCCAGCAAGGGTGGTTTTTGAATCGGGCGTGCCCAGTCTGGATTATTCAACCATGGTCCTGTTGGTGGATGATCAGGCGATCGTGGCGCACGCGGTCGGCCGCTTGCTCGCGGATCTGCCGGACATCGATCTGCACTACTGTTCCGATCCGATCGATGCCATCAAGGAGGCGAACCGGATCAAGCCCACGGTGATTCTTCAGGACCTGGTGATGCCCTCGATCGACGGCCTGGATTTGGTCCGGCTCTTTCGCGCCAACCGGGAAACCGCCGAGATACCCATCATCGTGCTGTCCTCCGAAGATGATTCCCACGTCAAAAGCCAGGCCTTCGCGGTAGGAGCAAACGACTACCTGGTGAAATTGCCCGACAAGATCGAATTGATTGCGCGCATCCGTTATCATTCCAAGGCTTACATCAATCAACTGCAGCGCGACGATGCCTTTCGCGCGCTCCGCGAAAGTCAGCAGCAGTTACTGGCCAGCAATACGGCCCTCATTTCACTGAATCAAAGTCTCGAGGAAGCCACCCGCGCCAAGGCGGAGTTCGTCGCCAATATGAGCCACGAAATCCGTACTCCCATGAATGGCGTGGCCGGCATGACCACCTTGTTAATGGAAACCGAGCTCACCGACGAGCAGAGGGATTACGTCGAAACCATCCACAGCTCCGCCGGCTCCCTGGTGACGATTATCAACGACATCCTGGATTTCTCGAAAATTGAGTCAGGCCGGCTGGATCTGGAGGAGCATCCGTTCAATCTGCGGACCTGCATTGAAGAATCCCTGGAACTGTTAGCGCCCAAGGCCCACGAACAGAAACTAGACCTCGCCTACGAGCTGGATGAATCGATTCCACCTATGGTGCTGGGAGATGTCACGCGGCTGCGCCAAATCCTGGTGAACCTTATCGGGAATGCCGTCAAGTTCACGGTTGAGGGCGAAGTGATTGTCACCGTTGTGCCCGCCGAGCCGGGCGCCGGAACTGGGTTGCTCCACTTTGCGGTGCGGGACACCGGGATTGGTATTCCGCAAGACAAACAGGGCCGCCTTTTCAAATCGTTCAGCCAGGCCGACAGTTCTACCACGCGGCACTTCGGGGGCACTGGACTGGGCTTGGCGATCAGCAAGCGTCTCACCGAGTGTATGGGTGGGCGCATGTGGATGGAGAGTGAAGCCGGGGAGGGAAGCACATTCCATTTCACCATCCACGTTAAGCCGGCGGCAGGATCGCCAACCCGCTGGGAGGGATTGCATCCCAATGTGTCGGGCCGGCGCGTGCTGGTTCTCGAAGACAATGCGTCTATACGGCGGATTCTCACGGGCTGGCTGGAGAAATTTGGCGTGCGGGCCACCGCAGTAGCAACCGGTCCCGAAGCCCTCCAATTACTTCAGCGAGACAATAATTTTGACGCCGCGATTCTCGATTTTCAGTTGCCGGGCACGGATGGACTTTCGGTTGCTGAATCCATCAGGGAATTGCCGGGCGGCAACGCGCTTAAATTGCTGCTGCTCACTTCGGTCCATTTGCGCGCGGGCGATCCCCGTGCAGCCGCGGCTCGTATTTCGGCATCGGTCTACAAGCCCATGCGTCCCAAGCAACTGTTGGATGCTCTCAGTCAAAGCTTTGATCGCAGGCTGACGTCCGCGCGCAAGGCACCGTCAGCGCTCATGTTTGACTCGACTTTTGCCTCTCGGCACCCCTTGCGGATCTTGATCGCCGACGATAATCGAGTGAATCAGAAGGTGGCCAGCAGCTTTTTGGAAAAACTGGGATACCGCGTCGAAGTGGTCGGCAACGGCTTAGAGGTCCTGCAAGCCCTCGAACGCAAATCGTATGACATCGTCTTTTTGGATATGCATATGCCTGAAATGGACGGCTACGAAGCGGCGCGGCAGGTGCAAAAACGCTGGCCCGCCGACGACCGTCCTCGTATCATCGCTATGACCGGTAACGCCATGCAAGGAGACAGACAGAAATGTCTCGAAGCGGGCATGGATGATTATATTGCCAAGCCGGTGCGCATTGAGGATCTGCGAACAGCGCTCGAACGTTGGGGCAAGGCGAGCCGGCCGAATCAAAGTGTTCTGATCCGCCCCTTATCCCGGCTGGTGACGTGACTCCGTCCGCGCGCCGTTACTTCACCATGTGTACGCGATCCTTCTCGTTCTGCCCGCAGAACATCTCGAAGATATCGTTGTCCGGCACTAGTTCGTAGCCAATCTTAACCGAGAACTTTCGGGTGTACATCTGAGGATCATCGAAGGTTATCTCGGTGTCTAGATGTCCGAAATCGCGCCGCCGGAAACGCTCCGTTACGTGCATTGCTTCGCTGCGAGGATGGCCGATGGCGTCGATCGGCGTCCGGTCGTTGAATCCGCGCGTCTCGACGACGAAGGTGTCGCCTTCCCAGCGGCCGACGGAATATCCGAGATAGGCGGGAAACTCGAAGGTGGCGGGAAATTCGCGTCCGTCCGCGAAAACCTGGCGGTGGAGGCCGTCGACTTCGTACAGAATCATGGTCTCTTTGGGCGCCTGAACGATTTTGAATGGTTCAGCAAGCAGGCCCGCCACAGGCCAGCCATACTCACCATGGCAAACATTGTCCACCCGCCGCTCGGCGTCGCGCCGCTTCATCACTGCCTCTGCTTCGGGCCGCAAGACGGACTCGCCGGGCTTCAGGTCAAGCAGAACGTTGATGCCGTACTTGTGCACCGATTCGAGCTCCATCCCGATCAGGGCAGCTTGCGATTCGGCCTCGTACCTCGCCCCGTAGATGCGTTTGAATTCAGCGGCCGTAGTGCGCTCGTGCTCCCAGACGCCCGTCAGATCCGGTTTGCCGTCCGCGCTGCGGGGCGCGGGAGCGGAGAGGTTCGGTTTACCGTCTTTCAGCAACGGTGTACCCGGCGGCTGGTACTTTAGCCACTGCGCGCGCGCGCCAATTGGCAGGAGGAGAGCCACGATGAGCAGCCGCCGGCACACCGTTTTCAGATGATTCACGACTCGATTCTATGCGACTGCCAGTCGACCTGCAACTCGTGTCCACTGGTCAGCGCGTCCTCCCGCACTTCGCAGCTGAAGTCGACGTCGGCGATTAGTTCGTCTGATTCGCCAAGTCACGCTTGACCGGCTTTCCATAAACCTCGATCCAGGCGACGTCGGAGTACCCGCCTGGGCCGTGGCCGCTTCCCGGAGTCAGATCGGCAAAACCGATCGCATCGACTTTGCTGAGATCCACCTTGTCCAGCAGGTTCCCCTTGGTCTGCACCTTGGGCATGTCGAGTTTCAGCCAGCGGACTTCGGCCAAGAAGAATTCGCTCTCGTGAAAGTCGAAAGCGTTGGCATCAACGTGGTCTCCAATGAGCCAGGTTCCGTCGGCCAGCTTTAAAACCGGGCGAATCTCGTGAAATCCCGACGTCTTGGTGAACCAACGGATCTTCGCTTTGCCTGTGAGATCCACGAAGCTGCCTTTATGGCTCAGCGTGAGTGCGCAGGATGATGCGCACAACCCGCTCCATATGTGAGGGACGTCTCCTTCGCTCGTGACACCGAAATCTTCCTTGCCCGCCCCATATATGTTCAGTTGCAGGTCCGGATTCGTGACAAAAGCTTGCGTCACCGGAACATTGCCAGGGGCGCTCTTCCAGGTTTCCTTAAAGAACAGCGGCGGCGGTTGCGGCGCTGGCTCCCTTCCTCCGCCGCGCGCGCCAGGTTGTTGAGCAAACCCGCTTGTCGGCAGGCACACAACGATCGAAGTTAAAGAGAGCAAACCAAAGATCTGTCGCCTCATGAGAGCCTCCATGCTACTGCAAAAAATGCTGCGGTCCCGCCTTTCGGGTGGCGCGCAAGGTCACTGGCACCTTTGTATTATGTACCAAGGTTGATGCTCTTGCGGAGAAGCTCCAGTAAGATCAAACAGTAAGGCGTAGCCCTGTGCCAGGGCGTCTGCTTCGTCCATAGCAACCTATCATGCCCAAGGTCACACTCACATTCGACAATGGGCCCACCCCGGAAACGACGCCTCAGGTTCTCGATTGCCTATCGCGCCATGATGTGAAGGCCACCTTCTTCGTCGTTGGCAGTCGAGCATGCTCTGAAGCTGGCGCATCCCTGGTGCGCCGTGCCAGCCAGGAAGGCCATTGGATCGGAAACCACACTTTTTCCCATCGAACACCGCTAGGCGAACTGGACGGCGAAACCGCTGTTCGCGAAGTGGAACGAACCGAGCAGATCCTATCGCACTTAGTCCCATCCACGCGGCTCTTTCGGCCGTACGCGCGGGCCGGACGGTTGGGGCGTCATCTGTTGCACCCGGCGGTGATCGAAACGCTTCAGTCCGGAAAGTATACCTGCGTCCTGTGGAACTGCGTGCCGGGCGACTGGCGTGACCCGGACGGGTGGCTGGCGCACGCCGTGGCGCACTACCGGTCGCACCCATGGAGCTTGATCGTCCTCCACGACCAACCCAGCGGAGCAATGGCCCATCTGGATCGTTTCCTGCGCCAAATGCGTGACGAGGGAGTCGAACTGCGGCAGGATTTTCCCCCCGACTGCGTGCCCATTGTGGAGGGAAACATTGTTCATCCGCTGGATCGATATACGGCGGAAATTCCGCAATGATCCGCTAATACGCGATAACCTGAAGATCCCATGAAAATTAGCAAGGGCACAGTATTTGGCGAGGTCGAGTACACCCAAAACGAAGATGGCTCGTGGTCATTCCGCTTGACGCTGGATGACGATCCCGTTCCTATTGAGAGCGACTGGACTTTTCCATCCAAGGAGCTGGCGGAAGAGCAAGTGAACTATACGCTGGATTCTGCAGCGTTGCGAATCGCGGAGGGCTGAAGCTATTCCCGAATTACTGGGATTTACTAGCCATCCATTGTGCCCTCAAGCCAGTGCGGTCGACTTGCAACCCGCGGAGATACACAGCCGCGATCCGCCGCGTATTCGTGATATCGGCGAGCGGATTGGCGTCGAGCACAATGAAGTCTGCGCTCTTGCGCGCCGCTACAGTGCCGGCGTCAGTGACTCTCAGGAGCTCTGCCGCGTTGCGAGTTGCTGCGACGATAACCTGCGCCGGCGTCATCCCGGACGCCACCATGTCAGCCATCTCTTCGTGCGCCGCCCAGGGAATAGGTCCGTCTGTGCCTAATGCGATCTTAATGCCCGCCGCATTGAGCTTTGCCAAATTGCGGGATTGGATTCCGAAGAATTGCTGGGCTTTGGGATCGTCCTTGCTCTCGGCCTGAAGTTTCTCAAACTCCGCCGGGTTGATGCTCTCGCGGAGCCAGCTGCGGTCCACTTTCACACCGCGATCGGGAAGGTTAGGATCCACGACCATATTCGGCCGGGCCTTCATCATGTTTACGAACTCATCGTCGATGTCCTTGTCGCGGACGCTATGCGCGAAGTAGTCGATGCCCGCCCGGAGAACCCCCTTGGCATCCTCCAGCGTATAGATATGAGCGATCGTCTTTAGGCCGTGCTTGTGGGCTTCGTCGATGGCGGCGCCATACAGTGCGGGGCTCAATTTAGTTACCGTGTGATCCCGGTCGTCCACCCAGATCTTGACGAGGTCGACCTTTTTGGCGGCCAACTCCTGGACGTCCTTACGCGCCTCGGCCTCGGTTCTGACCCAGTACGGAGCCTCCGTTCGCCCCGGTTCCGGTCCTGTAAGGCCGCGACCTGCCGTACGAAATCGCGCGGCATTCGGGATCGTTTCCGCCCGGACCTGAAACGCCACATCACCCGTATCTTGGCCGAGGCTCATCGCCACGCCGATCCCGTAGTACGCCAGATGTTGTAGCTGATCCACAAGAGCATCCCGGGTCACAGCCAGGTGCTTGTGCATGTCGACGATCGCCGGCATGACAGTCTTTCCAGTCAGATCTACACGAGTTGCGCCCGCGGGAACCTTGAGCTGACCCCTGCGGCCAACCGCCGTGAAGCGGCCGTTCTCAACGATGAATGCGGCGTCCGCGATGGGTGCGCTGCCGTCTCCCACAATGAGCCGCGCCCCTTCAAACACCGTCACGGACGCCGGCTGTTGCGCCTCGACCACTACCGGCGCTAGGCAGCCCATCGCCAAGAAGAGAGCGATCGAAAATAAATCTGCAAGGAACGTCACTCTCGGCGATTTCCAATTTACACGGTGCATAGAAACTTCCTCCCAATAATGAAGCGCGCTTACCGGAGCAAGTATACACCGCTATATGAGTGCTAGGCGGCCTGCCATTGCCAGAATCCGCAGAATTACTTATAAAGTGACCGTGTTAGATCTCTTGTCGAACCCCAACCGGTTGACATGCATCCGGGCTTCAATATATGATCCTTGAGTCTTAAAGGTCGTCTTTGGGAGGATCACTTTAATGCAATGTGGACTAGGCTATTGCATCGGTAAAAGCGCGAGATTTGTTCTCTTCGCGCTCCTTGTCGCCGGATTAATTCCAAGCTATTTGAATGCGCAAGGTGCTACTAGCGCGACCATTCTTGGTACTGCCACGGATTCATCCGGCGCGGTCATTGCCAATGCGGCGATTGAGGTTCGAAACATTTCCACTGGTTCGCTTCAGAAAGTAACGACCGATGGACAAGGGCGCTACACAGTGCCGGATCTTTTGGTTGGCAACTATGAAGTACAAGCGGGGGCGCCGGGCTTCCAAACCGTGATCCACAAGGGCATCACGTTGGCGGTCGGCAGCCAGACCGTTGTCGACTTCGCGATGCCGGTGGGGCAAGCTCAGCAAACGGTAACTGTGGAAGGGCAAGTTTCGCAGGTCGACACGATTTCATCGACTCTCGCTTCCAGCGTGGGCCAAAAACAGATCAGCGATCTCCCCTTGAATGGCCGCAACTTTACGGATCTGGTGGCTCTGGTGCCTGGAGTCACATCGGGATCCCAAGTCGGACAGGGCGGTGCCAACCTCCTTTACGGCGTGCAGAATAACTTTAGCGTTTCGGGTGCGCGTTCGGAAGGCCAAGCTTATCTTCTGGACAACACCGATATTCAAGGCTTCTGGAACCACGGGTCGGGATCCGGGGTCATGGGCACCACGTTGGGGATCGAGGCGATCGCGGAGTTTTCGGTTCTTACCAACACTTATAGCGCCCAATTCGGCGGCAATGGCGCGGTGGTGAACACGGCCAGCAAGTCCGGCACCAACAGTTTTCATGGCTCGGCGTACGAGTTTTTGCGGAACAGTGCCCTGGACGCGCGGAATTTTTTCGACGGCTCCAGCGTGCCCGCGTTCCGCCAGAACCAGTTTGGCGGCAGCGTGGGCGGACCGATCAAGAAGGACAAGCTGTTTTTCTTCGCGAACGACGAGGAGTTGAAGCGGTCGTTGGGCCAGACCGTGCCTGCGTTCGTTCCTGACGCCAACGCTCACAAAGGTTTCGTGCCCTGCAAGCTTGCGCCAACGGTTCCCTGCGACGCCACTACCCAGTTGGCCAATGTCGGCGTGAATCCGAAAGTTGCTCCGATTTTGGCCCTCTATCCAGCTACCACTGCGACTTCTCCCACCGGTGTCGTAACGCTGCCGCAAGTGGACTCGCAAACCGGTAATGAAAATTACCTGCTGGCGCGCGTCGATTACGCGATTTCGAACAGCGATTCGCTGTTTGTGCGCTATGTGCGCGACTTTGGCGACACCATCCTGCCTTTCCTTGGGTCGCCTCTACCGCCCCGCTGGCCGGAGGTGGGCGCCACTCGCAACCAGTTTGCGACTATAGAGTACCGGCGTATCGTTTCACCGACGATCGTGAATCTGTTGCGCTTTAGCTTTACCCGGTCCCGCGAAACGGATGTGCAACAAAAGCCGGATCAGGCCTCGGCGCTGAACTTCTTCCCGGAGCGTGGCCAGAACGGCGGAGTGAACATCACGGGCCTGGCTTCGATCGGCACGAGCATCTTCGCCCCGCTTCAGGAGACGCAGAACAAATTCCCTCTGGCTGACGACGTGATCTGGACGAAGGGGTCCCACAACCTCCGGTTTGGCGGAGGATTCAACCGCATTCAGAGCAACTTCCAGCAACAAGGATGGTGGGGCGGCTTCTACACTTTTCCAGGCATAACCGCTTTTTTACAGGCATCCCCCAGTCTGTTCCAGGGGCCGGAGCCTGGCCAAACGGACTCCTATCGTGATTTCCGCGAAATCGAAGTGGACGCGTATATTCAGGATGAATGGAAGGTGCGTCCCAAGTTCACAGTGAACGTCGGCCTCCGCTACGAGTTTGTGACCAATCCAACCACCAACGTGCACCCATTGATGACCCTGATCAACCCTCCGTTTGGAAAGTTCCAGCAGGTGCCCAGTGTTTTCGCATCCAATCCCTCGCTGAAGAACTTCGACCCCAGGATTGGAATCGCTTATGATCCATTTAAGGATCACAAAACGTCGATTCGCGCAGGGTTCGGAATCTTCTACAATCCGATTCATGCGCGTTCCTACGCGTCCGGCTATTACTTCAACCCCCCTTACGCACTCGCCTTCGTCCCCTTGCCCCAGTTTCCCAATCCGTTCCCGGGAGCGCTGCCGCCGCCGGCGCAGTTAGTGGGTGTGGACTATAACACCGTCAAAACGCCGCACCAGATCCAGTGGAATTTCAATATTCAGCGCCAGATCATGGATGCCACTACTCTGACCGTTGCCTATGTAGGTTCGCGGGGTGTGGACCTCTACGCCGCGCGCGATATTAATCCTGTTTTGCCCAATGCCGCCGGCCTGTTTGGTGTTCCCCGCGGCGGCGGCCTCACCGGCATCGTTGGCAACGCGCGCCTGAATCCCGCCGGCGCGGCGTTGAGTAGCGAGGCTCCGGTAGGCGATTCCAGCTACGAATCCCTGCAGCTAGGCCTGAACCGGCGCTTCTCGCGCGGCCTGCAATTCCAGGTTTCCTACACTTGGTCGAAATGCTTGGACAACGCCTCCGGCACGTATGGCCTGGAGGGGGGCATCCCCTGGTCCAATCCGTTAAACGGCTCCTACGACCGCGGACGTTGCCTGTTTGACCGGCCACAGGTTTTCAGACCAAGCGGCGGCTACGACCTGCCTTTTAAGCAAAACCGTCTGGTCTCGGGATGGCAAATGGGCGGTGGCCTGGTGGTGCAGAGCGGTTCGCCGTTTAACGCGATCATCGGCTTTGACCAGAGCGGAAGCGCGGTGGCCAACCAGCGGCCGAATGTGGTGATGCCCTATGGTCAAATCGTCACCGGCAACATTAACCAGTGGGCCAACCCGGCAGCATTCACACCGCCGGCGCCGGGCACACTCGGCAACATGCAAAGAGACACCTTGGCCGGTCCCGGCACTGTGAACCTGGATTGGTCTGTGAAAAAGGAAACGCAAATCACGGAACAAGTGCGTCTACAATTCCGCGCCGAGTTCTTTAATCTGTTTAACCACCCCAACTTCGCCTTACCAAATGCCAATGTCTTTGCGCAGGCCGCCAACGGTGGCGCGACGCCCAACCCGACGTTCGGGAAGGTGACGGCGACTACCACCAATTCGCGTCAGATTCAGTTCGGTCTGAAGCTTCTGTTCTGATAGGGAGCGACCGGTCAAGCCCTGAGGTTTGACGGTTTGAAATCAAGGCCGGCGTTCCTCTGCGAAGAGGGAGGTCGGCCTTTCGTTTTGGACAGCAGGGCGGATGACAGCGGAGGAGCTGGCGCGACGATTGGTGTGCGAACACACGGTAGCCGGTTTGCCGGCGATCCAAAGGATCATATCGAAAACGACGATGTCTCTGCCTTGCGGCGGTGCATAACCTCAGCGTGCGTACACTACGCGCGGGCGGCGGTGAGGATGGCGTCCAGCAGCCGCTACGCGAGGCCACGGCCGTGGTGCGGGTGATCGACCGTAGACCGCTTGCTCACCCGGGACTGTTCTTGTGTGGCGCGGATGCCGCCGCCAGATGCCGCAACTTGTCCGGATTGCGCACCACGTACAGCGTCCTAATGGCGTCACCCTCAATCTCGAACGCCGCAGTCTGCAGCGGTCCCTCGGGTCCGTCCATAATTACACCGGGCAGGCCATTGATGGTCGCAAAGCGAAGCGTGAAATCCTCGCGCCACCCTTTGCGCGTGGCACCAACCAGGAACCGCGCCGCGCGATCAGCGCCGTCGAGCACGTTCAGCGCCGCCGCCACTTTGCCGCCGCCGTCCGTCACGACGCGCACGTCGCTCGCAAGCAGTTGCGTCAGCGCATCGAGATCGCCCGAGCGTGTTGCCGCGACGAATGCGGATATGAGCTGCTCATGCTTCGCATCGATCTCGCCCGAACGCGCCGGCGTCGCGATGGTGCCGCGCGGTCGTACTGCGCGCACGTGCTCGCGTGCGCGGGCGGCAAGCTGCCGGCACGCAGCCTCGCTCCGCCCCAGCGTCGTGGCCACTTCGCTGAACGCGAAATCGAACACGTCGTGCAGCAGGAAGGCAGCCCGCTCCAGCGGCGACAGCCGGTCCAGCGTCAAGAGGAGTGCTATCGACAAGTCCTCGGCCAGCTCCGTGCGGCTGTCGGGCGCGAGCGCTGCCGTGTCGACAACCGGCTCTGGCAGCCAGGGGCCGACATACTCCTCGCGCCGCGCGCGCGCCGACGTCAGGATATCGAGACAAATCCTCGCCGTCGTGGTCATTAGAAACGCTTTCGGGTCCGACACTCTGTCGCGATCCGCCGCGTGCCAGCGCAAATACGTTTCCTGCACCGCGTCCTCGGCGTCAGCCATCGACCCAAGCATGCGGTATGCGAGACCGAGCAGGCGGCGGCGGTACGGCTCAAAGCTTGCGGCCGGATTCGACATTGCGCCCGCAGAGCTCAAGACCTATGCACCGCCACATCCGCGGGCGCCGGAACTCGGCCGTGATCCAACAGCACGGGCGTGCCGCCAACGACGATGCGCATGCAAGCCTTGCCGTGGCCTAGGGCGTACTTGACGGTG
>Ga0068857_100004093_pt1 | contig 12290 bp, 15 predicted proteins | sample KBSCornC72_FD_66591 | JGI IMG/M metagenome (GOLD analysis project Ga0068857, IMG submission 66591) | Corn rhizosphere microbial communities from Kellogg Biological Station, Michigan, USA - KBS Corn C7-2 | ecosystem: Host-associated > Plants > Roots > Rhizosphere > Soil ...
CCGAGCAGCCCCTCGATAATCAGGAATGGGCGCGGCACAATATATTGTGGCGCGCCAAAGTCACCCAGCCGATGGTTATACTGTGGCTTCAGAATAGGCTCGCCCGCACGCAACAGGCGCAGATGTTGCGCCATAATATCGAGATAGTTACAGTCAGCATGCAGGGGAGTAATGCCGAGTTCTTTGCGTTGTTGCCGATTATAGCGGTGATAATCATCGGTACAGAGAATCGCTGCCTGTTCTTCACCCAGAATGTGCGCGATGCCATGACTCAACGTTGTCTTCCCAGCCGCGCTATCCCCCACGATTCCCAGAATGATCGGATGCGAAACCATCTCCATAAAGGCTGTCATGGTTCTTTAACTCCTTGTTTCCTTAGAATCCTCGCTCTTCGAGAAGAAAACAGCACAGATGATCCCCTCTCCACAATCAGCGCAAGACGCGGGATCATTCAATGACCTGAACTATACGGGTGACTTCTCAGTCTGTATAGAATGATACTGAGGAAGCGCCCATAAGAACAACCCGCAATTGCCTATGCTTCCTATAGATTGGAGTTTATGTGTGAGCTGGTCGCGCCTCGATGGCCTTACCATCCGACAGTTGCGCGTGTTTTGCACCGTTGCACGCTGCCTCAGTTATACGCTGGCGGCGCAGGAGCTTGGCTGTCGGCAACCAACTGTCTCGGCTCTGGTCGCAGAACTGGAGCGTATCACGCAATTAACCCTGTTAGAACAATGGGGCAAGCATCTCGCTCTGACGGATGAGGGGCGGGAACTCTATGTTCATGCACAACAGGTCGTCGCGGCAGAGGACGAAGCCTGGCAGGCTATCATCGAGTTGCATGGCGCGGTACAGACAGGACAAGCACCGTTGAGCATCGCTGCTGATACAACGGTGGGGACGTACGTCCTTCCTCATCTGCTTGGAACGTTCCACCGACTTCGGCCAGATATCTTGTTTCATTTGCGCGTGGCTAATCGTGCTGAAGTGCGCGCTCGACTGTTGGCCGGAGAGGTTGATCTTGTCATTGCCGGACGTCCACCAGCCGTTGATGGCCTGATAGCCGAGCTTTTTCTGGCGAATCCCCTGGTTGTCGTAGCAGCTCCTGGACATCCGCTCGTTGGGCAAACGCACATACCCCTTGCGCGTCTCGCCGAAGAAGCCTTTCTCTTACGCGAGATAGGTTCAGGCACGCGCGCGGCAGTTGAAGAAGTCTTCGAGATTGCTGGGGTTCCACTCAAGGCCGAGATGGTGCTTGGCCATGTTGAGGCTATTAAACAGGCAGTCGCAGCCGGTTTGGGCGTGAGTGTGTTCTCCGAGCTCGCCGTGAAACGCGAGATAAAGTATCATCAACTGGCCATTCTCGATGTCGAGCATTTTCCCATCAAGCGCAACTGGTATATTGCACGCCTCGCAGATCGTCCCTTGCACTCCAGCGTCAGTGTCTTCATCGAATTTTTACGCGCCTATCGACGCGAGAACGAATAATGCACGCTATGTGGTCAAAAGAAATTGGTGAAGCGCGCAGGCAGCGAGCGAGAGTTGTCTCTCTTTGAGAGAGACCAGATACCAGTGCCGGTGGAGCGGAAAGCCCTGGACATCCAGGAGGACAAGGTCGCCGCTTGCAACTTCGCGCGCGACTGACTCACGGGCAAGAATACCAATCCCTAAACCGGCGATAACGCCCTCTTTAATGGCCTCAATGCTGCCCAATTCCAGGCTGAGCGAGTTCGCAAAACCCGTCTGTGCAAAATGCTGCTCAATCTCCAGCCGCGTCCCCGATCCCTGCTCGCGCAAGAGAAAATGCTCACGTTGCAGATCATCAAGGGTCAGGTTGCTCTGCCCAGCCAGAGGATGCGCAGGAGAGGCGACGATAACCAGTTCGTAGGGCCGCAAAACCTCAGCGTTGAAACGATTCGTGTGCTCAAGTAAACTGATGACCGCCAGGTCCAGTTCACGCGCGAACAGGCGTTCTTCCACGGCTCGCCGGTCAGTAACCGCCAGCGTCAGATGGATATGTGGATAGCGAATATGGAAGGCACCGAGTAATGACGGGACCACATAGGTCCCGGCGCTGGGACTCGCGCCGAGCAGAACGCTACCCCGTGCGAGTTCATGAATCTCGCGCACGACCGCAGCAGTTTCGGTCAACCGCGCGAGCAGCCGCTCTGCATGGCCTAAAAATGTCTGACCGGCAGGGGTCAGTATAATGCCACGCCCACTGCGCGCAAAGAGCCGCGTTCCCAATGTCTCTTCGAGCGTCCTGACTTGTTGTGTGACGGCAGGCTGCGAAAGATAGAGCGTATCAGCCGCTCGTGTGTAGCTGAGATGATGCGCGACCGTGCAAAAGACACTCAACTGATGAACGGTGAAATGCTTCTGTTCATTTTCCATAGATCGCCTGATTCATAAAGCCTGGGCTATCCATTTGATAGCAAACAGCTACTACCACTAATATATCCCTCATGCTACGCTCTTGTCAGGAACCACTATTACTGAAAGCACGAGGAGAACGGGTTATGATTACAGAGATCACACAGCAACAGGAACGCGGGCGCTGGGCGTCAGGCGTTATTCCCTATGCTCAGATGGGGTACTGGCAGCCTGAGTATGAGCCAAAGGGGACAGATATTCTCTGTGCGTTTCGCCTGGTGCCGCAGGAGGGGGTCGAGCCGATTGAAGCGGCGGCGGCAGTCGCTGGTGAATCGTCGACCGCGACCTGGACCGTCGTATGGACCGATCGCTTGACCGCCTACGAAGACTACCAGGCAAAAGCGTATCAGGTCGTGCCGGTTCCAGGAACCGATCAGTATATCGCCTACATTGCCTATAACCTGGACCTGTTTGAAGAGGGCTCGATCGCCAACCTGACCTCCAGTATTATCGGCAACGTCTTCGGCTTTAAGGCGCTCAAAAGTCTGCGCCTGGAGGATATGCGCATTCCTCCCCATTACGTCAAAACGTTTCAAGGACCGCCTCATGGGATCGTCATGGAGCGCGAGTACCTGGACAAGTACGGACGCCCGTTGCTTGGAGCAACAACCAAACCGAAGCTTGGCCTGTCAGCGCGCAACTATGGGCGTGTCGTCTATGAGGCGTTGCGCGGCGGCCTGGACTTTGTCAAGGATGATGAAAATATCAATTCACAGCCCTTTATGCGCTGGCGCGATCGTTACCTCTACTGTATTGAGGCCGTCAATAAGGCCAGCGCTGAGACTGGCGAGGTCAAAGGCCATTACATGAACGTCACAGCCGCAACGATGGAGGATATGTATGAGCGAGCTGAATTTGCGAAAGAATTGGGCAGTGTCATTATTATGATCGACCTGACGATTGGCTACACCGCCATCCAATCCATGTCCAGGTGGGCGCGCAAAAACGGCCTGATTTTGCACCTGCACCGTGCAGGCCACGCTACCTATACTCGCCAGAAGACTCATGGCGTGAATTTTCGCGTGATTGCCAAGTGGATGCGCATGGCCGGGGTTGACCATATTCACGCTGGGACGGTCGTGGGCAAGCTGGAGGGTGACCCGATGGCCGTACAGGGCTATTATCAAACCCTGCGCGGCATGAAATACGAGGCTGATCCTGCACTAGGTCTCTTCTTCGAGCAGGATTGGGCCTCTCTTCCTTCCGTCATGCCAGTAGCCTCCGGTGGCATTCACGCCGGACAGATGCATCAGTTGCTGCACTATCTGGGTGAGGATGTTGTACTGCAATTCGGCGGTGGGACGATCGGACATCCACAGGGCATCGCTGCCGGGGCAACAGCGAATCGCGTGGCGGTCGAGGCGATGATTCAGGCGCGCAATGAGGGCCGCGATTTCTACCATGAGGGGCCAGAGATTCTGGCGCGAGCGGCACGTTGGTGCGAGCCTCTGCGCGTCGCTCTTGACCTGTGGAAAGATGTCAGCTATAACTATACGCCGACCGACACGCCCGATGCTACGCCGACGCCGAGCTATTAAAAACCGAGCAGGAGGTGACACCATGACGTTTCATCTGACGCAGGGAACCTTTTCGTTTCTCCTGCCCTTGAGCGATGAGGAGATAAACAAGCAGATTCAGTATTGCCTCAACCACGATTGGCCGCTCAATATCGAGTTTACCGACGATCCGCATCCGCGCAACACTTACTGGGAAATGTGGGGCCTGCCACTGTTTGATCTGAGAGATGCAGTGGGCATTATGCAAGAGATCAACGCCTGCCGCGATCTCTATCCGCATCACTATATTCGGGTGAGCGCCTATGATCGTACGAAAGGTCGTCAAACGATTGCACTCTCGTTCATCGTGAATCGGCCACTCACCGATCCCGGTTTCGCGCTGGCCCGCCAGGAAGCGCACGATCGCGTGATGCGCTACTCCTCGCGGAACTATGCGACCGATAAGCCCAAAGGGGAACGCTTCTTATGATCTCGACAAATAGGATGATTGAGCCAGAGAATGGCGCGCAGCCTGACCTGGAGATGCTTGATGAATCCGGCATCGATATCTCCAGCGTCCTGCAAGAATCTCAGGTCATGGAGGTACTGCAACAACTCGATCAGGAGTTGGTGGGTCTCAAGTCGATCAAGACGCGTATTCATGAAATTGCCGCTTTGCTCCTGATCGAGCGCATGCGCCAGCGTTTTGCTCTGGCGACATGCCCTCCCGCACTGCACATGTCCTTTACCGGACCGCCAGGAACCGGGAAGACGACGGTGGCGACACGCATGGCCACGATCCTCCACCGACTCAACTATGTGCGTAAAGGCCATCTGATCGCTGTGACCCGCGACGATCTGGTAGGGCAATACATTGGCCATACTGCACCCAAAACCAAAGAGGTTCTCAAAAGAGCGATGGGCGGCGTGCTTTTCATCGATGAGGCCTATTATCTCTATCGCCAGGAGAACGAGCGTGACTATGGCCAGGAGGCCATTGAGATCCTCTTACAGGTCATGGAAAACCAGCGTGAAGATCTCGTGGTCATTCTTGCGGGCTACAAGGATCGCATGGAAACCTTCTTCCAATCCAATCCTGGTGTGAGTTCGCGCATCGCCCATCATCTCGATTTCCCCGATTACGAATTGGACGAACTGTTAGCGATCGCGCAGCTTATGCTAGCCGAGCAAATGTACCGCTTCAGCCCCGAGGCGTACCAGGCCTTTGAAGCGTATCTCACGTTGCGTAGACAACAACCACGCTTTGCCAACGCGCGCAGCGTGCGTAACGCCCTCGACCGCGCGCGCCTGCGCCAGGCCAACCGTCTTTTTGCCAGAGGAGGCAAAGTCTCGAAGACCGACCTGATGACGATTGAGGCCGAAGATATCCTGGCCAGCCGTGTCTTCAACAAAGAACAACCAGAGAACATACCAAACGCCTGAATCCTCTAGATGCGCCACCGCTGCCTCACAATCACCATCCTTTTATCCTTGAGCGGCTTCATCACTTTTGTATTCTACAATATCACCAGGCTGGCAATCTAAGGCCTTACAAATTGCTTCTAATGTCGAGAATCGTATCGCTCTGGCCTTTCCATTTTTCAAAATAGAGAGATTAGCCATAGTGATACCAACCTTCTCTGCAAGTTCCGTAACACTCATCTTTCGCTTTGCCAGCATGACATCGATATTTATTATTATTGCCATAGTTGTGCCTCATACGGTTAAGTCATTTTCCGATTTTATATCAACAGCATTTTGAAAAAGCTTTTGAAAGACACTGGCGGCGGCGGCAATCACACCAAATGCTAATATCACACAAATGCCAAGCATTGTCGGACCTGCTGGATCATCACCATGCGCAAAGAAACGGATATAAAGCTCTGCTAATGCAATAAAAACGATAAGACTGAGGGAAGCAAATTTCATATTCTTGAGTGTATGAACAGCAACTTGGGAAAAGGCTTTATTAGCATCAATTAAGTTTAATAATTTAAATGCATAGTATAACCCAACAAAAAATGGGGTTGAAGCTAAATAGATATAGACAATAAACGGGTCGGTATAAATACTTATGAGGTCTAAGTGAGCAGCCCTTCCTTCAGTTTGAGGAAACCAAATCAAACCGGTAAGCACGCCGATTGCGATAAGTAAGATAACAACCTTCAAGAAGATTGTTGAACTTTTTTTCATAGAAAATACCTTCCTTGAGTAGTAGATAAAATCTATCTTACCATGTTATTTATCGTTTGTCAATATATTATTATTGTTATTCATTACGAACAATATGACCCGTCTTTGCAAGTCATTCCCATGTTCCTTTATTCTTTTCATAGATGATACATGGTGCTTGGGCTTCAACAGCCCAAGCACCATGAGATATATTTTTGAATGTTTGGATATATCGACAATGGGCGCAAGAGATGCTTCATGAGAGGGGACTGCGGATCTCCCGTGCTGTGATCTTCCTTCCGAACAGGGAGGAGACAAATCGCAACGTCCCTGATGTTAGCCTCGTTTTTGGTGGACCCACAAAAATTCACGGATACCTCGCGACCGAAACATGATCCTGTAGAGGGGAGGAAAGGCTTTCAGTGCCTGTGAAGCCTGAAGCACTTCAGGTTGTTCCAATGCATATTCCTTTCCAACCGTCTTGAGAAGGCAGCTTCCGGTGTTCAGCACGTTGCGACACCAGTCCACAGTGGTCGAATCTCCATAAGCGAGCGCGATCACAAAGCCATCGCCCAGTGGGTAGGCAGCCACAGGAGTGGTATAGGCACGACCACTTTTTCGTCCGAAGTGGGTCAGTGCAGAAAAGGCGCGGGAACGTCCGGCGAATTTGAGGACAATCGCGTTCATGCCTTTGCTTGGTTTCGAGGGAGCGCGCGATCCTGCTACCTTGCCTGTATTTGAGAGCATCGTTTCACCAGCTTTCTGTGTATTCATTTCTTTCTCAGAAGCCATAGTTGACAGGACTCGCCATTCGGAACATACTATTCCAGAAAGAATATCCTGTTTCTTCACTAGTGTAGTCCGAAGAGTAAGGAGAAACAAGTCGCAATCGCGAGGATGTGTTCTCAATGGAACAAGGAGCTGAAAATGTCTCAAACTACGGGCAACTTACGCGTGAGACGCATGCAAAAACTGCTGAGGGAAGCGCTGCTGGATTTGATCGAGGAGCGAGGTTTTGATGCGCTCACCGTCAGTGAGATTATCCAGCGGGCTATGGTGAGCCGTACGGCCTTTTATCGTCATTATCAAGACAAATATGATCTCGTCGAGCAGATCTTTGAGGAAGCGATGAGCACATTACTACATGCAGTTGGAGATATGGGAGCTGAACGCCCCCCGGAGATTTGGGTGAAGTTCTTCGAGCATATAGAGAAATACGAGCGGCTCTATCACGTCCTGCTTGGGAGAAAGGGAAGCCCCTGGTTTGTGATGAAAATGCGTGCGTCTCTCGCGAGCATGATTCAAGAGCATGGGCGGGCTTCCAGCAAGCAAACCATCACAGACCAACCCGTTCTGACGTTCTCAGATGAGTTTGTTCCCAACCTGGTGTCCACAATGTGTGTTGAAGCCATCACCTGGTGGCTTGAGCAGGGCAAGCCGTACACTTCCAGAGAGATTGCCACACGCTGTGCCCTGCTTGCATCCGCACTCTTCAAAGAAGCGAACACCTGGCAGTGGCCAGCGTCATACCGTGGGGATCATCTTTCACGATGCACAATAAGAAAGGAAGTACCCTCTTGATGAATCTCTTTGATGACGTACAAGAGCCTCACATGGATGAAGAGCGGTTGGGGCCAGGGGCCGTTGTGCTCCGCAGGTTTGCGCTGCCTGATGAAACAGCTCTTTTGGCTGCCTTGAGCGAGGTGGTCGTCCAGGCTCCATTTCGTCATATGTTCACCCCTGGCGGTTTCCTGATGTCTGTTGCCATGACCAACTGCGGCACCTGTGGGTGGGTGAGCGACCGTACTGGCTACCGATACGATGCCCTCGATCCACAGAGTGGGCAGCCATGGCCATTGTTGCCTGATCCTTTTCTTGCCTTGGCACAACAGGCAGCAGCCCGGGCGGGTTTCCCTGCATTTGTCCCTGATGCCTGCCTGATCAATCGCTATGCGCCAGGGGCGAAGCTTTCGTTGCACCAGGATAAGGATGAGCAGGATTTGAGTCAGCCGATTGTCTCCGTTTCGCTAGGTTTGCCCGCTGTCTTCTTGTTCGGGGGAGTAACGCGTGCTGATCCACAGATGCGCGTGCCGGTCTCCCACGGCGATGTCATCGTGTGGGGAGGGCCTGCTCGCCTCCGGTATCATGGTATCCAGCCACTGAAGCAGGGCTCTCATCCCCTGATGGGGACCTATCGTGTGAACCTTACCTTTCGCAAAGCGCTGTAAAGGCAACGAAAGAAACAGAACACTGTGCTGACAGCACAAGAGGAAAATCGTATGGCGTCCCCTGGCAGGAAGCATCAAACAAAAGGAGGCAGATGAGCAAGATCTGGAAACTGATCGGGCCTGAGAACAAACCATACGCTTCTCCTCAGCCAGGAACACTGGGTGGTCATCGTCGGAGTCGCATCTATGGGCGTCTCGATTGTCCCGCCGCGCTGCGTGCCATCGCCCGAGGCGGCTATGTCAGCCATCGTGTCTTCTTCCTCACCGAGGAGCATGCACGGGCTGCCGGGTATCGGCCCTGCGCCGTCTGCCTGCCAAGGGCCTATGCCACCTGGAAGGTGTCACAAGATGATACTCCCGAGATCTGAGCCCGTTCATCTAGCCCCGTCACCTGATGTAGCGTCTTGACATAAAGCAAGTAGTTATTCCAGTGGTCCGCGTTCCAGAACCAGGTTGCCGAGGCCGGATTATTGGGATCGCCAGTCCCGGCGGCATCCAGGCCATATTTGTCCACTGAGATAAAGCTTGCTCCGTTGCTCGCGATACCGCCGCCCATGTAGTAATTCGCAGTCGCGGTCGCCTCGTTGACGATCGCGGTGCGTCCGGCGGTGATGCCCATTGAGTCGGTGATGCGGATCAGGCCGGTTGAAGGGATGTTCACGGTGACGCCCGGCGATGCCCACAGGTCGAACGGCCAGCCGTAGAGGACGTGTGGCTCCTCTTTGTATATATGTCAAGACATCTATATCACTGCTTTCCTTGTTTTTCGCGTGTCCAGCGAACTGGGAACAGGCTCTTTCAAGATCGCCGCTATTTTGCTACAATGGAGAAGGACATTTGTCACAGGCACCATTTCAGAACATTTGAATAGATGAGCAACCATGAAAGTTCTTTTTCGCAGCAGAGATTTCGCCAGCATCAATGGCGGTGGTTTCGGCTTTAATCATATGCGTCCGCAAGCTTCTTCCTGGCATTTCCAGGGCCGTGTCCAGCATCCACAATGGCAAGGGACTTTTACCTGTCAGTGGGATGGGCCGGAGGTCGCCTGGATCGTGCAGGGAGATGAGCGCCTTTTTGGCCTGGCCGCGGCTCTCAAAAGCAAGGGCTTGAAAGTTGAAGTGAGGCAAGATGAGGATGAGTCACCTCGCGAAACAACGGCAGAGCAGGAAAAGCGGCGCGCCGGGGACGTGGAGTAGCATAGTATGACAGAACAACAATCAATCAGGCGGGTGCTTTTTCTTATGTCGCCCGCGACCTATCGCGCTGGCGCATTTCTCAGCGCAGCACGCAGTCTCAATCTCGAAGTTGTGGTAGGTATCGATCTGCCGGAGACGCTTTCCGACTACTGGCATGTCCCGCTGGGTCTCGATTTTACCGACCCGGAGGGTTCTCTGCGTACGATCCTTGAATACGCGCAGGAACATCCGCTGGCGGCGATTCTCTCGGTCGATGATAGCGCCAGCGAGCTAGCCGCGCGCGCCTGTGCCGCTTTGCATCTACCGCACAATTCGCCCCAGGCGGCTGAAGCTGCCCGCGATAAATTGCTCATGCGCACGCTGATGTCTCAGGGTGGGGCGCCGTGTCCGGTATTTCGCCCATTTCCCTTGAATAGCGATCCTCAGTGGCTTGCCGCTCAGGTTGACTATCCATGCGTGGTTAAACCGTTGCGTCTCTCCGGCAGTCGCGGCGTGATCCGTGCCAACAATCCCGGCGAATTCGTGATGGCTTTCTCGCGCTTGAAACGCATGCTGTTGAGCGAGGGCAATTCAGAATTCGAGACCTCGATCCTGGTTGAAGACTTTATCCCCGGTTGCGAGGTTGCTCTGGAGGGCCTGCTGACTCACGGGGAGCTAAAAGTGCTCGCGCTTTTCGACAAGCCCGACCCGCTGGATGGACCGTTTTTCGAGGAAACGATCTATGTAACGCCCTCGCGTTTGTCAGAGGATGTACAGGCGGCGATTGCGCGCTGTGTCGCGGTTGCCTCGGCCTCGCTCGGTTTGCGCGAAGGCCCGGTTCATGCCGAACTGCGCGTCAATGAACGCGGACCCTGGATGTTGGAGATAGCTGGTCGCTCGATCGGTGGCCTCTGCTCGACCGTCCTGGATTTTGGTTCGGGCATGTGTCTTGAGGAACTGATTTTGCGCCATGCCATCGGCGAAGAGATAGCCACCCTTGAACGCGAGAAACAGGCAGCCGGAGTTATGATGATCCCGATACCCGCAGCCGGGCTGCTCAAGAGCGTTCAAGGCATCGAAGAAGCTCAGCAGGTTCCGCTGATTACCGGCGTTGAAATTACCGCGAAGCTCAATTATTCTCTCGTGCCTCTACCAGAGGGAGCGAGCTACCTGGGCTTTATCTTCGCGCGCGGCTCAACGCCCGCCGCTGTCGAGGCTGCGATCCGCCAGGCGCATCAATGCCTGCACTTCGAGATCAGGCCGGAACTGCCCATCTTGCGGCCAGCGGGGGTAGTAAAATCTTAACCAGGATTCTCCCGAAGGTACTATCCCCACGCTCAGGCGGCCCGCAATGGTCTCACTTTATGTTATCCTACGCTTCAGGATGGTACAGATTATGCCATAATTGGATGTATAGGAGCTATTAGTTGATGCGCAGGATCGGTTGGACTTTGCTGATAATGTCGCTACTCGTATTGCTGGCCGGATGTGGCCTGGGCATTGACCCGAATCAGCAGGGTGTGAGCCTGAACGATGCTCTCTCTACGCCAACCGTCACGCCCACGCAGCCGCCGATCATTGCTCTCCAACTCCCAAGTCAACCGACGCCCACACCAACCATGATTCCCCAGCCAGTTGGCACGCGCCCGCCAGCACCGCCTGCGAATAATGGCGGTGGAAGCAATGGCGGCGGTAGTGTACCGACGCCGGCACCGAGCGGGGCGAGCCAGTTAGAGCAGCAACTTTTCGCGTTGATTAATAGCGAGCGCGCGGCTCAAGGTCTGTCCCCTTATACGTTGAATGCGACCCTCTCGAATGGGGCGCGGCGGCATAGTGTGGTGATGTCGGGCAGTTGTGGCATGAGCCATCAATGTCCCGGCGAGCCAGCTCCCTGTACACGCGAGACGAACGAGGGCATTTCCTGGACCAGTTGCGGCGAAAATGTTGGCTATAGTAGCCCCAATCCGACCGATTGGGCCGGTGTACAGGGGATTGAGCAGGATATGCTTAACGAACAGCCACCCAATGACGGTCATCGCCTGAATTTGCTGAGTTCGTCTTTCCATCGTGTTGGCATCGGTATCGTCATTGGTTCTAACGGTTATGTCTGGGTCACGGAAGATTTCGCGAGCTAGATTCCTGGATAGTTTGGGTGAGGCGGGTGCGTTTTGCGCGCAATGGATGGGTGGTAGTTGTTTGGATAGGAAGAAAAGATGGATGGACCTTCTCTGCACGCTCCCGGCAAAAGAGCGCCGGGCCTGCTCCCCTGTTTGCTGATCCTTTTGCTGGTTCTTCTGACCAGTTGTAGCGCAAGTCAGGGACAGGCAAAAAAATCGCTGCCAAGCGTCACCCCCTCGTCGACCAATCAGCCAATCGCTATCGTAGCACAACCTACACCGACCTCTGTTACGCTTTCTCCAACTGTTACAGCCGCTCCGATAATCCCTCAGCCGAGCGGAATCTTGCTGCCCGGTTCATCTCTGCCGAGCGAGGCTGCGTGTGCGGCCCGCGTCCATCGCTCATCCTTCGAGCCGCGTCCAGAGAACGCGCAGGCCAATGCGCGCGTTCCCACCGCGCAGCAACTTGCCGGTTTGACACCCTGGGGTTCAGCTCTCGGCCAGAGTTCCCAGGCCGATACGTTGCGTAAGCAGATGACGGGTAACTTTACGGGCACGACAGACGAAATTCTCCAGTGGGTGGCCTGCAAATGGGGCATTGATCCCGATATTGTGCGTGCCGAAGCGGTGGTCGAGTCATACTGGAAGCAGAGTACGCAGGGCGAC
>Ga0068857_100004094_pt1 | contig 12285 bp, 8 predicted proteins | sample KBSCornC72_FD_66591 | JGI IMG/M metagenome (GOLD analysis project Ga0068857, IMG submission 66591) | Corn rhizosphere microbial communities from Kellogg Biological Station, Michigan, USA - KBS Corn C7-2 | ecosystem: Host-associated > Plants > Roots > Rhizosphere > Soil ...
TATCGAACCAGCCTCGAAAGCACTCAGCAGAAGGTGGACGTGATTGCTCATAAGCACATAGGCATGCACATACACGTCCAGTCTCCTGGATCGCTCTGTCAGCAATCGAAGATAGTGTTCGCGATCTTCGTCATCTAGAAATGTTGCGCATCGATTGACGCCGCGCTGGGTAACGTGCATCGGAATGCCTGGAATTTCGATTCGTGCCTGGCGTAGCATGACGCCTCACAAACATGCAGGACTGGCCGTTATATTTCAGTCATAGCATGAAGTGTTCTGCCGGCACACGCCGTCGAAGCGAGTCAGCGCTCCATGAGCTGCCGAGTCTTTAACTACCCCCGTCCCCTTTGCTCCGTTGCTCCGCGAACTGACACACCACCAATTGTTCCCCGACAGGGACTCTGCACGGACCCAAATCTTCTACTACATCGAGGTCTTCTGTAACCGGAAACGCCTACATAGCAGTTTCGAATATCACTCAATCGATAGTTTTGAGCGTATGCCCCAGGTGCCTAATTAAACTGTCCGAGAAATCGGGCATAGTCCACCCCGTCGCCTTTGCTCTAAATGTCGATCCGACAAGGCTCAGCGACTACAAATACCCGACAACTGTTGCTACCCAGTAGCCGTTCCTCTCCTTAACTAAGGCTTCGGCAATAAGTTCGCCGTCAGTAATGCGAATAGGTTGCCCATCTGACAACAATAGGGCATGTTCCTTGAGCCAAGATAACGTTCCCCGCGTGATCAAGCGCACTGCCCCATCTTCATCACGATTATTGAAGTCAACCGGCATTGGCGACGACAGCTTCTTAGCTCGACGTGGCTTCACGACAACATTCCCAAATGAAGCGTGTTGAATACCCCTGCTTCCCGCCAGAGTTTGCGATTTCCGACGACGTATGTGGCCTCTTGAGCGCGAGTCAGGGCCACGTTTAGCAGATTGGGCTTGCCGCCCGCCCATCCCCTCGCCCCATGTTGATCCGGGTCTGGCGCGCCAAGCACAAAGATGACTGCCTCAGCCTCTCGCCCCTGAACCGTGTGCACAGTACCTACGCGTTCCCTAATCCAACTGTCTGGATCAGCCGTTAGGGGTACCAGCACTCGGCTATCAAGAAGCAATCTGGAAAGGGTCTCCGCCACCACCCGGAACGGTGAAACCACATACAGATCGGGAGTAATGTTGTCGTGCGCCAGTTTCCGCAAAAGATTCAACACAACCTCACCCTCTTCCCCACACCACTTATCACGGGCCGTTCCCTGGATATCTATCCATCGCGAAGGCCCGAGGCAGTCTCTGATGGCTGAGGGCTTGGGAGATTTCGCCTGCACCATAAGGTGCTGATATGCGACAGCATTGGCGATGCTAAACATGGGATCAGCACAACGACGATGCACCAGGAGCGGAACACCAACGGTTCGGCTTCCCTGCCGGCCCTGAAACTCCGCCATATAAGGCGTCGCTCCATCAGCCAGGGTTTGAGCCGAAGCACCAGGTGCATTGAAGTGGTCCGGATCGACACCGAAATAACGACAGATACTCTGCGTAAGTTGCTCCGGAAGAGGAACGACTGGTTCGATTTGCAACGGATCACCGACAACAACCGCGCGCTTACAGCGAAGAATGGCACCGACAGCGGCCTGCGGCAGCGCCTGTCCCGCCTCGTCAATTAGAAGCCAACCTAAGGTTTCTGGCGGCAAAGCTCCTAACATTCGTTCTACGGAAGCGAATGTGGTCGACAATACTGGGACGACCAGGAACAAAGTAGCCCAGACATCTTCCAGCAGCCGCGCCTTGCCCCCGGCATAGGCACTTGTACCTGTTGGCCCCATGGACTTCGCCAATCCGGCCAGGTTGCCACGAATCGGTTTGGCTGCTGCGTCAATAAAGGCTTTATGCAGAGTTATCGCCGCGATAAACAAGTCGTCCCGAACATTCTGTGCAATGGAGTCACACCAGGGAACCGACTTGTGTCGCGCTTCATGGGGACGCGTGAAGAAGTCGGAGTCCACGAGGTGACCTTTCAAGCGTACCCTGCCCTCATCCAGGGCACGTCGTGAGGCATCTCGGTCAACTTCCGCGGCTTTCATCTCGGCCGCCCGTTTCTTCGCTGTGACTTCAAGAAGCTTCCATTCACCTTCAAACCGCGCAGCCAACTCCACGCATCCCGCCCGGGCAACACGTGCCTTCTGGCATGTCGCTACCTGCGCTGCATGCACCGCCAGCCAATGTCTTGCAGAGGCGGTACGAAACAACCTAGCCAGGAAACCGGGTTTTAGTGCATCGTGCGCAACCAACTCATCTTGCGCATACTTGAACGTTGCATCCGCCTGCTTACTGCGAGAAAGCGCATCGTCGCATCGTGCCCTCACCTGGGCAGCGCCTTTCACGGCAGTGTCATAGGCCGCACGGGCAGAAGACACAGCAGCAATCAGCGCTGGTAGATTTTTCACCGCATGGCGAACAGCTTCAAGACCGGCGAGCAGATTTCGGGATTCTTCCGAGCGCCGGCGAAATTCTGCACGTGCCACACCCCATCGTCGCAGGGCCTCGCCATGCGACGATGGGGCACCTGCCTCTTCAACAAGGCGAGGCCGCCGACGGCGCTTTGCGCCATCTGAGCCAAGTTCTTCGATCCATTGCGGCGTACCGGCAGCCTCAGCCAGATACGCCGCCAGCCCAACATCCTGATCCCACCAGAACGTCTTCATAAAGCGCCTGCGGTTGCCTATATTGCCAAGTACACCGGCAATAAGTCCCCAGGTCGGGCGCCCCAAAAGAGCATCTGCTAACGGCTTGAAATAAGAGACGTCGACATCTTCGGCAATCGCATTGAGCGAAGGAAGTTCAGAGCTTACGTTCTCCACTGCGCCGTTATTAGAGGAAGCCACGAGCATTTCAAAACCGCGTAGTTTCCGGTCAACCGTGTACAGGGTGGCGCTTTCGCTGCCAAGCTTGAGCCGCTGCCCGCTTTCCACGAACGCATGTGAGGGATCATCGAATCCACTCATGACTTCCGCACGTTGAGTGACGAGCGCAGCCACAACATCACGCAGGAGCGTGGTTTTTCCGGTCCCCGGCGGACCATTGACTGCCATAATTCCTGTGCCTGCAGCATCATTCATAGCGAGGTTTACGGCGGCCTGCTGGAGGAGCACTAGCGGATGACGGCCTCGGCCCGGCCAGCGCGCTGGCGGCATCCTGGAAGGCGCAAGCGCCTCCTCCAATGCCGCGGTGTCATGGAGCAAATCCAGGCGCGATTTCGGCTTTTTCTGGCCGACATAAAGCCGCAGCGCCTCGGGGGCATTTCCGTTAGAAAAACAGCTTCTGGCGCGGGCCAGATCACCCAGGTAAAAGCTATTTAACAGCAATGGGTCGGGCGGCTCTTTCAGGCGAAAATCCTGAAATACCCGTATGGCGAATCTCGGCGGTCGAACATATGCCTCAGACAAGCCTAACTCTTTTAACAACCAGTCATAGGCACCTTGAATCTGCCCCCAATCGAGAGGTCGATTTTCATAATTCTTATCCTGTCGGTGCAACTTTTTTGCCAAATCGGCATGCAGCCGCTCCATGACCGAAGGCCAGTCCGATAGTTCGGATAGATTCCTGGTGAGAGCGATAGGCAGCCCCCAGCCGAAACTTGCCACTACTACAGCATCATCAGGTACCGGCACACCGTTCTTGTCAACGACGATAGAAGCCAGCACCGCCTCCGCCTTGACTCTGGGACGTTCGGCACGAGAGTCTACGAATCGCTCCAACAAAGCATCAAAAGCGCTTGGGGCATCAATGGTTCCGAGTACAACATGATAGAACAGTTTCTTATCTCGCCTTCCTCGATCGCCCGTCTCCCATGGCAATCCTTGCGTGATATCAGCTACGAGCGCGCGCTCACCTCTGGAAGCCAACTCATATGGCTTCCCGAAAGTCTGGGGGTTGAGCACCTCAAGAGCAGTCCAGGCATCAATGACTTGGACCGGCGCGTTGGTCACTGGAGGTACTGGCGCGGACGAGGTGGCCATCGCAGGTCGAGCTGATCGCGGCGCCGAAGACGATGTTGGCTTCGTAGGTACTGTCGGCGACGTATGCGACACGATTCGCACTGACGCCCCTCTAGCTTCACGAATCCGATCTGCTAGCCGCTTGGCGCGTTCGGAATGGCGATACGCCAGCTCCTCGGCGAGTACTTCGAGAAATCCAGACTCCGGCGCTCGCTCCTCGAACGCGGCTTCCAGGTCCGAGATGGAGTGACTGAAGAAAGGCCGGCCATCGTTCAAGATTTATCTCCTTATCTGTACGCCATCAAACCACAGGTTCAACGTGCTACCTGGCTCCGCTTAGGCATCGGATCGTTATTGGCGCAATCTAGCGTAAATAATTAGGTATTAGGTGACGCCCCGCTTTCAGTAGCAGTCCGATCTGGTGCCCAGGATTACGTGGCCCCTCTTGCTTTGCATTCCCTTTGGAACAATCCGCGCATAGGCATCCCAGGCCCACCTCCCCGTGGCCGCCAGTGCAGGATCAATTAGCGGGTTCCCAGATCCCTCCGCTTTAGGAACGGCACCGTCTACCGCCACCAGTTTCCTGGGTGTCCCAGATCTCCCCCTTCCCCCTAGCTCTCCTCTTAGCTCTCGGTTACACCCCATCCACCTCAAAGCCCGGTGTAGACGTAGTCAGGTTCTATGTACGTCACCATGCCATTGCTGTCGGCGTAAACAAAATAGTTGATCTGAGTATCCCTCGATCGCCGGATTTTTTCATCGCTAAGCAAGTATACCTTTCGAATCGTATCGTCATTGACGGGCTGCCCCGCTGGAGGCGCCACACAAAGCGCATCTGAGCCTTCGCCATAAAGATATATCTTGAAATTCTGGGCCCTGGCAATCTTGAACACCTGTTCTTCCGAAGCCGGTAACGTCAACGATGGAGCATACCGTTTTGCAAACGAGGGCTCCGTACGACGCTCAGAAAAGCCGGACAGTCTACCCCTTGGTAATTGATCGCGGGCGCTGCAAGGTGGCTTTGCCGGCCAGGGGACGACGATGACGTCTCGGCCCTTTTGGGCAAAGGCTAAAGCCGGGGCCAGGACTAAGGCCGGCAATACCAGAGGCCGAAAGTAACGCATGTTCGCTCCAAATAAACGGGTCAAAAAATCTCCCGACCGATAAGGAACCCGCCGCCTTTTGTGCAAACCGCTCATTTTCTGGCCTCTGTTGGAATGCTCAGGTAGCGCGCAAAGCTATACCTCTCACAATCAAGTGAGAAAAAAATACAGCTAAAGGTAACGCTATCCAGCAACAAGTAAAGATGGTCATCAACCAAGGATCGAAAGAAAAGAGCGCCCTTCCAACATCCGATAGATGGCGACTTAGCCCAAATGGACCATCCAAGAAACCCCACTTCACAATGTAGGACAACAGACCCACAAAGTACCCACCGACTATTGTCGCAAAAAGTAGTCTAGCATCAACCGAGCGCCTTCGAATAAATACTTCGACGAAAGACAGCGCGAGAACGAACTGGATCGACTGATAAGTCACACCCCTAAAATAGGGATGCAGAATAGCGCGAAAGATCATTTCGATCAGCGCAAAAGAAGCCATAGTAGCCAACAAAAAAATCAAACGGCCCCGTGCAAGGTTACTTCGCATTTAGCTTCTCCTGTAGATCACGCAGCGCATTGCCAAGCGCTCTTGGGGTCCGATAATGGCTTTGCTTCCTAGGTTCTGCCGTAGCTTTGCCCGTTTTGCCATCTCCTGCTCTCGCTTTTTCAGTCGGACAAGCTGACTGGAAGGCTGCTTTTAGATAAAAGAGGCCCACTCAATGAGTGGACCTCGATCTGACGAAGCTTCAGCTTGAAGTCGACTGACCTAGCTATCGAGAAGCTGCCACAATTTCCTCACAAAGTTTTGCTGCCTCAGCGGGACATTTTTCTTCCGCATTCGACCGAACCTCACCAAGGACTTGCGCGGGAAGCGTTTGGTCACCCACATGCGAAACTACAAACTGTCGGAATTTCGTGTCAGATGAAGTCAAGCGAACCAAATCATCAAATTCATCCCAGTGGTGTGCCAGAAGATCTGCGATGACTTCGCTGTAGGCCGTCCAGACCTCAACTACGTTGACACGACTGCAACTTGCGTTTTTATGAAATGACCTCGATATCTCTGACCAACTCTTCACTTGTGATACAGAGCGCTCCACTTTTTGCGACTCAGGGCCGCTGCACACCGTGCCTGCGTGAGCTTTCGCTCCGGACATGAGAAGCGCCAGGAATAAGAGCATCGTTGAGCAAATTTTTATCAGTGCACCACTGTAATTGAAGTCATTGGATCACCACCTCTCTCGAGGTTTCTCACAGCAGTTGTGGCCGTATCGGTCGACCGAATGCATCCGTTCGTGGCATGCTCAACCCCGACTCGACCGGCGCGGTCAGCCACGTTTTGCCGTCCAGAATGCAGCCCACATCCGGTACAGCCTGGCACGTTGAAGACTGTGTTCCCGTTTGAACCATAGGCGCTATCCGGAGCGTCATCCGGATGGGTAGTCAGCTGCGTCTCGTTCAGGTGCACGACCTTTCATCAAACGAAGAGGCTAGGAATTCCCAGCCTCCGTCCGCTTCCGCCACGGCTCGACCTACCGACAACATTGAGGTATGAATTCAAGACATGGGGTCACAAGCCGCCCATATGGGCGCAGTTAGTCACCCAATACTTGACGATGGTAGGTCGTTTCCTGAAGCATCTCATCAGGCGACAAAGCGCTCGCTAAAATTCTTTGCTTGATCCGTTCGCCATCAAAGATGATCCTCAAGTTGTAACCTTCGGATGCGTCACCGCCGTGAATCATGAGATACAACTCGCCACCATGTCTTATGACCTCCATTTTGTTGATATCCGCAATATCAAGGAACAAAGACTTGGGGATGAATAGCGATTTTCCATTGACGCTGATGGAAAGTTGATCCACGACGCTACAAGGGGATCGACTGTACGTACATGCCAAGTTGCCGCCAGTAGATTGCTTCTGGCCAGTTTCGACTTGATGAGTATGTATCTTAGCTTGAACGTTTAGCGATCCAAACTTGGTGACAAGCTCAGTCTCTCCTTGCGGCGCCACAATGATGGAATCATCTTTCTTGGCAGCAATGGCTACAGATACAGCCAACATCAGAATCGACGAGACAAAAATCTTGTGACGTAAAATCATGGCACAACCCTCAATTGATTATCTCCCTGACCGACACCCTGACCTACTTGATTCCTCTGTGGTCTAGCCAGCACAGGACACCCATTTGACGAATCTTGATGATCATTTGCGTGTGGGCCAAGCATCAAGAATCCTGCTCGCCCTGCCATTTGGTTGTCAGCATCAGGTACGAGTCGCTTGGAACCTGGAAGCACCACACCAGTGCCTGTAACGTTATCTCGTTGCGGCTGAATAGTGTAGGTTCCCTGAGGTATAGGGCCAGTATTGGAAGCGTTTTGCATCGCGGGGTTATTGACGCCAGCCCCGTGACCCGCGTAGCCCGTCCCGACATTGGTGACATGCCCATTGTTGTCCACGTGTTGCAATTGCCCCGTACTTTGATGCCAAATCCAATCGAGGCCCAGTGGATCAATGTATGTCAATGGGTTGCCACCTACGTTGGCATAGGTATTCATACCTCCGTCCAAACCCAGCGGTGAGTCGCCCCTCCCAAAGCGTACCCGTACGCTGGTGCCTGCGATTAAATGCGGCAACGTAGCTGGATCCGACTTGGCGTAGGACTCGTAGTATCGAACCAGCCTCGAAAGCACTCAGCAGAAGGTGGACGTGGTTACTCATAAGCACATAGGCATGCACATACACGTCCACCATTCCCAAGCCTCGCGAGGTTCGGGTGAGGTTGCCCAGACTTAACTTTGGGCCTATCGCCATTCCGACGTAACAATACGCAATATAATGCGCATTGTAGGTGTTTTCTGACGTGATATAGCGCAACCCTCCTACAGTCGACCTCGCTTAATGTAGCCCCGAAAAACTCACTACATCGCGACAGGGGACAGGACATGTCGGTTGCAATTGCTGGCGCGCGCAAAGCGCGGGGTTTTAGCGTACTGGGGTTGTGGGTTCTTCTCATTGCATCGGCATTAAATGCAAACGCGCAAAGCACCTATGGACCGCCCTACAGCAATGGAAGCTTCTACCCCAACTCAGATGTTGGTATTTATTGGGGAAGCGAAGGCGCGGCCATAGCCGCCTCCGAGGCTGATCTACTAACGGATTGTCCTAGCTGTGTTCTCCGCGTTAGTTACGGTTCGGGCCAAGCTGTAGCGTCGGTGGCTGCCTGCTTACCCAACGACACGGTCTGCAATCCGGCCTGGGGCGTTATTACCGTTTGGGCTACGGATACGCCCTTCGACACGCGCAAGAATATTGGTGGCTGCAAGGTATGCCTAACGAGTGGCACTGGTTCAAAAAAGCAGGATTCTCACGCCAGAGGAAGCAGCGGTGAGGGATCGAATGGGACAAACGCACCCGGCTCGCTCAATGCTGGCGATCCCTACAATGTGCAGACAGGCAATCGGTTTCAGCAGGAGACTGATTATCGATCACCAGGTCAGTTGACCTTCCGGCGTTTCTACAACGGCGATATCACGGCCAATACCGCTGAACTCGGACCCCAGTGGCGACATACATTCGATCGCACACTGGAGTTCATTCCAGCATCGGGAACCACGGGGGGCATTGGCACGATTGAGTTCGATCGCCCCGATGGAAGCCGGCCTATCTTTCAGCATGTCAGCGGGGTATGGCAGGCATCTCCGGACAATCCCAGTGCGCTGACGGAGCAAGACGACGCTAACGGCAACCCGATCGGCTATACGGTTTTCACTGCTGCATCAAGGGAGATCGAGCGTTATTCCGCCGATGGCCTGTTGCAGTCCATTACCGACGCGTCCGGCGCAGTCACGACGCTTCTGTACAGCACGACGACCACTCCGGCAACTCAAGCGCCCAAGGTCGGCCTGCTGCTGACAGTTACCGACCCGAATGGGCGCACCTTGGGTTTCAGCTACGACACTTCGGCGCGACTGACCAACGTCGCTTTGCCCGACGGCGGTAACTTGGTCTATGCCTATGACAGCAATGGGCGCTTAGCTTCGGTTACCTATCCGGACTCTCATTCGCGCCAGTACGTATACAACGAGGCGTCGCTTTACGTATTTAATGGCACTGTGCAAACAGCGCTCACCGGCGTCATCGACGAAACGGGGACGCGTTATGAGACAACCAGTTACAACAGCAGTGGCCATGCGACAGCAACCTGGTTCGCGAATAATATAGATAAATATAGCGCCAACGGCGGCACTAATACGCCGCTGGGTGGCTTTTATAACCTGAACATCACTAGCGCCCAAGGCGTTTACAAAGACCATGGCAGCAATCAGATATGCGGCAATGAGTGTAACCAGCCCTGGCAATACATCAGCTACGACAACAACGGTTATCCAAGCAGCTACGAAGATTTCAATAACAACACTACGAATGAGACGTACAACGCAGCCGGCCTTGAAACGCAGCGCGTCGAAGCCAGAAACACGACCGCCCAGCGCACCACCAATACGACTTGGGATTCCACTTTACGCGTCCCACTGACTCGGACGATCCTCAATGCCAGTGGTACCACCGTCGCCCAAAATGGCTGGGTCTATAACACCCGTGGTCAAGTACTCGCCACGTGCGAGATGGACCCTGGCATTCCCGCTGCAGCCAGCTACGTTTGCTCGGTAACCGGTACGCCACCTACGGGCGTGCGCCGCAACTTGATCAGCTATTGCGATACGGTGGACAGCACCCAGTGCCCGATCATCGGCCTGCGGTTGACTGAGAGAGATCCCCGCTCAAACGTCACGAGCTATGCTTATTATCTGACCGATTCGGCCACCGCGAAACATGGCGATCTCAAGACGGTCACTGATGCGCTTGGGCACGCCACCACATACCTTTCCTACGATGGTGGCGGTCGCCCAACCAGCATCCAAGATTCTAACGGAGTGGTCACGACACTGACCTATAAACCGCGCGGGTGGCTGGCTTCTTTCAGCGCGGGTGGCGCGACGACGGTCTTTACGTACACGCCATTTGGCGCGGTCGAGACGGCGACCGATCCCGATGGCGTCGTCCTCACCTATACCTACGACGATGCCCATCGACTTACGAAAATTACCGACAGCGCAGGGAATTCGATTCAGTACACTCTCGACGTAGCGGGCAACCGCACAGCGGAGAATACTTATGCAGCGGGCAGCACCACACCTCTGCGCTCACTCACGCGCCACTTCAATACATTGGGCCGCTTGATTTCCGTCGTAGACGGCCTGAACCGCACTACGTTCAATGCTGGCAATTCGGGCAACTACGACAACAGTGGAAACCTCGTTCTATCGAGCGATGGGCTGGGGGTTCAGCATAAACACATTGTGGACGCGCTGAACCGGGTGGTGAGCAGCATTGACAACTACAATGGCAGCGGCACCACGCAGAACACCACCACGGGATTGGCCTACGATGCCCTGGACCGCCTGACCGCTGTCACCGACCCCAGCAATCTGGTAACGCATTACACCTACGATGGCCTGTCCAACCGCACGGCGACACAGAGTCCAGATGCCGGCACCATGGGCGACACCTTCGATGTGACTGGGAACCGGATCACCCACACCGATGGCAAAAACATCACCAGCACTACGACCTACGACGCGCTAGATCGCCCAACGCAGGTCGTCTACCCCGATGCCTCGTCTAATGTCACGTTCGCTTACGACGAGGCGAACACAGTTACCGGGTGTAACAGTTCGACGTCCGTGGGGCGGCTGACACGTATCATCGAGAGCAGCGTTACCACGGTGTATTGCTATGACGCACGTGGCAACGTGATCCAGAAGCGGCAGATCACGTCCGCTGCTACCGATACGATCAACTACACCTATACGCTGGCGGACCGCTTGAGCACGCTCACCGAGCCGGACGGCACCGTCGTTACGAACACTTACAATACACTGGGTCAATTGACGATGGTTCAAGCTGCGCCGCTGGGTGGGGCGACGCAGACTATCGTGAGCGGGACGACCTATTTGCCCTTCGGGCCGGTGACTAGCTACACCTTAGGCAACGGCCAAACCATGAGTCGCGCCTATGACGCCAACTACAACATCACGGATGTCACCAGCCCCGCTTTAAACCTCCATTTCTCGCGGGATGCCATGGGTAACATCAGTGCGCTTGGCACCGCAGCGGGTGCCAATCCTGCGATCGAGAGCTACGGTTTTGACCCGCTCTATCGGCTCACCTCCGTGACCGATGGAGCCTCCGCAGTCGAGAGCTACACCTACAACGGAACTGGCGATCGGTTGAGCAAGTCCAGTGCGGCTGGGTCGGGTACGGGCACGTATGGCTATCAGACGGGCACGCACTGGCTGACTTCGGTGGGCAGCTCGGCTCGCAGTTACGATGCGAACGGAAACACGATTGGGCTCGCCTCGGGTGCTCAAACCTATGGATACGGCCTCGATGATCGAAATCGGCTGGGCCTCGTGCAGCTCAATCAGCAAACGGTATCCACGTATGTCTACAACGCGCTGGGCGAGCGGGTGAGCAAGACCATCACCGCGTCGCAAGCCAGCGAGCGCTTCGCCTACGATGAAGCAAGCGAGCTTCTGAGCGAATATGGCACGTCCAACCGGGATTACATCTGGATGGATAACTTACCCGTGGCAGCCGTGGACGTTGCTGGGGGTACTGCCAACGTAAACTTTGTTATGGCCGATGGCCTTGGCACACCTCGCGTTATCACCAATGCCACCGGGGTACCGGTCTGGCAGTGGGCCTACCAAGCCAATGCCTTCGGCGAGCAACAGCCGACCGGGAGCTTCACCTATAATCTTCGATTCCCTGGGCAGTATTACGATGCTGAGAGCGGACTCGTACATAACATTAACCGGGACTACGTGCCGTCCCTGGGACGATATCTGCAGACTGATCCCATGGGGCTCGGCGCGGGTCTAAGTACCTACAGCTATGTGGCTGGAAATCCATTGGGTAGCGTTGACCCGCTCGGTCTTGTTGGCGGTGCGCCTGGCCAAGCTGTGCCGGCACCTGATCCTGCTCCCGTTCCCCGTCCCGCGCCGTCCCCTGGTATCGGTCCTGTTCCGGGAGGGCAACCTGCCAACGATCCCGAATTCGATCCTGACGAGGGACTCGGTATTGGGACTATTGTTCAGGCATGCGCATCCAATCCG
>Ga0068857_100004099_pt1 | contig 12274 bp, 13 predicted proteins | sample KBSCornC72_FD_66591 | JGI IMG/M metagenome (GOLD analysis project Ga0068857, IMG submission 66591) | Corn rhizosphere microbial communities from Kellogg Biological Station, Michigan, USA - KBS Corn C7-2 | ecosystem: Host-associated > Plants > Roots > Rhizosphere > Soil ...
GGATTCAGACCTTCCAAAAACAAGCAGAGCAGGCGCGAGAGCAAGATCTGGTGACCGCAGTCAACCTGGCGAGGCGTGCAGATCTCCTCGCGCAAGACCTCGTCAAGCGCCTGCCCTAATTGGCCGTCAGGTCGGAGGGGCTGGCGGCCAACTTCTAAGAACGCCGCGCCGATCATGCCAGCGCGACGCCCGAACCGTTAAATCTCCGGAACGTAGACGCGGACGTCAACCTTACGGCCTTGCGCCCGTTCTTCACGGGTTTTCTGATCGCCGTCGGCGACGCCCGTTCCCAACATGGTGATATTGCGCAGCGGAACTTTGTGGCTGGCCAAATAGCGGGCCACCGCCTGCGCACGTTCCTGGCTTAACTCGTCGTTATAAACAGCCGAGCCGGTTTTATCCGTGAAACCCTGGATTTCGACAACGTAGCGGCTGACTCCGTCCAAGGACTGCACGAAGCTATCGAGCTGCGCCTTGGCTTCATCGCTGAGGCTCTTGCGGTTGAACCCGAAGAGCACGGTGTCGGATTTGGTCATCTTGAACTTGCCGTTGCGGACGTCTTCGCGCAAGGTGTCCACGTTCTTGGCGGCAGTGGTTCCGGCTTCAATTCCCTGCTGACCTTTGGCATCAGCGGCGCTGGCGGCACTGGCGGCGGCGGCGGCTTTGGCGTCGGCAGCCGCAGCCGCATTCGCGGCCGCTACCGCTTTCCCGTCGGTATCGGTGAGGCGTTCCTTGGTGCGCGAGAGATCCTTATCCACTGAATCGATCTGGCTCGCGTTCGCGGTGATCTTGGTGTCCTGTTCGCTGTTCTTGGCTTCGGCGGTGGTAACCCGCTGCTCCACTGGCGCGATGGACTTGGCCACATATTTCTTGGTGGCGCAGCCCGTTCCCAGAAGGCTTACAGCGAGTCCGCCCGCGATCAAAATACTGGTTTTCATTCGTCGATTTTCCTCCGGACATTGGATGCCCGCAAATTTTTAACTGCTAGGTAAGCGGCGCGCTCGTTGTGAACCGGCTGCACATTCCGGCCATGCGAGGCACCCCAATCGGTACGAGCCATCGTACCGCCTGCTGTCGTGCCGTAGACGGCGGAATCTACCGGATATCTGGGGCTCCGTAAATTTTCCCAGGTATTATTCGGTAAATTCTGCCGAAATCCGCACTTAAAGCGTTGATTCCGTTCGGTACTGCACTGCACGGGGTACTTATAGCACGCTCAAGGCCAAACTTAGGGGAAAACCTTACCTAAGCTAGTGGATGGACGCGCCAGCGGGCGTAGGCGACGAGAACCGTGAGCAGGAGGACGGTGAACGGGAGGAGCGCAATCGTGGCGCTCATGGTCATTGCAGTGATGACTGTTGCGCCGATCATGATGATGGTGAGGCCGGCGGCGGCTAGCGGCGTGAGGCCGGGGCGAATGTGGAGGGCGCCGGGGAGTATCAGGCCGAGCGCTCCGGCGATTTCGGCGACGCCAATAAAGCGCAGGAACGGGCCGGGCAGGGGCATGGCGCCACCGGCATTCATCTCCGCGACCGACATGACTAACTTTGTTCCGCCGGCGAATAGGAAAACGAGAGCCAGCAGAATTTGAATGATCCATAGGGCGCGGGTCATAAGAGATTCGCTCCTTGATGCATGAATTGATGTTGGGCGGGTTGCGTCATGATTGCAACTCCAAAAATTCTGCCAGACGGGCCAAGGTTTGGTTGCCGCCTTCAATGGCGCGGTAGGTCTTGACGACCCAGTCGCGTTCTTCGGCGGTGGCGAACGTGGTGCGCATGGTCAGGCGCGTTTTGCCGTTGTCGTTTTCGAAAGTCACGGTGGCTTGAAATTTGGGAACGGGGCCGTGACGGTAGACCAGGCGCTCGGGTTTCACAATTTCCAGATATTGGTTTTCGTTCAGGTAGTCGGTGCCGTCGGGGCCGTGCATGATGAAGCGCCAGTGGCCGCCGGGGCGGACGTCCATTTCGTGCATGGTGATGGTGAAGCCGTTGGGGCCATACCAGCGGCCGATGTGCGCGGGGTCGGTCCAGGCGGCGAAGACGAGTTCGCGAGGGGCGTCGAAGGTGCGGGTGATGACAATTTCGCGGGCGGACGCCAACGTGGTGGCGAGTTTGTCCAGGCTCTGCGACCATCCGGCTTCCATGCCTTCGAGCATGTACGGCGCTTGGGGGACCAGGCCTTTGGCGCGGGTGATCAGAGTAAGTTTAGTCTTGCCGTTTTCTTCAGCGAAGATCACGGTGGTGAGGCCTTCGAGCAGATGATTGCCGGCGGTGTCCAGGGCGATGTTGGTGAAGACCAGGCGTTCGGGCTCGACGATCTCGCGGTAGACGCCGCCGCAGGGATATTCGCCACCGTTGGGGGCACGCATGACGATGCGCCAGGCGCCGCCTGGCTTCACGTCGAGCTCGCAGACGGGGTTGGTCCAATTTTTGGGGCCGAACCATTGGGACATGTGATCAGGGTTGGTCCAGGCTTGGTAGACCAAGGCGCGCGGGGCGTCGAATATGCGCGTGATGGTGACTTCGCGCTCCATGGGCAAGCCGACTGCGGGGGCGGGACTATTTTTTGCGGGCATGTTTTTTCTCTTTCTTTTTTAGTTCGAGCAGATAGGCATCCAGGCGATCGAAGCTTTGATCCCAAAAGCGGCGGTAGTAGTCGATCCAGCCGGCTACGTCTTTGAGGGGGGTGGCGTCGAGGCGGCAGGGGCGCCACTGGGCTTCGCGACCGCGGGCGATTAAGCCGGCTCGTTCCAGAACTTTAAGGTGCTTCGAAACGGCGGGCATGCTCATTTCGAAGGGTTCAGCGAGCTCGGTTACGGAGGCTTCACCAGTGGCCAGGCGCGCTAGGATGGCGCGCCTAGTGGGGTCGGCTAGGGCGGCGAAGGTGTTGCTAAGGTGATCGGTCTGCATTCTAATGAACTAGTCGGTTAAATAACTAACAGGTTAAATATACGCCCCGACCGAAATCTTTGTCAAGCGCATTTCTTGTGGCGTTGGATAATGAGAGCATGTCTTTTCCGGTTCAACGTCCGCGGCGGCTGCGTGTGTCGGAGTCTATGCGGCGCCTGGTTAGGGAAACTCATCTGGAGCCGTCGCAACTGGTGTTGCCGCTGTTTGTTTGCCCGGGGGAGGGGGTGCGCAACGCGATTTCTTCTATGCCGGGGCAGGCGCAGCTTTCTGTGGATCAATTGTTGAAGGAATGCGAAGCGGTGCGGGCGTTGGGGGTGGGCGGAGTCATGGTGTTTGGGATTCCGGAGACTAAGGACGATCAGGCGTCGGGGGCTTACGCGCATGACGGGATTACGCAGCAGGCGGTACGAGCCGTCAAGAAAGCCGTGCCGGAGTTGATCGTTATGACGGACGTTTGCAATTGCGAATACACCAGTCATGGGCATTGCGGGAAGGTCGTGGGGAACGATGTCGACAACGACGCTACGCTCGAGTGGCTGGCGAAAACGGCCGTGTCGCACGCGCGGGCGGGGGCGGATATGGTGGCGCCTTCGGACATGATGGATGGGCGGGTGGGGTTTATTCGCGAGGCGCTGGACTCGCACGGGTTTTCCAACACGCCGATCTTTGCTTACGCGGCGAAGTTTGCTTCGGTGTTCTATGGGCCGTTTCGCGAGGCGGCGGAATCGACTCCGCAGTTCGGGGACCGGCGCAGTTATCAGATGGATCCATCGAACGGGCGCGAGGCGATGCTGGAGATGGAACTTGATCTCGAGGAGGGCGCGGATCTGCTGATGGTGAAGCCGGCGGGTCCTTATCTGGATTTGATCCGGCAGGCGCGCGACCGGTTTGATGTGCCGATCGGCGCCTACCAGGTGTCGGGCGAATACGCGATGATCCATGCGGCGGCGCAGAACGGGTGGATCGATCTGGACCGGGCGATGATGGAGTCGCTCACGTCTATACGGCGGGCGGGAGCGAGCGTCATCCTTACCTACTTCGCTCCGGACGTGGCGCGGGCGCTAGCCTAGCGCGGTTTCGGCTTCCAGAGTCCCAGAGGGGCGCCCGTGGGATCGACGATGATGCTCAGCCAGCCGATGTCCGTGACCTCGGTGACGTCGCGCATGACTCTGGCTCCGAGGGACTTGGCTTTGGCGGTGGAGGCGGCGATATCGTCCACTTGGACGTAGGCCAACCAGGATGAGGGGGCTCCGGGAATCATCTGGGCCATCATTCCACCACCGGGTCCGGCGCCGGGGGCGATTGAGGTATAGGTCATGCCGGGCATCGGCATGTCTTGGAGTTTCCAGTCGAACAGGCTGGTGTAAAAGGTTTTGGATCTACTGACATCGGTGGAGTTCAGCTCCAGGTGTACAAAGGGGTTTGGCATGTTGTGTTCCTTTCTAGGATGTAGACGATTGGGGGCGGGTGAAATCGACAAATAAATTGCAAAAGATCGCGTGGGGGCTGGGGGGGTGGTGCGTGGTGTTCCTGGTGGTGCTGGCGGGGAGGCCGTCGTTCACGAATGGGTCGCTGCCAGTACGGGGGGTGGCGGACCCGGTGGTGGCGCTGCAGCTGGCTCGCAACGCGGACGAGGTGGAGGAGGTGTTGGGCGAGGCGCCTAGTGCGGACCGCGAGGTGATGCGGGTGAAACAATACGTCGATTTCGGGTTGATCGCGGGGTATCTGGGGTTGGGGCTGGTGATTGGCGCGGCACTGGGGCGCGGGCGGGGATGGCCGCTGGCGGGTTTGACGATCGTCGCTTCGTTGTTGGACGTGCGGGAAAATTTGGGAACGCTGCGGGTGGTGAATCTTGGCTTGAGCCAGGTGAATCCGGCAATGTTGGACGGGCTGCGACTGACCAGTATGGCTAAATGGACCGTGCTGGCTGCCGCGATTACTGTGCTCGCTTCCGTGACTGCCGGGCGAAAGCAATGGTATTTGCGCAGCGCTGGGTTCCTCAGTTTGGCGGGGGCGGCGCTGACGGTGGCCGGGCTGTTTTATAACTCAATTCTGGTGTGGGGCGGGCTGCTGATGTTTCTGGGGCTGCTGCTGACGGCTGCTACCCTAAAAGTAATTACGCATGAATCCGCTTCTTGAAATTTCCTTTCGAGTTCCTTTCGACCATATCCAGGCGTCGCAAGTGGAACCGGCTATCGATGAATTGCTTGCCGATGCGAATCGGCGATTGGGGGAGACGATTGCGAGCCCGCAGCCGCTGCATGCGCTCGACAGCATGACGGAGCGCCTGGAATACGCGATGAACGTGGTGCGGCATCTGGAGAGCGTGGCGACCACGCCGGAGTTGCGCGCGGCGTTCAACGCGGTGCAGCCCAAGGTCAGCGTGTTTTATTCGAGCTTGACGTTGAACGAAGATTTGTGGAACGCGATCAAGCGTTACGCGGCTAGCGATGGGGGGCGGGCGCTGACTGGGGCGATGAAGCGGTATCAGACCAAGACTATCGATTCGTTCCGGCGGCACGGAGCGGATCTGCCTCCGGCCGGGAAGGCGCGGTTGAAGGAGATCGACGTTGCGTTGACTGAGGCGACCACTAAGTTTTCTGAAAACGTGTTGGATTCGACTAACGCTTATGAATTGTTGATCACGGACGAGGGCCAGCTTGCCGGGCTGCCCCCGGCTGCGATCGCGGCGGCGCGTGCATCCGCAGGGTCCAAGGGGAAAAGCGGGTGGCGGTTTACGCTGCATGGGCCGAGTTACTCGGCGCTGATGACTTATCTGGATGACGGTCCGCTACGCGAGCAGGTTTGGCGGGCTTACAACTTGCGCGGGGCTGAGGCGCCTTACGACAATCGCGGGCTGCTCAAGAAGATCTTGGATTTGCGGCGCGAGAAGGCGCTGCTGCTCGGGTTCCACGATTTTGCGGATCTGGTGTTGGACGATCGTATGGCGCGTACGGGCGATACGGCGCAGAAGTTCTTGGATGATTTGCGGGTGCGCACGGAGCCGCGTTTCAAGGAAGAGAACGCGGCGCTGGAGAAGTTCGCGGGGCGGGCGCTGGAGCCGTGGGACGTGGGCTATTGGGCGGAGAAGCAGCGGGCTGCGCTCTATGACTTTGATGAAGAGGCGCTGCGTCCTTACTTTTCGTTGCAGAACGTGGTCGCGGGGATGTTCGAAATCTTTGGGCGCATTTTCGGGATACGTGTGGAGCAGGAAACAGGGGTTCCGGCGTGGGATTCGGAGGTCAAGTGCTACGCGATTCACGATGCGGCTAGCGGCGCGAATCTGGGGTCGTTTTACGCGGACTGGTATCCGCGGGAAAACAAGCGTGGCGGGGCTTGGATGGATTCGCTGATTACGGGCAATCCCGGCGAAAGGCGTCCACACTTGGGGCTGATCTGCGGGAATCTGACGCCTCCGGTGGATGGCAAGCCGGCGCTGCTGACGCATCGCGAGGCGGAAACGATTTTCCATGAGTTCGGGCATCTGCTGCATCATTTGTTGAGCCGGGTTGAAGTGCGTAGCTTGGCGGGCACGAGCGTGCCGTGGGATTTCGTCGAACTGCCTTCGCAGATTATGGAGAACTGGTGTTGGGAACGCGAGTCACTGGATCTGTTCGCACGGCACTGGCAAACGGGCGAGCGGCTGCCGGAAGAATTGTTCCAAAAAATGAAGCGCGCCAAGACTTTCCGCGGGGCTAATATGCAGATGCGGCAGTTGGGATTCGGGATCGTCGATTTGGCTCTGCATCGCTTGTGGGATGGAAATAGCGACGTGGTGAAGTTCGCGCGCAGCGTGTTGGTTCCATTTGCGGCGGCGCCGTTGCCGGAGGATTACGCCATGATCACGGGATTCACGCATTTGTTTTCGAATCCAGTGGGTTATGGGGCGGGCTACTATTCTTACAAGTGGGCTGAGGTGCTGGACGCGGATGCTTTCACGCGTTTTCGTAAGGAGGGGGTCTTCAGCGCTAACGTGGGCGGGGAGTTTCGCGATAAGATTCTGGCGCGGGGGGATAGCGAGGATCCGGCGGTGCTATACCGGTCGTTCATGGGGCGGGATCCGGATCCGAATGCATTGCTGGAGCGGAACGGGCTGCTCTAGCGCGGCTCCAGCTGCGGGATCACGAAGAGTGAGAAGTGGGCTAGCATGCGGCCCATGAAGCTGTCGCGTTCGGAGAGGTTGATCCAGGAGACTTTTTGCTCGTCGTCGTCATCGGCGAAGAAGCCGACGCCGCCGCGCTTGAGGCGGGCATCGCTCCAGGAGCTAATGGCTTGTCCGTTCAAGTAGGTGACGAAATGATCGTCCTGCACGGATACGCGCACGCGGTAATTCTCGCCGCGCTGCAGCGTGACTGGCAGGGGAAGTTGGACGCGGTCGAACTCATGGCCGTTGAGCATCGCGAAGTGCACTAGTCCTGCGTTCGGTTGTTGACCGGGCTTGGTGATGACGATCTTCGCGGCGTAATAATTCGCTGCATTGGTGGCACGGAAGGCCCAACTCATGCTGCGTTTCTCGATCTGGCCCTGGAATTCCATCTGGTAGTTTTCGAGTTGGGTGGTGCGGGTCCAGATGCGCAGGCTCCCGGGAGCTACCAGCGTGGGGGCGGTGGGGATTTTCCAATCGTGCGGGTCATCGACGTGCGTGGTGTTAGCGGCGCGCAGAGTGGAGGTGGTCCAATCCGTTATGCCGATGCGGAAATCCTGGTGCAGGGTCACGGGGGCGCTATCGCGCACCAATTCGGCGATGGACACAGCGGCGCGTTCCACCAAACCCTGGCGCTTTCCGGGGTCGGCCGGCCCGGAGGGAAAAGAGCTGGCGCGAGAACCGGAATTCCCGGGAAGCATCAACATGGCTACCAGCAGCGCTCCCAGGGTAAGAAAGGCGAAGATTGAAGCGGTCTGGCTGGAACTATTTCCGCGGTGCTTCTTGCGAGTTTTGGCAACCGACCAGATTTCCTGATCTTCTTCCTCCTCGCGCAGAGCGTTGGCGGAGGACAGGCGTGCTTCTTTGCGGTGTTCGGCCGAGCAATATTGCCGGTCGACTGTTGACCGTAACCACCCGATCTCCTTGCCGCATAAAAAGCACAACATATATAACGATGTAAGCTAGCTGACAGCCCCGATTTTAACAGTCGCCTCCCGGAATGAAACCGGTCTAAGTGAAGAAACGCTAGGGTCCTGCCACCTCCCTACCAATAAGTCTAAGATGAACTACTTAGTTCAGGCCCTACTTCCGTAGTATGAAGGACGGCCGGAACTCGCACCATCAGGTAGCTGTTCGTCATATGACGGCGTTCACTTTAGGGGGTATGACTAACGATCGAAGGACAAGCGGTAGCCCACGCCTGGTTCGGTTTGCAGGTAGCGGGGGCGGGCGGGGTCCTGCTCGAGTTTGCGGCGGAGTTGCGCGACATAGACGCGCAGGTATTGGGATTGTTCGGTGTGCTGGGGGCCCCAGACTTCGTTCAGCAACTGGCGTTGGGTGACTACGCGGCCGGCGTGTTTGATGAGGACTTGGAGGAGTTTGTATTCGTTGGGGGTCAGGTGGACTTCCTGGCCACCGACGGTGACCTGGCGTTTTTCGAAATCGGCTTCGACGTTGCCGAAGCGGATGGTGGTGTCGGCTCCATCCTGGGCGAGGGGGGCGGCGCGACGGAGGGCGGCGCGGATGCGGGCCAGCAGCTCACCGACGGCGAAGGGCTTGGCCACGTAATCGTCGGCGCCGAGGTCGAGTGCGGCTATTTTGTCTTTTTCCTGGCCGCGGGCGGAGAGCACCACGATGGGCATTTGGCTCCAGGAGCGGATTTCGCGGATGATGTCGAGGCCATCGCGGTCGGGGAGTCCTAGGTCGAGCAGCACCAGGTCGGGCTGGCGGGCGGCGGTTTGGGCGATGCCTTCGGCGGCCGTGAGGGCTTCGTGGAACTGGTAGTCCTCGGCGGCGAGGGTGGCGCGGAGGAAACGGCGGATTTGCGGGTCGTCTTCGATCACCAGGATCAAGGGCTTCATAGGCGGGCGTCCGCTTTCATCAACGCATCAACTTTCATCAACGCATCAAGAGGAAGACGAATGCGAAAAATGGCGCCGCCGCCGGGGCGGTGTAGCGCTTCGATGCTGCCGCGGTGGGCTACCACGATGGCACGGCAGATGGCGAGACCTAATCCGGCGCCGCGCACGCCTTCTGATTTTCCGCGGTAGAACTTTTCAAACAGGCGCTTCTCTTCCCCTGGGGCGAAGCCTTGGCCGCGATCGCGAACTTCGAGCTCAACCGCGCCAGCGACGGCTTCGGCGGCGATTTCTATGGCGCTTGCGGGGGGGCTGTATTTGGTGGCGTTCTCGATGAGGTTGCCCAGCACTTGCCCTAGTAGAACATCATCCACCTTCACCAGGGGCAGGTCTTCCGGGAGTGACACGGAGGTTTCGCGTCCAGCTAGTTGCGGTTCTAAACGCTGCAGAGCGGCACCTACGATTTCTTCCAGTGGATAGAGATCGACGCGCAGTTCGACGCCCGACTCGAGGCGCGTCATGTCAAGCAAGTTTCCGACTAGCCGGCTTAGGCGCAGGGCTTCTTCGGAAATGCTGTCGAGGAGTTCATTACGGACGGCAGGCGGGAGTTTGTCGCTTTGCGAGCGCAGGGTGGTGGCGGCTCCGGTGATGGAGGCGAGCGGCGTGCGCAGATCATGGGACACGGCGCTCAGGAGCGAGCTGCGCATTTCCTCGGTCTCCATTTGCATGCGGGCGTCGTCGGCGGCGTTCTGGCTCAGCGTGCGCTCGATGGCGAGGGCGGTTTGATTCGCGAAGAGGTCGAGGAGGTGCTGCTGATCTGTCTTGAGAGTTTCGCCGTGTGGAGCGGGAAGAATCGCCATTACACCGACGATCCGGCTGACGCCTTTCAGCGGCACATAGGTGGCGGCGGCGGCGGGGAAGCGCTCCATGCCCTTCCCGGCTTTGCGGCCGTGATCGAAAACGCCCTGTGCGATTTCCTCTTCGGCGGTGGAGATCAGCAACTGGTTGGAGGTGCGCTTGCGAAAGGAGATGCGGCCGTCTTCAGGGAGGAAGATGGTCACGTGGGATCCGAACACTTGTTCGGCTACTTCGGCGGCGGCCAGGGCGGCGTCGAACACGCGGGTCTGCGCGGCGAGGCGGCGGGAGAGGCGGTAGAGTGCTTTGGTCCGCGATTCGCGATCGACGGCGCTGGCTGCCTGGGCGCGGATTCGTGAGGTTTGCGCGCTGATCACTAGCGCGACTGCGAGCATGCCGGCGAAGGTGATCAGGTATTCGTACTCGGAGACCTGGAAGGTCAAGTAAGGAGGCACGCAGAAAAAATCGAAGGCGGCGACGCTGAGGAAGGACGCGATGACTGAGGCGCTGCGGCTGCAGCGTGTCGCCACTGCTACTACGCCTAACAGATACACCATCGCGAGGTTGGTGGCGGCCAAATACGGGCGTAGAAGCAGCGCGACCAGGGTGGCGAGGGCGACGATGAAAACGGCGAGTCCGTACTCGGCCCAGGAAGCTGGGACGGCGCGCGGCTGGGGTTCGGCTTCCGCGAGTTCGACGGGGGGGTCGTCGGACGGCTTGGGTTCGGTGTGGCTGGCCACGTATTCCATTATGACGGGGCTATAAATGGAGGATGGAGCGCAAACCCGCGTGGACGGCGCGTTGCACGCGTGGAGGCAGCGTGCCGGCTTGCTCAATTAGGAAGCTTCGGTCCAGCGTGAGGATCTGGGAAACGTTCACGACCGAGTCGCGCGGAAGGCCCGAGGAATCGGCAGGCAAGAGGACGTTGCCGGGAGCGAGGGCCAGTTCGACATTGCCGGTGACCACGGCTACGAGCACTGTCTGGATGTGGCTGCGGTTGAACGAATTGGCCTGGATCACCAAGACTGGCCGAGGGTATCCCGGCTCTGAGCGCGGCGGCTCAGGGAGATCGGCCCACCAGATCTCGCCGCGCTGCAGAGCGTCGACCACGTTACCAGGATTCCTTCTGGATGGACTTGACTTGAGCGCGATGCAAGGCCGGGTCTAGCTTCGCCGGACGGCGGCCATACACTTCATTCAAACGTTCTGTGACCGCATTGTCTTGCTGGCGATCCAAAAATTCTGTGAGCGCCGTTGCGTACAACTTGCTCCGCGAAACCCGGAGGCGGCGTGCCGCTGTTTCGGCTGTGCGGAACAGATCGTCGGGAACGGAGATAGCCGTTTTCATACCTAAGTATAAACATAGTTATACCAACGGGCTCTTAGTCGTCGTTTGACAGGGGAGCGGCGATTTCAACTTCACCCTCGTGGCGGTGGACGGCGCTTTCTACTTGCTTCAGAATTCGCAGGCGTTCGCTGCTTTGCAGTTCTTCCTCCAGGCGCTGCAGTGCTACGCCTACTACGTCGCGGTGGTGGAGTTTCGAGCCTACGCCTTCTTGTTCGGTCAGACGCAGCCAGATGTTATGCAGCAGGTCGACGTCTTCGGGCCACAGGCGCGGTGGGTGCGGGCCTAGGTTGACGTAGGTCGAAGGGCGATCCGTCTGGGTGATTTCCAGAGAAAACGGATGGCGGGGTGGGGGTTGATTCTCCCAAGCTAGTCCGATGCGGTGTGCGAGTTCATCGGACACCATACGCGGGGAAACGCCGACTACCAGCTTCGACGCGCGCAGGCTGGTGGCGGTTTGGACTAGGGCGTCGAAGGGATCCACGGCGGGTACAACTAACAGCTCCACGCTCTTGCCTTGTTTTTCCGCCATTGTGACTACGTGGGAGAACAACTCTTGTTCGTAGCCGGCGAAGAGCTGATCGTCGCGCAGTTCGTATTCGCCGGTGCCGGTGGAAAGCTGGCGCACAGTCATCACTACAATGTCGTGGCGGCGCAGGTTGGTTTTCTCCAGCGCCTTTTGGAGATGATGCATGCGGTGGTAGTCACGCACCGCTACCAGCACGCAGCCGGGCCTTGCGCGTAGGGTCGCCGCGGAGACTTGGGACTGGTGGTCCAGGTTGAATTTCTCCAGGTCGCTGCGGTGCTCCAGTTTCTTGCGGGCGTTGATGCGCTCGGAAATCATGAAGAGCGTGTACAGAACAATGGTGAAAGAGACGCCGTATACGGTGGCGATTTTTTTCGAAAAGAGATTCGCGATGGCTACCAGGAAGAGTACCGAGGTGGTCAAGCCCAGGCCGATGGGGATTTCTTTGCCGGCGAGCTGGATGTTCCAGCCCATTTTGTATTCCTGATCATGGCGCTGGTAGCGGAGGACCAGGACGCCCAGGGCTTTGAGCGCGAAACTCCACACGACACCGAACGCGTAGGCTTCCCCCAAGAGGAAGACATCGCCGCGGCTCGCCAGGATCGTCAGGATCTGGAGAATCGCCATGGTGTT
>Ga0068857_100004104_pt1 | contig 12271 bp, 13 predicted proteins | sample KBSCornC72_FD_66591 | JGI IMG/M metagenome (GOLD analysis project Ga0068857, IMG submission 66591) | Corn rhizosphere microbial communities from Kellogg Biological Station, Michigan, USA - KBS Corn C7-2 | ecosystem: Host-associated > Plants > Roots > Rhizosphere > Soil ...
CACATCGGCCGCCGCCTGCGCCTTGGCCGCATCGAGGTCCGCGTCGGCCTGATCGCGAGCGGCCCGGAAGTCCTGGCGCAGCGCTGTGATCTGCTCGACGAGCGATTCGGTGCTGTGCGTCACCAGCCCGGCGGCTTCGGCGAGCTTCTCGGCGTCGGTGGCATCGCGTCCTTCAGTCATCGCCGGCGCCTCCTGTCTGGGTCGCAACCTGCTCGGCCATCTGCCGCATCCGCGAGGCGACACTGCTGACATCTGCGGCGAGGGTGTCGAGGTCGGTACCGAGGTCTGTCAGCCGTTCCTGGACTCGCTCGAGTGGTACCACGAGGCGCCGGCGTTCGGCCGCGGCGGCGGGGTTGGGGTGGTGGCGGTGCAGGCGGAACGGCACGACTCACTTCACTCCCTTAGGCTGCGCTGCCGTGGGTTCGGGGCCGGAGTGCGTCGAGTTCGGCGTCTCGTTCGGCGAGTGCTACCAGGAGCGCGTCCCGTTCGTTGGTGACCTCGGCGAGTTTTGTGGTGGCCGCGTCGCGTTCGGCGGTGACTTCTGCCAGTCGGGCTTCGAGCTCGGCCCGCTCGGCTTGCGATGCTGCGGTCAGCGTCTCCATGGCGGCGGTGAGGGTCGCCGCCGCGGTCTCGAGGTCGATGACTTGTTTCTGCAGCGCCTTGATGCGTTCCTCGGCCTCGCCAAGCGCCCGTTTCACCGGCTCCAGCAGGCTCAGGGCCGTGGTGGTGAGCTCTCGCGCGGCCTCGAACTCGCGGTGCTGCTCGGCGCTGTGGGACTCCTGCTCTTTCTGCTTCTGTTCGCGGTGCTTATAGGCGAGCGCGCCGATCGCGGCGATCCCCGGCAGGGCGCCGGCCAGAACGGGTAGCGCCGCAGCGAGCAGGCCGTGTGATGCCATGTGGTCCCTGTGCCGGAAATCGAAGGGTCGAGCTGTGGGCCTACTTCGCGGTCAGCTTCAAGTCGAGGTGCTCGACCAGCGCCGCGGCGAGTTCGGGCGCCGATGTGCCGGCGGCCTGGTGCTCGACGATGAACGCCTCCAACGCGGCGATGTCCACCGGGGCCGCGGTCGGCCGTGCGAGCAACTGGTCGAGCTTGGCGCCGAGGTCCCTGTGCGTGGCGTCGATGAGATAGCCGGCCGCCATGGCCGCGGCCTTCGCCCAGATGGTGTTGTCCGCCGTGCTGTACGGCGCGCCGGGCGGGAAGTCTTTGGTGAGCATCGGCCACCAGTCCTTGATGGCCGGGGGGATGGTGCCGTCGGACATGGTGCCTCCTGTCGTAGGGGTGGAGCCGAGGAATGCCGCTAGTTCGGCAGCCGTGCCGCGGTAGGCGTTGTAGTCCATGCGCTGCCCCTGCTCGGCGCCGGCGTCGGTGAACTGCCACAGCAGGGGTGTGATGCCGCCGTAGGGTGCCCAGCCGGGCCCGGTGTCGCCGCCGTCGGCCGCGTAGTCCCGTGGCGGGTCCGAAATCGACGTGTTCGGGTATGCCGAGGACACCACGCCGATGCCGCGGGCGGTGAGCCCGGTTAGGTTCGGGGAGCCGATCTGCTGCCAGTACCAGCGGGGCGTGTAAGACAACTTCACGCGCATGCCCGCCGCGTTGATTGCGTCGGCGACCGCCAGCTGCTGGGCGTGAGTCGGATGGGAGTTGCCGGTCGGCTCGAAGTCGAGCATCACGGGGATGCTCTTGTCGCCGATCCAGCCGGCCAGGTTGGCGGCCTGCGCGTGGGGGTCTTCACCGGTGACGAAGTGGTAGGCGACGAGCAGCTTGCCGGCCCTGCGGGCGGCGTCACGGAACGCAGGCCAGTCCTTGTCGCGGTAGTAGGTGCCTTCGGTGACCTTGGCGAGCACGAAGGGCTCGGCCAGCCCGGCGACATTCAGGCCGTGCTCGTAGGAGGAGATGTCCGGGCCGAAGATCGTCACGGCTCACCGTCCTTCAGTCTCGATATCGCGGAGATCGCCGAGTCGCTCGTCCGGCGCCTCCAGAAGCGCGCGGGTCTTAGCGCGACTTGCCTCATGCCGTGCACCGGATCGCCCCTCAGGGGAACCCACTACGACCGCACGGAACGAGCACCTGCGATGTGCGGTCGGCTATCGCAGAATGCTTATAGGAGGGGTAGCCATGGTTCGCTGGCAGGCAGCCTTCGCCCTCGTGCTCTACGTCGGACTACCCGCGCTCTACGTGGGCTGCATCAGGCTGCGGCGGCGAAGGCGGACGGCACGCTGGAAGCGTGCGCGTCGACTCCGGGACGAGCGACTGGGCCGCCTTGCCGTCAGCGGCACGGCGCCGTTCAGTCCACAGATGGTGCCGACACCCGAACGTCAGAAAGTGACTGGCCGCCGCGGCATGACCTGCGACCAGTGGTACGAGATGATCGTGGCCGACTTTAAGGCGATGCGCTGCGACCACCTGCCGACCTGCGCCGACTACCGGCGCGAGTTCGGCCAAGCGCTCGCCCGGTACTACTACAACCATCAGCGCGAATCATCATCGCACCGGCACTGGTAATGGCCAGTGCAGTCGGACTCGTGCACCAGTGCCCGAAGGCCGGCTCCGGAACCTGGGTCAGCAGAGTCCAGGCCGAGGTGATGTTCAGCGCAGCCCGTCACCGCTACACGCAGAGGCCCGTACCGCTCGGCGATCTCGGCGTCGGTGAGCACACGGCCCTGCAGGCGCGAAATCTCCGACTTCTGTACCGCAGCCTCTTGCGCCGTCGCGCGTCGTGACCATTGAAATTGCGGCTCGCCGCCGCACCGGTGGCAGCCGGGAAGGTCGCTCGGGTGCATGACTTCCTCCATCAAGGACTGGCGAGCGAGATCAGCTGGCCCTCGAAGAAGCTGTTCAGCGACCCGCCAACGTTGGTGTTCAGTGCGCCGCCTGAGTTCTGGTAGCCGTAAACCGCGATCACGTCGCCAGCGATGCACAGAAATTCCCTGCTTAGGGCCGGGCCCGTGAAGTCGCTGGCAGGGCCGGCCTGGCCGGAGGACTGTGCTGCGTTAACCAATGTGCCGTTCTTGAAGATTTTCGTCTGGCGGATTCCGGTGGCATTTCCGCCGAATTTGACACATGCGGTGAACCGCCAGCGACCCCCCTGCCCGGATGGGATGGTGAACGAGTACGGGGATGACCCACTTCGGCCAGACTCCGTGTCGTGCTCGGAGGTGTCCATGAGGATCTGCGTGTCGGTCGCGTTCGGCACCGACTGGGCAACCGCCTGGTACATCGAGAACATCGGCGGATTCGCCCAGAAGCTCTGATAGCTCACCATGGCGGCGAGGTTCGCGCCGGTGACGCGCATGCCGGCGGTCCACGTCGGCAGCGTCGGGATTGTGCGGGCTGCCAACGGCCCTCCTTAAACGCTCGTGTACATCGGCTGCCATAGCCGGACGTCGGTACCTGATGTTTGGGTCTTCACAACGGTGTTCACCGAGCGGGTCACGCTGAAGGTCTGGGGAGAGGCGCCGCCGGCGATGTTGGTGACGGTCATGCGCTCGCCGCCAACGTTGATGTCGAAGGGGAAGTCACCTGCGCTGGTGGTCCACAGCGGGGAGCCGGTCGCGGCACCGGTAGTCGCTACCCGCAGCGTGGTCTCGGTGCCCAGCGGATAGTCGCCGACCAGGGTCGAGCCGTCAGTGTCGGCGTGGCCGTAGACCAGGTCGTCAAGGTAACCGATGTTCCACGGGGAGGCGGGGCTGCAGTTGAAGACGATGTCGTGTTCGTAGATGCCGAGAGTTTCGGTGTAGCCCTGCGCAATCTGGCTGATCGGGTCGGGTGGGAACTCCGGCCCCGGGGGATTGATGACGTCCAGTCGGTCGCCGATGTCGATCGCGAGTACCGCGTTAGTCAGGTCGATGTTGCCGGCGAACCTGCGCACGTTTACCGGAACCGTTGGATACCGCGGCTCGTCGACCGTTCCGAACCGCAGTCGCCATCCCGCCTGGTCGGGCAGCAGCGAATCGCTTCCCAGGGAGAGGTCGTAGCTGTAGGGGTAGGGGCCGATCCCGTTGGGCGGCGACTGCGTCGACATTGCCCCCGAGGTCAGTGCCAGTTCGTAGGATGATCCGCCGATGCGTGTTGCGGTGATGTCGTTGCGGGTCAACTGGTCGTCGTCGACGGGCGTCAAGGGGCCCGAGAGTTGGTGCTGCCCGATGTCCAGGGTCAGCTTGGCGGCCTGGTTGTACATGGTGCTCTTGCTGCGGAACACCAGCGATAGTTGATCGCGAGCTTCGAACATCGGGGTGAAGAGGGCGTCGGCACATTGCTGGATCAGATTGCCGAACGTATCGGTTCCCTGGGGGCCCATGACGGTTGCATCGTCGCCGATAGTTGCGCCAAAGGTCGCCACGGCTGGCACGTTCTGCTCGCCGCATAGCCGTGCGTAGCGGATAATCGGCTGCTCGTTGTTGTGGCCATCTAGTGCACCGAACAGTGATGATCCATCATCGAAGGCCGTCTGGCAGGCGACGTGGCCGACTACCGTCTGGCCGAGGCGCCCGTCGGGGTTGATCGTGATTTGTAGAGGCGAACCGAGCGATCCGGAAACTGAGCCCACCGCGCTGCCGCCGGGGAGCGCCAGGTCGAGGGGGCCGTAGTTCAGCTGCCAATCAACGGATCCCGGGATGGTGTCGGGCGTGAGGTTCATGGTCAGCATGGCTGGTGTTCCGGTGACGCCAGTGATGCTGAACGCTGCCGAGGAGAACAGCTGGGTACCGGCCGCATTGTAGCCGTACATGGTGAGCGTTCCAGCGGCGGCGGTGGTGTACACAAGATCGATGCGTGCGACAGTTCCGCTGGTAGTCATGCGCGCGATGACGCTGTTGTCGTTGTCGCCGGCAGCCGGCACGGACAGCACGAGCCACAGGGCGTTTGCGGTGATACCAGTTGTTGATGGAACGGCGCCGCTCCAAATTGACCCATTGAGCAGGGGGAGTGCCGATGAGCCAGGGAACGTTGAGTCAGACGCGAAGGTGGGGGAGCCCGAGACCGTCATCGGCGTTCCGCCCGTGAGCCCTGATGCGATCTGGGTGGAGCTCTCGCCGTCTTCGCATGGCCAGTAGGCGACAGGCGCCACTGCCGGATGGAAGATGAACGCCGGTGACGTGTAAGCGATGGTGAACGCCCTAAAAAGTGCAGAGCGCAGCGGCTGATTACCCTGTCGTAGGCGACGCAGCATGCCGGCGGCGGTGACGGTGACGGTCACGTCGCTGCCGGAGATGTCCGATGCGGGCGGCCACGCCGGTATTTCGCCGTAGAACCGGTACCGACGGATGCCGTTGTTCATGCGGGAGATGCGAATGGGCGTGTTCCGGGTCAGCTGCCCGTAGTAGGGACCCGTGGGGTTGCGGGGGGAGAAGCGCCCGTCTCGGTTGTTGAGGACTACCTTGGCGGTTTGCGGCTGGATCTGCGACGTCTCATCTGCCCGTCCGCGTGTGATGGCGGCGCCGACATTACCTCGGTAGTAGACGTAGCTGCTGATGTCGGTCCAAGCCGACTTGATGAAGATCTCGACGGTGAGCCCTATGGGTCCGCCGTCGCCGCCGTCCAGCACCGGGGCGGCCGTACCTGCCGTGGCAGGCAAGCCGAACTTCCAGTGCGTCGGCTTGCGCCGAACGGCGGCGATCAGCGGCGCGATTCCCACGGCTCAGCCAATCTCCCGCCACGTCACCCAGCATAGGAACAGCGGCGTGGTGGAGGTGAACGTGGTGCGGACGCGCAGGAACTTGGATCGGGCCACGATCCACCGCTCCTCGTCCGGCATGAACTGGCAGTTGGTGACCAAGTCCACGTTTCCTGCGGCAACGCCGAGCAGTTGGGTGTCGAATACGCGGGTAGCGGTGGTGGCGCCCTCGACAGTGGCGGTGTAGCCGGTCGCCGACGTGCCGAGTGTTACCAGCGACGCCGTGGCGTTGGGGTCGCGCGAGATGATCCCGGAGGCGATGTGGGCGGTGACGGTCGCGGCTACGTCAGTCTGCAGCAGTTCGACGGTGCTGATGCCGGGCGGCGTCACAGACACGCTGTAGCCCCAGGAGATGATCTCCAGGTCGCGCGTGGATGGTGCCGCGATCTGGAGCATCGTCTTGACGCCGTTGGCGGTGGCGACCCCGGCCATTGCCGCCGTCGTGGGCGCCGCGGCGTTGTAACACTTGTAGCTCAATGAGATTCCTTACTGACCGAGAGCCTGCTGCACGCTGTTGGGGCCGGATCCGGCCATGACGCGGATGCTGCGGCGAAGCCATGTCAGGAGCTCGTCGCCGTGGTTGCTGCCCGGAGCCCAGTCGAGTTCGAGGCGCATCACGCCGCCGCCTCCGACCGGCTGCGATGGAAGAGATCTGCTGGGGCCGGGCAGTCGTAGCGAATCGACGGCCGCCGTACCGCCTGCGGCGAGCGTCGGCAGGGAGGCAGTCAGACCGCCGAGCTTGGCCTTCACCGCCGGGATCTGGTCATCGATGCCTGCAATGAAGCCCTGGATGACCAACTGGCCGTTGCGGGTCAGCAGTACGGCATCCTTGGCTGGCGGGCCCTTCCAGTCGGTGAGCTTGTCGACCAGGTCACCGAGTTTGTCCTTGACAGCACCGAACATGGAGCCGATGCCGTCGATAAAGCCTTCGATGAGCTGCGCGCCAGCGTTCCAGAGGATCTTGCCGACGTTTCCCAGGGCTGCAACGATCTTTCCTGGGAGGTCGCGGAACCACTGCAGGACCTCGCCGCCCTTGCGTGCGACGGAATCGACGACGCCGCCGATCCAGCCGCCGAACTCGGCGCCAAGGTGGGAGAAGTAACCGGCGATCGCCGAGCCGACACGCCCTGGGAGCCCTGCGAACCAGGAAACGGCCTCGCTGACGCCGTGGCCGACAGCAGATGCTGCATCGCCCAGCCACCGCGCGAACTTTCCCGGCAGCGACCCGAACCAGCTCAGGGCTACCTCGACCGCGTGAACCCCGTCCATGAACAGCCGCTTCACCTCGGCCCAAAGCGACTTCACGAAATCGCGGAACCCGGCGAAGTGCTCCCAGGCGTAGATCACGGCCCCGACCAATCCTGCGATCAGCCCGGCGATCAGCACCAGGGGGTTCGCATCCAGGGCCGCGTTCAGGCCCCAGAACGCAGCCGTGGCGATGCCGATCCCTTCCGCCAGCGGCACCACCCAGCGATGGTTGTCCTGCATGAACTTCGCAACGGACTGCAGCATCGGTGCGACAACCCGCAGCGCTCCCGCCAAGCCCTGCGCGAACATCGTGATCACAGGCGACAGCACGATCAGGATCTGGCCTATCGAGGTGGCGATCGAGGTCAACGGCTGCTGCACATCCGGCGACGCCAAGACCTTGATCGCCGGGGCCAGTGCGCTGAGCAGAGCCCCTGAGACGATGCCGAGGGGACCAGCAAGGTTAGAGATGAACTGGCCGATGCCCTGAAACGCTTTCCCGATCCCGTCGGCGTTCGTGGCCAGCCCGTTGAAGAAGTCCGGGATACCCGAGGTCATCAGTGTTTTGATGCCGTCGCCGATCCCGGCGACGATCGGGCCAGCCTGCGACGCAGCCTGCATCACGCCGCTCGTCATGCCAACGAGCCCGTCGCCGAGGTCTTTAGCGAAACCCGCGCCGTCCTTCAGCACCTGCGTCAGCTGCCCCTGAAATGCGGGAGACTGCATGAGCTTGCCGAACTGCTCCGCAGTGCCGCCGATGATCCCGCCCATGTCATGGATCGCGCCGTTGAAGATCGGCAGCATTGGGCCGGAGTCCCGCAGCATCTGCGTCAGGCCCGGCAGCATCGACGTCTGCGCCGTATCGGACAGCTGCTTCGCGCCGTCCCTCATGCTCAGCAACTGGTTGACGAACGCACGGCCCGCCGGGGTCAAGGCGGCCATGTCCTGCGCGAACTTGTCAACAGCCCCGCCGCCGGCAGATGCGGCTGCAGCGGCGGCGAGCTGCTGCTGCTTGTAGGTGTCGGACAGGTTCTGCTCGGCCTTGGCGACGGCCTCCATCGAGTCCTGCCGCTGCCGGTCCGCGGACCGCTGCGCATCGGCCAGCGACTGCTCGGCCTTGGCGACGGCCTGGGCGGAGGACACCTGCTGCTGAGCCGCCGACTGCGTCGCATGGACCAGAGCCAGCTGCGCGTCGGTCTGCGCTTGCGTCGCCTGCGCCACACCGTGCTGTGCATCTTGGACGCCCCGGTTGGCCTTGGTGACCGCATCCTGCGCCTGCACGACCTGCTGCATGCCATCGACGCCGGTTTTGTTCGCCGCGTCGGCTTTCTGGCTGGCCTCGACGCTGCGCTGCTGCGCGTCGATCAGACCCTGCTGCGCCTCCTTCAGCGCCAGTGCCGCATCCTTCTTCTGGTCGTCCGTCGACAGCGACGACCCCAAGACCTTGGCGAGGTTCTCCTGGGCTTTGGAGACGTTCAGCGTCGCCCGCTCCACTGCCAGGTGGGAGTCCGCCGCGGAATTGTTCAGATCCTTCAGCTGGTTGGCGGCGTCCTCACGGGCCTGCGTCAGCGCCTTCTGTGCGTCCAGCTCCGACTTCTCGGCGTCCTGCAGCCGCTGCTCGGCCTGCTCCAGGTTGTACGCCGCATCCGCCACCGACCGCTGCGCCGAGGCGATCTGATCAGCGGACGACTGGGCGGCGTTCGCGGCCTGCTGCTCGGCATCGACAACACCCTGCTGCGCGTTCTTGATTCGCTCGGTGGAGTCCTCCGCCTCGCGGGCAGCCTGCTTCTTGGCGTCGGCGATTGCCTGCTCAGCATTCTTGATCGCGACGGCGTTGGAGAAGGCGGTGGCCGCCATCTGCGCCGCAGACTCGCCACCACCACCGGCTGCGGCGCCGTAGTCATGCAGCGCCTTGATAACGCCACCGAGGCCAAGCGCCATCGCGGCCACCCCGGCCGCCGCGGCCCCGGCGACGGCTGGCACTGCGGCCAAGGCGGGGATGAGAGTGAACGCCGCCGCGGCCATCACGGTCATCTGGATCGCGCCGGAGCTGAAGCCGCCCCCAGAGGCTTCGGCGTTTCGACCCGCCCGATCCGCGCTCTCGCCGGCCTCCTCCAGCTTTTCGCCAGCCTCCAGTGCGGCAGGTTCGAGATCGGCCATCGCCGCCCGCAGCGACCGAGACCCGGACTCGATCGCAGTGAAGCTGCGGCGCATCTCTGTGCTGGCCTTGGCCGAAACCTGCTCGCCCTCATCCATGGCCTTGCGGAACTCGGCCTCGAAGTCGTCGTCGTCAACCTTGACGGGCACCTTGACCGCGTCAGGCTTGGCTCGATGAGCTCGGGTGGTGACCTCTTCCTCGAAGCCGTCCATGTCCGGCTCAACCGGGACCTTGACGCCCTCGACGCCTCCCCTGGCAGCTTTCATCTCCGAGCGGATCTTCTCGGCGATTGCGGCAGTCTCCGCCGAAGCCTGATCCTTCACCTTGACGGTGATCTCGATGACGTTGCCCACGGCGGAGGCGCACCCCCAGCCGAGCTACTCGGGATCCTCGCGCTTGCCCATGCCTTCGATCTTCAGCAGGCGCAGCACCCACGCCGGCTCGTCCAGTACCCGTGACGGCGGGCAGCCCCAGCGCTCGGCCAGGCCCAGAATCAAGCGGGCGTTACTCAGCTCGCCAGGAGGCTCGGCGACAGCGACTCCGTCGGGATCGATGAAAGATCCGGTGGAGGCGTATTGCTCGAGCTGCTCGGCAAAGGGCCGGAGACGGCGACCTGCGCCTTCTGCCACGCGGCGAAGATCTGCGCGACGAAAGCGGGCTCCTGGTCCATCAGGCCCTCGATCGTTGCCGGGACCGGCACGCCGTCTTCGACGAGGTTCCACGACGCCAGGTACTCGGCGATCATCTCGAACTTGGCCCGGACTGCCTTGATGTCCTCGGCGCTCGGGTTGTCCGGGTCGATGTTGAGGCCGATCTCGGCGTTGGACGGGTCGAGCATGTCGCCGAGCCTGCCGGCGCGCATCCGAACTTCGAGGCCTTCGAGGTCGGTGCCTTCGAAGTCGAGCTTGTAGACGGTGCGACGGGCTTCAAAGCCAGCCATGTCAACCCCCTACGACCACGTGGGGACGGCGCCGTCGGCCAAGCTTCCGGGCACGGCGAAGGTGAGCGCGCCGTTCGCCGCACGCGTCAGCGGGTAGTCCGTCAGCAGGACGTTCGCCGACAGCGACTTGCCCGACACCGTCATCGCCACCGCCCGCGTCACCGACGTCGACGGGATCGTCTTGAAGACGTCGTGGCTCATGTTCGACGCCGGGTTGAAGACGCCGTTCATGGTGATCGTGAAGTCCGCGAGGAGCAGCAGGCGTTCCATCGCCGACTTGTCGATGCCGGTAACGTCCTGGACTGCCCGAGGTGTAGCGAATTGGAAGTTTGTAAGATCGTTTCGGATGTCCTGCGCTGACGCAGCGGCATCGGCCACAGTGAGCGCGCTCCACGCCAGGCCACTTTGTTTCGAGATTTGGACCACATCCTTTCAGGGATGGCATTGAGAAGGGCCTGGAGTGGGCATGGATGTTAGAATTGGCTATGGCCAAATGCCCATCAGGATGTGAATGCGGCCGTCACACTGCGAAGCAACCAAAATGCCCCGAAGGTTGCACCTGTGGTCGTCACATAAGCTTCGGCTCTGAGCGCCGACAGAACATCAGCAAGGCGCTGCGTCAAACTCCGAAGTCAATCGCGAAGCGGGCAAGATTCGATGCCCTGGAGCCGCCGCTCTGCGCGTGCGGCTGCGGCGAGTTCGCAACGGTTGACGAGCGGCGCAGTCGAGTCAGCAAGTTCCGGCCGGGACACAACTCGAAGTGTGACCACCCGATGAAGGGTAAGCGCCACTCGGAGGAAGCCAAGGCTAAGCTTGCGTCTTATAATGGCGAAAAGGGGTCGTCTTTCAAGCACGGCAAGTCGGACACTCTGGCTTTTCGGTCGTGGACTGCCATGCGATCGCGTTGCCGTGACGAGGGAAACGGTTCCTATCAGTACTACGGCGGCCGAGGGATAACCGTATGCGAGCGATGGGAGTCATTTGAGAACTTCCTCGCCGATATGGGTCAGCGCCCCTCGCGCGACTACGTAATAGATCGAGAAGATCCGGACGGCAACTACGAACCCGGAAACTGTCGATGGATTACCAAGGCCGAAAACCAGGCGCGCAAGCGCAATGGCTGGCCAACGCGCCGAGCCAACCAGGCCGCGCGCGAAGCCGAAGCTAGCCGCGCTCGATAGTCTCGGCGAGCTTGTCCTGGTGGGTGGCGAAATGATCCACCCATGCGTCGGCGCTGGAGTGCTGATAGGACTGCCTGGTCGGGTTGCCGCGCCAGTCGCCGTCGCGCACGACAAACAACTCGGGCCGGCCCAACGGCACCTTGTGCGTCGCAGCCTTGAAGCACGGCTGCCCTGGCTCGAACACCAGCCACGTCTCGCCCTCAGCAACGTCGACCGGACGGAACCGCCGCCCCGAGGTGCGAATCGCGTGAAGATCCTCCGGCCGCAGACCTTCGACGCGGACGCGCCAGCCGTTGGCGTACTGCTCGCACCCGGACTCTTCGCATGTCGCCGACCGCCAGTGCGTCTCGATGGGGCTGGCGATCTGGAATGTCTGGTAAGCCCCGACGGGCATGTTCGGTTCGAGGCGGAACGGTTCCATCAGAAGGCCTGCCCCGCGATTTGGTTCCGGCTCACCATGACGCTGAACGTCACGCTGGTGAAGCCGCCGGATGTGGTGGTGACCGCGCGCAGATACCGGCGGATGGTGGCGGTGTTGCTGGTGGCGATCCGCTGCGTGGTGTGCGCCGCAGTCGTGGCGGCGAACGCGAAGCCGGAGACGTCGGCGAAGCTCACGTTGTCTGCGGAGTCCTGAATCTTCACAGTGACGTCGGTGCCGGTGAAAGCCGTGACCTGAAGGTACGCCTGCGCGCCGAACGCTGTCTGTGCTGTGCCGTCGATGCCGGTGCCGTTGGTGGCTGCGGTATCGGTGCGAAGCCCGGCGGTGAGCAGTCGGCCCCACTCCAGGCCGTACCCGTTGGACAGCGCCTGGATTGCGAACGTGAAGCCGCCGTTGGCCGCGCGCGTGGGGTTGTAGTCGATTTGCTTGCCCAGCATGCATGCCGCCGGATTGCCGAGGGTAGTGCCACGGCAGTACATGACCTGCTGGTCGGTTCGGGGCAACGCCGACAGTACGGTGTGCTCCTGGCCTGCCGTCGGGTTGAAGAAGCTGGTGTAGCCGATCTCTCCATTGCGGATCCCGCCAATCCGCTGCACGCCCGAGGAGTTGATCGGGGTGACGTCGAGAGTGGCG
>Ga0068857_100004111_pt1 | contig 12267 bp, 10 predicted proteins | sample KBSCornC72_FD_66591 | JGI IMG/M metagenome (GOLD analysis project Ga0068857, IMG submission 66591) | Corn rhizosphere microbial communities from Kellogg Biological Station, Michigan, USA - KBS Corn C7-2 | ecosystem: Host-associated > Plants > Roots > Rhizosphere > Soil ...
ATCTGCCTCTGGCGCGCCGGAACTTCTCCGGACTGCTGAGGGTTGACTCCGGCGTGACGGTTGCAACCGGTGGGTCCGCCACGGGTCTTCGTCTCAACGGCCAAGGCAAGAACGGTACAGCCTACTCAGTGGACGGAACCGAGTCCAGCGGCAATCCGGAAGGCCGGAACGCGGGGAATTTCGGCGCTGTCAATTTTGTCGACCTTCTGAGCATAGAGTCGATTGAAGAGGTGCACATCGTTAAAGGTATTCTGCCGGCGGAGTATGGCGGCGCGCTGGGTGGGCAAGTCGATATCGTAACCCGCTCGGGAACTAACCAGATTCATGGCAGCGTATTTGAGAACTTTCAGAAAGAGACGCTGAACTCCCGCGACCCGTTTTTGGCCGCGAAGGTCCCCTTCACCTATAACCAGTTTGGCGGGTCAATCGGCGGCCCCGTCAAGAAAAATAAGATCTTTCTATTTGGCGCCTATGAGGGCTATCGCTACAACCTGCAAAAGCGCGTAGAAATTACGGTTCCCACGCAGGCTACCAGAACCCAAGTCCTTACCGCCCAACCGGTTTACGCCAGTACGTTCGCACTCGTACCCCTCCCCAATCAACCGCTATCGTCCCCAACCGCGACTACCGGTTTGTATGATCAGATCGCGCCTGCCATAAACCGGGACAATCACTTTGACGTGAAAGGGGATATTCGGCTAACCGATAACTCCAATCTATCCCTAACGTACACCCATGCGCGGCCCTTTGGGCAGACGCCGAGTGGCTATATCGGCAACGACAATCTTCAGTATGCGTATACTGATCGCGGTACAGCGTCCTATGTCATTGGCGGCGCCACTTGGACCTCGGAAACCCGCCTCGGCTACAACAACAACGACGCCCACACCTTTGACCAGGCCTTCGAGAAAATTTTGGGCGGGAGCGAGAAATTCAACGCCGGCAACCGCCTCGGGCGGTTGACCACCAACCTTGGCTGGAACACCCAGTCATCGATGCAGGATCTCATCATTTCGGGACCCGCCACGATCTTCGGGGAGAAATTTTCCTGGCATCTGGGAAAGCACTCGCTCAAGTTCGGTGGCGTCTATACGCACCACACCAACGAGCGAAACAATCCTGAAGGCGTGGCCTACGGCTACCAGGGTCTGAGCGACCTGCTCAACAATATTCCGACGACAGTCAACGCGTCTTTTGGCAATGGAGATAATACGGCGCATCTGTGGGAGCTGGGTTTATTCATTCAGGATGATTGGCATGTAAGCTCGAAGTTGACACTGAACCTGGGTCTCCGCTATGAATACGACGCTCATATGACCGCCGAAGCGTTTAACAACTCGGGAGCCGGTCTTTATAACCCCGATGGGCTGCTGAATTCTACAACATTCGCTGTCGGTCCATTCCGCCCACAGAACAACCCGTATAACAGTGACCCCGTCAATTTTGGGCCCCGTTTCGGCTTCGCTTATGACATCGATGGCGGGAAGACTGTTATCCGGGGCGGAACGGGGATCATCTTCAGTCCCCAGATCATTGGAAACGTGATCAATCTCGTCGGCACCCAATATATTCCGAAGCGGATCATCTTTACTAAGGCAGAGGCAAGTTCGCTCGGGATGAAGTACCCGATGACGAATGACGACCTTCGGGTGCTCGCGCAACAACAAGCCATAGCTCAGGGCTACACCAACATCTTTGCTATGATCAACCCCAATCTCCAGAGCCCTTACACGCACCATTACACGCTGGGACTTCAGCGCGAGTTGACCAAAGATCTCGTATTGGAGACGTCAATGGTTGGAGTTCGCGGGACAAAGCTTGACCTATGGCGCCCACTTAACGAGCCGATCCGAAGCACCGGCATTCGTCCTAACCCCTTGCTTCGGGCCACTTATTATTTGGACAATTCCGCTACTTCGAGCTACGCGTCATGGCAAACTTCGCTGCGGAAACGCTATTCCCACGGTCTGAGCGCCAGCGTTCACTACACCTGGGGCAAGGCGCTCGCTTACAATGGCGGCGACATCGGCACCTGGTACCAGGGCGACAACACGCCTCGCGTTCAGGACTTCAATAACATACGCGCAGAGCACGCCCCCGCCACTGGCGACATTACCCACTCCTTTGTTTCGCAAGCGGTATACGATCTGCCGAGGCTGGCGAATTTCAATCCGTTCGTGCACCACGTCCTGGGCGGTTGGCAGTTGGGAGGTATTTTTGAGGCGCGCTCTGGAGAGCCGTTGTCCATCACGCAGCAGGGAGGCGTGCAGGTTGCCCGTCCGGACTATATTGGCGGGAACGCGATCAACAGTAATTATCGGGATACGCTCCAATACTTGAACCCCAACGCTTTCGCACGGGTGCCATTGTCGAGTGCGGGCCTGACCGTCCGGCCGGGTAACCTGGGATGGGGCGAGGTACGCGCACCCGGATATGTGAATGTCGATTTTTCGCTGACCAAGGATATCCCGATCAGAGAGCGCATCCATTTGCAGGTTCGCGCGGAGACGTTCAATGCGTTTAATCACTTTAATCCAAAAGCTTCGGGTATCCAAACTAGTATCAATAACAGCACCTTCGGTCAAATCCGAGACGATGTGGGGCCGAGAGTGATTCAGTTGAACGGACGCTTAACTTGGTAGTATGTAAGAGTACAGTGCTACCAAGGAGTTATCCGCCATGTCGCGAGGTCAAGCAAAGTCCATGATGCTGCCAACTGGATCGAGGGCTCGCTCCATGAGCCTTTGGGCAGTTGGGATTGTTGCGGCGTGCTCGTTATGCCTGGGTGCTCCTCAGCAGCCGGTTGCGGTGGAGCGTGGGGTTATTAATCAGTATTGCGTCGGCTGCCATAACGCGAAACTGAAGACCGCCGGCCTCGCGCTCGACACGATCAGCGCGGAAGGCGTGGATCAGCATCCGGAAATCTGGGAGAAGGTGGTTCGGAAGCTGGACGGCCGCTATATGCCGCCGATCGGACTTCCGCGGCCGGATGAGGCAACCTATAACGCACTGGTATCGAAGTTGGAGCGCTCGCTCGATAGTGCGGCCGAAGCCAAACCGAACCCCGGCAGAACAGATACGTTCCGGCGGCTCAATCGAACCGAATACCATAACGCCATCCGGGATCTGCTGGCGGTGGACGTTGATGTAGCGCCGCTGCTGCCGAGCGACGAATCAAGCCATGGGTTTGACAACGTGACGGTGGGTAATCTTTCACCGGTATTATTGGAACGATACCTGTCGGCGGCGCGCAAAATCAGCCGGCTGGCGATCGGCACCCCTAGCAATTCCCCGGGCGACGATTTCGTAGTGCAACTCCCCCCGGACCTTACACAAGAGACGCGCTTCGAAGAACTTCCCTTCGGCACGCGTGGCGGAACCGTGGTTCATTACACCTTTCCGGTCGACGCCAAATACGAGATACAGGTGCGGCTGTCGCGAGACCGCAACGAACACGTAGAGGGATTGAGCGGACCCGAACAAGTGGAGGTGACGCTCGATGGCGAGCGGGTACAGGTTTTCACGGTGAAGCCGCCCCCGGGCGACCAGGATCACCGCGCGGTCGATCAGGACATGAACGCTCGCATCATGGTGAAGGCCGGTCCGCACGAAATTGGCGCCACGTTTTTGACGCCCCGCTCACCGCTGCTCGAAACCGAGCGCCAGCCCTACCAGGCGCATTTCAACCTGGATCGGCATCCGCGGCTTCACGCAGCGATATACACGGTTTCGATTCGTGGCCCATTTGAGACCGCGGGCCCGGGGGATTCGCCTAGCCGCCGCCGCATCTTTGTTTGCCAGCCCGATAAACCGAGTCAGGAGGAAGGCTGCGCCAAGCGGATCTTTTCCACGTTGATGCGCCGCGCCTATCGACGGCCCGTGAGCGATGTGGACCTGCAGGTCCCTCTCAAGTTTTATAACGAAGCACGCGGCGAGGGCGGTTTTGAGAATGGGATCGAAATGGGGTTGCGCGCAATCCTGGTGAGTCCCGAATTCCTGTTCCGCGTGGAGCAAGATCCCACCGGCGTAGCACCCAACACCGCTTATCGCATCAGCGACCTGGAACTGGCGTCACGGCTTTCCTTTTTCCTGTGGAGCAGTATCCCCGACGACGAACTGATGGATGCAGCCGTCCGCGGAAAGCTCAAGACGCCGGCCGTGCTGGAACAGCAGGTCCGCAGGATGCTGGCGGATAGCCGTTCGCGGGCCTTGGTGAACAATTTCGCCGAGCAGTGGCTGTATTTGCGCAATCTGGACTCAACTAGTCCGGACATGCGCATCTTCCCCGACTTCGATGACAATCTGCGCCAGGCCTTCCGCCAGGAAACAGAGCTCTTTTTCGAGAGCATTATGCGCGAGGATCGCAGCGTGCTCGACCTGCTGCGGGCGAATTACACGTTTGTCAACGAACGTCTCGCCAAGCATTACGGAATTTCGGACGTCTACGGCAGCCGTTTTCGGCGCATCACTTTCGACGCGAACGGCGAACGCGGCGGACTGCTGCGCCAGGGAAGCATTCTGGCAGTGACATCCTATGCAACCCGTACCTCGCCGGTAATTCGTGGAAAGTGGATCCTGGCCAATATTCTGGGCACGCCGCCGCCTCCTCCTCCGCCGTTCGTCCCGGCTCTGAAGGAAAGCAGCGGCGAGGGCCGGACTCTCTCAATGCGTGAGCGGATGGCTGAGCACCGCACCAATCCAGCCTGCGCCGGCTGCCATAAGCTCATGGACCCGATTGGCTTCTCGCTGGAAAACTTCGATGCTGTGGGCCGTTGGCGAACCGCTGAAGACGGAAAACCCATCGACGCGAGCGGCGGCCTCCCGGATGGCAGCAAGTTCGAGGGTGTAGCCGGACTCCAGCAGGCCTTATTGAGCCGTCCGGAGCTCTTTGTCGGCACTGTCACCGAGAAACTGCTTACCTATGCTTTGGGGCGTGGAGTTGAGTATTACGACGCCCCGGCGATCCGAAAGATTCTGGCCGATACTCGTAACAACGATTTCCGATTCTCGGCAATGATCCTTGGAGTTGTGAACAGCACACCGTTTCAAATGCGGAGATCTCAGTAATAGTCACCGACAGTCAGCGTTAAGTCTGTACAGATGCACCCAGCGGCGCCTTTGAGTACTTTTCGGCCCGTAACTGCAGGCACCGAACTCGGCGGTCTTCTTTGGTATACCTGCCTCACTCGAGTTGGCGCGACCTTAATCTCGCCAGCCAGGTGGACACGCCCAAAGCCTGCGACGAGCCGATCATCGATTGATATGTTGAAATCCTCTTGACGTAAGACGGAAACACTGACCCGCATGAAGGTGGCAAGTATCAAAGTGCCGGCGTCCTTGCTCTTGTTCTGCGCGTTCGCCAACTCCACAAGTTGTGCGTGGAGTTCCCGAGCCTTGCCGTTCTTTTGGGCCGCTTCGACGGCGTTCATGGTCGGTCCATAGAATGTTTCAAATAGCTCGATGAACTGGGTTGGGCTCTTATCAGGCGAGGCAAAGTAATATGTGTCCTTTACCATGGAGATCTTCTCCTTGGGCACTCCCGCCTGGCCAAAGCGCTCGATGATGTGACTCTCGACGCCCCATGTCATGGGGCTGATAAAGCCTTCCGGTGGTGGAGGGGTAAACGCCGAGCTGATCTTCAGCACCTGCGATACGAACGTCGGATCGTTTGGAATCCAGTTGCCATTATGATGCGGCCTCCGGGTTTCGTAACCCTTAGCATTTCCTTGGCGACATCGAAGGGCTTGGGCGCAAACATGGCGCCAAACACAGAAACGGTCATATCGAACGAATGGCCGGGGACGCCTTCCAAATTGCACGCGTCTCCCTCTTGAAACTTCAACTTGGTGAGACCCGCTTCCGCCGCGCGTTTGTTCCCGGCCTCAACTAAGTTCCTGGCAATGTCGATTCCAACCACTTCAGCCCCCAAGCGGGCCAAGGGAATCGCCGTGGTGCCGTCGCCGCAGCCCAGGTCCAAAACCCGTAGCGGCGGCATTATCCCAAGCGACTGAGCGACTGCTTCTCCGGATTGGCGCATGAATGCCGCAATCTCGTGAAGTCACCTTTTTCCCACAGTGCTTTATTGGGATTCGCGATCGCTGGATGCATATTGGCTCCTTGTTACTGGTGATCCGCAATTAAATGCGGTAATGCTCTTCAGGACTATAATTTTGCAATGCGCGTAGTGGAACTTCCATGCCCGAGCGTAGCCAAAATTTGCTCGCACGGCTCCCGGAGGCAGATCCCTTGCGCGTGGACCAGGGAACTTGGCAGGGAGTCCAAAGCGCCGAATGGATGCGTTCTCCGAAATCCTGAGTGGAGTCAAACTCAAAGGCGCTTTCTACTTCACAGCCGAATTCTCGGCTCCCTGGGGGGGTTCGACACCCGCGTCGAACACGATGGCGGCTAGGCTCGCTCCGGGAGCGGAGCACCTTGTGCTCTACCATTTAGTCATCGAAGGCGGGGCTGTCGTTGAAATGCTGGATGGAGAGTCTATCGAGCTGAGGCCCGGCGATGTTGTCATCTTTCCGCATGGGGATGCTCATCATATAAGCAGCGGCAAAGGAGCGATACGGCCGTTCCCGAACTATGGGATCACCGCTAAGATCGAGGCGCATGACTTGAGTCCCTTACGCGCCGGCGGCACTGGTGAAAGTTCGCGGTTCGTTTGTGGGTACATGACTTGCGACCCCTATCACAGCCGCCCGATACTGAGCGGACTTCCACCCGTTTTTAAGGTCAACATCCGCACCGATCGCTCCGGGCACTGGCTGGAGAATTCCATTCTTCACCTGGTGGAAGAAGCCGCTTCGGGACGAATTGGCAACGACGCTATGCTCGCCAAACTCTCAGAGGCTTTGTTCGTTGATACCTTGCGGCGCTACGTGGCCGGCTCGCCCGAACAACAAACCGGATGGCTCGCGGGAGCGCGCGATCCCATCGTGGGGAAAAGCCTCGGATTGCTGCATCGCCGCATTTCCCATCCCTGGACCATCGCGGACCTCGCCGACCAGGTGGGCATTTCGCGGTCCGCTTTGGTGGAGCGTTTTACACGATATCTGTCCGACCCACCCATGACGTACTTGACCCGCTGGAGGCTTCAAGTGGCTGCCCGGTCGCTCGAAAGGACCTCGCGCGGCATCGCGGACATCGCAGCCGAAGTCGGATACGAATCGGAAGCAGCTTTCAATCGCGCCTTCAAGCGTGAGTTTGGGCAACCTCCCGGCCGCTACCGTAGCGATTACAAGAGTGCCTCCATTCAAGAACTCCAGCGAACACCTTGAGCCGGGGCAACGCGAGATCTTTACGTGAGGTAAGGCCGGGCCAATAAGAGATTTGCGCGGGACGACTAAACGCCGTATGCGGAGCATCTGCGGCCGCGCCAATTCCACCGTCGTCCTCAACTGGCGGGATCGCGAGTCATGGCCGGAAGCGCGGCGCGGTTGGCGGCTGCTCGGGTGGTCTTTCAGGCTCTGGTAAAGGAGTCGGCGAAGGACCTGGATATGGATCGTGGGGTGTACTCATAGTTTTCATTGTCTTTCTTTGCCTATACCTTCGCACCCTGAGACGTTGCGGAAGCCGCTTTCGTCTTCGCCCAGCGGGCACTGCGTTGCAGGCGCTTTCAGAGCGTTGCCTGCAGTTCGTCTCCAACAGCTTTTGGGTTGGACTTTGCGAACTCTCCTGTGATTTTGTACTGATATTAAGTGGCCAACGGTTTCCCGGAGTCTTGGTCCGTTGGCATCTGGCCACCGATTCGCCAACCCGCGCGTGGGGTGGAGCACTGTTTGCAGGTTGCGGAAGCAAGCTCTTTCGGTAACGTGAAACAACACCTCGAAGCAGTAAGCTGGAAGCACATAATGACAAGGCATTCGGGCAGCACACTCGCAGAGCCGTCGATAAACAAACTGGATTTAAAGCTGCTAAAGCAATCCATTGCGCTCGCTATGCCCTATTGGTTTTCAGAGGAAAGTCGGAAAGCCCGTTGGCTGCTCGTGCTGCTGGTCTTGCTCATGATCGGAGAAACTGAGTTTAACGTCTTGTTCAATGAACAATCCGGTGAGTTTACTTCGGCTTTGGCGGCTCGCGATGCAGGCCGGTTCTGGCATTCGGTCCGCACCTTCTTCGGCTTGCTTTTGGCGGCCGTGCCGATCTATGCCTACTACTATTACGTGCGCGATACGCTTGGGCTCAACTGGCGTCGCTGGTTGACCAACCGGATTCTGAGACGCTATTTCATGAATCACGCGTTCTATAAGCTTCTCGCCAAGCCGGAGATAGACAATCCCGATCAGCGAATTTCCCAGGACATAGCCTCCTACACGCAACAGGCGCTGAGCTTTCTACTCATCTTCGGCGGTGGAGTCATTCAGTTGGTGGCGTTCGGCCGCGTATTGTGGTCCATCTCGGGTTACCTGGTGCTATTCGTGCTTGTCTACGCGACATTAGTCACGCTGATCACGTTCGGAGTCTTTAGCGGGAAGCTGGTCGCACTAAATTTCAACCAGCGCAGGCGCGAAGCCGACTTCCGTTTTGGTCTGGTGCGCATCCGTGAAAACGCAGAGTCCATCGCGCTCTACCACGGAGAGCAGCAGGAGCAAGCCCAGGCCCAGCGTCTGTTCGGCCAGCTGTTCGCGAATTTTACCAACCTGATTCGCTGGCAATTGCGTTTGAACTTCTTCCAATATCCGCAGAGTCTGCTTCTTCTGATGCTGCCGAGCATGGTCATCGCGCGGCGGGTGCTTTCAGGTGAACTCGAAGTGGGGCGTATCGTCCAGGCCGAGGGAGCCTTTGCAGCCATAATGAGCGCCCTCACAATATTGGTAGACAACGTGGAAAACTTGAGTCTTTTCGCCGCCGGCGTGAGTCGCGTGGCCGTTCTCGCGCACAGCCTCGTCCCCGCGAAACCTTCCACGGATCCTGCGCAGCGAAAGATTGTTACGCGGGAGAGCGAGCATCTCCGTATCGACGGCATCACTCTGCAGACTCCGAACTACGAAAGAACCTTGGTTAAGGACCTCACCGTTTCAGTGCCGCCCGGGGAAGGATTGATGATTGTCGGTGCCAGCGGCCTCGGGAAGAGTTCTCTGCTTCGTATGATCGCCGGCCTCTGGGACTCGGGGAGCGGGACGATCGAGCGGCCGAAACTCGATGATATTCTGTTCCTTCCACAGGACGCCTACATGATCATCGGCAGCCTCCGCTGCCAGCTCCTTTATCCGAACCTCGCGCGCTGTGTATCCGACGCAGAGCTTGGCGAGGTGCTCGATCGCGTCAGTCTGCCGGACCTGGTGGACCGCTGTGGCGGCTTCGACGTGGAGTTCGACTTTGAAAAAATCCTGTCCGTGGGCGAGCGCCAGCGTTTAGCGTTTGCAAGAGTTCTGTTGAAACACCCGCGCTATGTGCTCCTGGATGAAGCCACCAGTGCGCTGGATCGCGAAAACGAGGCTTCGCTTTACCGGCAATTGATCGCAACATCCACCACGTTCGTAAGCGTGAGCCACCATCCGGCACTGCTTAAGTACCACTCACAGGTTCTCGAACTGATGACTGATGGCGGCTGGCGACTGCAGTCGGCGGCGGAGTTTCGATTCACTCAAGACCTCACATGAACCGGGAATAGCCAAGGAGAGCTGGCGCCAGGGATGGCGGGCAAGCGTCCTGGGCGCAGACTTTCTGGCGCAGTCGCTTCCCTTATAATACAGCCGTAAGTGACCAACACTACTGAAGCACAGTCTGTCGCCAACGACGAGGAGTCGCCGTTTAGTCGCCGGGTCTTTCAGGTGTTGTTTCAGTTGGGTAAGCAGTATCGCCGACAATTTGTGATCGTCGGCGTGTTCGCTTTTCTTTACACCGGGTTGGATTTGCTGCAGCCGCTGGTTTACAAACGGGCGATTAACGATGTCGCAGGATTGTTTGTGGAGCAGACCAGTGCCACGGCGCATGGGGCAGGGTTCGTGGCGTCCCGCTCACCGGAGCAAACGCTGCGGACGTTGATTGAATCCGTGGTGATATTGTTCTTTATAGGGCTGGGCTCGTATTATTTCAACCTGCGCGCGAGTTACTACGGGGCGCGCGTCGCGAGTTATATGGAGTCGAAGCTGATCGTCGATACCTTCGGCCATGTGCTGCGTCTACCGCTCACGTTTTTCAACCGGCAGTCCAGCGCGGGGTTGGCCAAGAGGATCGACCAATGCGATCAAGTTGCGCCGGTGGTGCACGCTTTCTCGCAGGAGATCGCGCCTGAGGCGATGCGCCTGGTAGGCATATGCGCGATCATGCTCACGCAGAATTGGGAGATGGCGCTGGTATCGGTGTGCCTGTTGCCTCCTTATATGTGGGTTGCGCGGCGCAGCGCGCTGCGGTTGCGCTCGAATCTCGACCCTTACTACGAGTTGTGGGAGGATATCTCCGGCCGAATCGCCGACGCCATAGGCGCCGTGAAGACGGTGAAACTGTCCGGGGCGGAGGCGCGGGAAGAAGAACGCCTGCAGGCGGAATCGATTCGCGCCTACGATGTTTACCTGGATCGCATCCGGACGGCCCAGCGTTACTACATCTCGCAAAGCGCGCTCAGCAATTTGAGCAAGTCCCTGGTGCTGGGGTATGGCGGATGGCTGGTGCTGCGGCATCGCCTGACGCCGGGGGACGTCGTGATGTTTGCGGCGTATTTAGATCGTTTGTATTCGCCGATTGATTCGCTGAACGGATTGGCGGTGAGCTTACAGCAGAATTTAACCTCGCTGAGGAGAGCTGTGAAGCTGAGAGACGCGGGGCCGGTGGAGGCGCCGGGGCGTCCTTTAGTGGAGGGGCGAGGGCGGGTGGAGTTTCGCGATGTGCACTTCGGATATGTGCAGGGCAGAGAAGTGCTGCGGGGGTTGAATCTGACACTGGAGCCGGGGAGGATCACGGCTCTGGCGGGACCTTCCGGTGCGGGGAAGACCACGACGGCTGATCTGTTGCTCAAATTGTTCGAGCCGTGGTCGGGTGAGATTCTAGTGGATGGGCAGCCATTGAGTAAAGCAGGATGTTCCGCTGTGCGCGCGGTGATCGGCGTGGTAGCCGCGGATGGGACGGTGTTCCGCGGGACGCTGGCGGACAACATCCGCTACAAGAGACCGCAGGCATCGGATCAGGAGGTGCTCAGAGCGGCGCTGGCGTCAGATCTGGGCCGAGCTCTCGAACGGTTGCCGGAGGGCTTAGCGACGGAGATCGGCGAGAGGGGCGTCGGCTTATCGATGGGCGAGCGGCAACGGCTACAGATTGCCCGGATGCTGGTAGACAAACCTCGATTGCTGGTATTGGATGAAGCGACGGCGAACCTGGACTTTGCGACGGAGATGGAGGTGCGCGGCGCTTTGGAAAAAATCTCACCCAGACCGACGATGCTGATCATCGCACATCGCTACACCATGATGAAGAATGCCGACTACGTGTATGTGATTAATGAGGGCGCCGTGGTGGAGCAAGGGTCGCCCGAGCAGTTGATGGTGGGGAATGGGTGGTTCGCGGAGTTGGCGCGGCAGTCAGGAGAGAGTCCGGAGGTCATAAGCTGAAGAAGTGGCTTAATTCCGCTAGGAGTTGTGCGTAATTTGCTGATCATGGTTGGCCGCTTTACGAGATCCCGACTTCCCAGCCATGCGACGATTTCGGTTAGATGCGATTTGCGCCAAAGGCGCCAAGCCAGGCTCCTGAGACATGTTCTCACTCAGGCAGCACGTGAAATAGGTGCAGCACGGGACCATCGGTCGCGTTTGAGGCTAGAAGCCGGGGGTTTTTTAGTGCTCTCGGTCCGAGCACGGCTGCTCTTTCGTCCGGATCGGTGACGTGAGACAAAACACAATCATATAAGTTGTCCCCCAGCTTCAAGCGGACATGCGGATCGCGCATCACATTCTTAACCCAACTCTTGCCCTGCGGAAAAGGCACTCCCGCCGCGAACATCGACGTCAAATAAAGTTGACCATTATGGACGATGAAACCTGTTGTTACCGAATGAGGAACCATGTACCAGGTTCGCGTCTGCACTTTGTCCGTCTTATATTGGGACGCGAACGACCAATCGGTGACTGGGGTAGTGACAACCTTTCCACTAAGCCATAACCCAGGATAATTTCCGGGACCGGGTGTGTCCCCGATCGGGTTAAAGCCGGTGATGCGCAGCACCACCAATACCAAAACCAAACCGACCAGGATTGCCCCCACAGTTTTCGCTAGCGTCTTCATTTTTGGGCTCCTAAATGGAAGAACCGGGTTGTCCCTTCGCTATAC